>Ga0210240_101963_pt1 | contig 13614 bp, 10 predicted proteins | sample ChrtobMetP5a_4mM_FD_155463 | JGI IMG/M metagenome (GOLD analysis project Ga0210240, IMG submission 155463) | Chrysochromulina tobin associated microbial communities from unialgal haptophyte culture, Seattle, Washington, United States - P5a_4mM | ecosystem: Host-associated > Algae > Haptophytes >...
CCCTCTCCCCCCGACTCTTTCACAGCTCGAAGCCCTCCAGGCACAGCTCGCCGGAGCTCAAGGTGGTTACGCCGTCGAGGTGCCGGGGGCCGAACCGGTACCGCTAGCCGTGCCAACGTCGGGTCGGCGTGCTCTGGCGGCTCAGCAGGGGACGTCGCAGGGGATGGCGTCGCCGATGGCGGGGCGCACGGCGATGGTCGATGGGGGAGACCATAGCGACACGTCGGGACGCCAGCCACGCTCGCGCCTGCACATGAACTCACTCGCTGAGGACGAGATGGGCCAGGTGACGCCGCTGCCTCTGATTGCCTCTGATTGCCAAGTGGCCGCGTGATTGCCTCTGATTGCCTCTGATTGCCACGTGGCCAGGTGACGCCGCTCGGTGCAGCCAACGGCCGCGACAACGCCCGCGAGGCCCTCGTTTCACTTCCCGGGCACGAGGAGGGCTGAGCTCGGAGGGCTGAGGTCTGAGCTTGGTGGGCTGGAGATCTGAGGTCGGAGGGAGATATGAGCTCGGATGGCTTGAGATCTGAGGTTTCGGCTTCCTGCGCGAGGAGGCGACGGAGGTTGTGGCGGCGACGGAGGCTGATGAGGCGGCGGAGGTCCCGGCGGGAGCGGAGGACGCCCCGCCTGGGAGTGCCCACTACGGCGCCCCGTCTGGGCGTGCTCACTACGGCGCCCAAACTGGGCGTGCTGTGTTATATATCCGCCCATGGGCTGCGGACTCGAGATGTGGAGAGACTGTTGCATGCTGGGCTGTGAACTCGAGGCTGTGAACTCGAGGCGGTGAACTCGAGGCTGTGAACTCGAGGCTGTGAACTCGAGGCTGTGAACTCGAGGCTGTGGGGATGACGTGCCGCATGGGATCGATTCGGGTGACTTCATGGAGCTCGGCATCAGAGCGAGGGCTGGAGATCTGAGCTCGGAGGGCAGGAGATCTGAGGTTTCGGCTTCATGGAGTACGTCATCGGAGCGAGGGCGATCGTGATGCGTCATCTGCAAGCCATCTGTGAGGCGTCCTATTGGGCGTCATCAGGCATCATCTGCAAGCCATCTGTGAGGCGTCCTATTGGGCGCGCGCTCCCCGGCACCGTTGTGAATGTGAATGTGAACCCGTCCGGGAGCGAGAGAGAGACCCAAGATGGCCAGAAGCTGTGAATGTGAATGTGAGAGGGACCCGAGATGGCCAGAAGGGCGCAGCGACAGGCGCGCCACGGCATCGGCTCATCTCGCATTTGTGTCTCACACCCATGATCGCGGCATCGCGCCCATCGCGTACACTCCAGTGACTCAGCGTTCGGTTGTGTTGCTCGGCTTGCGTCATTGAGCTTAGCGTCCCTGCGCGCGCCTTCCCCACCGCCAACCCGGCGCGCCCGCGTGTGAAGGCCCTGCGTGTGACGTTCAATTATATACTTACGTGTGTGTGCGTGAATTTCTTCGAGTGTGAATCACGGGGCGGTTATGAACGCTCGCACACACGTTCGGTTCACACATGGGTTCACCGACGCGCGACCGTCGGCACGTAGGGCACCGCCCTAAGGACACAAGCACACGGCACGCCCCAGCCCGCCACAGCGTACACTACATGTACTACTGTATGTACTCGTGCTCCCGGCGGACACGAACGCCAAAGGCAAAGCGCCCCCTGTCGGGTCACCACACTCGTGGCAACCAAATCTCGCCCGATCCGCAGTGCGTAAGGCCCTGGGGTGTAGGGAACCACACGAAACCACACGAATGCCGCCACATCGCACATGGTTCACTCATGGATCAACTCAGCCTCACGGTGCCTGGGCAAGGGCAGCCTCCCGCATCATCTCCATCGCCTTGGCTAGGCAGTCGGCATACTGCTGCGCGCCCAAGTTATACGTCATCACCTTCGCCTCACACCCGTACGAGCGAATGCCATAGCCGATCGCAAAGCAGTCGTCGTTGACCGGCCCGAAGCCGCCGTTCGAGAGGGCCTCGGAGTTGAGGGTCGAGGTCGAGAGAATGATGTGCTTGAGACGCTTCATAGCCGGGCACTGGAAGAGCGGATGAGAACGACCCTGGAGCCCTCCCACATGCTGTCGGCCGAGGAGGGGGCGAGCGAGAGCGCTGAGGCAATCAACGAGCAATCAACGAGCAATCAAGATCGAAGAGGACTCGAGGCCATCGTGGCAGCCAATCTCCACATGCGATCTCGGATCATCTCGGTGAATCTCAGCCGATCTCAGCACGCGATCGGGACCCAATCTGAAAGTTCATCAGACAAATGCCTCATTGTCATCAGTCAGCGATGCAGGTCCCCCCGCACCGCCTCTGACTCGTCATCGTCTTGTCTTCATATGAAACACGAGGCCATCACGATGCAATCAAGAGGCAGCCATCGGTGCGCCATCAGCCATCCATCGCTCTCATCAGACAAATGCCTCATTGTCATCAGTCAGCGATGCAGGTCCCCCCGCACCGCCTCTGACTCGTCATCGTCTTGTCTTCATATGAAACGAGAGGCCATCACGATGCAATCAAGAGGCTGCCATCGGTGCGCCATCAGCCATCCATCGCTCTCATCAGACAAATGCCTCATTGTCATCAGTCAGCGATGCAGGTCCCCCCGCACCGCCTCTGACTCGTCATCGTCTTGTCTTCATATGAAACGAGAGGCCATCACGATGCAATCAAGAGGCTGCCATCGGTGCGCCATCAGCCATCCATCGCTCTCATCAGACAAATGCCTCATTGTCATCAGTCAGCGATGCAGGTCCCCCCGCACCGCCTCTGACTCGTCATCGTCTTGTCTTCATATGAAACGCCCCATATTAGGCGATTACTCACCCCCGGGCCATCAGAGGCCATCAGAGGCCATCAGAGGCCATCAGCGGCCATCAGCGGCCATCAGCGGCCATTAGCGGCCATCAGGCGCGCACCTGATGAGGGAGGCAATCAGATGTCATCAGATGTCATCAGAGGCCATCAGGCGCGCACCTGCAGGCCGAACAGGTGGCGATCCATCCCCTTGCCCATCAGAGCATCCCGCGTGATGCGGCTGTGGTTGTCGATCGCCTGACGCATGGTGGCCGCGCGCTCGGCCAAGCTCGAATGCCCATCGGTGAAGGCGGCCACGAAAGCGGCGGCGTCGTTGGTCGCCGACCTAATGGTCTCCGTACCTGATCAAGGAGATCATCAGGAGATCATCAGGAGATCATCAGGAGATCATCAGGCGTCATGAGGCGTCATGAGGCGTCCTCAGGCGTCCTCAGGCGTCCTCAGGCATGATCATCGAGTGGTCTCCGTACGTCCATGTTTGAAGGCTGCGGTAGAGGCGGACTCGTAAGTCGAGGGCAGCGGCCCGGGCCCCCGCATCAGTGCATACGCGAGCTGAAAGGACATCTGCATGGCGCCATCCGGCGAGAGTTTCGTCTGCTTGAGCAGCGTGCCGCTGAACGCCGGCGTCTTGTGTTCCGCCATGTCCGTGCGCGCGATCGTCGCGTCAAACGTCTTCTTGGCTTGCACCACTGCCGTCTTCACCTCCGGAGGGAGATTAAACTGGAGCGGGGTGGCGGGCAGAGAAGGCGGTTGCTTCGTCACAAGCGGCAGTTTGTTGGCCGCATCGTACACCTCGTTGAAGAAGCGGAGCACGGCCACCCCATCGCCCCAGGAGTGCTCGAAGTTGACGGCGGCCTTGCCGTTGGCGGAGACAATCAATTGGAACGACTTGTCGAGCCACCGGTCGATGCCGGAGCCGTGCAGGAAGCAGCGAGAGACGGCGATGTTCTCCTCGCCCACGCCCCCTCCTGAGCCGCAGCGAGGGGACCGGACGCGATCAGACGCGATCAGACGCGATCAGACGCGATCAGACGCGATCAGACGCCATCGGACGCAATCGGACGAAATCGGACGTGATCATCTAGATACAATCAGAGGCCATCAGCGGCAATCTCACAGGCCAGCACGCACCCTTGGGAGCCTCGACGTCGAGGCAGAGCGCAAATAGCGCTGTGTCGATCGCCTCGAGCGACGCCGCATTCGGCTGCGAGGCTACGATTGCCGTGCGTAGCTCCGCCCACTGATCACGGCTTAAGTGCGTCAGCAGGCCCACGTGCTCCTCCGGCGGCGCTGGAGAGCTGTCCGAGGCATCGCAGATCGCCTGGAGCGCGGCCTCGATCTGCGCGAGCGGCACGGTCGCGCCCGCCTTGTCGAGCAGATCGAGCTTCCAGAAGCGGCCGCGCCGTTGCACCACCACGTGCGAGGCATGCTGGACAGTCCGCAGCTCATCGCGCACGAGCCCGGGGATTCGTGTCGACTTAAACAGGTTGGCATACTGGCTCATGTCGAGGGGGAAGGCGCCGCACGCGGCGGCGCCGTAGAAGGCGACGCCGCTCGGCAGCAGCCGCACCGCCTCCTGGAACAGCGCCGTCTTCGAGCGCTGCGGTGACATGTGGAAGATATCGGGCTCGAGCACCTGATGGGGGGGGGGGGGCAATCAGCGCTCATCAGTGGCAATCAGAGGTGCCTTCGGATTGAGAGCCACCTACTTGCGCTTCGAGTGTGCGCATGAACGTCATGGCCGCGTGGCACATGCGGGCGGCGCGCCCGGCCTGCGTGGCGCGCGCCGGGTCCTCCTCATCCTTGAACGTCAACTGCGGGTTGCTGTTGAGCAGCAAGGGCCGTCGGTCGGCGAGGTACATCTCGAACCACGGCTCGGTGATGAAGCTGCTGTACTTGGCGGCGTCGCGCTTGAGCAGCGCCTCCTGGAGCGCCGGCCCGAGGCCGGCGCCAAAGTCCGCCGCGAGCTTGCACAGCTCTTCGAACTCCGCCTTGGTCGTGATCGGCTGCGCTGCGTACATCATGCGGTGTAGCGTGTCGTCGAGCTTGGGCACCGGCAGCTTGGGCAGCGACTGCTGGAAGTGGTACGTGGGCAAGCGCGAGCGGTGCAGCACCTCGAGGCCCGGCGCAGTCGAGGGCGCCACTGAGCTCAGGCCGCGATGCGCGAGCCGCAGCTGCGGGCGCGCGGCCGCGGAGCGTGCAAGGCCGAGCCCGACGCGTCGCCTCTCCATCAAGCTCCGAAACTTGCGGCAAATATCGGCATGACGACAACATTGAAGTGTGAATTTGAATCCGCGGGACCCTGAATGTTCCGTCGACCCTCGCAACCGCGCAGTACTTGCTGGGACGTGGGACCCTGGGTCCTGTGAGACAGTCTAGTGGGAGACCCTGGAAGCTGGGTGGAAGGCTGCTGGTACTGGCGGTACCTGCTGCTGGTGCGGCGCGGCGGGCGGCTGCGTATAGGCGGCCCGCTTTGGGGGTGTGAGGGTATGCTCCCTTAACATAATCTCGCGGGACAGGATCGTTTCTCAGGCGTGTCTGACGTGGCCTTGTTTGGGCGCTCGTGGCATGCAAGATCAACAGCTCATGTCGCGCCGCATGAGGTCATTGAGCTCACGTATCCCCCACTCGGGCACCGGAGTTGCATGCGCGTACCTGTGGGGAAAGGGGATAACGCGCCGTGGTGAGCACTTGCATGCGCCCCCACTCGGGCACCGGAGTTGCATGCGCGTACCGGTAGTGCGTCTTCGCGTTGGTGCTCTGTAACAGCCTCTTATCGGCGGCGCCCACTTGCATCTGAGCCTGGTGATCGGCCTCCTCCTCGCTCGGGGACAACAGGTAGGTGAAGTCCTCTGCGTGCCAGTTGGCCAGGGCGGTGTGCGAGGCCGCCTGCTGCGCGTGGCAGTGGCGGATCGACTCGGCGTAGTTGACGCGCCCATCGTACCTGAACAAGATTCGATCAGGTGCCATCAGGCGCCAGCAGATACAAATCAGGTGCACTCAAGAACACGCTAGCAGTGTGAACACGCTAGCAGACGATGGTGGGCGGATGGACGATCGATGGTGCCCATCTTACTTGTCGAAGATGTCCGAGAGCGGCGTGTCCATGGTGACCGCCATCGGATCGTTGAGAGCGAGCACTCGCTTGATGTACTCAAGGGGGAACCAACGGCCGGCGGGCAGGTGATGCCCATCCATCATCATCTTGTACTGGCCAGGTATCCAGGGCAGCAGGAAGTACTGGATGTGCAGCTGGAACTGCGAGGGTGGAAAGTTGCACCCGCACACGATGTGATGCCGCAGGCTCTCCGGGTAAGCGGGGCGGCCCGTCTTGAGCATCTTCTTACACCAGGTGGCGTCCGACAGGAATTGGGAAGCGACGCAGCTCCATGCCGCCTCCTCGAGCGTGTTCACAAGTTGGAGCCCCTCTGTGGGGTTACGCAGCAGGATGCGCCAGTCAGGCACCCAGCTCCTCGTGGGGATCACGTTCAGGTGGCACGGCGTCAGGGCGAGCGGGTCGTCGAAGACGAGCAGCTCGGGCGTCTGCTTTCGAATCGAGATCGAGAGAGGGAAGGCATCGGTCCGCGCTATGCCGTAGACGAAGCCCATGAAGACATTCTCCGTGTGCGTGCGCGGATGGTCCGCCGGGAACGGCGTGTTGCAATTGTTGCACTCGGACATCGTGAACCCGTTCGCCTTGCCGCAGTGCGCGCACTTGCGCACCACGTTCCGTAGCTGCAAGGCGAGCGCAGCATCACCTGACGTGCGCTCACGCACGTATTCTGCAAAGGTGCCAGCGTAGAGCGGTCCCGAAGGCTCCTCGACACGCGCGACTGCCGCGTGTGCCGCGGCAAATGCCTCTCGGTGCGCACCGGCGAGCACGGCGAGCTCGGTCGTGACCCCGCTCAGCCCGCCAACCACCATCTGCTGCTCCCTCTCGTCCCGCCAACCGAAAAAGGAGAACCTGCTGCTTCTGTTTCTGTAGCCCGAGAGGTGACGAATAGGCTCGTCCTCCGAATCGAAGAAGCTGCTGTAGCTGAGGCCCATTTGCCTGAGGATCGCGGCGCCACACGCGGCGAACTGACAGAGTTCCGCGCGTAGAGCAGGATGGCCGAATGTGGCATTTATGTCCAAAAAGACTTCGTCGCGCCGTCACGAACGAGTCGCTGCGTCGACCTTGAAGGATTGACGCCTCCGGGGACGGTACACAACTGGAAAAGCAATTGGTTCGGTTTCACACGTTTCGAAACTATTTCGAAACATCTCCCACATCTCATTGCAACTCTTAGCCTCCCCAAATAGTTCCTCAGACCAGGCCGTCGTGCTGCAGCAGCCCCGCTCATATCGGACTCGTTGCCGCGACATGGGCGACATGAAGTCGCAGGCGATGCTGCAGCAGACGTGGACCCTTATCGGGAAGCTGGAAAACGACGAGATTGCCGTGATCCTCTGCGCGGCGATCCCGATGCTCAGCCTCTTGATGATGGTCGTGCGACGATACTTATGCTGCTGCTTGTTCGCCTCCGGGTCCGGCGCGGGGAACGACGAGGAGAGCGGCAGCCCCAGCAGTGCGCCCGCGCCAGGAGGCGTGACCCAGGCGTGGATGGCCGCCTCGGTGCGGAAGGAGATTGCCGAGCTCACAAAGAGCCACGAAAAAGAGCTTGCGAGCCTCAAGAAGGAGCAGGAAGCGCTGGCGCGGCAGGTGGCCACACTGGCGCAGCGCCTCGAGGAGACGCAGAAGATGCTTGGTGCTGCCCCCGCCCCGGCGGCGAAAGCCTCTTCAGCGGCCGTCCCCGCTCTGTCAGCAGAGATGGCGACGCCGACGAAAGCCCCAGCCGCATCCAACCGCGGCGGACCCTCGGGTGGGCGAGGAGCGCCTCTGAGCGCGCGCTCCAAGGCCAAGATCTGAGGGCCCGCTCGCGAGCGCGCCGCTCGATTGCGGGATCACGGTTCGCCCCACACGACACAAACGCATCCCAGTTCCCACACCAACCGCATAGAAGCGCATGTTGAGCCTGCGTGTCAACGTGACCGGACTCGTGCACACAATTATCCGCACACCCCTGACTGGATCCGGACGTCGCATGTGTGTACAGTGTTTTACAGTACGTCAGGTGTTTACAGAGCCCGGGGACTAATGAGTAATGTGATCTGATCAGCTACGCAATTGCAGCTACGAGCCCCGGGCCCCGGTTGCCCCGGGCCCCGGGGACGGGCGACTTGGGATCGAATGACCCGAAGGCCGAAGGCCGAAGGCCGAGAAGCAGAAGAGAGCAAGCAAGTCAAGTCATCACTTCATAAACAACAGACAACCTATTACAGGAAGCCTAGGAGGACTTGACTTGACTCTTCCGAAACTTGCTTGTTTTGGGACGAGAATGGCGACGGCCGCGGACAATCTCGTCGAGCACTGCTCCTTGCTGCGCGAATGGCTCTCGCTCGCGGGGGTCGAAAAGGCGGCGATCCGTGACATGGTCGCGAAGCAGGTGTCCGAGCTGTCCCACCAGCACTTTGATGCTCAGAAGCTCGACGCGCTCGAGGAGGAGCCCGAGTGGCTGCAGCCGATGTGCGCTGAGCGGCGATGGCGCACGCTGCTGTACGACCTGTTCGCTGCGAACCCCGACTGCAAGCTCCTGAAGGCGACTGTCGGCGAGCTCTCCAAGGGCGAGCATGCCTCCGAGGTCGCCGCGCACCCAGGGCTGCTCGCGCTCATCGGCGGTGCCTCGTCGCTGCAAGCCTTCCTCGGCTCGCTGGGCACGCAGCTTCACGGGCGGCGGCACGGGCACACGATGCAGGAGGGGCTCGACGGCGTGGCTTGCGCGGGCGAGGCCCAGTTCTTTTGTGCGCAGCTTCTCCTGCGCACGGCCCCACTCGCCACGCTAGGCTCGCGGACACAACTCGAGAAGGCCGCGGCGCGCATGGCGGATGCGGCAGCGGCCACGCACGGGGCTGCTGGAGCTCGCCGGCTTCAGCTGCTCGCGGCGGGCGTGCCGCGCGAATCTGCGCTCCTGAGCAGCCTCGTCTCCGTCCTCATTGCAGGCGTCATCACGCCCGCCGACGCACAGACCCTCTGCAGCCATTCGGAGATGGCAATCTCCCAGTCGGAGATGGCAATCTCCCAGTCGGAGATGGCGAGCTCCCAGTCGTCGCCAACGGGCGTCGATTTGCAAGCGCTGCGGCTGCCGGCGGTGCTGCGGCTGCTGCTGCAGGCGCTCTTCGACCCGGCACGCCCGCCCAAAGCAGAGACACGCGAGCGGTTACTCCGGACGCTCGCTTATGTGGCCGCCACGGCGCCGCCTGAGGCGCCGCTTGAGGCGCCGCTTGAGGCGGCGGTGGGCGAGGCGGCGATGGGAGAGGCGGCGGTGAGAGAGGCGGCGGTAAGAGAGGCGGCGGTGCTGGCAGCCGCGGACGCAGCCGTGGGTCCATCGCTGCAGGTCGGGGCGGCTGTGCGCTTCCGTGTGGCCCCCGCGGGCGCCGTGTCGGGCGCCACTTCGGGCGCCGTGTCGGAAGTGCCACTCGATGGCGCCGTGTCGGGCACCATCATCGCGCTCCACACGGACGATCCGTCCGCGGTGTATTATACCGTGCGAGTGGATGGCACCGGCGCCGAGCGGCAGACGACCGCTGACCGGCTGGAGTTGCAGGTGGCCACGGGAGCGGCGGCAGCAGCGGGCATGGCAGCGGCAGCGGCAGCGGGGGTGGCGGCGGCAGCGGGGGTGGCAGCGGGGGTGGCAGCGGCAGCGGGGGGAGCCTCGAATGTAGATTCCTTGGAGACGGGCGACGAGGACGACGAGCACCGCTCCAAGCGTCTCAAGCATGCATCGGCGCCTGTAACCGCCTCGACTGCAATCTCGGACCGTTTGGAGGTGCATGCACGTGCTCACCACGGCGCCTCGACTGCAATCTCGGACCGTTTGGAGGTGCATGCACGTGCTCACCACGGCGCCTCGACTGCAACCTCGGACCGTTTGGAGGTGCATGCACGTGCTCACCACGGCGCCTCGACTGCAACCTCGGACCGTTTGGAGGTGCATGCACGTGCTCACCACGGCGCCTCGACTGCAACCTCGGACCGTTTGGAGGTGCATGCACGTGCTCACCACGGCGCCTCGACTGCAACCTCGGACCGTTTGGAGGTGCATGCACGTGCTCACCACGGCGCCTCGACTGCAACCTCGGACCGTGCGTCGGACCGTGCGTCGGGGTACGAGTACCGGTATGAGCGTGCTCTGTCGACGCTGCGCCAGGCGCAGGCCGTGTGCGAGAAGAACGAGGTGAGCGACATCGGCGCGAGCGTGGCCCTGCTGCACCGTTGCATCGACGAGCCCGCCGCCGCGTGTGGCATCCTGCACTGGGCCCTCGTGGTGCTCACCACGGCGCGATTCTCGGGCGCGCGGTACAACGCGAGCTTCGCGCCCGATGTGATCAAGCTGGTGCTCGCGATCGGTGCCCGACACGGCGCTCTGCGCGACGCGGCGTGCACGCTGCTGCATGCCTGCCTCGTGCATGAGCCGGAGACGGACTCGGAGAACAACGCGCTCTCGGTCGTGGCGGTCCGGCGACTGCTCCTCGATGGCCTTCTCCTGCTGCTCGCGCGCGGCTATGCGCTGCCGGTGCTCGCGACGCTCCACGCATGGATAGCCGGCTCGGACCTCTCGCTCACACGGCATCTGCTCCAGCAGCTCGTCGCGCTCGTCGCCCCGCCATACTCGAGGCCCTTTGCGGTGCTCGTGCTCGCCATAGTGCGCCATCCCCGCACGCTCGAAGCGCATCGAGGGCTCGGGGCGCGCCAGCCCCTCGTGAGCTTTGCGCAGCAGGCGCGCGCCGTTGCTGGGCTGGAAGAGACTGCCGACGAGGTGCTGGCCCTGCTGCAGGCGTGAGATGGAATCAGAGATGGACGTCTTGGAGAGCGGTGAGCGCGAACCGCGATCTGCGCTTAATGCTATCATAGCCACTTGCATGCAAACCAGGCGTGACTATCGTGACACCGTTCGCAAGGCATTCTCGTCGACGATGACAATTGCGAAATGAAACGCACATGTGCGTAAACCACACAACGGTAGTCGTGTGACTGTAATAATAATGACACACCGCACACGCCTTTAACCCCCTACAGTGAAGGACTAGGCGATAGAGGACGAAATAGTCTAGAGGACATGCTCTTCCGGGCTCGCCAAATGCCACCTACAAGTATTTGCAAGTGGTGTCTTGACACTTGAGCGCGGGCGGTGACCGCGACTGGTTTGAGATGACGGCGATTGACGGATTCGGGATTGTGCGATCCCGCCTTCAGTTTTCTCGTTTTCGACCTCAAATTCTCCTTGAGTTGCGACGGGGTTCACGTCTCGATTCTTTCTCGACACCAAGTTGCTCCTCGTTCCTCGTGCAGCGCCCCGCCCGCCCGCCCGCCTCCAACGCGTGACGCCACTTATCCAAGGTGGCGATTGGCGCCATGGACGCCGACCAGGGGCGTGATCTCCGTGGGTACGTGGCATCGCCACCGTTGCGCGTCCATCGCCCGTGGGCTGCCCTTGCGCACCACTTGATTGTCCTGCATCCTGTAACCTGACACTCCGTTGTCTTCCGCACCCTCGCAGGGACGTATCCCACGGTGCAGCTGGGACTCCGATCAACTTCCAGGGCCTCGAGGATGCGGATGCCCCTGGTGCAGATGCCCCCTCTCAGACGCAGCTGCACTCGTGGGGGGGTAATGTGACCGTCGGGGTTGCTGCCAGCGAGAGGCTGGGCGAGCCGCTCGGGGCGATGCTCGGGGAGCCGCTGCGCGCGGGGCTGGGGGAGGCCCTCGAGGACGGATTCGAACATGGCGGCTACTCGAGCGGCGGTGACGCACTCGACCGTGAAGTCGAGGGTGACTCCTCCTCGGGGGGCGCTGATGGCGCCGTGGGGGATGGGGCCGCGCTCGACGGCGGGTTCGAAGCAGCGCTCGGAAGCCAGCTGAGCTCGATGCACCTGTCCGGGAGCGGCGGCGGCGGCGGCGGCGGCGGCGGCAGCGGCTTCGGCGCCCCCCCTAACGAGGAACGCCCGAATAAAGTCTCCGTCATGGCGCACGCCCCACCTCCCGCCCCCAGCGGCGTGATGAACGCGGGCCCTTTCGCCCCAGGGATGGCTCTCTCGACTCAGAGCCCCTTCGTGAGGTTGCCGACGCAGCCGCGGCCCACGACGATGCCCCTGGATGGACGCGGGCTTGGGCCACAGATGCCGGCCACAGGCTACATGTCGGCGCCGCCCCCGCCTTTGTTCGCGTCGATGCCGTTTGCTCCTCCGCCAGGCGCGGCTCCGCCTGCCTCCGAGTACGGCGGCGGCTACGGCGGCGGCTACGGCGGTGGCTATGGCGGCGGCTATGGCAGCGGCGGCGGCAAGGGCAAGGGCGGTGACGGCGGCTACGGTGGCAGGGGCGGCCCCGAGTGCGCCGGGGTTTATTCTCTGGGCGACATGGGCATCGGCTACGGCATGGGCAAGGGCTCCAGCGGGGGGTTCGACGCCCGATATGGCGGACGCGGCGCGGGCGATCGCAACGGTGGCAAGGGTGGCGGCGCCAAGGGCGCCTTCGAGTACGGCGGCAAGGGTGGCGGCGGCAAGGGCGGAGGTAAGAATGGTGGCGGGGACTTCGGCAACTCGGGAGGGGTGGGCTATAAAGGGGGAGGAGGCAACATGTCCGAGCACAGCCTCTACGGTACCGCCTTCAACAGTGCCATCTTCAACGTGGCCCAACAGCAAGGAGGAGGACGCGGCTTGGGCGCCGTCTTGGGTGGCGGCTTCGGCAACGGGCTGGGCGGCGGGCTGCGCGCCGCCGGAGTTGGCGGCGCCGGAGTTGGCGGCGCCGGTGTCGGCGGCGCCGGTGTCGGCGGCGCCGGTGTCGGTGGCTTCGGCGGCTTCGGCGGCGGCGGCGGCGGAGGAGGAGGAGGAGGCGGCGGAGGCGGCGGCGGCGGCGGCTTCGGCCCCCCCCCCAACGAGGAACGCCCGAATAAAGTCTCCGTCATGGCGCACGCCCCACCTCCCGCCCCCAGCGGCGTCTTCGCCAGTTTCTCGGGCTACCTGAAGCAGGTCGCCAAGGTCGCAGTAGGGCCGGTCTGCGGCCTCGGCGGACCGAGCGCCACGAGCGCCGCCGCCCCCGGCACAGCCCTCCCTGACGACCAGCCCAGCCCTGGGCCGTACGGGGCCAGCGGCGGCGGGTTCGGCGGCGTCGGCGGATATGGCGGCGGCGGCGGAGGAGTAGGAGGAGGAGTCGGTGCAGGCGGAGGAGGTGGCGGTGCAGGCGGAGGAGGAGTCGGTGCAGGAGGAGGAGTCGGAGGGCTTGGCGGCGGCGGCGGGCTCGGTAGCGCCCTTGGTCAGGGCGGCCGCGGGCTCGGTCTGGGAGGTGGCCTGGGCCAGCACAGTGGAGCCGGCCAAGGTGGCTGCGGCCAAGGGAGCTGGCAACCGAGGGTTGGAAAGAGTTGCAACATTGACCACATGCCAGGACTGATCGCCGAAGGGTGTGAGAGCAGCTGCAGCAGCAGCAGCATCAGCAGCGCCATTCTGAGCGGCAGTCCTCAGCACACGCCGGAAAATTCCGGAGAGTTCCGTGCGCAGAGCGGCAGCGGCGCAGGGCTGGGCCAGGCCGGTGGCTTTGGCCAGGGCCAGGGGCTCGGGCTCGGCCACAATCCTGTCACTGGCGGCCTCGGCGGCATGGGCCACAATCCTGTCACTGGCGGCCTCGGCGGCATGGGCCACAATCCTGTCACTGGCGGCCTCGGCGGCATGGGCGGCGGCATGGGCGGCGGCGGCGGCATGGGCGGCGGCATGGGC
>Ga0210240_101969_pt1 | contig 13578 bp, 7 predicted proteins | sample ChrtobMetP5a_4mM_FD_155463 | JGI IMG/M metagenome (GOLD analysis project Ga0210240, IMG submission 155463) | Chrysochromulina tobin associated microbial communities from unialgal haptophyte culture, Seattle, Washington, United States - P5a_4mM | ecosystem: Host-associated > Algae > Haptophytes >...
CCCCACCCCCCTTGCTTCCCCCATCCCCGAGGGTAAGCTGTCGGGCATCATGGAGGGCTCCGAAGCCGGCGGGTTCTCACAAGCGACGTCGCAGGCCGCCTCGCCCGAAGGGGCGGGGGCGCTGTCCCGAGCGCGCTCCTCCATCACAGCAGCCACGGCAGCGACCAAAGCGGTGGAGGCGCTCGTCACCTCGGGCGTCGCCTCGGGCGTCGCTTCCCCACTGCCGTCGGTGCTCGGCACGGCGCCCGACGCCTCGGGCGCCGCCTCCCCACAACGGCCGACGCGCCCCTCGCTGCCCAAGGGATACCCGCCGAAGAGCGCAAGGTGCCTTTCCCCCTCGGGGTGCCTTTCCGAGCTCAACACGGCGCCTTATTATCCGAGGTGCCTTTCCCCCTCGAGGTGCCTTTCCCCCAGCCCCTTGCTTCCCCCCTCAGCAGACGTCGCCGCAGCTGCCGCCGCTGCTGCTGTCGCCGCAGCTGCGCCTGTGGCTGTCAACCCGGCGCCTAACACGGCGCCTTCCTATCCGACCGAGCTCAACACGGCGCCTTTCTATCCGACCGCGCTCAACACGGCGCCTTCGGATCCGACCGAGCTCAACACGGCGCCTTCTTATCCGACTGCCGACGAGGAGGCCTTGCATCAGTCGAGGTCAGTGGGGCACCACTCGGACCTTCCCAACCTTTCGGCCGTTGCAGCGAGCCTGCCGCCAGGTCGGGAGGCGCCCCAGGGTTTCGTCAGCGCGCTGCCTCGAGGCTACCGACCACGCACCGTGCCACCACCGCCCACGACGACGCCGCCCACGACGCCGCCGGCCGGCGCTCATCTCGGCGCTCATCTCGGCGATCTCGGCGCTCATCTCGGCGCCTCGAGCCACAGATGGGACCGATGCGCTCAGTACGGCGCGAGCGCCGCCTCGGGCGACTCGGCCACGTCTGTGGGGATGCGGGTCCACCCGGCCGTCGGCTCCACAGATCGGCCCGACGCGTCGGAGCGCCGTCCTGAGCGCCATTCCACAGATCGGCCCGACGCGTCGGAGCGCCGTCCTGAGCGCCATTCCACATATCGACCCGACGCGTCGGAGCGCCGTCCTGAGCGCCAGCTCTCGAGCGCGTGCCCTGACCCGACGGTTCCTCCACCGAGCCGGCAGCGTTCCACCTCATGGGCGCAGCTCGGGCACTCGCTGCGCTCGCTCGGGCAGGCCGCCGCACCGTCGCTCATGCGTGCGCCCAGCAGCGGCCGCCAATCGATCAAGGCCGGCAGCATGCAAGCGCTCGACAAGGCGCTTGACGAGATCGGGATCGGTGAAGACTTCGCGGTGGGCGCCATGTTGGGCACCAAAGGCATCGACGACGCGTTCGACGAGAGCGACGGCAGCTCCAACTTCCTCTTCGCCTCCTTCCTTGTCAGAGGCGGCGGCGGCGGCGGCGGCGGCGCCCCCCTTCCCGCGCCAAGTCTCGACGACGAGAGCTGGGACGACGACGAGGACGAGGACGACGACGAGGACGACGAGGACGAGTTGGCCTTGGTGGCCGATCGGGGCGCAGCATCCACCGCCGGCGGCGGCGTCATCCATAGTCTGGGCAACGGGCACAGCCGAGTGAACCCCTTCGGCGGCAGCGCCGTCAAGGGCCGTGGCGGCGCCGAGGACGAGTCTGTGGAATGGCGCTCAGTACGGCGCGGCGCCGATGGCGAGTCTGTGGAATGGCGCTCAGTACGGCGCGGCGCCGAGGACGAGTCTGTGGAGCTCGAGACGACGCTGCAAATCGTTGTCGCCGACGGCGACGGCGAAGGCACCTCACATCCCGAAGACATGTCGCGCGAAGAGCGGCACGTTGACACTCGCTCGCAATGAACCTTGAGTCACGTGCAAGCTCCGCCGTGTCGGGCGTCTAAGATGATAAGGGGTAGAGCCGGGCTGAGGCCTAGTACGGAGCGTTCCGGCGCGCGCGGTTTCGTCGCGGAGTGCGCGCCTGCACATCGCTCGTTAGCACGAGCTGCGGCCCCAGTCTCGTCAGGTATACAGTACTCTCATGTTTCTAGTCGCCAGATGTGTCTCGCGCGAGTCCGCCGCGCGCGATTGCGGATTGGACATTGGTAACGTTTCCGGACGTTTAAATAGTAGGTAAATAGCACGGCAGTTCAGCGCAGTTGACGTGGGTCGTGGCGTTTTTCGTGTCTGAAAGATCGATATCTCTGCGTTGCTTACTACGTTGCTTGCGCGGCTGCAGCGCGGGCTTTTTCTTTCGCGCAGGTCTCGGCGAGCGGGACGCGGCGCCGACTGGCCTCGAGCACGTGAAAAGGCGTCCTTGTAGCACACGTCGACGTGCGTGACAAAGCCAGTCCATAGGTGCGTCACCGAGCGTAGCACGCACCTGCTAGGCGATGCGCGTTTGCAGCCAGCCACCAGCGCTGTTGTGCGCACTTGCGCGCCATCTTGGCCAGATTGACCGGGCTGGTACGCGCGCAGGCGGTGAGCCGGCACCCATGGGCGGCCGTCGTGCCATGGCTTAGGGCGCCAGCCGTCACAGCTAGATTGCGAGTCTGGGCTTGGCTACGGCTCGGAAGGTGACTCGGAGGGCGCTCTTGGCGCCGTCGTTTTTGTGTGAGCTGCGGGTGTCTGGAAGACAGAGGCAACGACGAGCTCGAGCATTTTTCTCGAGCACATCTATACACGCAGGGCAGGCTTCGCGAACTTCTCTCTGTGCACTGTGGAAGCGCGCGCTCGCTTTGCGTAAATTTTTCAGCACCGCGTTGACCTTCAGCGCCTCCGCGATCGCGATGGCTCCCTCTGGACCGATTTTGTTGACTTGGAGGTAGAGGGTGGTCACCACCCTATTGAAAACGCCTATTCCGGCAGCTTCCAAATTAGGAAATAACTTCACAGAACCCACAGGCACAGAAGCGATCCACACATGTTCACAGTGCTCGCACAATCTACAGCTCCAACTCAAATCCACTCCGGTCCTTCACTGCATCTCGCACTGCTTGTTTCTCTGCTTCTCCCATGTCGTTGTACTTGAGGTCGAGCTTGGTCAGGACCGCATTGACCTTCAGCGCCTCTGCGATCGCCCTGGCACCCTCATCCCCGATCTTGTTGCTGCTGAGCCAGAGCTTGGTCACCACCGCCGCGTTGACCTTCAGCGCCTCCGCGATCGCCTTGGCACCCTCATCCCCGATTCTGTTACCTCCGAGGTAGAGGGTGGTCACCACCGCGTTGACCTTCAGCGCCTCCGCGATCGCCTTGGCACCCTCATCCTTGATGTTGTTGCTGTTGAGGAAGAGGGTGGTCACCACCGCGTTGACCTTCAGCGCCTCCGCGATCGCCTTGGCACCCTCTGGTCTGATTCTGTTGTCGTGCAAGTCCAGCTTGGTCAGGACCGCGTTGACCTTCAGTGCCTCCGCGATCGCGATGGCACCCTCCGCACCGATCTGGTTCACGCCCAGGTGCAGGGTGGTCACCACCGCGTTGACCTTCAGCGACTCCGCGATCGCCTTGGCACCCTCATCCCCGATTCTGTTACCTCCGAGGTAGAGGGTGGTCACCACCGCGTTGACCTTCAGCGCCTCGCAGAGTGCGGATGCGCCTTCCGGACCGATCTTGTTTTCGGAGAGGTCGAGCGTCCTCAAGGCTGCAAAGCGGGGCAGCACCTCGCACAGCTCGACGACGTCGGCGTCGCCCCACTCGAGCCTTTCGAAATTGAGCTCGCCGACGTTGGTGACCTTGCCGAAGAAGGTCGCGTACAGGTCCGCGACCTTGCTCACGTCGGACGAGTTGGTGAAGCGCTTCTCCGTCTGCAGCAGGCGCCGGACCGTCTCCGGCGACGGCGGCGGCGGCCGACGCCGCGCGCACACGCGCGCGAGCATGTCGTCGGCTTCATCCCACAGCTCCCCGGGCCCGTAGGCGCACGCCATCGCCCGCTCGGTACGCTTGGCGAGGTCGAGGCGCAGGAAGCCGGGCTTGATGGCGGCGCTGATGGCGGCCTCGACGTAGCACCAGCCCGAGTCCTCGTACGTCTCCGCGAGGGGCGGCTCGCTCGCCCGCATCCGCGCCGCAAACCCCTCGGGCAGCTCGCTCTGCATCCACACGACGGTGCGCGCGTGGCCATACCACACATTGGAGTTCTGCAGGCCCTTGGGGAAGAGCTTCGCCTCGGCGTCGGTGCGCGGCGGCTGGTGCAGGCTCGCAAAGTCCCAGAACAGCGCGAACTCGGGGAGGCCGAGCCCGTGCTTCTTGAACGCCGCGGTGAGCTGCGAATAATGGTCAAGCCCATATTTAGTCCACCCCCTCGGGTTGAGGTAGAGCTCGGCGACCGACGCCACGATGCCGAGGTGGAAGCCGTCGGGGTCGGGGTGCTCCTTTGTGAGCCACCGGTACGACAGCGCGACGAAGAGCACGCCAAACTCGTCGCCCAGCGCCAGCGCGACCCTCCGCAGCTCGCCCGCCGACCAAAAGGCCTCGGGCGGAAGGTCCTGCCGGCGCGAGAGGCGGCCGCCGCGCTTGTGCAGGCCGACGAGCCAGGTGCCCTTCACCGCCGCGATCGCGCCGCTCTCCACCGACGCGAGCAGCGTCTCAACGTCAAAGTAGGGGTTCGGTGCGGCGGCGCTCGCGACGCTCGTCTGCGACTGGGCCGTGGGCGGCGCCTGCTCCTCCGGCAGTCCTGCGCAGCGAAGAGCAGCGTTGAGGCGAAAAATGGCGAGTTCGGCCTGCCGTGGCTCGACGCCAGAGAAGGGGCCGCGGGCTGCTCTCTCCATCGGGACGAGGAGAAGTTTTTTGGGGCTTTCTTGTTACAAGTAACAGCGAAACAGGACACAGTTTTTTGGTTTGATTGCAAACTTTGATCAACCTTGTAAATTAACGAAACGCTCGCGACGACGCGCGTAGCCTCCCGCGCAATTCTCAACAAATTCTACATTGTATGTCCGGGTGAATCACGACGTCATCTCCGACGCATGGATCCCCAGTATACCCGCATTCTTTCAGCTTAATCACACTATTTATGTTTTTATTGGGGGAAACAGGATCCAGGATGCCTACTGGAAAAATGAATTTTGGATAAGCCCCGGGTATGTCGTTAACGTTGTGACTGACCTTTCGCAACAACCAACGTTACGTGCCGGACGCAAGCCGGAACTCCTGTGTGGTGAGTGGTGGCGCGCTTCGTGCTAAATGACTCCGCGCGCACGGCGGGTCCGCACACCGTTCGACGTTGATCGTTGTCCGGTCGTTGAGGGCTATGGCCTTGACTTATGGCCTCGACAATTACATGGGTTATGGAGCCAGAGAGAAGAGTGTCAAGCTGTCAGCGCTCCTGCCAGCTGCCTCCTGTATGAAAACAAAACGCCGCTTAACGGAAAAGCGCCGCGACGTAACTTGCACGCCGGTACAAGCTCGCTCGGCTGTGGCTTCAACGTTCAGGCCGAAAGCAACCACTTTCAGGATAATCGTGCGTGCACCAGCGCCGGCCGTCCTCCTGTCCAGCCGTCCTCCGCCGTCGCCCGGCGTGGGCTGCGTGGAGGAGCTCAGTCCTTGGGCTTCGTGACTGCATAGCCGAGCTTCTTGAGGATGGTCAGGTACTCGCGGTAGAGGGACTCCGACTCCTTGCCCATCACGTAGCGCGTGCGCGCGACGAGCTCGGCGGGCTCAATCTGCCCTTGCTGCAGCATCTCAGTCACCTCCTTGACCTCATCGAAGCGGCGCGGCCCGAGCACCACGAAGGCGCGCTGCATGAACTCGGCCCAGCGTGCCTCGAGCGCCGGCTCGTACGCGGGCTGCGCCTGAGCCTGTGGCCCGTGCGTGAGCAGCCGGATGATCTCGTCGCCTTGCAGCTGCGCAGGCTTCCATTTGAACAGGAGCCAATTCATGGCGCCGTACCGGTCGAGGACGCGTTGGAAGTCGGGATTGGAGCAGCGGGAGTTGGGCGCCATGTGGAGCTTGGCGGCGGTCGACAGCCACCACGAGCGCACGAACTCGCCGACGGGCGAGTAGACAAGCGGCTCTGCAGTGAAGCGCTGGTCGTCGCCGTCCTCGTATTCGCCGAGCGACTCCACGTCTACCAGCTTCACCTTGCCCTCGTGCTGTCGCACGTCCGCTACAAAGGGGCCCTCTGAACCATCACACTCGAAGCGCAAGCCAACCCCGTGCGCCTCCTTCATACCAAGCAGTATGCCCAGGCTGAAGTCCTTGATCGTCTGTAGCTCGAGGCCGAGCTGCTCGGGTGTGAAACGCGCCCTTGACGCCTCCCACGAGGCGCGACGCGATCCCCTAGCACCGCCGCCCGTCGCGCCGTGGCGGCGGCGCTCGACCGAGTCGCCGTCGCCGTCACCCTCCTCTTCCTCCTCCTCGTCGTCATCATCATCGTCGTCATCGTCGTCATCGTCGTACATGCCCGCGTCATCGCCAGCAGACACGCCGGTGGCGAGTCGGCGTTCTTTGGGTGGAGGTTCGTCAATCTGAAGGAGCTCCGTCAGGTCCTTTCCGGGAAAGTACTCGAGGTAGATTGCAGGGTACTCAGCTCCTCCGATGCATGCAGCATTCTCAGACGCCACGTCGGCCGCCAGCTGCAGCCAGTGCTTGCACCCAGCCAGCTTTCGGATCCGGCTGTGCTCCTGGCCTGAACGCCGTCGCATGCGTTCCGCGACCGCGTCGTCATCCTCACCGTCCCCACGCCAGTCCGTCCTCATATGCCATAGCTTGACCGCGAGGGGGGCAGCGAGCGCACCGCCCTTGAGGGTGGCCACCGTGCCGCCCGCGACGCTCACCCGTCGCCCGAGGCAGACCAATTTTTCGAAGCTGGTCTCGACAATGCGTTCGAGGACTATACGAGCGCCTCGGGGGGTGCGTAGCTTCGCCTGCCCTTTGGCCGGCCCTTTGGCCGGCCCCTCTTCCGCTTCGAGCTCCGTCCGGAGATCGTCCAAAGCCTTTTGGAGCGCGTGCCGGTAGTCGAGGGTCATCGGCGCGTCATCCTGCAGCTGCAGCCCTCGCTCATAAAAGTCATTCGGAGGTACACGCTCCGTGAGCTCCTGCGAGCAGCCGACGGCAGGCGACGACAGCACGGGCCATCAGACGCGTTCGGACAGGACCCGCAGCGAGCAGCAGTGAGCAGCAGCGAGCAGCAGCGAGCAGCCAGCCGCAGCAGCCAGCCGCAGCAGCCAGCCCGCAGCAGCCGCAGCAGCCAGCCGCAGCAGCCAGCCCGCAGCAGCCGCAGCAGCCAGCCACAGCAGCCAGCCCGCAGCAGCCGCAGCAGCCTGCCGCAGCAGCCAGCCCGCAGCAGCCGCAGCAGCCCGCCGCAGCAACCAGCCCGCAGCAGCCGCAGCAGCCTGCCGCAGCAGCCAGCCGGCAGCAGCCCACCTGAAGCCAATCGAATTGATTCTCGGCCGACTCGGCCTCAATCTTCGCAGCCTCCTCGAGGGCAGCTATCTGCCGGTTGGATGGCTCGAGCCGCAGAGCCTTGCCGTACGCGACCGCCGCCTCCGCATGCCTCTTCATCTCGCTCAGCGCCGCACCTACTCGTAAGTGGGACTTGGCCCACTCTGGGCGCAAGCGCACGCACTCGTGTGCGTCGCGCAGCGCAGCGTCGTGCTGCTGCAGAGAGATGAGGACGCTCGAACGGTTGGAGTAGTAGACGGCCTCCGTCGGGTTGAGTGCGAGCGCCTGCCCATACAACGTCGCCGCGTCCTTCAGCCGACCCGCTTTGAGCGCGTCGTTGCCCTGCGCCTTGACCCTCTCGGCCGCGCGCTTGTTGGCGTCGGAGACGGCCGGCGCTGCTGCCGGCGGCGGTGGGACAGCTGCAGCGGCAGCTTCGCTCGGGTTCTCCTCCAACGCCAGCTCGTCGTCCGACTCCTCCTCCGCCGCCGCCTCTGGATCGGCTGGCTCGGCCTGATCCTCGAGCACCAAGTCGTCGTCCTCGACTTCCTCCATGAGTTGGTTGACGCTCCCAAAGAGCGCACGCGCGAGCGTGTCGACATGTGAAGGCTCCATGCCGAGTTCAACCATAGACTGCGAACAATAGCAGTGGCGATCATTCGGGTGGGGCAGGAAGCTGGCTCATATGATTGAATGGGCGGCCATCTCTCGAGAATCTTTGCTCCACGCGCGCACCTCGCGGAGAATCTCCTCACCCATGCTGCGCAAGAGGTCCACCTCGGTGATCGCCTCATCCGCAAGCATCGTTGCGTAGCAGCTCAGGCCCAAGCGGGTCAGGAAGGCGTCGACCGTTTCCATGGCGTGGAGCGAGCGAGCGCTGACACCTGCACAAGAGGACTTCGTTCTTCGGCGATGAGACAAGTTTTAATGACAAGTTTGCCGAGTTTGCGCGAAGTACTAACGAAACACTCAACCCCTTTCAGTTTGTCAGTTATGTCGCGGTCCCCCCGCGCTCACCACACTCCGTCTCAAAGGACGGCTCCGCTGCCCTCGGTCAAGTACTCAAAAGTACCAAATCAGACACACGGGACACGCCTCCCAGTACATGTACAATAGCCACATCTGCTGGGAGAAAGCCAAAAATCGCAACTCCTTAGCGGCGCCCCGCTTGCTGGCCTGTTGCCAGTAGTTTTTGTGAACGCGCGCCGGGCGCCCCACCGGAGGCGGAGCCGCGGGACGCATGGAACGCCGCTGTACATGTAGTCATGTGTGCATTTGTGTGCTTTGAATGTGTGGTCCTGTATTAACTTGACGCTCTCACACACAGGGCCCCGGAACGACTGAGACTCGTAATACAGAACCGTACCGCGGTATTTCACAGCCAATGTTTAGAATTCGACACCCAAGACACCGGACCGGCGTACATACGGATGCGGTTAACACTAGCTCGGGGACCCCTGGACCCCCTATTATCACAGCCATACTCGATCAGCCGCCAGGCCGGGCCAGGGCGAACACGTGAGTTTCGGCGGTCCTCGGCTGGCTCATCATGCTCGCCCTCATGCTCGCCCTCGTCGGCGCCGCCGCTGACACCTGCACGTTATCAAACGAGCACGTTGTGGCGCGATTCAGCGACCGCGGGCTCACCTCTATTTCACTCATCGACGCGCAAGTCGGCAACACCATGATTCAGGTTGCGAATGACAACTTTTTGGTGGCGCTCACGACTGGCACCAGGAAGGCGGCAATCTCCTCTGGCTCGTTAGCCGCGAACAACACGCTGTCCAATGCGACACACTGCAGCTTTACGTATGAATCGCCGGCCGACGAGCTCTCCATCGACGTCCTCTACCATCTGCGCGCCGGGACGCAATTTGTTAGCAAGGCCCTCACGCTACGCCACACGGGCGCGCCCTGTGGGCGCAACGTCACCGCCGTGCAGCTCTTCAACGGCACGCGGCTCACGATCAATGGCGCTGATTCGCCCTTGGTCACGATCGTGAACTCGCACTATGGCCTCAAGGGCTACGTGATGTACCTTCGCTGGACAGCCGTTACCCCGCCCCTCGGCGGCGGCGCAGGTGTCGGGGCGCTTCTCACGGCTCAGAATCCCTTCCTCACACTGGTCAGTCAGCCGGGAGTCGCTGGGAGTGACGTTGGGTACGAGCCCCAGCTCTACTGGCGTACGAGCCGTGGCGCTGGAGCCGAATCCGTACCTCTCACCCTTGATGAGGCGATGCTTGGCGTTCACGCGCTTACCGGCCGAATACTCACGCCACCCGCTGACCCGATCGATGAGGCAGAGCACGCGGCGATGGTGAGTGTGCTGCGGCCGTACCTCGCCGCCGACCCGAACCGAAGCCCGACGGTCAAGATCAACGTCGCATGGACAGAGAACGACTACCAGCTCGACATCAGCCTGCCCGAGGACCGCGCCACGTACGCCCTCTGATTGCATGCTGATTGCCTCCCCCATCAGCAAGCCCGAGGACCGCGCCACGTACGCCCTCTGATTGCATGCTGATTGCCTCCACCATCAGCAAGCCCGAGGACCGCGCCACGTACAAGCGAACCCCCGACCGTGCTGGGTGCCTCTGAGTGCCTCTGAGTGCCTCTGAGTGCATCTGAGTGCATCTGAGTGCATCGGATTGCCTCCCTCATCAGGTACAAGCGCATCATCGACCGCGCCGCTGAGTACGGCCTCACGCACCTGCTGTTCGGACCCAAGAATTCGGACATCTCGTGTGCGCGCAACAACACAGACGCATGGGGGTGGGAGCTAATCCTGTGGTTCGGCATGGGGCAGAGGCTCCGTATGGGGCTGTGGAAGCCAGGAGATGCCATCCCCGCCTCTCTCCAAGAGATGCTCGACTACTTTAAGCTCAAGAAGGTGAAGCCCGTCGCGTACATCTACCCGATCCTTGCCTTCCTCGCGGGGACAGGCCCGAACGGCACGTCGCCGCCGTGGATCGTCGATGGCACGTACGAGCTCAAGCACCCATACGGCTTGCGCGCGCCGCTGCCGCTGGGCGACAACGGGCCGCTCCGCTCGTGCTTAGCGAGCCCCGAGCTACAGGAGTGGCTGCCGAGCACCATGCTCGACTTTGCGCGCGCGCTCGGGGCGGGTGGTTTTGGGTTCGACTACACGTACTTTGAGGAGAATGGGCCTTATGGGACCTTCTACGCGTCGCAGTACGCGCCGTTGCGCACCATTCTCTGATTGCAACTGATTGCAACTGATTCCAACTGATTCCAACTGATTGAATCAGATTGCGTCCCTCATCAGGTACCCGATCCTCCCTGAAGGCCCCTGATGGCCCCTGATGGCCCCTGATGGCCCCTGATGGCCCCTGATTGTCCCTGATGGCCCCTGATTGTCCCTGATGGCCCCTGATGGCCCCTGATGGCCCCTGATGGCCCCTGATGGCCCCTGATTGTCCCTGATGGCCCCTGATGGCCCCTGATGGCCCCTGATGGCCCCTGATGGCCCCTGATGGCCCCTGATGGCCCCTGATCGCCTCCCCCATCAGGTACGCGCAGTGGGACGGGTGGCGCACCATCCTCTCCACAGTGATGGCCGACAAGACCGCATGCGGCGGCACGCAGTGCGTCGTGGACAACCGGCAGCAGAACCACGCGTGGGGTCCTTGGATGTGGGTGCAAGGCGGCACGTATGCTGAGCCACTGATGTCCGATGAGCAGCCCGGCTCGTGGATGTTCTTCGAGGCCGACCTGCACACCGATCGGCTCTCAGCCAACCGCCAGCGCGAGGTCGCGTACTCGTACCGGCAGCTCGAGTTCTGCCCGCCAGAGAGCCTGCCCGGCTTCGCGTTCCATCAGACCGATCGGGACCCGTCGCCAAAACAGGCCGCCATCTGCCCCGACGGCCGATGCGCGAACGCGTCGCGCGCGCGCGACTTCGACCTGCTCGGCCATCGGTACTCACTCCTGAGCTCCATTGCCACGGGAGGGCTCAACAACGTCGTGTGCTACCTGCCCGCGCGCGACTCTGAGGAATTCGAGCGCCTGCCGGCGGACGAAATCACCTTCGTGCGCAGCTGGCTCGATTTCACCGACCGGCACACAACGGCCCTCAAGAAGACAAAGGCGCTGCCCGGAAGTGCTGCCAAGCCGAGCTTTGGTGCCATCGACGGCACGGCCATGATCGACGACGATGCCAAGAGCGGCTTCGTCTTCTTGTTCAACCCGTCGTCGTTTGAGCTTGTATACAACTTGACGCTCGACGAGACGCTCGGGTTCACGTGTGACGACATCGGCACACCACTCGTGGTTTTGGCGCGCATCCTCACGAGCACAGCGAGTGTCGAATTCAAGCCGTTCAATCTGGACCTGGTCGCGTGCGGCGAGGTGCTGAGTGTGGCCGTGCCTCCGACGACCGCCCTTGCCCTCATGCTAGAGTCGTGGTGGCCGTCCGCCGCCCAGTGGCGCGCCGCCGCCCAGAGGAGAGACCTTCCTTATTTGGAAGCGCACGATCCGAGTGACTTCCTTGTACTCGGCGTGATGGAGACCGACGTGGCCAGCTACGACCCCGCTACCAAGGCACTCTCAGTGCACGCCATGGGCGAGGCGGGCACCACCGCGGCCATGCACGTGGTGCTTCCGGCCGCGATAGCCGCTCAGGATGTCGCGACCGTGCTCGTCAACGGCATACACGTGGCCTTCACGGCCTCTCCCTACTTTGGCGCACCGGCCATCCACGTCAGCGGCGAGTGGGGCACTCAGCCTCGCTTTGGGCGCTCGCAGCAGCTGTGCGGGCCGAAGTCCCCATCGGCATCGCTCGGCGGTCATGCGAGCGTGGGCGCTGTCCAGTGGCAGTGCACGTTCACGGTCCCTGCGGCGATGTCGCAGCAGCTCGCCAAGCGCAACGCGAGCTTTGCGCTCGACTACGACCTCGACCCCCAGTCGAGCAATGAGGCCAACGTCGCGTGGCTTGCACCCGGGAGGCTCCTCGTGTGGCTCAAATACCGTTCGCTGATGAACGACACTCTCAACGTGAGCGGCAACATCGACGGGACGCCGCTCCTCGTGCGCAAAGCCTACAACACCATCGTGCCGAGGTCGGGCCGCTTCATCGGCCACTTTGCGGACGTTACGCCGCTGGTCAAGTTTGGGCAGCAGCAGACGATAACTCTCACGCTGCCGGAGGTCGGCGGCTGGACGACGAAGCCGGGTGCCCTGACCGCGGGCAGTGACGTGGCGCAGCTGCAGTCCGTGACCGTTTCGGAGGCTCAGGCCGCATGCTCTGCGAGTGAGGCGTGCGTGGGCCTCACGTTTCGGAAGCCGAGCGGCGTCGCCTCGTGCGCAGCCATACCGAGCTCAACCAAGGTGGAGATGGTGTACCTCAAAATGACGACCGCGGGCAACGACGACAGCGAGTGGTGCACCATGCTCGAGCCACCAACGCCCGTTGGAATCTTCTTTGAGAACGTCGAGACCATCTATGAGCAGTCGTTCACCCAGCCTCGAGCCAACGCTGGCCAGGGATCTTGAGAGTTTCGGCGTGAGGGACGGCGTGGGCTACTTCCACACCGCGTGTGGCTGGGAAGAGATGCGGGTGTGAATGTGAAGGGCGTGTTTACAGCACTCATACTCGTTGCCCGAAAATAGCCTCAAATTATGGACCAGTCTTTTAGAAGGAAAAGCTCCACCTCCACTCGTCCTGGGGCGCGAATGACGGTCGCCGCGTACCGGGAGCCCCATGGCTGATGGCACAACAACGCGCGGTCCGAGGCTCCGCTCGCAGAAAGCTCGCAGATAGTATCTCGGACACGATCCTGCGGCAGTACGTTCGACGGCACGACTATCAGAGCTAGTCAACTAACGTAAGCGAAAATTCCGAAGGCGAAGCGTTTCGCGATTGAAACTGTCGCTCGCACCTCACGTCACGCACGGACGAGGCGGCCGAGCCGCGTCGGCTTCGCCTGGCGATGGCGTCATATACTCAGTTGGCGAATCCTTTGTGTTCACGTTCACATTCTCGGCAAGATGCACGACAACCGGTCCCGTGGAGACACAACGTGGAACGAGGCGCAGACAAACATTCACCACATACATTCACTCTCATGATACTAAAGTCCGAATCCCACATGCGAACACTTCAAGCCCACGAGCATCAGCATGTGTTTAGCAGTTCTCGGTGAAGTAACGCGCAGGTCACGTCGCGTCGCCCGGCCCGGTGCCGACGGGCGTCTTCA
>Ga0210240_101987_pt1 | contig 13441 bp, 9 predicted proteins | sample ChrtobMetP5a_4mM_FD_155463 | JGI IMG/M metagenome (GOLD analysis project Ga0210240, IMG submission 155463) | Chrysochromulina tobin associated microbial communities from unialgal haptophyte culture, Seattle, Washington, United States - P5a_4mM | ecosystem: Host-associated > Algae > Haptophytes >...
GGGGCAGGTGAGGAGTGGGGAAGGGGGGCAGGTGAGGGGCGTCTGAGGGGTGAGGGGAAGAGTGACGTGCAAGGGGGGCAGGCGGAGCGCACCGCATTGAGAAGCGCGGAAGGGGGGCAGGTGAGGGGCGTGCAAGGGGGGCAGGCGGAGCGCACCGCATTGAGAAGCACGTAGTCCTTCGGTGCTCGATAGTGCCGGCCATCTTCCCACACCTTTTGTGCGAGGATGACGGCGGCGAAGAGCGTCGGCTGCCACGTCGACACGAGGAGATCTGAATGCGTGCCGCGCCGCAAGCGCTCAATGTAGATCATCGCCACCACCAGGCAGCCCGGATGCATGCGCATGAGCGCATGCATCTGCTGCAGGGCCTGACAAATCTCGTCCTCGCTAGGGATTTCGGTGTCCATGGGCTCGGCAGCGTTGGCGGCGCACGAGGTGGAGTCTGCACAAGCCGAGGAACCCATATTAGGGCGATCATCCATATTAGGGCGCCCATCCATATTAGGGTTGTACCCACCAGAGGCGCTGCTGCTGCTGCTGCTGCTCATCCAGAGGGGCGGCTGATGCGGCGGCGCCTCCACGAGCACCGTCCTTGGCGGCGGTGGGGATGGTGTCGTGCTGGCCGCCGCTCCCGCGTCGCCGTACCCGGTGCAATCCATCGATACCGCATCACTTGACGACGCTTGACGCATAGCTTGGCGCGGCGGCGGTGGCGGCATCATCTGAGCAGCCGCACTGGAGGACGAGGCGCCGACGGCGAAAGTCGTAGGCTGCGGCGCGGGTGCTGCCGGCCGCGCGAGCGGACCGCCGCGCACGGACGTATCGTCTTCTTCACGCTGGCGCTTGCCCGTGACGAAGATCTCCTTGGGGCGGAAGAGAGCGCACGGGTTGGTGGGCGTGAGGCCGGCCGCAAGCTTGGCCTGGTGCGAGGCCTCGCCCTCGACGATCAGGTCGTGGACGAGGATCGAGACGCAGAAGACCACCCGGGTGAAGTCGGGCGACGAGATCGTCGAGTCTATGTATAATGAGCTCGTCGAGTTGTGCTTCGGCGGCATAGTGTCGGCTTCTCCCGTGTCGGACATGAGGGCATCCTCCTCGCGTGGAAACTCGACCGGGCGGGCTTGCCGCATCATTTCGGCCGCACGAAGCAGGCGAATCCTGAGGCCCTTGGTCACTCCCATGGTCTCGATGGCCGATGGTGTGAGCATCATGAACGCCTCGAGCGTCGCGATGCCCTGCTGCTTCAGGAGCTCATGCACGCTCTTCAGGTCGGTCTTCTCGAGCAACTCTTCGAGCGACGTGATATTTGCCGGGTCCACCCCATTCAAGTACTTGCCCAGACACGCCATGATGTCGAAGTGCTTGCAGCCTAGTGGTTGTGAGGAAAGCTAATACTGTAGGCTTGGTAAGCACTCTATCCGGACATTTGGTTTTCGGTTTGACCAAACCCGAATTCCGCAGGAGCATCCCATGTTCGAGGGGTTTCTAGAACCCTGTCATAGTGCTACCGGTTCTATAGTGCTACCGGTAAAAAGACACCGGGGGGAGCCGGGACACACACGGTACTACCTGGATATCGGCTGGAAAGCGAGCACGTCCACTTCGCGGGGACGCGTCCTCTCGTGATGCTCGCGCCATTCATGATCGCGCTGCTGCTGCCGCAACAGCGCGCATGCCAGCTGCCGCGATTACCTATTGGCCGCGACGGCAGCGCGACGACGGTAAGCATTTTTGCAGCTTTCTGTGCGCCATGCTCTCGCCGGCAAGTCTTCGGACTCGGTGCTGCCATGGCCCTGGCTAGCCAGAACGTGCGTCGAGCGGCGGCTGCCGAACAGCCTTTGCCACTCCCACCTGCTGCCATGGTACTGCAGGTCGCTGAGACCACAGCGGCCATGCAGACCATACTGGTTCAATCGGCGAGGGACGTTGAGAGCCTCACCGAACAGCAGCGCAAGGAAGCGGGCCGATGGCCACCCATTACTCGCAACGAGCTGAAGCAGAGCGTGGACGTGCTGCTTCGGAGCTCGAAGCTGGCAACGTTTGGAGACGCTGGCGCGGAGGCTGCGGGCATTCTCAACGGCGTCAAGCTCACCGCGGGCGCGGGTAGCGGAGTGATCACATCGGATGAGTACCTGATCATGGCGAGGCAGTACGAGCAGGCTCGCGATGCATTGAAGACGGTGTTCGAGTCCTTCTCAGAAGTACAGCAAGCTGAGGGAAGGGAGGCGGTGCGCAAGCTCCAAGCGGCCTACGCCGAGCGCGTTCGTCAGCTCGAGGAGGAAGACGAGAAGCTCAGGACCATCCGTGCCAGAATGGCGGCCGAGAAGGCGGCGATGGCCGAAGGAACAGCCGCTGGCGAGCCGCCGCGCACGAAAAAGAAGACGCTCGAAGAGCTCGAGGAGGCTAACGCAGCGTTCGCCAAGCAGCAGAGCTCCACAGTATCGCTGTACGCGTTCTGAGAGCAAGAGAAGAAAGCGACATAAGGGAGACTGTATGGCCTGTTGGCGTCGAGTCAGAGCATGTCCATGTGAGCCTGACGCCTGCCTGGCAATCGCGACAACGCGCAGCGGACTCGCAAGCGATCAGATCACTAGCTGCCTCTTGGCTCAGCTTAACTCAGCTTGGGCCTTGGCTCACTTAACTTTAAGACCCTCCCCTCGGCCGTTTTCACAGCTGAAAACTGTTCATGCCCCGGGATGGAGAAGCAGGGTAGAGAAACAGTTTCTGCGACGACAGTGCTTGGCGGCGGCGCCGAGAGGATGCGCCTCCCACTCACCCGACCCTACAATGTACTGGACCCAATCGAAAGGCAGTACCCACTCGAGAGCGACCTCCCGATCGTGCGGCGGCTGGCGCCTTCCGGAAGCTCCTCGCTGCCAGCTATCCTCTCGGCGGAGCCTGCCAGCATGCCCAAGATGATGCTGCACGAAGCGCGAATGATTCGGGCCTCGGCCTCGCAGCAATCGCTCGCCGAGACGAAGCAACTGCGCCGCGCACTGAGCATGAAGATCGCGCAGAGCGCACCGCTCGCGTTTCAGACGGAGAAGCGGCGCAAGATGATGATGAGGCAGAAGTCAAACTTCGAGGCTGATCTTCGCATTCAGAAGCACCGCGATCGGATGGTCGACGATGTGCGCGAGACGCTCACGACCGATCAGACGTACGCGCTCTCAGCATGTTTCATGGCGCTCGAGGTGGAAAAGCCCGTGGGTCCGACCAGCCGCATCCCGGGTACGATCAACCTCGATGAGCTCACGCTCGCACTCCGATCCTTTGGTTACAGCATGCATGAGGAGGCAGAGGTGATGAAGAACGCGCGCGAGATGCTCGAGGAGCGGCCCGAGTTTGGGGAGTTCGGGCTGCGGCTGACCCTTGAGGATTTCATCAACGTCGTGGCGGGCGGCCCCAAGCCAGAAGGTTGTATGGGCCCCACAGGGAGCCTGCAGTCGATCGGCAAGGTGATCGCAGCGGTGCGGCTGGAGATGGGAGAGGAGGAGATTGATTACGCCGCCGGGCATCACGTGATGAAGTCGGAGCAGTCCCGGCGCAAGAGCGACCAGCGCATGAAGTCACTCGAGAGCCTCGCGTCTGAGGCATACCCCTTCTCCATCGTGACCGACGCCTTTCGAATCTCGAACCTGATCTCGTCGTACTCGCTGCCTGCCCTCCCTGCGCCGTTGAGCTCGCCGACGCGCGCCGGCAAGGGCGGCAAAGGCGCGCCCAAGAAGAGCGTCGACGTGTACAACGTGCTCAAGGATAAGACGAAGAGCATTGGTGCGGGCGCCTTCAAGGACGCCAAGGAGCTCGGCAGTTGGCTTTCACACCATGGCATCGGTGTGGAGGCCTGGGGCAGCGGGAGCGCGAAGGCGGTGGCTGACCTCTTGGTGGAGCTCGAAAATGGCGACGCGAAGATGGTGATGGTGGACGGCAAGATCTTCCGCTGTCTGAGCGCCATCCGCCTTGTCGTACGCGTCGCCGTGGGCACCAACCGCCACCTGGTCTGCGTGGGGCAGCAGCTCGCGGCCGGGCGCCGTCGTAAGCGTCATCAGCTGCCTTCCGGGCCGCTCTACGACGACGAGGATCCGCTGGCCGTGGCGTTGCGCGCCGTGCAGGCGGAGCTCGGCGCGCTCATCCCCGACATCCACGCCGGAGTCAAAGTCCTTGACGAAACTTACCTCCAATGGGACGAGATCGCCGGCTCGTCGTCGTACCCCCAGCTGCAGACGCTCACCCGCTTACACCAGGTGGACGTGCTGGTGCGAGGGCTGCCTCTCTCGCCTGAATTTGCGACGCAGGAGGGCAAGACGCAGCACCTTTGGCAGTGGCACAAAGACGCGCCCGACGACCTGCGCAGGAAGCCGGAACAGCATGCATCTCCCCAGGGATCTCCCGCATCCCCCTTTCTGGCATCTCCCGCGCGGAGAGAGAATCCCGAGATGGCATCTCCCGCGCGGAGAGAGAATCCCGAGAGCGCGTGACCGTGCGAGTCGAGGTGCACTTGCGGTTTCTTCTTTCGTCTTGCGGTACACTGCTGCGGACGACGCTCTGTTTTCGTGTGTATGGTGTGGCTTGTATTTTTGTTGGTAAGCATCGCTTCACGCGGCGCTCGCTTCACGTCCGTTCAATCCTCCAGATCCGCCGCCTCGCACCTCAGCTCCTCAAGCGCCTCGTAGATCTTGCCCGTGCTCGTGCTCAGGGCGCCCTCAAGGGTCGTGACGCGTTGCTTGCCGCCCTGTGCCTCCTCGCTCTCCGCCTCCGAGAGCGAGAGCCGCTGGCGCGTCACCTGCAGCTCCAGCTGCAGCTCCAGCCGGCGCGCCTCTTCGGCGTTTATGGCTCTGACCATCTGCGCAAGTGCATCTCCATGCACCGACCCCGCTGCGAGGGCGCTCCCGGCCCTGTCGAGGTTGCCTGCGATGGCCCTGAAGCGCTCCATGAAGCGCTCGCACAGCGCCGCGTAATCGTCGGCGCGTCCGGCCGTCACGAGGTGCTCGAATTGGTCGTCAAAGGTGGCCGCGACCTGGATGCGCTTCTCCTGAGATTGCTGCACGAGAGCGACGAGCTGAGAGGCCGACGCCTCCTTCATGACATCGTCAGGGATGAGTAGCTCGGCCGCGCTAGGACCCTCCTTGGGAGGCTCGAGCGGCATGGAGGGGCGGGGACCGGCTCCGCGCGCAAGCATTTGTTGACGAACCCCGCTGTGATGACCCCCTCGGAGGGTGGGCCTGCTCTCGAAGTCAAGTCAAATGACAAGTCCGTCGGAACTTACGAAGCAATGTCAGCTGTCAAGACTTCGGCATCTCATCTCCGCAACTTGCACCGAAGTACTTATTTTACACTCGTTTCGCAAATAGTAGCTCGAGATGACAACCTCTCTTAGCTCATCGGAACTCGCCCGAGCCGACAAGCTCCCCGGAGCCCTCCCCTAGTGCCTCCTCAGCCTGAGCCTCGGCTGCGAGGCCGATGGCAAACTCGGCCGACGAAAACGACTCCTCGAGTGAATCCTCGTGTGCAAGCGAGTCGCTCAGAGCTGACGCGTCACCGGGGGCCTCCGTTAAGGCAACCGACTCGGGCGCAGGCGCGGGCGAGGCGGCGGCGGCGGGCGTGGCGGCGGCGGCGGCGGGCGCGGCGGTCGACGAGGCGGGTGCCGTGTCGTGGCTCAGTTTGAACTCGGCGGGCGCGAGAATCTCATTCGACTCCTCGAGCGACTGACCAGGCGCCGTAGCGGGCGAGCGGCTTCGCACGAAGGCATCGGACGGTGCCTCCTCCTCCTCCTCCGCGGGTGCGGGTGCGGGTGCGAGTGCGGGTGCGGGTGCAGGGGCGGGGGCGGGGGCGGGGGCGGGGGCGGGGGCGGGCGCCGTGTTCGTCGCGGCCGGTGCGCCCGAGATGCTCAAACCAAAGTCTCCCGACGTGAGATTTTCATCTCCCGATGCGAGATTGTCATCTCCCGACGTGAGCAGCTGGTACTCGCCTGACTCTTCCAGGGACGGGCCCGGCGACTGGCTCCTCAAGTCCTCTCCAGGGACCTCCGCGACGGGCGCCGTAGCGGGTGCGGACGCCGTTGTGGGCGCCGTTGTGGGCGCCGTAGCGGGCGCCGTAGCGGGCGCCGAACGCTCCGGTGCAACTGCGGTGCTGAAGGTCTGAAACGTGCCGGAGGGGCGACGTTTGAAGCCGCCGCTGCTGACGAGAGGTGTGCCGCCGCTGGAGGCGCCCGGGGAGGTGAGCGATGGAGGCGACACCGCGGCCGCGCCCTCGCCCTCGCCCGCGCCCAGATCGGCGCCCGCGACGGCGCGCCCTCGACGTTCGGCCTCGGCTTCGGCCGCGAGGGTGACTGCAAAGTCGTCGGATGCAAAGAGCTCGCCCGACTCATCGAGAGACTGCCCAGCTGAGTCTTCCAATGCTGAGTCGCTCTGTGCGGACTCGTCCCCGCGCCTCTCCGTCCCAAATATGGCAATGTCCTCCCCGCGCCTTTCTTGCATGACCGCCGATACGGCGGCAGCTGAGGCGGCAGCGCGCAACGCACCGGGCGCCGCAGCCGACGAGGCCGGTGCCATTGCGAGGCCGACCGCAAAGTCAGCCGAGTCGAAAAAGTCACGTGACTCCTCGAGCGAGTCGTCGACAGAGTCTTCCACAGCAGAGTCGTCGCGGGGGTTGCCAAATAAGGCAAAGTCGTCCCGGGGATCGTCTGCTTCCGGCTCGGCTTTCTGCGGCTGCGGCTGCGGCTGCGGCTGGGGCTGCGGCTGCGGCTGCGGCTGGGGCTGGGGCTGCTGCTGCTGCTGGGGCTGCTGCTGGGGCGGCTGCTGGGGCTGCTGCGGCTTTGTCAGTTGCCTTATTTGGGCCTCTGCCGGCGGTTGCAGCTTCTGTAATATCGGCTGTGACTTCGGCGGGTTCGGCTGGGTCGGTACCGGCTGCTGCTGCTGCGGCGGCGTCGGCGGCGGCGGCTCTTGCTGCAGCGACCGAAGCGATCGCTCGGATTGCAGCGGCTCCCCCAGCGTTGTGGTGGGCACCCCGAGCGTTGTGTTAGGCACCCCGAGCGTTGTGGTGGGCATCCCGAGCGGCATCGCCCTCCCCGAGGGCAACGGAGAGGTCGTCCTAGCCGAGGGCAACGGAGAGGTCGTCCTAGCCGAGGGCATCGGAGACAAGTCCGCAGCATGCGATGGCGCGAGCGCCGGGACAGTCGTCCTCGCCGCCGCGGCGAGCGCGGCGGCGCCCGCGGGCGGTGTGAACGGCTTCGTCAACGGCCGACGCGGTGGGCCCAGCTCGGACGCGCCCGCCGCCGCCGGCAGTGCGATCACGAGGGAGGTCGCCGGTGCCACATACGCCGGGAGCACAATGGAATTTCCACCGCCGACATCGAGTACGTGGCCAGGCGCTGCATTGGGTGGTAGTGGCACTAGATCCAGACGCAGGGGAGGGGCTGCGCGCGCCGTCGCCGCCGCCGCCGTGTCGCGTCTCTTCCTGGCTGGCTCGCTCGCGGATGCCACCGAGGCGAGCACTCTCTGCACGTGCCGCAGCCCCGGCGGCACGAGCAGTTGACGAGTCTCGCCGGATGGGCCAGCGACGAGTACCTGATGAGGGAGATCATCAGTGGCTCCTCAGCGGGTCATCAGCGGGTCATCAGCGGGTCATCAGCGGGTCATCAGCGGGTCATCAGCGGGTCATCAGCGGGTCATCAGCGGGTCATCAGAGGGCCATCAGAGGGTCATCAGAGGTTCATCAGAGGGTCATCAGAGGGCCATCAGAGGGCCATCAGAGGTCCTCGGAGGGTCATCGCGCACCTCATCGCCCTGGCTGATGCCGGGTACAAAGTGAAGGGTGGCCTGCCACCGGCTGCCGTTGAGTACCTCGACCCACGTAGGCTGGCAGTACAGTACCGCGGGCGTTGTACCGGTGGATCCCCACGAGGCCGCTGGTGACGCTGATGATGCTGTGGATCCCCACGCGGCCGCGACGCTGCCGCCGCCCACGCCGCCGCCCACGCCGCCGTGCGTGCCACCCGCAGCCCCACTAGAGGCAGCGTCGCCGTCATCAGCGTCCGTAGAGGAGATTTGGGCACGGCCCGCGCGCAGGACGTCCGGCACAAAGCTCGTCTCCTCGACCGACTCCTCCTGCGCGAGCGGGGAAAGCTTGTCGGTCTGCCGGTCATTCGCATCCTGCGCCCTCTGCCTTGCGAGAGCGCCGCGGAGCCTACACGAGAGCCATTGGAGTTCGGATGCGATGAGCTCGCGCTCCTCGCGCTCCTCGGTCGCTCTCGCCTGGCGCTCCTCGGCCTCTCGCGCTCCTCTCGCCTGGTTGACCACCGTGCGCAGCGACAGCGGCGAATTGGGCGCGTTGCCGGCGCTCGTGGCGCGCTTGCTGCCGCGCAGCTGCCCACCGCCGCCGCCGCCGGCAGCAAACCGCAGGCGGTGGGCGTGCCAGCCCTCTCGGCCAACGGACGTCCACAGGTGGCGCAGGTGCGCGTCCGGTAGGCGCTGCTGAGCTTCGAGAACCAGATGCCGTGCCCACTCGACCCGTTCCTCCTGGCTCGCGGGCGTCGTCAGCAGGCGCATGAGGCTCGAGACGTCCATGGAGATCCGGGCGGAGCCGCCGCCGTCCGCGGGCGTGAAGGCAAGCGTATCGTGTCGAATGCCGAGTGCCTCGAAGCTGGCCTCGGCCGAATGGAGCGTCGCCGGCGGAGCCCTCTTGGAGGCGCTCACCCGGCCAGGAGGCCAGGCGACGCGTGGGAACGACGACGGTTGCATTGAGACGGTTGCTTCACGCTGCCCGACCTTTGTTCACGTTCACTTTAATTTGATTAAGGCCCTAGACCGAGCCTTCCTGGTGGGCGAGCGTGCGGTATGCATGCATCAGCATGGTATCGTGACGTGTCGTAACGGTCGACAAAACGCCCTCCTTCAACGCGCGAAGATTGGCTCGCCTTCAACGCGCGAAGATTGACTCGCTCTCGTTTTTGGGGGTCACTACTTGCATCGTCTGGGTCTTTCCCGAATCAGCGCGCACAGCAATGTCGACAGCTGATTCGGCAGGAGGAGCGGCGAGACTCGCCGCGAAGCAGGCAGCGGGCAGAAAGGCGCGCGAGGTGGCTTCCGCGGCGATGGTGAAGGCCAGGATGGAGGCGGAGGCGCAGAGGCGCACAGAGGTGGAGGCAACAGTGGCTGCCCGACGAGCACTCACCCAAGAGGCTCCCAAACGATTTGACGTCGGCTACCATGCCTCAGCTCGAACTGCCGCGAAGACCACAGCGGATGCACAAGGCCCAAGAGCGGCTGCCACGAAAGCCCCATTCAAGCCGGAGGCTTTCTTGATCCCCAAACGACCTGTGGCGGCCAATTTGCCACCGCGGCAGCTCTCAGCGATTGAACACGAGCGCATTCGAAATGCGTATTTGGGCAACGAATGGATGATCGACCCTCGCACCTCGAAGTTCATGCCCGTGTGGGACATCATCATCTTCGTAGCGCTCGCCTTCACAGCGACGGTCACACCTATGGAAGTGACGTTCATCGATGAGGGGCCATGCATCACGGGTCTCTTCGTGGTCAACCGCGTCCTTGACGTCATCTTCCTGCTCGACATCGCCGTGCAGTGCATGCTGTGCGTCCAGGATAGCAATGGCATGTGGATCCGCGACCGCAGCCTGATCATGTGCCACTACGCCAAAGGCTGGCTCGCCATCGACCTGGCGAGCGTGGCGCCATTTTGGCTGCAAGAGTTTCTGGAGGGCGAGGGTGCCGAGTGCCCCTTTGTGCCTGTACACCTGCGGGAGGCGGCGAGCGGCCCCACCGGGATCGCGGCGCCCAACCTGCAGAGTGTGCGCGTCGTCCGGCTCATGCGCCTCCTCAAGCTCGCTCGCATTCTGAAGGCCTCGCGCGTGCTCAAGCGGCTGGTCGCCGATCTCCTCATGACGAAACTTGAGCTCTCCTATGGGACCATCAAGGCCATCTCCCTCTTCTTCCTCCTCCTATGGGTGTCGCACATGCTCGCGTGCATCTTCGCCTACGTCTCCATCGACGCGGCGGACGCGGGCGAGCCTTCGTGGGTGGGCACGTTCAGAGACAACGAGCGGGCCGTCCACGGGCGCGAGGTGTCGGCGGGGGGGCTGTATGTGGGTGCGCTGTACTGGTCGATCATGACGATCACCTCGATTGGGTACGGCGACATTACACCGAAGAACGACACCGAACGGGTTGTATGCTGCCTCCTGATGATCGTCTCTGGCGCCACGTGGGCCTTTGTCATCGCCGAAGCGGCCGGCATCGCGGCCACGCTCGACCCAAACGGCGCGGCCTTCCGGAACTCGATGGACGCGCTCAATGTCTACATGCGGGAGCGCAAGCTCGACAGCCAAATGCGCCACGTGATGCGCGACTTTTTCGTGGACGCGCGCGCGGTCAACCAGGCAGAGAGCGACGGCTCCCTCCTGAGTCAGCTCTCCCCAATGCTCCAAGGAAAGGTGGCACTCGCCGCCTCCACAGACTGGCTTTCTCACGGCCGCGCCCGGAGTGATGGCCGCTGATGATCGCTGAGTGCGTCCCTCATCAGGTGGCACTCGCCGCCTCCGCAGACTGGCTGAAGCAGGTGTGGTTCCTGAGCAGCCTCGGTGATTCGCGTGTCGAGCGCGACTTTATCGCCGCCATGTCGAAGTCGATGCGCGTGGTCGCCTTTGCGGTCGAGGAGCGCATTCCCCTGGGCGAGGTGATCGATTGCCACTTGAGTGTGCCACACTCTCATTGCATGCTAATGGCCCTCCTCGATGCATGTGCTGCTGATGGCCTTCTTCTCTGATTGCATGCTAATGATCGTGATATGATCTCCCTGCGCGCCTCACCCTTCGGCGTCATTGCATGCTAATGAAGCGCCTCACCCTTTGGCTTCGGCCACTGTGTTTGGGCACACAGATGTACGTGATGCGCCGTGGCATGGTGGTGCGCCTCTGGCGCTTCTTCAACCGCGGCAAGGTCTTTGGGGAAGATATGCTGATCAATAACACGGAGTTGCAGGACCATGCTCAGGCCGTGTGCTTGAGCTTCGTCGAGACCTTCGTACTCTCGAGGACGGACTTGACGAACCTGCTCAGGGAGCATCCACAAGCCTCGGCGCCGATCAGTAAGAAGATTCGGATGATGAACGTGACCCGCTCTCTGCTGTACGAGCTGAGCCTCGCACAGACGGGCAGGCCGCCGCATTCCTGGGTCCCCCGCAGCCTCGCCAACGGCTACAGCCTCTCGAACAAACAGCCCGATCTCGATCAGAAGATCGATCACCTCACTGCCAAGGTAGAGGCGGCCGCCGTCGTCGCCGAAGGGAAAGAGCCGAACAGCCCGTGGTTGGGCCGGTTCGAGAGGCGGCTGGCGAGCGGGGAGTCCACTCTGGACGTGCTCCCCTCTTCGCTGGGCTCGTACCATCCCACTGGGCCTCCTTTGCCGCTGGGGCTGGTCGAGAGGCCGCCGGCGTGGTTGGGCCCGAAGCTATCTGCAGCACAAGATCCTCTCGCCGAGCCGGGGCACCTCCACGTGGTGGTCGAGAGGGCGCGGGCGAATATGCCGCTAGGGCTCGCACTCGTCCCTAGCGGGACAGGGCACCTCATCGTGAACGACGTGGCCAAGGGAGGGCTCATTCGTTCTTCAGGCGCGGACATCATCAAGGGCGACCGGCTGATGAGCATCAACGGCACGGTGGTCGAGTCCCTCGACGGCTTTGTAGAGCTGCTCCACGGCCTCCCATTAGGCGAGCTCGTCTTCGAGGTGCTGCGCCCGGTCGATGCGCCCGGGACGGCGCTAGACTCGAGGCCGGTCGAGGTGCCCGGGACGGCGCTTGAGGAGGTGGTCCCGTCAGCCGAGGCAGATGCCATCACAGGCGCCGTCTCGGGCGCAGCCTTGGGCTCAAGGCAGCAGGAGCAGCAGGAGCAGCAGGAGCAGGAGGAGCAGGAGGAGGATCATCGTCGTCATCATCATGAGCAGGAGCAGCAGCAGCAGCAGCAGCAGCAGCAGCAGCAGCAGCAGCAGCAGCAGCAGCAGCAGCAGCAGCAGCAGCAGCAGCAGCAGCAGCAGCAGCAGCAGCAGCAGCAGCAGGAGCTCAAGACGACGCTGCAGGCGATGCTCAAGATGCAGCAGGGGCTCCAGAAGCAGCAGCGCGCGCTCTTCCTCTCCATGCAGGCACAGAGCCAGGCGACGCTCGACCTGAGCGCGTCACAGCGCAAGATCCAGGAGGAGCTCGCCCTGCTGGCCGATGTGCTGATCGTGGCCAGCGAAGTCCGCAAGGCGACGGCGGGCGCCGTGGCGGGCGCGGCTCCACCCCCCGAGCAGCTGACACAATGGCACATGGAGCGGCGCTACGACGCTACGAGAGCCGCCCATCTCGACGAGCAGCGCCAGATGGTTTGAGATTTGGCGCCATATATCTGGATGGTTTGAGATTTGGCGCCATATCTGGCTTCTGGGCGCGTGTGGACGCGCCCTCCGAGAAAGCAACACACGCTTGCGTGTCTGCGCTTTTCTTGGATCCACATCATCACATCGTTTTTGAATGTACCATCCTAGTACCATCCATGGCGCATGGAATTTACGTGCCGTGCGTAGGTGGGTTCCGAGAGCGGCGAGACCTACCCCAAGAGAGAGGAGCGCGTGCGCAGTCGAGGGCGCTGGGAACATGCGTCATCGAACATCGTTTATGTCATCGTAGCGTCATAAGCGTCATCGAGAAATTACCACAAGCCGGAAGGATCGGATGCGATGTACATGTATAATACCCATGAACGCGGCCGTAACGCTATGAACGGCCATTTGTCTTATATGTGAACGGCGCGCCTGGGTCTATAACGCACCCGTCGCGTATACGGTAGTAGAGAGATGCTCTAGGCTCTACCACCGCAGTGTCCCCGGTGTGACAAGCGAAGTGATACGACTTTCGGCAGACACGCATGGAAAAACAACTACAAAACTCAGTTAAATATATTGCTCAAGCTGAAGCTCAGCATTCATGACTCGAGTCTGAGATCACTGATGTGTGATGACTGATCCGAGATCCCGGCGCGTGCGCGCCTTCCCAGGGCCCAGCGCCGTCTTGCGTCTTGGCTCTTGGCTCTTGGTCTTGGTCTTGCGCCTTGGCTTGGCTTTCGGGATCGGTCAGATCATGCGCCGTTCGCATAGAGTATCTTGCTCTGGCATAGAGTATCTTGGATTTCATTTTTGGATCGGTCAGTCTCACCCTCAACTTTGGCCGGGCCTTGCGGGCCCTGTCGATGTCGAGAGCGGCGACGCCATCAACGCCAATCGGGCCAAGCCAGAGCTTCACAAGATTTGCCATTGCCCCGCCTTTGCAGGCCCGGGCGAGCTCGCTGCAGCCCTTGTCAGTGATCTTGTTGCCGAAGAGGAAGAGCTCCTTGAGCTGTGCCATTGCCCCAGGGGTGTCACACGCCTTTACGAGGGCCGAGACGCCAGCATCG
>Ga0210240_101990_pt1 | contig 13418 bp, 3 predicted proteins | sample ChrtobMetP5a_4mM_FD_155463 | JGI IMG/M metagenome (GOLD analysis project Ga0210240, IMG submission 155463) | Chrysochromulina tobin associated microbial communities from unialgal haptophyte culture, Seattle, Washington, United States - P5a_4mM | ecosystem: Host-associated > Algae > Haptophytes >...
GAGGCGGAGGAAGCGGCGAAAGTGGCGTCGGTGGCGGCGGCTGATGCTGAGGCGGCAGAGGCGGCTGCTGCGAAAGCCGGCAAGGAGGCGAAAGCGGTGGCGGAGGCAGCGGCGAGTCGGGCGAGGGAGGCAGCGGAGGCTGCGGCGGAGGCGGCGACGAGGCGGGCGACAGGAGCGGCGGAGGCGGCGGCGGCGGCGGCGAGGGCGGCGGCGGAGGCGGTGGCGGCAAGGGAGGCGGAAAGAGCGGCGACGGAGGAGGTGGCCAGGCGGGAGGCGGAGGAAGCGGCAGATGCGGACGCGGCAGCATTAGAGCTCGCAACGTCCCTGTTGGCAGAAGAGGTGGCAGCGAAGGAGGCCGCAGCGGAGTCTGTTTCTCCCCCGTCTGTGTCGCAGGGGAAGCCAGCCAAGTACAACTCGCGCGTGCAACCGCCGGCGTGGCTGATTGAGGCGTGGGCTGAACAAGAGGCTGCGGAGGCGGCTGCTGCTGCCCAGGCGGCCGCCGCCGAAAGAGCCGCGCAGCAGCGTGCTACAGCCGCCGCGAATGCCGCTGCCGCTGCGAAGGCCGCGTACTACAACAGCGGTGGAGCGATGGTAGATGCCGCCGTGGGCGCGCCCGCGCCAGGCGCGACCAACAGGGCAGCGGCGCTGGCGCGGCGGCGGGAGGCGGCGCCACCGCCGATGGCGAGGGCTACTGCCGACGTTGCGCCGTTGTATGCTCGGCGCCAGGCGCCTCCACAGAGCACCTCGGCGCCTCCATCCGTCTTCCACGACGGCGCATCCATCTACTTCAACCAGAACCAGCGCCTCTTGCAGTACGAGCCGGTGCGTTCCAAGGCCTCTGGGCAGGCGGGTCGTGTGGCGCGCGCCGTCGCAGGCGTCCCAATCCTTGCTGTCTTCGACCAGTCGGTGGTCGCCGCACCTGCGCCGCCGCCGCCCGTCCCCTTCCTGCCTCCCATACCCACGCGGGGCGCTGTTGCCGGCGCCGATGGGCTACTAGACGGCTGGAGCGAGGCAAAGGGCTCGCCACGCCAACCAGAGGCGCCGCTTTCGGTGGAAGGGCTGCGCGGGGATGCCAAGGGTGGGAATCGCGTGGCACGTGCGCGGCGGTACGAAGCGCTGGCTGCGGTAGGAGATGATGTCGCCTCGCGTATCGAGCGCAAGGCAACGCGCGCTATCCGCCGCGCCGCCGACGCAGACGCCGTCGGCGACGCCGAATCGGTCAGCCAGCTGGAAGTTCTACCCCACCACCACTACTACCACCATCAGCAGCAGCGGCAGCGGCAGCCTGATCACACGCTACTGCCTGATATCAGGCTGATCCCGACCATCCGGGTGCCGATCCACCCTTACCACTCATGCTACCGCTCGGGCATGAAGCAGATCGTGGGCATGCGCTACCATCTGTGCCAAGACGAGTGCGACAAGCTGAACGCAAGCGCCGAGGCCTTGGGGAAGCAAACGCGCAGTAGCTATGACCTGTGCGAAGACGAGTATGACAAGCTAAACGCTGCCGAGAAGAGAAATTATGAGATGATCCCACCCACGATTTGTGTAGATGCTGGGCCGATCGACAACGACGAGCTGGTAGGTCTAGCCTCCCACAAGCACCGGCGGGCTAGAAAATCCGAGGTTGTGAGAGCAGCTGAAAGAGCCGCTGCAAATAGACTGCTCTACCCTGGGCTAGCCGGCGGTGGTGCGATGGGGGCACCGCCCCACCCAAGCGTGTGAGTTTAAAGTGGTCGATCTCTCGAGACGACTTTAGGACTATCTTTTCCCACTTAGATCTTAGTCTTAGGTGCTCACAGCTTACCAGCTTTACCGTATACCGACACACAGCTCGCGGGGCCGGCGCGCTGCGGCCCCACAGATGTCAGCCAGATGTCAGCGCGGATGCCGATTAGAGCTTCGCCTTCTTTGAAGGCAGCGCCGTCGGCTCCTGCTGGCCCTCCTCCTCCTCCTCCTCCTCCTCCTCCTCCTCCTCTTCCTCCTCGCTATCCGCGTCATCCGCTTCAGTTGCCTCCAGCCCACAAGAGCCACAGCAAACGACCGACGTAGTGTCCAGCCCATTTGCGCACAGGAAGCACAACTGCCAATTACATCCACGGACTGCTGCAGGAGCCTTCATCGACCCACGGCCTCGCCCGATGCTTCCCGCTTTCCGCGTGCACCAGAACCGCATCGGGCGTAGGCTGTTGCAGTCTTCACCGCAGGCAGCACAACGCGGTGCCCCGCTCGAGCATCGAGCCCTGTTGCTGGGCATGTTCGACGAGGACGCCTCGTTTAGCACTTTCACGGTTGCGGAAGCACGGAGCATCGCAATGTCGCGTCGCTGTCGAAGATCGTCACCGTCCTCCGACTGCAGCACCGCCATACGCAACTCGAGCTTCTCCGACGCTTGCATGGACCCACCCAAAAAAAGAGAACAACGGGCCCGGGGTGCGCCAACACGGGAGAGTGCGTCGACCGTCGTCCAGGGCTGATCACGTCGACGCGACGTTGCGCGAAAAATCAAGCAATTAGGATGCATGCAACATGACAGATGCAATATGATGCAGACAGCGTGATCAAATTGGATGTATACGATTCACACGTTCGATCCTTTCCAGGTCTACCGGTGTCTTGGGTGTCGATTTCTAAACATTGGCTGTGAATTCCATAGGCGCAACATTTCACGACGCGACGTAGGAACCTACGTGGCGCGAACGCAATTAGCGCGACGCACGCGCGCGCACGTGGCTCCACCGCCGAAGCACCTTCCCTTATGAAGGTGGAGGAGCGCTTCGCGTCCGTACTCGACCGCAATGGACGCTACGCACTCAAGGCGGGCCTCGAGCACTGCCTCAAAATCGCATGCGACGGCGAGAAACCGGACAAGGTCTTCAAGGCGCTCGCCGCCAAGTGCGGCACGGCCAAAAGCACGTGCAGCATCGTGTGGAAGCGTGGCAGCATCGCCTACCGGTGTCTCACGTGCGAAGTTGATCCCACGTCGGCAGTGTGTGCCGAATGCTTCCATGGCGGCCAGCACGTCGGCCACGACTACCGCCTCGTGCACACCAGCGGCGGCTGCTGCGACTGTGGCGATCCTAGTGCTTGGCACGCATCAGGCTTCTGCAAGCACCACGGGCTGAAGCACGACGCAGATGGCAACCCGCTCTACAAGCCACCTCTTCCGCCCGCGCTGCGTGCCAATATGGTCCAGATGCTCGACGCCGTGTGCGCGCGCCTCCTCTTCGAGTGTGCGAGCGCCTTCCCTCCAACCACAAGCGGCGAGGAGCAGCGCGGCGGTGGCGGCGGCGGCGAGCCATCGCGCTCCACTTCCGGTGAGCAAGCCGAGGCGGACGCGGTGGGTGGGGGATCGGCACGCACGGCGCCCGCGGCGGCTCATCCGCCTCGCGAAGAGAGAGTTCAAGTGAGCGCCAACATCGAATCTCGAGCGGCGAGATCTCTGAATCGGTCCACTCGGCAGCTTGTGCGAGGGGCACAGCAGGGCGACGTCGCGACGGTCGAAAAGGCGCTGCGGCAGAGCGACGTCGATGTCAACTGCTCCGACGGCTCCGAATTCGATACGACGGCGCTCCATTGGGCGTCGCAGGTCCGGCCACACCTGCCTGCACGCTCTTAACGTATTCTTAACGCACCGCGCTCAACGCTCGCTCACCCGCCCTCACCCGCCCTCACCCGCCTCCACCTGCCCCCACCCGCCCCCACCCGCCCTCACCCGCCCTCACTCACTCACATGCCCCCTCACCCTCCTCGCAGGCGGGCACCCTCGAGATCGTACGTCTCCTCCTCGAGCACGGCTCCTCGGTCCACGCGACCAACGTGTATCGACAGACCCCGCTGCAAGTGGCGACCTTCGAGGGCCACGTCAAGGTGGTGCAGGCGCTGCTCGATGCCCAGGCGGACCCGGAGCACGTCGATCTCGTGTACGGCTCGGCCCTCGAGATTGCGCGCAACGAGCGGCCGCGTAACCACAAGCGGCTGGTCCAGCTGATGACGTCGGCTCTCGCAGCCAAGCGCAAGGCGCAGCATCCGGGCGAGGCCGAGGACGGCAGCGCTGCCGCCGCCGCACCGGAGGCCAACGGCTCCGTAGGCTCTTCTCGTTCACGTGTACGAGTGCGACACTCCTCGCAAAGAGACGATCTCGAGGCGATCTCGCAAAGAGACGATCTCGAGGCGATCTCGCAAAGAGGAGGCCCTCCTCGCAGGCCCTCGTCGTACGTGTACGATGGACCTCTTTGCGACATGCCTGCGGTGAAGTCTGATACCGAGGGCAGCAACACCGCTGCCCTCGCTCGCTCTTCCAATGGCGCTCTGATGAGCGAGGGCAGCGGCGATGGCGGCGGCGAGGGCGGCGGCGGCGGCGGCGGCGGCGAGGGTGGCGGCGGCGGCGGCGGTGGGAGCCTCCACCCTGGCTGGGCTCTCCCCTTTTCGCGCGCGGTGGGCATCGAGCTCGTGCGTAACGGTCTCCAGTGGCTCCACTCGCTCTGTGACGAAGGCGACTCGTTCAAGGAGCTCATCAGCGAGGCGATGGTGCGCTCCGGGCTGCTCGGCGCTCTGGTGAGCTTCCGCGCGGCGTCGGATCATCATCTAAGCCTCACGCACCACATGCAGCCCAACCACATGGGCACGAGCACACCGTGCACCGAGCTCGATGACCTCGCCTTTCCGCTGCTCCTCTTCCCGCGCTTCAAGGCAGCGCTGCTCGACGAGCTCCTCGCCCACTACAGCGCCCTCGCGGGCCTCGCGTCGCCGCCCGGCCATCCCTACTACAACGCCCCGATCGACAGGCGTGGGCAGCTCGAGCCACGTCAGCTGGCCACCTCGCTCGGCCCTGGCACGGACAGCACCACCACGTGCCTTCCATGTGCTGGGGCCGCCGCCGCTGCGCAGGGCTCCTCCTCCACAGCGGCGCTCGACGCGGCGCTCGACACGGCGCTCGACACGGCCCCCGCGGCCGCGGCCGCTGCACCGACCGGCGTGGCGCCGGCACGGCGCCTCGAGTGGCCGCCGGACACGCGGCCGGTGCTCGCCTTCCTTTCGAGCGCCGTGTCGAGCGCCACCTCCAATGCCCACTACGACGCCCCCAGCTGGTCTCATGTGCCTCGGCTACTTTTGCCTCGGCTGCCCTCGCTGCTTCTCGAGTCGTTCACCGTGCAGGTCTTCACCTCGCGTTCGCTCGTTCCACAGCTCGTCGCATCGGGCGCCGCGCGTACCGTACTGCATGCGCTCGGCCTACTGCTCAGCCTCACCCTCGTGCCGGGCTCGAGGGTGCTGCTGCCTGGCCCGCCGGTGGCACGTCCCACCCTCGACGAGGATGAGGATGGCGACGAGGGTGAGGCCGATGCAGACGAAGACATGGAGCCGCCGACGCTCGAAACGGCGCGCTCGGCGCTGGCACGCGCGCGAGCAGCAGCGGGCATGGAGGGAGAGTTTGCACCATCCGAGGCGCCCGTGTTTGACGTGGCAGCGGCCCTCGAGGGGATCAGCCGCGCACCTGCTGCTGCTGCCGCCGCCGCCGCTGCTGCTACTGCTACCGCGCCCGCTGCCGTGTTTGACGTGGCAGCGGCCCTCGAGGGGATCAGCGGCGCACCTGCTGCTGCTGCTGCTGCCGCCGCGCCCGCGGCGGCGCCCGCGGCGGCGGCCGGTAGCGCCACCATCCGCGCCGTGCACTTCGACGTGAACGCCGCAGTCCAACGGCTGCTCGCATCGGGTTCGGTGCCCTCCACACGCGCAGGCGTCATCGGCGCCATCTCGAGCCAATTCCAAGAGTCGGTACTCGCGGCGGGCATCGACCCAGCTCAGGCCGCGGTCGCCACCAGCCAGAGCGTCGCGGCCATCGGTCGGCTGCTGCCTCGACACGTCGAGGATATGGTGCTCGGCAGAGCGCGCGGGCGTGAGCTCCCGCCCGACTTGAGCCGGTGGACGAGGGTGCCGATGGATGAAGATGCACCCGACTTTGAGGATCTGACGCCCGCCTCCCAGCGCTCTGTACACGTGGGCCCGCCGGCGACGAGCACGTACGACCCGACGGCGGCGACGGTGGCGTATCTTGCGGGCGCTGAGGAGGAAGCTCCTGGACGCTCCGGCCGAGTCGTCGACGTACTCCACCCTCTCCTCACGGGGCAGCCTCTCGTGATGGCCTCCGCGTCGAGTCGGTACAGCGGCCTCACGCAAGACCTTCGCTACTTGCTCAGCCATCCGGAGTGCGTGCGCGAGCTCCTCGAAGGGTCCGATGGCGCACCGCCAGCCTTCAGCTGGTGGCTGCATGCCTCCGAATGGCTGCAGCACATGGCGCCGCTCCAGCGCGACGGGCACGAGCAGCCTTATGAGGAGGACGAGCCCCAGCTGCCATGGGTCCACGGCTTCTGCCTCGAGCTCGAGATCATCTCGTTGCTTCCCGCGCTCCTCGAGCCGCTCGTCGCGCCCGCGCGCACGGCCCGCCTCGAGCGGCGCAAGGGGCGCAAGCGAGCCTTCGCTTCCGTCGAGGCGGCCGAGGCGGCCGAGGGGGCGAGGGAGGCGGGCGAGGCGCCGTGGCGAGCACTTGCATGCGAGGCGGCCGAGGCGGCCGAGGGCACGACGCAGGAGAACACGAGCGCGGAGGGGGGGGCGTCGTATCGAGCACCCGGCGGCACGAGCGCGGAGGGCAGGCTACAATCGGTGGCACCCTCGCCTTCTATTCAATTGGTGGCACCCTCGCCTTCTATCCATGGTAGCAGCAAGCCTCTGGCGCCGCCGCAGCTTGCTCCGCTGACCACGCTCGCGTGGCGCCAGCTGCGCGGCTGGCTCGCGCGCGTGGCGGCGCCCGTGGCCGCGCGTCAGCACGAGCAGCTTGGTGCAGCGGCGAGACGGGCAGGCAAGGCGCCGCTGGTGCCCGTCTCGGCGCCCATGCCCGCGGAGCAGGCTGGTGAGTGCCTCTGGTGGAAGGAGGATCGCTCCAAGAAGTCACAAAAGGGCGTACGCGTGTTTGGAGTCAATGACGAGGAGGCCACGGCCACAAGTGCCTCGGCCGGCGCCGCCGCCGGCGACGCCGCCGGCGACGCCGCCGGCGACGCCGCGTCCAAAGACCCCCCGGCCGGCCACGTTGCCTTTGAGCCGCCGTGGCAGGCGTTCGCTTGGCCTGTGTGGAGGCACGACAATGCGTTCCCCCAGCTCATCTCCCACCACCTGCCGTTGCACCGCACGCTCGCAGCCCTCGTGGGCGTCGGCCTCGAGTTTCGTCAGTCGGTGGCCGAGGTACTCCCCCTGAGCCGTGACGACGCGCTCGCGCTCGCTGAGCACCCTCTGCGGCTGCAGCTGCTGCCGATGCAGCTGCGGCTGCGCTGGTGGGGAGGCAACGGGCGCGAGCCGTACGCGGCCGCGCGCTTCTACCGCTGCCGCCTCTTCCGTGAACACGGCTGGGCACGCGACATGCTGCTGTTGCAGCTCGCCTTCGCGACGGTCGCGCCCGCCGAGGCGATCGGCCTGATCATGGCGCGCGCGGGGCTCACGCCCGTGGCGGCGCCCGAGCCGATCAAAGCGGTGTCCGATGCGGCGTCCAAGGCGGCGGCGGAGGCGGCGGCGGAGACGGCGTCCGAGGCGGCGGCGGAGGCGGCGTCCGAGGCGGCGGCCGAGGCGGCGGCCGAGGCAGCGGTTGGCCCATGGGTCGTCCCGGCGTCGCTGCGCGTGGCGGCCTCCGACCTGGCGCAATGGGAAGAGGTGCTCGCGCTGCTAGTGCTGCTGTTCAAGCCATGGGCCGAGAGCGAGGAGGCTGCGATGCGCACGGCGCTCGTGCACCAGCTCGCGCTCGGCCCAATCCCACACTCCCTCGTGGGCAAGCGCATCGAGCCGCGCTTTGCTGAGCATGCGGGTGTCGACGTGATGCTCGACGAGTTGAGCGTGCGCGAGCCCGGCCAGGGCGGCAAGTACTCCCTCCGACCCGACCTCTGGGCCGAAGTCGATGCTACCCATCCGTTCTACACGGCCGATGAGTCGAAGCGCGTCGCGCAGCGCCTTCACACGATGCGCACCGCTTCCGCACCTGAGCCCGCGAGCCCCCGCGCGTCGTACGCGGCCTCGGCCAGTGCTGACGGCGGCGAGGCGGCCGGCGGCGCGCCCAGCTTTGCCAGCGCGCCCATGGCGCCGCATCAGCCACCTGCGCTGCCCCCTTTGCGCGTCGTAGCGGGCGGACTGCGCAAGGTGCCCGAACTCTCCAAGCTTCTCTTGTCCGATGCGCTCCTGGCCCTCGTCGGCGGCGCACTGCACCACGCCCTCGAGCACAGCGGCGGCGCCGGCGGCGGCGGCGGCGGCGGCGGCGGCGGCGGTGGCGGTGGCGGCGTCGGCGGCGGCGGCGGCGGCGGCGGCGGCGGCGGCGGCGGCGGCGGCAGTGGTGGCGGTGCGTCGCGGGGCGCACTCGAGGCGCTGACCTCGACGGCGCTCACGCTGCTCACGATGGCGGTTCAGCATGCGCTCAAGGAGCCTACCGGTGTCGACCCGGTCGACATGCCGACCCCGCGCCAGCCCGCGCCGCCGACGCCCTCGGCACCGCACACGCCCTCCGCCGCCGCACCCGAAGGTCGGCTGCTCCGACGGCTCTGCGAACCTCTACCGGTGCATGCATGGCTCCATCCGACGCCCCCCCTTACGAGCGCCAACGACGGCAGTGGCGCTACGGGCACCGCACACGCCCAAACCGCGCTGCCCGTGCCCGAGTCGTCGTCGGCGGCGGCTTCGTCGCCTTCGTCGACGCCCTTCCGCTCAATCCTCGCGACTCTCACGCGACTCAAGCCCTCGCTCGGCGCAGCCCCGGCGGCGGCAGTCGAGGTGGTCCTTGAGCGAGTTTCGTCAGCGTCCTCCTCGTGCGCCGCCCACCTGCAGCAGGTGCGCATCGAGATGCTCGAGAGCCGCCGTTCCAAGCAGGACAAGTCGCCCCAGGCCGCGCAGCAGGCTGCTCGGCAGGCGGCCAAAGCTCGGCGCGAGCAGATGATGGCCAAGATGGCCGCCAAGCAGGCGCAGTTCGCAGCCGACGATGAGGAGCTCGCCGACGCGGACGACAAGGGCGGTGCAGCTGCTGGTGCCGGCGCTGCCCCGCCCACGCCCTCGCGCCAGCAAACGCTAGCCGAGGCGACGGCGGACGTGGCGGGGCTCAAGGCGCTCCTGGGCACCGACGACGCCGTCTGTGCCCTCTGCAAGGAGTGCGTGTGCCAGCTGCCCGCCGATGGGGGCGCGCTCGTGCCCATCGGCTTGATTGGGCGCGTGTGCCGCCAGAGGCTGCCGCGTCCGCACGGGGTGGTGGCTGCACAGGTGGCCGTCGCCACGGCGCTCACGCCGTGGGCTTCCCCCGCTTACGTGGGCAGCGCACCGCCAACGGGCGCGCTTCAGACCATCCAGACCGTATCGGACGCGCTGGGCGAGCGCCTTGGCCAGGGCGACCTTGCGGGTGCGGTGGCCAAGGCGCTCTCCCAATCGAGCAAGGCGCTCACCACGGCGCGAAGCGAGGCGGACCGCGCGGCCGTCGCGACGGAGCTTGCCTCAGCCGCGGCCCACGCATCTGCCGCGGCAGAGCTCGATATGGGAAAGCCGGTCTCAAGCAGTATCTCCGATTGGCTCGCCTGCCGCGCGAGCCAACTCGCCCAACTCGACGCTCTCGCCGGCGGCGCAGGCGGCGGCGCCAGCACGCTCGTGTCGCGTCGGCGGCGCCTGGCGGCGGAGGCGGCAGGGGGTCGGGCCGCCGGTGAACGTTCCGGCTGGCGGCGCGGCGGCGCTGAGCGCGGCTGGGTGGGTGGCAGCCACGCGCTGCAGGTCGAGAACGCGGCGGTGGGCGCAGTCGCGGCGGCGGTCATGATGGTGCACCGCGCGCTCACGGGCGAGGGCGACGTCTCCATTGAGATGGACGATGACAAGGGCGCAGGCGAAAGCGCAGGCGAGGCGGCGGGCTGGACGTCCGCGGCTGAGGCGGGTACGTCGGCGGCGACGGGCGGCGGTGGCCGCGGCCAGGGACGTGTCAAGGGGCGCGTGACGGTCGCGGGGGCGGGGGCGGCGCCAGCGGCGGCGGCCGACGAGGATGGCGTGATCGAGGGCGAGGACGCTGATATGGATGAAGGCGACGACGACGACGACGACGACGACGACGACGACGATTCCGACGACGACGACGACGACCTAGACAACGACGATGCGGAGGGCGATGACGTCGTTGATGAGGATGTGCTCGCGGCGGCCAAGGCCGTCGAGAGGGCGGTGGGCCAGGGCGGCGGCCGGCGCGGCGAGGAAGAAGACAGAGAGGATCCGTCCCCGCCGAAGCGGCGCCGGCGCAGCAAGGGCGCAGCCGAGGAGCACGCTCACAACGACGCTGATCCGATGGTCGCTGCGGGGGATTTCGTCAGCTTTGATAACGAAGGCGAGGAGGACGAGGAGGGCGAGGAGGGCGAGGAGGGCGACGAGGAGGAGGACGACGACGTGAGTGGCGCGTCTGCGGAGGATGACGTGTTCGAGGGCGATGTGGAGGGTGACGTGGGGGATGAAGACGAGGATGATCTTGATCTTGAAGACGATGATGATGAGCACATGCGCGCGGAGATGCGAATGGCGGATGAGGACGGTCACGAGGAGGAATATAGCCAGTACCCATCCGAGGCGGAAACGCTCATGATGGCGATGCTCCAGGGCGACGACCCGGACGACCAGCACACGCTGACCGCGCAGGCCCAGCAGATGCAAGATCCAAATATGCACATGTGGCTGGACGAGGACGAGGACGACGAATCGGACGCGCCTGATGAGGAGGAGGATGAGGACGAGGCGCCGCCCAACCCGACTACCTTTGCGGGCGGCTGGCCGCTGCCGGCCCTGCGCCTCCAGCCGATGATGGCAGAGCCCGAGCCTCGCACGCAGGCGGAAGGCGAGATGGACGAGGAGAGCTTGTTCCACGGGATCCGAAAGGCGAAGCGAGGCATGGAGGGCGCCGTGCCCGATAAGAACGCCCCACCTTCTGACGCGCTCGCCGCGGATGGCGCCGCCCTCTCCCCGCTGGGTGCAGGCGTGCTCGTCACCACGTGCGGGCACGCGGTGCATCTGCACTGCTGGCAAGATTACATGTCGGGTCTGCTACGCCGCGTAGCTGCGGCAGAGAGCTTCGAAGGCGAGGGCCAGGTGCGCCCGCAGCGCGGCGAGTTCCTGTGCCCAGTGTGCCGCGGCTTGTCCAATAGCGTCGTGCCGCTCTGTGCGCGCGAGGACCGCACGACGCGGGGGGCGCCGCCGGACGAGGCCGAGGTTGCGAAGATCGCATCTCCCGAGGTCGAGATCACGTCGAAGGCGCCGGCCGAGGCCGAGGCCGCCCTCGGCGCAGCAGGGGGGGAGTCGGTGGACCGGAGGGAGCCCGGCGTGTCACGATGGGATGCGTGGGTGAGAGCAGCGCAGCGCACGAGCGTCGGGCTCGAGGGCGACGTCCAACGAAGCCCGCTCAAGGAGCAGACGGAAACGTTTGTGACTCTCGTCGCTTGCATGCAGTCGCGTGCCTCGCAGCTGACCATCGCAAGCGACGATGCACGCGCGCGCCGCGCACCCGTCGCGATGCTCGCGCACAATCTCGCAATCTCTGGGCTGCTCGTCGCCTGCTCGGCCGCCTCTTCCCGCGTACCCACGGCGAGCTCGACGGCGAGCTCGAGCAACGACGAGGAGAAGCGCGCGATGCGGTTGCGCGTGCTCTGGCGCATTGCGCGCCACCACTTTGACAGCGTGAGCTTGCCCACGCGCACGCTCCTTACGCTCGCCGCACCCCCTTCCCTGCAGCATCAGCATGTGCTCCTTGCCCTCGCTGGTGCCGGAGGACTCGTGACGGAGACACAGAGCGACCTGGGCACCCTGAATGCAGATCTGCTCGAGGTGCGCGCGAGCCGTGCGCTGGCCGCGGCGCTCCTGCTTGATCCTCTCTACTTGCTCGTCGACCTCGCGGTGGCGCATGGCCAGGCAGCGACTGCGCCCGCCCTCGCACTCAGCCTGAGCCTGTGCGTAGGCCAGGCTCTCGTGGCGAGTGCCGCGTTGCATCAGAAGACCGCGGAGGGCTGGCGCCAAGCGCTCCTCGCTCTGTCCGACGAGCTCGCTGCCGAGATGGAGGCATCGAATCGGAGCACCGATGAGCTCGCTGCCGAGATGGAGGCACCGCATCGGGGCACCACCTCGCTCACTTGCGCCCATGCGGAGGCGGAACCCTCGGAGCAGCTGACACGCTCCCTTGGTCTCCTCGCTCCGCTGCTCGTGCGGCATGGGCAGCCGTTACTCGAAGCGGCCGCCCACATGCTCTGCGTGCTCGCCCCGCTGAGCGCCGCCGCGGGCTCCAATGCCGGCTCCACCGTCGGCTCCATCGTCGGCTCCGCCGCGTCCACTCCAACGTCCTTCGATTGTGCCGTGGTTTGCCAGCGCCTCGCCGCCGTCGGCGTGTCCCTCGGCACTCTCGCGACGGCGCTCCGGTGCGTAGTGCCCCGCATGCTGCGCACATGCGCCGCTCTGCATGCGCCTCTGTGGGAGAGCGGGCTGCCTGCCTTCACGATCGCGTCCCTCAGCGCGCCTCCGGTGGCGGCGCCGCCCCTCGCCGCCGCGCCGCGCCTCACCGAGCGCACCCGCATTCCTCCCGCGCGGCTCGGGCTGCTCCCGTTGCCGCTCTCGTTCGAGGAGCTCTTCCATGCGGGCATGGGCCTCCAATGCGAGCTGTGCGGCGCAACGCCCTCTTCGCGTGCACTCTGCCTGTGCTGCGGCGCGTGCCTGTGCGGCCTCGAGACGCTGCACGGGCCGCGCGCGTGCATCTCGCACGCGGGCGTGTGCGGCGAGGGCTCGGCCGTCTTCTTGCTCACCAACACGTCGGCGGTGGTCCTGGTACGCGACAAGCGCTTCCAGCCTCTTGGCTCACCCTATCGCGACGCGCACGGCGAGACGGACGTCGGGCTGATGCGCGGCAAGCCGCTCACGCTTGACCGTGACGAGTACGAGAACCTCTCGCGCCAGTGGCTCACCCTCGGCTTCCCCAGGGTGGAGTCCGCGGGGGACCACTGAGGCGACCGAGACCGGCGCAGATGAGCTTTGAGATGTTGAGCTTTGAGATGAGCTTTGAGATGAGTGCCGGCAGAGCGAGCGTCAGCGTGCGCACCTACACGTCACACATGAACACCGTCCCGAGCCGACGGGCACGCCTTCGTGGTCTTGTGCGACTGTTTGTTTTTCCGCATACACCTTGTGAAAATTCTGATCAGGTTTGTCCGAGTTCTAGCGACCCTTTTTTTCTCTAAGGGGCGGGCTCGGAGCGTCGCTGCCGGGCTCGCTGGCGGCTTCAGACGCGCTCGGGTCGGCCCGTTCGGGCTTCGAGGCGACGCCCGTGGTCGATGCCGACCACGGCAAGAGCAAATCGCACCGACGGCGACGCCGAGGCCGGTGCTGCGGAGGCGGAA
>Ga0210240_101991_pt1 | contig 13400 bp, 11 predicted proteins | sample ChrtobMetP5a_4mM_FD_155463 | JGI IMG/M metagenome (GOLD analysis project Ga0210240, IMG submission 155463) | Chrysochromulina tobin associated microbial communities from unialgal haptophyte culture, Seattle, Washington, United States - P5a_4mM | ecosystem: Host-associated > Algae > Haptophytes >...
ACGGGCAGGCCCGGTGGTAGGGACTGGTGGGCGCGGGCGCCTGGTGAAGAAATTGTAATTTGATCGAGCGGTGGCATGACGAGGGCGAAGAAGTTCGGCGGGCGCGTGGACAGGGTCGACCCCGTAATCAGCCAACGGCGAAAGCATCCACACCGCGGCGCGTTCAATAACGCAAATGAAAAGCTCGACATCACACGGAGAGTATAAGTTTTGGATGCTGGATGGGCCTCGTATGCGCGCGCGCCGCGCCGCGCGACGACCCACAAAAAGAGCGTACAAGTTTCGAGCGTGGACTGTCGTGCGCGCTCCCGACTGCACACGAGGAGGGCTCGCGTGCGCGCCTCTTCCACGGGCCCTAGTGTCACCTAGAATGGCACACGCACACGCACTCGGCGCTGAAACCATCTCGTCTTCGGACTTGAGGACGTACCATCTCGAGTACGTTGGAAACCCTGCGGGCGACGCTGAAATCATCGAGCGATCGGCTGGGCTATTCCAACATGGGTTCCAGCCGGTCCACATTCTGGTCGAGGCCCTCGGCCTGGAACCTTCAGAGCACCACGCCATCCACCAGCTCCTCGTTGACTGGCTTACGCTGCTGTCGGGCGTCACGGCGGACGCCGCGCTCGCGGACGGCTCTGCTCACTTCATGGTCCGACTCGAGTTCTTCGGTGGCTTGCTTCGCAAAGCGTGCGAGGAGGGAGGGCTCAAGAAAGGAGCACGCCACGGCGGTGCCATCGAGACGCGCGCAGCCTGCTTCCTAATCGACTTCGCCGAAGCAGTCGCTCGACTGCCGGCGCACGAGCGAGTCCTCGGAGCGGCAGATGTCATCTACTTTCCAGCGCCGCCGCAGACGGGCACTTTCCTCGACTCGATGAATGCCGCGCACCTCAATGCAGCTGCGTCCCTCCGTGCTCTCGGGCAGTTCAAAGCCATCCTCGGCGCCGGCCAATACGCCGAGATCCACCACATTGGCGGTGGCGCTGACGCCATCCCTACGACGCTGAAGCAGTTGCTGACGCAGATGCCGTACGCCACAGTCAAAGCAACCAGAGCAACGTGTGATTTGCAGGACACGCCGGCGGCGGAGCAAGCTGCGCTCGTAGGACAATGGATCTGCAACAATGTCGACCCCCCCGAGCCTGCCGACGGAATCATCGATATCTACCGTGTGTGGGCCACACGGAAAAAGTTGTTGTGTGTCGGCGAGACTACACTGGGCACCTGGCTAGCCCATTGGCGACCCACGGGGTCCAGCACGTGACTCGAGCACCAGTCGACACACACGATTGGTACGGTGGAGGCGCGGAGCACGGGCGAGCAGATGGCTCATGAGTGGGGCTATGTGGGGGTCTGCAGTACATGAGTCAGTCAGTCAGTCAGTCGAATCTGTACGTGTCGTCTATGCGTCGGAAAGTGTGTCAGGCAATTCACGAAGTGAACACGAAAAAACGCGGAACGTCGGCTGATGTGTGAAGAGTGTGCATGGGATTGACGAAATCATTTTAGGACGGACGGATCGCGATGCCCTCGCGCTCGCGCGATTTGTTTTCCCACGCGCGCGCAGTCTCTCCGCCCTATCTTCACCGAGTGGCGCGCCGCCACCAGTGAGGCTCGCTCAATACCGCTGCTCGAAGCCATCGAGGAGGGCCGCATGCCTGCCAACCTCGACCAGGAGTACTTTGACTGGGTCAAAAGCATGGTGGATAAGGCTATCGACGATGTGGCGAAGACGCGCAAGGAAAAGGCGACCCCGGCGGCGCGCGCGGCGGCGATGTCCTCATCTTCTCAATCCTATTTCCAGACCACCATCACACGCCGACTCGACGCATCCTTTGCGGTGCACATCTCCCCCGCCGTGGGCACGAGGCCCGACGACCCTGAAGGTGAGGATGAGGAAGGCAAGGACTGGAAAAAGCACGGGGATGCCATCGAAGCGGGCATGTACGACGTCGACAACGCTAAACCCGACATTGAGGCGCCGAGCGCGCTGCCGCCACTGCCGCCACTGCCGCCGCTGCCCGTCAGCCACGCCATTGCGACGCAGACGACGGAGCCAACGCGCTGGTATCCCACGCCGATGGTCGCCACGGTCGTGGCAGCGCAGACGACGCCAGAGGCACCTGTGAGTCCGTCGGTGCTCCAGACACGTATTGTCCTGCAGGCGGCGGCTGGCGGTTGCAAGCGCGCCGTGCAGGTGAACCCGTACACCGGCATGCCCACGCCCTTGTACGAATGCGCCCTCGACGTGCCCCTGATGCTGATGCATGCGCCCAAGCCGGGCGCTGCGGAGCTGACGAAGCTGACGAAGCTGACGAAACCCGAGCCGGGCGCTGAGGAGACGCTGGCAGAGCCCATGAAGGGCGCCAAACCACTAGCGGCCCGCTCTGACGAAGCTGACGAGACGCTGGCAGAGCCCATGAAAGGCGCCAAACCACTAGCGGCCCGCTCGCCGATGGACTCTCCGGCAGTCGCTGCTCTGCCGGCGCCGGTCGCGCAACGACCACCAGCGCTGGTCGAGCCTATAAAGGCCGCCAAGCCACCAGCGGCCCGGTCGCCAACGGACACGCCGGCTGTCGCTGGCCTGCCGTCGCCGGTCGTGCTGCCGCGGCCTCCGACCCTGGGGCCAGAGCTGGCGGGGCCGGAGGCGAAGGTGCCAGAGGCGGAGGCGGAGCTCTTCGAGCGCGTGAAGGAGCTAGAGCAGCAGCTCTTTAGCTCTGAGCGGCGTTGCCTCAAGCTACAAGCTCACTTGAGGCGAGCCGAGGGCGCAACGACGATGCTCGAAGCTCACAAGGCGGAGCTGACCAGACAGCTCCGTGAGACCGAGGAGGCGCTTCGCATGCATCGGCAGGAGGTGCTTGCGGCGGAAGTGGCGGGGCGTGCGGCACGGATCGCCCTGAGTGCGCAGCTGGCGGCGGCTGAGGCGAAGGCTGAGGCCAAGGCCGAGGCGGCCGACGAGGCGGCCGAGGCGGCGGCCGAGCTCCGATGCGCGTGCGCCGAGCAGGCTGCTGAGCAGGAGCACGCGCTCGAGACGGCGCTCAACCGATGCGCGTGCGCTGAGGAGGCTGCCGAGCAGGAGCACACGCCCGAGACGGCGCTCATGGACCGGTGCGAGGCGCTCGGCGCGCGTAACCGTCGGCTCGAGGCGCACAATCGGTCGGTCGAGCAGCGTCACCAGGCCCTCGAGCTGCGCTACAGCGCTCTCGAGCAAGGCTACCACGCGCTCGAGCTACGCACGCATCTCGTGGAGCGTAACCACAATCTCGTGGAGGAGCGCAATGCGGAGCTCGAGGAGCGTAATCACAATCTCGTGGAACGTAACCACAAGCTCGAGGAGTGTAACCACGCCCTTGGTTTGCGGGCTTGCATGCTCGAGGAGCGTAACCACAATCTCGAGCAGCGGAGCCACGAGCTGCAGGCGCATGTGCTCATGTGCGAGGGCCTGCACGAGGGACTCTTCGATCAGAATGCGGCCCTCGGCCGGCGTTGCGAGCAGCTCGAGATGCACTCTCGGCAGCTTGAGATGCACTCTCGGCAGCTCGAGATGCACCCTCGGCAGCTCGAGATTCACCCTTGGCAGCTCGAGATTCAATCTCGGCAGCTCGAGATGCACCCTCGGCAGCTCGAGATGCAATTTCGGCAGCTGGCTCAGGCGGTCGAGTTTGGGCAGCTCGAGATGCAATTTCAGGCGGTCGAGTTTGGGCAGATCGTTCGAGAGGAGGCTGCGAAGGCGGCTGTGAAGAGAGAGGAGGCTGTGAAGAGAGAGGCGGCTGTGAAGAGAGAGGCGGCTGTGAAGAGAGAGGCGGCTGTGAGGGTGGCAGGATCGGAGGCGGCTGCCGAGGACAACAACGAGGAGGAGGATGAGGAGGTGCCGTGTCGGGCGAGGGAGGAGGCTGAGGAGGAGGAGATCAAGGAGGAACTGGAACTGGACGTGTACGAGGAGATGGAGGAGGAAGTGGAGGAGGAGGCGACCGACTCGGCGCTCGCGCTCACGGCAAGTGTCGCTCACGGGAGGGTGGCGGCGTGGGCGGCCTCCCTTGTCGTCGCTGAGGCGATCGCCGCCACTCTCGCTCGAGGGGCGGCCGAGAATGAGGAGGAGGGGGCGGCGGCGGAGGCAGAGGCGGAGGCAGAGGCGGGGGCGGAGACGGCGGCAGAGGCGGGGGTTGAGGCGGCGGCAGAGGCGGCGCCATCACGCGACCGCTACGACGAGGCCGCCGTCACCGCGGCCCTCGCCCGAGCGTCGTACCGGTTGTCTGAGAAGGGCGCTCTCGACGCATCCGCCGCAGCCTATGAGAGCGCCTGCGCGAGACTACGCCCCGAGATTACGCTCCGAGATTGCGCGAGATTCCGCTCCGCCGCAGCTTCGGCTGGGGTAGCCGAGACCCTCGTGGAAGACACCCTGAACGACCTGCCTAATTTGGACCTGCTTGCGGAGTTTGAGGCAAGCACACTCACACTGGCCATGGCGAGCGTCGCAGAGGAGGCTGCCGAGAAGGCGGCGGCCGAAGAGGCGGCGGCCGAGAAGGCGGCTGCTCAGGCTGCGGTGCGTGACCTGTGTGCTCAGGCGGAGCGCCTTCTGACAAGGCTCAAGGACAAGCAGCTCGAGGAACAACGGCAAGCAACTGAGGAAATGGTGGACGACTTCCTCAACGATGTGATCGCGAGAGCGTCTGCCTTGCAGCTGGTGGACGAGGCGATCTCCGCCGCCGCCGCGTCCACGGACCTGTGGAGGCGCATCCAGAAGCAGAATGAGGAAGTCGAGCTCGAGTGGCGCGAGGGCGAGCGCCGCAAGGGCGAGCGCGCCGTCGTGGGCGAAAACGCCGTCGTGGGCGAGCCCATGGCTGTCAGCAGGCCGCCGTTTGGGCTGGTGGCATCCCAGACGAGCCCCCTGTTAAGCCCGAAGCTTGGCGCCATCAAGCCGATCAGCGACTGGTCCCTCTCGCTCGAAGACCCATCTCACTTCGGTATGGAATCGCCTGAATGTGCTGCCTTGCCCGCTCCGGAGATTCTTGCCGAGATTCTTGCCATCCCGATGCTCTACTTGGAGGATGCCGGTGCCGATGAGCTGGCGGCCGAGTTGGCCGCGGCGGCAGTGGCACAGGCCGAGGCGGGCGTGCAAGCGTGCGAGAGGCTGCCGCCGCGGGCGGAGGAGGCAGCAATGTCGTCGTTCGTAGCCGAGCTGGCGCATGCCGTGGCCGCTGAGGTGCTCGGGACGGCGTTTACAAAGACGGTAGCGCTCCTGGAGGAGGTGGCGGCGGCGGCGGATGAGGCGGAGGAGGAGGCGGAGGAGGCGGCGGCGCCGGAGGAGGAGGAGGCGGAGCAGGAGGCGGCGGCGGCGGAGGAGGAGGCGGAGGAGGCGGGAGAGGCAGCGGAGGAGGCAATCCAGGGAGAGGGGCCGAGCTCGCCAAATGCGGAGGAGGCGGACGCTCTCGGCCTGCTCGAGATGATCGACGCGAGCGACATCGAGGCGCATATTCACGCCTTCGAGGCCCTCGAAACAGAGGCCCTCGGCGAACCGAATGGCGAGGAGGAGGGTGAGGACGAAATGGTCGATGAGGATGGCTGGCAGCTGGTGGAGGCGGACGCGTGAGGAAGTGACGTGGACTCGCTGTGATGGGCGCGCTGTGATGGGCGCGCTGTGATGGGCGCGCTGTGATGGGTGCGCTGTGATGGGCGCGCTGTGATGGGCACATTGTGATGGGCGCGCTGTGATGGGCGCACTGTGAGGAAGTGACGTGGACTCGCTGTGATGGGCGCGCTGACGGCGCGGCGGGGCTGTGGAAAACGCACGGCGCGACAGGCCGTGCTCACTATGGCGCGACAGACCGTGCTCACTACGGCGCGACTGGCCATGCTCGCTGGCCTTGTGCTATCCCGATGCGGTGTCGTTGTGGGAGGGACGGATGGATCGACGGCTCGAGAGAATGGGGCGGGGGGGCGAGGGAGGGGCGGATGGATCGACGGTTTGTAAGCTGGGCACCTCGTTGAGAGAGACGGGTTGCAGGCTGCGGCCGTTGTGCGGCCGCGCGCATGTACCCACACGCATGCGCGCGCAGGGCGGCTCGAGCTCCAACTGTTCATGGGCTGCCTCATCAGGCTTCCTCGGGCGGGGGCGGCTGTGGGGAACGAAATGAGCGAGATTCCCCACAGCTTCCTCGGGCGCGGGCGGGCATGGTGCGAGGCGGGGCACATGGTGGGGGGCGGGGCATGGGGCGCTGGGTGCATGGATCACTTCAGGGCATCGCACCAAGCAGAGAGGTCCCTGATTCGGCAGGCTTTAGGGGCAGCCGCCGATGGCTGAAGGGGCTGGTGCAATAGGTGCCGCGCGCGCGCGCTCGCTCGCCGCGAATGCCTGCAAGTTGTAGCGCCAAATTGATGTGGTTTCCCCGTACCGAACTCAACTCACATCTGACACAATTCGGCTCACCGAATTGCAAGTCGCATTGCCATTTGATTGCCCCGCCCGATTCGGGCGATGAGCGTGCCGCCACGCGCCAGCCGCGTCGCGTGGCACCTTCGACCTTCATGTCGACCTTGCGCACGGCAAACGGCATCGCGCTCATGCTCGGCTAAAATGTAAAAAAGGGAAAAGTCGAAAGACATAGAGGGAAGGATTGCCATTAACCACAAAGCCGACGTGAGCACCGCAGCGCGGCGTAGGGGGGAGCGGACGGACGATGCGCGGGCGGGCGCGGTACACGGCTCGGCTCTCGGCTGTTCCGAGCGTCCCGTCTTACGGTTACGCTCTAAGTGAGTGAATAAAAACAGTGTTTGTCAGTCATGTAATCAGTTTACGTTTGGATGCTCTTAATGATCATACATTTGATGTGAAGATCACAAGCTCATACGTGTCGTAAGGAACGGTCGTCAATGGTAGTGATGTATGGTGATTTTATGGTTGGCCTAGTACGCCACGGTAAAGTCGAACGTAGTAGAATGGTTGGCCTAGTAGCCACGTAGTTGAACGTAGTAGTAATGGTTGGCCTAGTACGCCGGTAATTCATTGAACGTAGTAGAAATGGTTGGCCTAGTACGCCACGGTATTGGATGTAGTAGTTATGGTTGGCAACGTATGCAACGGTAGTGTTGAACGCAGCTGTATGGTTGTCCTCATGCGGTTGGTTGTACGGTGAGCGTTGACGCGACGCGCATCATGTTGGCCTGTGCGTGCTTACGAAGTGGGCGATGGATCCGCGCCAGGAGCGTACAGAGTCCCACAGCATCAGCATGATGCCATTCATTCAGCAACGCCCGGGAACTCAGCATGGATTTCCTTCCCGAATCGGCCGTTCGGGCCGCGCACCCTCTTCATCGCGAGCACGTGCCGCGATTCATGCTTATACTGCGAAGACGGCCAGGAAATTGCACGGCATCTCAGTGTCACGAGTCATCAGGTGCACAGGTGGCCTGTGGGATTGGAGACGACGTGTTTGACATGCACGTATGGAAGTAGTAGGGGCCCGGCAGAGTTACATGGCGATCCGCGAAGGCGCACCCGGGTTATTTGACGTGGCGCCACATCTTTGACGGCTGCACGTTCCGCAGCACAAGCTAGCCGCCTCTGGCAGATAGCTGCATACCTGTGAAGCGCACGGTCACGTTGCGCCGAGAACGGTGTCAGGTGTTATTACAGAATCAGAACCCCTCGTCGCAATGGCAATCTTTCGTTCGAAGGAGGGTACGCACTGAGCAGGGTTCACGTATCTGACCAACTGCGCGCCGTCGGTGCTGCCCTCCGCCGATCCTAGACCTTCAGGTTCTGCACCTGCTTCCAGCACGTCCTCGGCGTCCATCGAAAGCGCACTCTTGGATCCGCGCACGGAGGTTTGCCGACGTTGATTGCCCGTCCTGAGACGTTATCGGTGGTCTTTCCGAACGGGTGATTTTAGATATAGGAAGATATAGATATCTCCGTAGGATATAGAGAGCGCAACGCGGGATGTTTCTTTTGTAAGTTGCTCTGAACCCGCAAACATAAACAAAATCTTGAAACAATCTGCCCGCTCCGCGAGAGCGTCCAAATCGGGTGATGTAGACGCTGTAAAAGCCGGCGAGTCGGCATACACCACAGTCACCTTCGACCTCGTTGAAGTCGTCCACGGGCGTGACGGTCCCTGCAGGGCCTTTCGTTCCGTTTCAGTTCAAGGGTACTTGTAAGGGTAGTGATGGAAACATGGAATAGACTGCACGAATAGACATCGGAAAAGTCGCCTCGATCTCGCGTTCTCGCCATCTCTCTGTCGGACGAAGCAGTCCAGGCTCCCAACGCGAGAGGATGCTGCTGATCGCCCTAGCTGCGAGCACGTGCGCGTACACGCTTCACAGCTCACTGCAGACACCGCTCGCCACGGCCAGAAGCGCCAGCAGCAGCAGCGCCCTCGTCGTCGCCGCCGACGCCCGGCGCTGTGTGGCGCCGCGGCTGCAATTCGATATTGGCAAAATGGGTGACGACCTGAAGAAGAAGATGGGCTTGAAGCCGCCGGACAGCGGACTCACCGAGGAGGAGTCTAGGCAGATGGAGAAGCGTCTCAAGGAAGGCGAGATGAGCTTTGACGATTTCCTCAAGCAGGTGCAGGTGATGCAAAAGGCGGCAGGGCTTCAGTCGATGTTGGCCAAGGGCCCGTTTGGCGGCGGCCAGCAGGTGAGCGAGGAGCAGGTGAAGGAGGGCCAAAAGAAGCTCACGCGCTACGGCGAGTATGTCGGCTGCATGGACGGCATTGAGCGCGCGAACCCCAAGCTTCTTATCGACGAGGCCATGTCCTTAAAGCAGGGCAACTCGCGTGCGACGGCGCCGCGGCTGCAGCGGATCGCCGAGGCTTCGGGCGCGACGCTCGACGATGTCGGCCGCTTCGTGATGGAGTTCAACGTCATGCGCACCGCGGCAGTGCGCTTCGCGCGCGGCGACAGCCCCGAGGACATCAAGAAGGGCATGATGGCTGAGCAGATGGCCGGTGGTGCGGCGCCCAACCGCAAGCAACGGCGGATGGCGGACAAGAAGGCGAAATCGCCCACCGCGGCCAAGCGCGGCTTTGCCCCCCCACCGCCCAAGGTGCGCTGATCAGGAGACAGGAGGTGAAATGTCGGGTACGAGAGAACTGGCAGAGCGGACCGTCTGGCAAAGTGGCGGCGCTGGACACCCCGAGGACACGCGCACACGCTGGGACAGGGTGCCGGTGCGTTAACCGTATAATGTCGGTTTTGTGCCGCTATAAATGCCCCTGGTGCCCACGATCTGTGAGGCGGACGTGGGGGTGGGAGCGCCAACTTGGGGGGAGCGCGGCCCAATGGCGCGGCCGTGCAATCGGAGGCCGTGACGTAACCGCGCCCGAGTGCGTGCTATGATTTGCGCGGACCAGCACACCCGTGCAGCACACCCGTGGGAAGCGTCACCGTCAGCGCTCGCACACGCTGACATCATCTTCGAACATCGAGCCGCTGCATCCTCGCAGGTGCCGTCAGAAGTTGACCGGCCGGTGCCCACTGTGCCGCGTGGAGGTGCGCGTGCGTGACAGACCACAGAGTTTCCGTTGTGATGGCCAATTGGTTTGATGAGCGTCCTTGGAACTCCCGCACCCGCAAGCCTGTGTGTGGTCATGGTGTGTTTGTCTGCGCCCTCCACGGTGTGACTCCACGGGACCCGTGCGTATGCCGATAGCAATTTAACGTGATCGTGATGAGCGTCGATTGGCGTCTGACGAGTCTTGACGACCGCCGCGAACGCAGGACGCTCGGAAGGAATGCGGTCGTGCGTCTCACACGACGCGGCTTGGGCATGCCCGATTCCGATGACGTCGAACAGCTACTTGAGGAGCTGACTTTGTTGCAGCCATCCGCGGCGCTCGAGGCCGTGCAGCGCTGGCTCGCTGCGCAGAAGCTCGATGTGGCATGCAGCGCCCTAAAGAAGGAGATCGCCTCGGACCCGAGCAAGTGGAGCCCACCAAGCTCGACGAGCGCGGCGGGCACCTCGGCGTCTTCGGGTAGCTCCAGCAAGAAGTCTGCCGCCGCCGCCGCCGCCGCCGCCCTGCCGCCCGTCGGCGAGGCGCTGCCGGTGCCAGGCACGTCCACCCGGCCGGGGCGTCTCTTTGACACCGAGCCAATCGACCCCGCGTCGGTGCCGAGCGTGCTGCTCACGAAGCCAGACCCAGTCTTCTTTGGCGAGCGCGACGACAAGAAGCGTGAGGGCGCCGCCACGGAGGAATTCGCGCTCACCGTGCACTACGACGCCCTCACGTCGGGGCTCGAGTCGGAGCCACACTTCCGCGTCGAGGAGAAGCAGATCATCGCCGGCCGGTACGTGGTGATCCAGTACCTGGGCTCGGGCACGTTCTGCCACACGGTGCAGTGCGAGGACCTGCGGGCGGGGCCCTCGTCGCGCCACCGCTTCGTCTGCGTCAAGGTCTCCAAGAACACCAAGGACATCCTCGACCAGAACTTGTGGGAGGTGAGAGCTGCTCAGACGCTGCTCTCATGACGGATTGCCTCTGACGGATTGCCTCTGACGGATTGCCTCTGATATCGTCTATGAGTGCGCCTGGTTGCCTCCCTCATCACAGGTGAAGCTGCTCAAGCTGCTCTCACGACGGATCGATTCGGAGCAAAGGGCGCTGCTGCCCGCGCTGCTCAACGTCTTCTACTACCGCGAGACACTCTTCATAGTATACGAGCTGCTACGGGACAACCTGTACCATATTTACAAGTACATCGAGGAGTGTGCCCTGCCCAAATATTTTACATGCCAGCGGCTGCGCGAGGTGGCGCGCCAGTGCCTGCAGACGCTCGCCGTGCTGCATGCACAGCACGTGATCCATTGCGACCTCAAGCCGGAGAACATTCTCATCCAGAGCCTGACGGCGTGCCAGGTCAAGGTAATTGACTACGGCAACGCCTACCTGCATCACGACCAGCGCTGCTCGTACGTCCAGAGCCGCGCCTACCGCGCGCCTGAGGTCGTTCTAGGCCACGCATACTCGACAAAGGTCGACCTGTGGTCGTTCGGGTGCATCCTGATGGAGCTGCTCACAAACCGGCTGCTCTTCGACAACCGCTCGGTACAGTCGCTGCTCGCGTCGCACATTGCGCTGCTGGGGCCGTTCCCGAAGAGGCTTGTGGAAGAGGGGCAGCTGTCAGAGTATTATTTCGAGCACATGGGCAGCTCTTCGCACCCGCAGACCCTCGTTGGCAAGCACGACGGCCGGCTGTGCCGCATGAAACCCACTTCGACGTCTCTGGAGGCGCTCTGCGAACGCCACGGCGCCGACGACCCCAACTTTGCCTCCTTTATCAGGCAGCTGCTCGCGCTGGATCCCGTCGAGCGCGCGACGGCTGAGAAGGCGCTGCAGCACCCCTTCCTGCGCGACACCTCGCCGTGCCCGCCGTACAAGCTGACCACCGCCGACCGGTCAGGCGAGGCCGGGCAGAGGCTGCTCCATAAATACCGTTCGCTGGAGAACGTGGAGTCTCCCACGCGCCTGACAGGCTCGGCCTCCTTCCCTTCGGCCATCGATGCTGCGCTGCTCAACGATGATGACGTGCCCGGCCCGGCCACGCCCACTTCCTTCCGCGAGCAGTGCTACATCGACCGCGAGCGGCTTGAGAAGAAACGGAGCCGCAAGTCGGGCGCGTCGCGATGGGGGGGCAGCAGCAACAGCAAGGACGAGCCGCCGGCCAACCTCGACGGGATGGTGAGTGTCCTTGATCGACCCTAGAACGCATCCCGTGCCCCTCATCTTCCCACAACCCCACACGCATCCCGTGCACCTCTCGCGTTCGCCGTTCAACCGTGGCAGGCCCTTTCTCCCGATCCTGTTGGCCCGAAGACGCCAGCCTCCACCGACCCGCTCAAGAAAGGGCGCGCGTAATCTCCGAGACGATCTCCGAGACGCCAGCCTCCACCGACCCGCTCAAGAAAGGGTGCGCGTCGTCTCCAGAGTATATCGGGGATGCACGTACGTGGTACGAGGGCATGTCCACATATGAATGAGACGACATGAGATGGAGCCAACATATTCACATAATGTGAGCGCGCACGGGACTTCTTCCCAGTGCGTGGAGCTGGCATGGTGCTGCATGAAGTACTCTTCTCTATTCGTCATTGCAGGGCAGGGTTTTGCAGATCGTGCGGAGGCGGTGCAGCGACATGCAACATGCGAACGCGCGAGGGAGCGCGAGTGTTCCTCTTCCAGGTCGGTTAAACAGGTCACGGCTTCGTTTAGGTTTACTCGTACAGTCGAGCGTGTTCGGTTGCGGCGCGAGTGTGTTCGGTTGTCTACCCGCGTAACGGCCAAGAACGCGCATTCCCGACAAGTATCCGAACCCGCCCGCTTCGAGCCCCGGAACATGTCGCGACAAAATAATCAACCCCGGGGCTACAAGGCATGGCCCATGCACGCTCCGCGCTCCCTCCCGCAACATTCGGGGGGAGTGGGCGTTCTGACAGTACTCCGTAGACAGATGAGTATACCCTCGCCTCGACGGCCCTCTCTGAGCGAAAGGGGAGCGGGGCATTCGCGGCTTTCACCAGCGGCCACCGCGCGCCGTCTTCGCGCCACCGATTCAAATGTGCTGCAGCTCGTCTTCATACGACGACCGGCCGTCCCTGCTGAACGGCATTCGGTCGGGGCTCGAGTTGCGCCTCTTCCTCTCTGGCGGTGAACCCACGATCTCCTCGAGCAGATTGCGCCGTCGTGTGAACGAGTTGGGTGCCATCGCCCTCGCGGACTCATGTCCTTTGTCCTCGACGCGCCGGCCGCTCGTCGTAATCCGGAAGAAAGGTCGAGGGACTGAGTGGAACTCCGTCCACTTGTTCGAGATGTTCTTGACGAAGCCCGACCGGAACGGCGTCGAGCCTCCCGGGGTGAGAGGTACGCCGTTGGTGCTCTCCATCTCCGCGAGGCGTGAGAGCTCCGATTGGTCCAGTTTCGTCAAATCGAGCGGCGGCGACGCGGGCTGCGGCGGCGGCCGGGGAGGGGACCAGTCCGTCAGGTTCTTCGGGGGCGACCACGCCCTCGCCTTGCCCGAGCTGCCCGGCTTGGGCGGCGAGCCGGAATCGGACTCCGAGCCTTGAGGCGATACACCGCGCTGGCCCTGGGCGGTCGGAGGCAAGCCTTGGTAGGCGTAGGAGGCGTTCTTAGAGGAGCCCGCCGCGGCCTTGGGCTGCCCGCGAATGTACGGCGCGGGCGTGACTGCAGTACGCGCCTGCTGCTGCTTCTGCTGCTGCTGCTGCTGCTGCTGCTCGTCCCAGTCGGTCGGTAACCTCTCAGTAACCACCTTGGGCGGCCGCGGCCCTGCTGGCGCGGCCCCCCGCGGCTCAGGCGGCGGCGGCGATCCTTTGCGCGTCGGCTCAGGCGGCGGTGGCGATCCTTTGCGCGTCGGCTCAGGCGGCGGTGGCGATCCTTTGCGCG
>Ga0210240_101992_pt1 | contig 13393 bp, 8 predicted proteins | sample ChrtobMetP5a_4mM_FD_155463 | JGI IMG/M metagenome (GOLD analysis project Ga0210240, IMG submission 155463) | Chrysochromulina tobin associated microbial communities from unialgal haptophyte culture, Seattle, Washington, United States - P5a_4mM | ecosystem: Host-associated > Algae > Haptophytes >...
CTTCGAAGGTTCGAAGAAACGTCCTCGAAGGAAAAAAAAACGTTCTCGAATCGAAAGGTGTCGCGTCGCTCGTGTCGCACGCGGCTGTCTTTGTGGTCGAGCGCCCGCGCTCGCCACTTTGTCGTGCCCCACCCTCCCATACCCGTACTGTATAGATAGGGGACTCAGAGCTCGGCCCTTAGTGGCCAGCTCTCGGGCATGCCGATTATAAATCATCATCCCTAACTTGTGATGCACAGAGAAGACGGCGGGATATGCGGAGTTACGCGCGCCCGACGTTACGCCGCACACGACGCGCCCGACCGCCCTTCGACCGCCCCGATGCACTCGACCTGTCACCTGAGGCACCGCCACCGGACCCCCTCTCGAGGGCGGCGGCGGCGCGGCGCCGGGCGCGAGCTGCCGAGCGTACAGCGTAACGCGAGCTCTCGGTGTGCTCTCCCCAGCTCGAGCACCCGGGGCCACACGCAAACCACACGCAATTCACGCCGCCGCCGCGCTCGGGTCCGGTGCGGTCGGGGTCCGGCGCCCTGAGCGCTGAGCGCCTGACGCCGGCCACCGGGTGACGCGCTGGCCGCGGCGCGGGCTCCGCCTCCGGGGGGCGGCTCGCCCCAGCGTGCACACCTCCCGTCACGGCACGGCCACACGATTCACGACCGACGAGACACTCGACCGACTCACGTCGCTCGTCGCGCCCCAGATACAGACTCCGTCCGGCCCTCTCGTCACTATACTGCAGCCTGCATGCCGCCGCGCAACCTGCGTGCTCTCCGCTTGCTGCCGAGCAGCCACCCTCGGCGTCGGTACCGACGGCTACCGTCTCAGAGGTTGTTTAGAGGGGGCTCTCTGGCCCGCGAGTGCGCGGTGGCGACCAGGCACCGCGCGGTGGTGAGTCGGAGCCTGCCGCCGTGCGTACCGGAGACGAGTAGCCATGTGAGCCCAGGGTTTCGTCAGCAGCACGCCAAGTCAGGGAGGCGTCGGAGCCATCCCCCTTGACGTGGTTCCAGTATAATATCTCATGCGCTTTGCGGTGCCCGGGTGCGTCCATGGCGGCCTTCTGGACAGCCATCAGCCGATGCACCTTGCCCCGCAGCGCGGACGCCTCCTCCTCCCATTCGCTGCGCTTCCTCTGCATCATATTCCGCAACCGGTGCTCGGAGCTCTCCTTCTCCCTACCTAGGTGCTTGAGAGCGGCCTCAAGGGCGCCAACCTCACCGTCGCGCTGCGCCTGGAGCTGGAAGAGCTGCGCGCGCATCTGCGCGATGGTCGCCTCCTTCTCCGCACTCAGCCGCGTTAGCTGCGCCTCGAGATTCGCCTGCGTGTCGCTCGCCAGCTGCGTGATGAACACATTGTCCTGAACGAGTCGCTGGGAGGTCGCGCGCTTGTCCGCTTCCAGCTGGATGAGTTTTGTGCGCAGCGTGGCCGCGTCGGCGCCGGACGCGTCGCGGCAGCTCTCGAGCTCCTCAATCAGCTGCGCATTCGCATTCCGCAGCGCCTCCACCTCCTTGGTGAGTGTCGACTGCTGCTGCTGGGACTTTTGCCAGATCGACGCTGTCTCAGCACGGGAGGCGTCGAGGGAGTGCTGGAGGCGTGAGACATCGGATCCGAATCGGGCTGACTCGTCCTCATAGCCGCGCCGCAGCCGCTCAAACTCGAGGTTCAGTTGGTCCGCATGCGCCTGACGCTCCGCCTCCACCCGCTCCAGCTCGCTCTTCAGCAGCTTCGCGTGCCCCTGCGCTTGCACCTTCTGGTGGTACAGCTTCGATTGGAGCTCGGCCCGGTCGGTGGCGCTGTGGCGCAAGCAGTCGGCGGACTCGCGCTCGAGCCGCGCCGTCGCGTCGCGCAGCCGCCCTATCGTCCGCGCGAGCTGCGCCACGTACGCACGGCACACAAGCCGCTTGTCGTCGTGCGGCTGGAAGGAGCGTTCAATTCCCGCGATCACCTCGGCAAGGACGCGCTCGGACTCGTCGCGCGCGCGGGTCGTCGCGATGATCGCGTCGTCCAGCCGCAGAGGGCTGCCGCGCTCCGACGAACTGCTCGTTTCGAGCTCACGCATGATCACTATGTCCGGCGTCACAACGGCCGCACGCTGCTGGAGCGCCTCCGCGGTGGGCGAGCGGTTGAGCTGCGTGTTCGGTGGCGAGACGGGCTGGCGCGGCGGCGATAAGTTCGGCTGCGACGGATGCGGGGACTGGAACGTCGCCGTCCTCCAGGGGCCCGCGGCGACGGCGGCGAGGTGGTTTGCGATGACCGACGGCGTCGTGCCCGGCGTGATGAGGGGCGGGCGTGTGTACGAGGCGGAGGTGCCCGGTCCCGGACCAGACATCGTCGCTGAGCGCGAGTACCCGGACGAGAAAGAGCTCGGGCTACCAAGCTCTCGGAGAGGAGATTGGGCGCGCATGTCGGGCCTGGCACGGAAGGCTGTTCCGTCCGCAAACTTGAGGAGAAGTTTTGGACGTTTCACAGAATCGCTTGCTTGCTTCACAGAAGTCAACGATTGGTCGAAGCGAATTGCGACGGTCATCTCAGGATTATCGGTAAAAAGACTTGCCGGGCATGAACCGTGAGCGCCATCAGCCGCTCGCGAACGCCGAAGCCGCGTGTACCTCTTGGTGTACCTCGTCCGCGCCGCCCGGCACGCGGAGGAGTGCCGCCACCGATGCCGTCAGGCTTGCGCCCTCGCCGCTCCCGCTCCCTCGTCTGGGCGCCGTCGCCATCTCCGTCACCACCACCGCGCTTGATGGGGTGTGTGGTGCGGTTTGTGGCGACGCGTGCGTCCCGGGGTTTGGGGGGTCAGGGGGGGTTTGTTATCGAGTTTGGGGGGGTTTGTTATCAGGATACGTATCCTGATGTATTGTGATGTATCCTGCGTGTATCCTGAAGGATACATGTATCCCTCATGTATCCTGATGTATCTCAAATGTATCTTAAATGCCCTGTTACATTCCAAGAGAATACATGTATCTTGATATTTTGCATGTATTTTACACGTATCCCAAACGAGTCCAGGATACATTTTGGGATACACATCAGATACATCAAGATACATGTATCTTGGGCGCTTCCTTGGTGTCACACTGGATACATGTCAGGATACATCAGGATACATGTATCTTGGATTCTTCATCACGATACATCAGGATACACCGGGATACAAAATTAAGATACATGTATCTTGAACACGCGTCATGACGACACTTCAGGATACAATCAGGATACAATCAGGATACATCACGATACATGTATCTTGTACGCTTCGTCCGAGCCGCGCTGGATACACACAAGATACGCTCGAGATACACAGCAGATACATCAAGGATACGTATCTTGGGCTCGTTCTATTTGCCCTGCTGTCCAAGGAGCGCGCGTGTCCAAAGATGGAAATCACTACCGCATCCTGGAGCACACTACTGGCTACTTCTACCAGCAGGGCTTCCTGCCCTCCGCGACCGAGGAGCCAGATGAAAGGAGGATGCTGAGCTTGAGGACAAGACAGGCGGCGGCAACGGCGATCAAGGCGAGGAGGAAGACGAAGAAGAAGAGGAAGTACAAGAAGAAGAAGAAGAGCCCCCACCCAAGAAGCAGAAGGGAGGCAAGGGTGCTCAGGCACCTAACAAGGCAAGAAAGGCAGCGAAAAAGCCGCCACAGGCGCCGTCCCAGCGCGCATCCAAGCGTGGCCGCAATAAGTAGGGCTCGAGATACGTATCCTTGAATGTATCCCGATGTATCCCGATGTATCAAACATGTATCGTGAGTGTATCTTGTGTGCCATGTATCTGAGGGTTAAGATACATTGTATCTTAAATGTATCTTAAATGTATCCTAAATGTATCTTAAAGAAGGATACATATCCCTAGGTAAGATACATTTCCTATGATGGCCAAAGTGAAGATACAAATGTATCTCGATGTATCTTGATGTATCTTGATGTATATGAACGGGACACATCAAGATACATGCAAGATACATGCACGATACATGCACGATACATGGGATACGTATCCTGATAACAAACCCCCCCAAACTCGATAACAAACCCCACGTCACCCGCCCACTCACACTGCGATTCAGAGACTGGACCAGGATGTCGCGCTCCCACCAGGCTGCCGTTTGTGTAGTTTGATGAACCGCAGCCACCAACCTACGCGACCAAGTTCAACACTTCAACTTGGCAATTGAAACTTGGTACCGGTACAGCACAGTACGGGTACAGTCTGTACCGGTACGGTACCGGGTACGTGGTTTTGAGGTTCGTCTGTGTGATCCGTGTGCCCGTGTGCGCCCGTGTTCCGTGTGTGTCCCGGCTCCCCCCAGTGTCTTTTTACCGGTACGTGGAGCGCCGAGGCGGCTTACGTTTCTTTTTTGGTCTGATTCACAGGCACTCTGGACGCCCGTGTGGTGGTTTCATATTTTCTTTCGCCCTCTCTTATTTTGTGTTTCTCTCGCGGGGCACTCGTACGAGGCGGACGCTTGTTGCATGTGGTCGCCAGCCGGCCGTGGGCGCACGCCGTCACGCATACCTCAACGAGACCCAGATTACCTTCCTCGGCTGCAATCAAAGGCAATGAGTGTCCTTGCTCCCGTTGATTCGTGGGAGAATGACCCGGAGCTCCTCGGGTTGAAGTGGGACATTCGAGACGTGCAGCTCCGAGGGTCTGCGAGCGCCCCCGGGAATCTGCACGCCCCTAGGACGTCGGCCCGCGCACACTTAGGCCTAGGTGCGATTGACAGGTTGATTGGCAAACTGCCCACGACCTCGCCCGACACTATTGTGGAGCCCGAGCGCCTAGTTCGCGAAGCCGGATGGGCCTCGAAGCGCGCACTGGAGGTGCGAGCACGGATGGCGATTATGAAAAAGTGGAAAACATGGGGCAGCAGAATATCGATGCGTGTGGCTCTGAACAACTATGTCATCGAGAACCGCGACGGAAAAAAGGTGGAGGTGCCCGCCGTCGTCGACCCGTACCAGGTGCCAAAGCACTTCGGAGCGATCCAAGGCCCCGTCGTCAAAGATCGTCGTCATCACAGTAGAAACGGAGCCGAATTGTGGCACCGAGCGGCGAAGCGGGTAGCCAACGCACGTTCCTTCATCCGTCCCGCAACGCCGCTGACCCGATTGGCCACCAAAGTGTACACGGACAAGGATGGACCTCCGAAGCCCATCAGATCATCAACGGCCGCCTTCGACAAGCTGCATCGCAGCCAGGTGCGTCGCTCACGCCTGGCCCTCAAGCTCCTGGCCGCGCATCCAAGTTCGGAAGAGGCTTACTGTGCGTTTAGCTACCATCTCGGCGAGCTCAATCGCGTTCGCCACGTGCTCAACGCGCCCGTCGACAGCAGTGCCGCCTTATACCCGGATGGAGTGTGGGGCATCGCTCCACAGGAGCTGAATGACCTCGCAGGCGAGCGATGGCTCTCGGAGGGCGTTCGGCGGGCAACTCGAGAAGGCATCGTCAAGCCATCGACGCCCCACGAGGTTGTGGCGAGGCATCGCGGCATCCAGTTCATCGAATCCCGGAACACGCACCGTGGGGACAAGATCCGCTCCATACGGCCGACGCTGCCCACCGTACGCGCGAGAACCTCTCCCGAAGAGCACAAGCTCCTCCCAGACTCGCACTTTGCGCTCGGTGCATTTCTGAAAGAAGGGTTCGGCCCGGGATATCGTGACAAGAATGTCAAGTGGAAGGCTTACAAGACGCCTGGCGCAGCGACAGCTCTCGAAGCCGAGGAGCAAGAACGGAGGATTGTGGAAGAACGCAAGGCGGCTGCAGAGGCCAAGAAACGGGCGGAAGAACTTGCAGCAACGGCGACACCGCCAGACGACTGGGCGCCGGGGGGCGCCCTAAACGGGATGCTCTTTGGCGGCCCGTCGGATGACGATGTGATGAAGGCTCTTATGGGAGAGGGGTCGTCGAGTGACGACGAGGAAGACGACTGGCTGAGCATGGTGGCAATCCCCACTCAAAATTCCACGCAACCTCGGAACAGCACGACGCAATCGACAAGCCCAACGCAACCACGCACGGACTCTATGACAAACAACGCCTCGAGTGCGGGAGACCGTGGTGAGGGAGACCATGGAGCGGCGACCCGTGGTGACTCGACTGCTGGCAACTCGCAAGTTCGTGGTGACTCGGCTGATGGCAGCTTGCAAGTTGAAGCTCACACCGAAGATTCTGGCAAGGCGGGTCTTGGTGCCAAGAGTGTCTTGTCCGCCCTGCAGGACGGGAACGACGACTGGCAGAGGTCAGCAGCTCGTTCTGGTATAGTGCCTGGGGTCGGAAAGCACAAGCCCTTCAACTTCTGGAGCTCTGTCGCATCCGGAACGGCGGGCTGCCCAGAGCTCGCGTGGCTCGACGGCTCCATCTGGCGAGCGCGCAAGTTTGGCCCTCGACCAGCCGATTCCCGCGACTTCGTAGACCACAAGGAATGCATGCGCGCTGCGTTCAAGGAAGACTGGGAGCGCACGTCTGGACAGTGGTTCATCCGTCAGATCGAGGATCATGTTGATCCTTCCGCCTGCTGCCGCCCTTTTGGCCTAAAGAGCCTCCCCGTTGAGGTGATCCGCAAGATGGAGATTGTCGTGGAGAAATACTATCCGATGCTGCTGCGCATCTTCGCATACTACTCCTGCGTCGGGGCCGACGTGACCAACGAAGTCAACGGAATTGGACTTGGCGGCTACATGCAGCTCGTGAACGACGCGAAGCTCGACATCAACGCGAGTGGGCCGAAGGCGACCCACGCGAAGCCAATTGGCGAAGATGGATGGGATCTGCTATGGGTGACGATTAACGAGTCGAAGATCAGCTTGTCCCAGGAGTACAACAATAGAAAGCGCTTCACGCGCACTGAGCTTCTCGAGTGGGTGGTGCGTGGCGCAATTGACAAGAAGCCCATCGACGAGATGGTAGACAAAGTTGGCGAGTTTTGCGAGGACCTGCGACGCTTCATGTCGCAGGACGCATCCATTTTTTTCGATCTGCACACTAGCGAGGACGAGTTTCGTATGGAGTACTGCTACTTACGACCAGTCGAAGCGATGCTGAGACATCACGAGGAGACACTACGGAGCGTCTTCAAGGTCTATGCGGAGATTGGCTCCGGAGGCATCGACACGACCAGCTCCACTGACCTCATGACAGCCACCGAGTGGATCAACCTGATGAGGGACATTGGCATCTTGAAAGAGTGCGGTCATCGGCCCTTGTTCCTCGCCTTTGCGCAGTCGCGCATGACTTGCATCGACGAAAGCTCCAGGCAGAGTGTTCAGCTGACCCAGCTGCCATTTGAAGGCTTTCTTGAGGCGATCATAAGGGTGAGTCTCCTGAAAGCGCTGCCCACGGACAAGGAGATGGCCAAGAAGGGGTTCTTCTATCCAAATGAGTACCTCGGGGCCATCATCGAGGGTGGCCTGCCGATGTACGAGGCGTGGGTCATCTTTTCCAAGAGGGCTCAGGCCGCGGGCAAAGGTGACCCTATCTATCGACGTATCGATATGTTCCTACTGCTCATTATTGGAGTGATGCAGTACGGCATCGAGCAGCAGAAGGGTGGGCCGAGTCTGCTGCTTCGAGGCTCGCCAGACGAGATTCTCACTGTCGAGGAGGTCACACGCTACATACGCAAGCCGATGCGCAACGTCTTTGGCGGCGGTGGCACTGGCGGCGGCGCTGGCGGCGGCGCTGGCGGCGGCGCTGGCGGCGGCACTGGCAAAGGCACTGGCAAAGGCACTGGCGGCGGCGCTGGCAGCCCCAGCAAAGGAACACAGGCCTAGCGCCAGGCACTAGATTAGCGCTTGAACTCTCAGGTCAGGAGAGGCGGCGGGGGCACGCGGCACGTTGATGCGCGGTAAATAGCCACAAAACTGCCGTGACCAGGCACAAAGTCAATGACAGGACCTTTTGTAGTTCCTAGATCGGTTTTGATCGGTTCGACTGTCGACTAACGTGTGGGCAAAGCCGCGAAGCGCGTGAAGTGAGCCGTAGTACAGGTTTACCTACACGGTATTGAGTATTACGTTAGCGTACCGGCAATCGAACGGAAGCGGAAGTACACGCAATTGTAATTCGATCGTCCGAAAGAGCAGAGTCGTCCGAGTGTTCGTCTCCTTGTCTCACGCCACTCTACACTGTTACTCTGTCTCTGTCGACATTGAGGATCGAATGCGGACATGCGAACGCAGCGGAATGGAACGCTCCACTCTCGTTTAGACCCTCGGCCTCGTCCTCGGCGCTCGATGGCGATGCAACACCAGCTCTTGGAGGCCGCTGCGCCGGTGCCAGTGCCACCTGCACGGTGTCGGCCTCGCGCGTCGCGCGGCTGAGGAAGCTATCCAAGAACTTGGCGGCGTGCGCCTTGCCTGGCCCGAAGCCCGACTCAACGTGCTTCATGCCCCGCTGCACCTCCAAGGTAACGTCCACACCAGCCTCGCGAAGGAGCCGTGCCGCCTCGGAGCCAATGTCAAAGCCCACCTGCTCATCGGCCGTGCCGTGGCTGACGAGGGCGCGAAGGGGCAGCGTGGACGCTGAGGCCACCTCGGCACGGGAGCCCACCGCTGACAAAACCGCTGCACGGGAGCGTAGCGCCAGAAACCCGTTGAGCATAATGAGTGCACCGACGGAGCCGGACGGATTTCGGCAGATTGCAATCTCGGCAGCAGCAGTGGCGCCCATCGAGAAACCGCCGACGACAATGCGACTTGGAGGCACTCCCGATCGCATGACATCGTCCAGCATGTTGCGCGCCGACATGAGCACGGTGGCATCCACGAGGTTGGCATTGTCGTAATCGGCACTGCCTTGGCGTGTGCAAGTCGCCTCCAAATAGTCTCCCCATCCCTCGACAAGCAATCCCTTGTAGCACGTCTGACGGATCTTTGGTGCACGCGGAAAGATCCAGGTGGTTGCTGGGTGGACGGCGGCGAGCGCGGCAAACTCGCGATGCCAGCCTTCAGGCCCATCGCCAAAGCCATGAAACCACAGGACGGCGGCCAGGCAGCGCGTGGTGCGGCAGGGCACGGCAATGTGACTGCTGAGATCCATCGAGCTGGTCGCTCGAGAGGAAGGCCTGCTGGTCTCGTATGAGCCCGGGTGCACCTCGCCGGGCCGCGGCCGCTTCGTCGCCGGCGAAACCGCCTCCGCCAGTGAGGTGTCGTTCAGCGCCGCCGCCAGCTCCACCACCTGACGTTGGAAGCCGACGTTCTCAAGGATGAACGGGCGCGCCAAGGCGCACGTCGAGAGGATCGACTGGAGTGAGAGGCCGCGGAGGAGCTGAACGGCAATCGCAAGGGCCGCCGAGCGGTTCAGCCCTGCCACGCAGAAGAAGAGCGCCTTGCCACCCGCATCACGCACGTCGTCATAGAGGGAGTTTGCCGTGCGGAGGTGCTCGGAGCGCTTGAGGTCCGGATGGTGCAGGATCGGGTAGCTTACATCATCCTGCGCGTTAGTGTAGGCGTAGTGGATTCCCGACGCCTGATACTCTGCGATGGGCAAATTGCGAATGCCGCTCGAGGCGCAATTCAAGACCGCCGACACGCCAAGGCGTTTGAGCAGCCCCACGTCAGCGGCGTGATGTTTGTTGCCAACAAAGAGAGCCTCGCCAAGCAGGCAGGGTGCAGGATCGCTCTCGGGACTGGGCTGTGCGACCAAGCTTCGAAGGATCCGGAGACTGCGCTCCGTTTCGGCAGCGTCGAGTCTTCCGCATGGCATTTGCACTTTTTAGAGACGCGTGAATGTACTATGTAATTACGTGGTCTGTATGAACGAACGGGGGGGCCACACGGTGACCTCGGGTGAACCCTATGGGGTCATGCGTTTGGTAATGCCTCGCTCGTAATTGATTTGGCAATCACCAACTTATAGAAACTGCGACCACCCAGAACTTGCGACCCGTGCGATTAGCGCACTTGATCATCGTGTCCGGTCTTTGCAGCCTCGCCACCTCATGACGCGCGGTCAACAGAGCGACCCGGAGTGGAAAGCGACGATGCCGACCTTCATCTGGTACTTTTCGCACCCCGCTGTCATCCTTGGCTTACTCTACCTTCTTTACAAGCCTTTCATGTGGGATGCGCCCGTCCACGACTTGTCTGATGCGCCTCCGGCATATGGCTTTCATGTTCGTGGTAGCACGTCCATCTACTCTGATGCCGTGCGAGCACGCTCGGACGGAGATGTCAATTCGTCAACGTTTGGCCTGTGGACGCCTCCGCCAGAATGGCGCGACTTCTGCATCGAGACAGCAGGCATGCCGCTGAGCGCGTGCTCATACTTTCAGCATGAAGAGTACCCCGTTTTCATGACGTTCTATTGGATTGCGCTCTACATGATGTATTTCTTCGAGACAGCCTTTCGCTTCGCCTTCTTCTACGTTCACTGGATCGGTCCTCGCAGCTGTCCCCGAGCGATACTAGCGACAAAAGACGACCTCGGCGACATTCTCACCCCTTGGGGGTTGGAGAAGAATCCGAACTGCCGGCAGATGTACATTTGGTACATTTGGTACTCTCTTTATTCGTTGCTCTATGTCACGCAGTGGGCGGATGCTTACCAGACGGTGTTTGGCGACGGGATAGGCCTCATCCACTCGATGCGCTCGGGCAAGCTGTACCTCGGTGCGCAATGGAACGAGTTTCCCATCTACGAGCCAGTCAACGATCCGGAATATTATGGCGAAATTTACTTCAAAACCCACATCTATTACGTCTTTTGGTGGCTCAACTTCGCTCCGGGTAAGATCTTCTCTTACTGGGGAGCCTACGGAGAGGAATTTGCGATGGTGATGCGCGGGCACCTGGCGCTTTACATCCAAGGCATCGGTCCTTGGATTGGCGACTTGTTTGGCGTGTGTGGAGATGCTCTTCCGGCATGGATCTTCATCAACTACGTTCTGGGCATCTCGCTCAAGAAAAACGAAAAGTTTGGCAAGGAAACCCAGGATCGCCTTTGGCCAAGGGTGTTGCACTGGTCTTTTGAAGGCGTTTGGGTGGCGATCTCGAATATGACTGTGATGCATCCGATTTACATGGTGAGCTGCATCATGTTGATGCTCATTTTGCTCTACAACACCGGCCTCTTTATCCTTACCTCGGATGCCTACGCCAACGACGAAATGCATCGCCTCATGGGGTTTGTCAATCATGGCCCAATGGCTCTCAACACATTGTTTGCCGTCATCGCCTGGACCGTGATCTTTTCGCGCTTCATCGTCCTTGGACTTCGCAACCAGTTTGCCAAGAGCAAGTCTCTTCTCAGTGATGCCATGTACAAGGCTCGCAAGGCAAAGCTGGATAAGACCGTGTTCGGCTTCTTAACAATGAATGCCTTCTTCGTGCTCATGCACAGCCCACTCTTGATGCCACAGGGTATGGCGATGCAGCAATTTGGCACGTACGCCCTCGCGTCGTGGCCGTCACCCATGAACTTCATCTTTGGCGTGCCCGGCTCCGCAGCAAACATGCTCGCCACCCCACTGCATAGGCTGATTTGCAGAGCTGGATTCCTCTATATCTGGACCCGCTACCTGTCAGCGTGGTTGTGGGAGTCTCATCTCAAGCCGCAACCATGCTGTGGTCAACAGGAAAAGGTCTAACCGCCACACAGATCTCTTTCTGAGTCGGTTGCACAACGACGACACGGGGAGAAGTCGATGACACCGTCCAAGATGACGCAAATTATTCCGGCTTTTGCGATGGATGTGCAAGGTCCGGGTGTGTACCGGGTGTGCAAGGTCCGCGACACCGCCTGTGGGGCGTGCAGCAGCAGCCGTCAGACGTCTGTGGGCGACTACACGAGGGTCTCAGTTGTGTTCATGACATGTGGCCGGCTCGCGCATCGCTTGCGAGCAACAGGGATAAGGGTGGGCGATTTCTTGCTTGTGCACGGCTAATGGCTCAAAATGCTCTCCATGATGCTCTCGAGGCATCACATATGCGAGAATAAAGGAAGGGCAGGGACGTGGACCTGGATGGACTGGACTACCTGGCTGAATTGCAGGGGCCAGGCGGGCTGCTCGGCACGCGGGTCCAGTCGCATGCGTGTCATTTGCCGAGACCCGAGTCTGGTAGTTGTTTGTTTTGAATTCTAGGTGAGCTGAGATGGGCGAGCTTGGGGCGCGTGTGAGCGTGGGATGGCAGCGGGGTACCAAAACGTCAAGGTTACACAATCGAGGGCATGTCTTTTTCATCCTCCACGGCGCTGGATGCATGCACGGTTTCGTTAAGAGCGCTGTATGTTTTTGCTCGTGTTACGAGGCGTACGTCCTCCAGGGGCGCGCAGCTTATGGACGATACGTACTACGTTGAGCTCGGCGTCTCGCGCGACACCTCGGAGGCTGACATCAAGAAGGCGTACCACAAGCTGGCCATCAAGTGGCACCCGGATAAGAACCCAGAAGCACGTGCTGAGGCCAAATTCAAATCGATTGCTGAGGCCTACGAGGTGCTCTCCGATCCTGAGAAGCGGGCCGCCTACGACCGACACGGCAAGGACGGTGTCCCCAGCGACGGCCGTGCTGCCGCTAGTGGGTTCCGTACTGGCGGCGTACACAGCTTTGCCGACGCCGACGAGATCTTCCAGCGCTTCTTTTGCGGCCGCGATCCTTTCGCAGCCTTTTTGAGTGACGACGCCGACAGCCCGTTTGGCCGCAGCCCGTTTGGTAGCGTCTTGGACGGAAGCAGTGTCGGCGGCTTTGGCGCTGGCTCTGGTGGGCGCAGCAACCTCCTCGGCAGCCTCCACGACGAATTCTTCGCCGGCGGCTGTGGCGGCGCTAGCTTCTCGCAAACCCAAACGACGCAAACGCAAACGCAATTCTCGTCCTTCAGCTCGAGCACGAGCAAGAGCACTTTTGGCGGCATGGGCGGTAGCTGCACCTCGTCCTCGCAGAGCATCTCGACGAGCGTCGAGAACGGCGTGCGAGTCACGCGCAAGACGACGACCAAGACGACTGCCGATGGGCAGACGACCACCTCCGTCGAGGAGAGCCGAACGACCCCTGACGGCCGCACTGAGACACGCACAGTCTAAGGCGGCGAGGCGGCTGCCCCGGCGGTTGCCAGGCTTCGCTGATGAGAAAATTGAGAATGAAACGGCGCTGTCTAGCGTTCGCGCGCTATCCCAGCACTTGAGGCCGAGCCCACCGAGGACTTGGAAGAGAGCGTTGTACGTAAGTTGAGGATGCAAATCGAGGGTGCGGAGGCCCGTCCCGGAGAAAGAAACAGTGTGTGGGGGAATGTGTGAATGTGCGGAAACTGGTCGAACTTCTTGCCGCTTGACCCCAACGGTTAAGCGGCCGTGAACCAACGTGTGAAGAGAGACAGACAGTCGCCCGGCCAGGGGGAAGGGATATGCGGGGAGAGTTCTCCCTGCCGTTTGGGGTATTGGGCATACCA
>Ga0210240_102013_pt1 | contig 13232 bp, 15 predicted proteins | sample ChrtobMetP5a_4mM_FD_155463 | JGI IMG/M metagenome (GOLD analysis project Ga0210240, IMG submission 155463) | Chrysochromulina tobin associated microbial communities from unialgal haptophyte culture, Seattle, Washington, United States - P5a_4mM | ecosystem: Host-associated > Algae > Haptophytes >...
GGTGAGGGTGAAGGTGGCGGTGGTGAGGGTGGCGGCGGCGAGGGTGGCGGTGGCGAGGGTGGCGGAGAGGGTGGCGAAGGTGGCGGAGAAGGTGGCGGAGGCGACGGCGACGGCGGCATGGGCGGCGGCGGATGGGGCGGTGACGAGGGCGGTGGCAAGGGCGGTGGCAAGGGCGGTGGCGAGGGTGGCGGCGAGGGCGATGGTGGCGAGGGCGGAACCGGTGGCTGTCGCGGCGGCTCCGCAGGAGGCCTCGGAGGCATAGGCGGTGCTGGTGGCGGCAGCGGCGGCGGCAGAGGATAAAATAAACAGTCGGCGCGCAAATAGACCTCAAAGAAGGACTCGCAGGTGTCTGCATTGTTGTCCGTGCCGCAGTAGCCGTTGCCCTCGCACAGCGCTGTAGCCGTGGCCGGCACCCACGACGGAGCACATTTGGGTAGTGCGTGGGCGATGCTGGCATTTGGACAGCCCGTCGCGTTCGTAAGCAGCCTCAGGCAGTGGCCGCACGCGCCGCCATTGTCGCACGCTGCACACGACGGCGACGGCGGAGGTGGTGGCGAGGGCGGCGAGGGCGGCGAGGGCGGCAGCAACGGAGGCCCTGGATTGAGCGGAGGCGGCGAGGGCGGCGGTGGCGAGGGCGGCGGTGGTACAGGCGGTGCGAAAGGAGGAGACGGCGGCTGCGGCGGAGGGCTTGGCGGCGGAGGGCGTGGTGGAAGGCGCGGCGATGGTGGAGGACGCGGTGGAAGTGGTGGACGCGGTGGATTAGGTGGACACGGTGGAACAGGCGGCGGAAAAGGCGGAGGCGGAGAGGGCGCGGGAGGCGGAGGCGGAGAGGGCGGAGGAGGATGAGGCGAGGGCGGCGAGGGTGGCGGTGGCGAGGGTGGCGGAGAGGGTGGCGGAGGCGACGGCGACGGCGGCATGGGCGGCGGCGGATGGGGCGGTGACGAGGGCGCGGGAGGCGGAGGCGGAGAGGGCGGAGGAGGATGTTGCAGAGGCGGGAAGTTCGGACTCGGTGGAGGTGACGGTGACGGTGATGGCGATGGTGGGAGGAGCGGTGGCGATCGCGGTGGCAACGCTCCTTCCATTCATAAATGGAAGTTGAATTGAAAGCTCCCCCAAAGCAGCTCCGGTGTGAAACGGCTGTGAGCCGGAGCTTCGTTGTGAGCCAGAGCTTGCGGACCGAAACGGCACCACATCAAAGTTGAAAAGGTCGTGCCTGAATGAAAAGAGGAGTTCAAATTAGAGCGCGCCGAGCGTCCGACCACGACCGATATGATACGCGTCCGATACGAATTCTTCAAGGCGCCCAAGTTTACTTTCTACATTCTAGCCCCACGCGCCGCCGCACACAGCTTAGCCTCACATCCCCCCCGCCTCTGCGCCAACTGCCGCCGCCGCTGCCTGCACCGTGACGCATATGCCGCGGCTCATGAGCACGTGGCGTTGCTTCATCAGGATGACTGCGTCGGCCTCGGCCGCCTTGACGGCACCCAGGAGCAGCTGCTCCTGTGCCACCGCCTGCTCGTAGAAGATGACGAGGGCCATCAGTGTTCATCCATCGCACTCAATGGCCATCAAGGGCCATCTCAGGGCCATCAATGGCCATCCCAGGGCCATCCCAGGGCCAGTCCATCTGGCAATCAGTCGCAATCAGTCGCAATCAGTCGCAATCAGTCGCAATCAGCCGCAATCAGTCGCAATCAGTCCATCTGGCAATCAGTCGCAATCTGTGGCCATCCATGGCCATCAAATGGCGGTCCCATGTCCAATCCATCTGGCAGAATGAGATGGCACTGAGATCGAGATCACCATCTCGCACGCACCTGCTGCACGAGGGCGGTGAGCCGTTGGGGTAGCTTGTCGATCCTCACGCCCTCAGGCAGACCGCGTACCAGCCGTTGGGTGTCGAGCCCGAGGCCGAGCGGCTCTGCGGCCACGAGCTCGAGGAGTGCTTCGCGCGCGTGCTCCCGCCCCGCATGCATGCAGTGGTCGATGAGCGCCTACCATATTAGGCAACCACGAGAGATCAAGCGAATGCTCATCAGAGGCAATCAAGCGAATGCTCATCAGAGGCAATCAAGCGAATGCTCATCAGAGGCAATCAAGCGAATGCTCATCAGAGGCAATCAAGCGAATGCTCATCAGAGGCAATCAAGCGAATGCTCATCAGCGAAAGACAAGTTCGGCACCCACCTGCCACAGCTCCACCTCCTGTGGCCGCTGGCGCACAAAGTCCAGCGCCGCGCGCAAGTCCCCCTGTGAAGACTCGAGCATGAGACGGAGCGCCTCCGCGTGAGCGCCCAGCCGGCCGAGCACGAACACCTGCCCTTCGATCAGCTGGTGACGCCGACACACGTCTAACGCGACCTCGAGTGGGTAGTGAGGCGAGCCCTTGGATGCAAGGGGAGTCGAGCGCGCTGTGATGAGCACTTGCATGCAAGGCCGGTGCTCAGGTGGCAATCAACGTACCTTGAGAAAGGGGAGCAGCAGCGTAGGCTGATGGCGAGCGTAGAGGACGAGCTGACGGCCATGGAAGGGGGCGCCCAGGTGGACGTCGTAGAGGAAGAGGGCGTGGAGATACTCGAACAGACGACCCTCGGCCACGCCGCTGGGCGAGGGTGGCGCGCCGTCCGGAGCGCCCGACGCGGCGCTCGCTTGCTCCATGGCGGCGGCGGCGTCGAGCTGCGTAACCACCGCCTCGGGCGGCACGGCTTCCACATAGCGCAGCAGCAAGGCGAGGGTCTTCTCCCATGAGTGGCTCGCGAGCTGGCTCACCTGATGAGGGAGGCAATCACATGCAATCATGGATCATCAGCGGTTCCCATGAATGGCTCGCGAGCTGGCTCACCTGATGAGGGAGGCAATCACATGCACGCATGCAATCATGGCTCACCTTGTCACGGCTGATGAGGGAGGCAATCACATGCACGCATGCAACCATGGCTCATCACCTTGTCACGGCAGATGAGGGAGGCAATCACATGCACGCATGCAATCATGGCTCACCTTGTCACGGCTGATGAGGGAGGCAATCACATGCACGCATGCAATCATGGCTCATCACCTTGTCACGGCTGATGAGGGAGGCAATCACATGCACGCATGCAACCATGGCTCATCACCTTGTCACGGCAGATGAGGGAGGCAATCACATGCACGCATGCAATCATGGCTCATCACCTTGTCACGGCAGTAGCCATGGACCGAGTGCAGCTCAATGAAGTGGAAGACATCGACCTCATGCGGCGGCAGTTGAAGCAAGAGCCGCAGGGCTGCCTCATGCTGCTTCGCATGGCAATGGAGCAGCGCCATCGACTCCATGAGGCGAGGCTGCGCCAATAAACCGCCGGGCAGCCGACGCGCTATATCGAGCACTGCGCGTTGCACCACCGCCGGCCGGCAGTCAGAGGCAATCAGAGGCAATCAGAGGCCATCAGAGGCCATCAGAGGCGAGTCTTCACCTGCGCGTTGCACCACCGCCGGCCGGTAGACGCTCGAAGGCCAGCGCCGCAGCAACAGCAGCAAGTGCGCACCTGGGTCGTTGGGCATGCCCGCGACGGCGCTTGCGCCGTGTCGAGCGCCTGCGCCTGCGCCGCCGCCCGTACCGGCCGCGATCGCGGCCGGCGGCGTGATCGCGGCGGCAAGCGCCTGCTCATAGAGCGACGAGTCTCGTCAATTAGAGGCAATTAGAGGCAATCCGAGGCAATCCGAGGCAATCCGAGGCAGTCAGAGGCGAGTCTTCACCTGCTCGTAGGTCTCTTGAGGTAGCTGCGGGTTGCTGAGCGGCACATGAGGCGCAAGCTGCGGCAGAGCTCCCGCCGCACCGAAGGCGCGAATCCAGCGTTGCCAAAGCTCGGGCCGCCTGCCTAAATAGGAAGCACAGAGAGTGGCCGCTCGTTCCAACTGCCCGGCGCGCAGCGTGCCGCCGATGTGCACCTCGGCAATGTCGAGCACCTGATGAGGGAGGCCAATCAACATGCAATCAGACTCAATCAGTCTGATGGGATCCTCGGCAATGTCGAGCACCTGATGAGGGAGGCCATTCACATGAACTCAGAGGCAATCAGCATGCCGCCGAGTTGCGCCTCGGCTGAGGGAGGTCATCCACGGCAATCGAGCGTCATCAGTGGCAATCAAGCGTCATCAGTGGCCATCAATCTCGAGTACCTTGTGCGCCTTGAGCTCAGCCTCGTGGCGTGTCGCGACAGACAGTGCAGCCTCGACCTTGCCGCGCTCGAGCAGCCATCCGACGCGGTCGTCCCAATCGCGCGAACGGGCCACGATGATGTCCCGAGGTGAGACGATGTACGCGGTGGTCTCGGGGAGCAGAGACTCGTCGCCGTCGATGCCAAAGCGAGAAGGCTCGCCGCCAGTGCCGCCGCCGCCGCCGCCTCCACTGCCGCCGCCTCCCCCCCCACCACCACCTCCTCCTCCTCCTCCTCCTCCGCCGCCGCCGCCGCCGCTACCCACTTCCTCCGCGACGCCACCGAAGCCTTGCGCCGTCTCGTCCGCGACCAGGAACGAGTGCCAGGCGGCCGTGCGCGGCGGCAGCGCGAGCCCATACGAGCCGCACCGAAGGTCTCCGAAGCCCTCGACGGAGAGCGCATCCGTCAAGAATTCGTCATTTTGGCGCGAGATCAAGCGGAGCTCAGGCCGCTGCGCGGACGCGGGCGCCGCGCCTCCCGGTCCGTATTTATCCTCATCGGCGGGCTCGCACACGTACGCGAGCACCAGAAGATCCGACTGCAGGCCGCGTCCGTGCTCGTATCGAATGGTCACGCCAGCGAGACCACAGATGTAAAAGTCCGTCTGGATCAGGGCGATGATCTCCATGTACGTGGCGACCGAGGCGGCCGAGCCCGCGCCCACGCCGCCCAGCGGCGCGCCGCCTGCTGCACCCGCGCAGCTGCTGCCACCCAGCTGCAATACTCGCTCACGCACCCGCCCAATCTTGATGGTGTCGGCCCACCTGCATGCAATGCGGGTGCCCATCAGAGCCAGTCAGTGCCAATCAGAACCAATCAGAGCCCATCAGAGCCCATCAGAGCCCATCAGAGCCAATCTGTGAATCAGAGCCAGTCAGAGCCAATCAGTGCCCACCCGATGATGAGCTCGATGCGACTCTCCCAACGTAGATGGCACCGAAAGGAGGCGGGCGGCGGAGCGCCGGGCGTGCGCTCGATGTACGAGACGCGCTTCGCGTGCTGCGCGTCGTACACCTTGACGCCCTGGTCGTTGGCCCAGGCGAGCATGGGCCCACTCATCGCGATCGCCTGCACGGGCCCCTCGCCCGCATGCACCACGTTATCCTTGGAGCCGAACCAGCCGCGCGAGTTGATGATGAGCTGGCCTTCGAGGCCGCCGGTCGCGAAGACGCGCCGCGCCGCGTACTCACTGTCCAGTGCGATCGCGCGCACCGGCCGGTGGTACCAGTGCGTCGAGGCCTCGCCGCCGAAGAGCGACGAGACCACGACGGTCCCGTCGGTCGAGCACGAGCCGACAAACTCGCCAGTCACGTCGACGCAGATGTCTGTGACCGCGGCCGAGTGCGGCGAGAAGCGCCGGATCTCGTTGCCGCCCAGGTCGAGCACGTGCACCGCGCCGCCTTCGGTGCCGAGCGCGAGGAACTTCACGTGCGCCGTGAGGCACGTGGCCGCGTCCGCCGCGAGGATCTTGGCCACCGAGCCGCCAAGGCGCTGGTACTTGAAGGTGGGCTCCTGCTCGGCCATTGGTGCGCGAGGATGTTCTCCAGCGTTGCGGCGCTGGAAGAAAAGAAAAGCTCGAGTTGCATCCCCCGCGTGATCGCGCAAAAAGGAGTCGAAGATGCGCGTCGCGAAGTGTGAACTCGTCGTGCGAAGCGTTTCCAGTGCGCGGCACTGATCTGTGATTTGATGTTACATTACAGATTGTCGACCGACTCACACTCCATCACGCAAACCCGAGCTCCGAAACCGAGCGCGTGTGTCTTGAGGAGAAAGTCGCATGTGGATCTTGATCGCGACTCAGCTGCTCATCGTCGGAGTGGACGCTTCACGCTTCTGGTGCCACAAGTTTGAAGATGGCCAGTGCATAGCGCCGGGCGATGCCGGTCTCACGCTCACCACCGAAGACAAGGCGAAGATGAGCGCCTTTGTGAAGGCTGTCCTCTCCTCGTCCTGGCAGCGTCCGCAAGTGGTGAACTCGTCGACGATTCGGAATAAGGTGCTGGCCGGATACCAGGGATGGGCTGGCGCACGCGGGACCTGGGATCATTGGACAAACGACGGCCAGATGGCGCCCTCTGCCACCGATCCCGATGTGAATCATTGGGAGCACTTTGAGATGATCCCGCAGATGGGCGAGTACCCACTTGGAGCACTGCAGGCGACGGGCTTCAAGTACCATGGGAATGGCAGCGTCGTGAATGTGTACGCAAATGCCGCCGAGGGCGTCGTTGATTTGCATTTCCAGTGGATGAAGGACTACGGCATGGATGGCGTGCTCCTCCAACGCTTCATCAGCGATGTCATCAACCCGGGCAAAGGACTGGATCATTTCAACACGATCCTGGCGCAAGCGGACGCGGCAGCGGCCAAGCACGGGCGCACCTACGCCATCATGTACGACATGAGCGGCGCCGCGAGCACATGGGATACGGACATCGACGCGGACTTTGTGAGCCATGTGAAGAACTACACGTCCTCCGAGCGCTACCTCAAGGAGAAGGGGCGGCCTGTCGTATGCATCTTCGGCCTTGGGCTCGTGGACCACGCGCAGGCTACAGTCGACTCGTCGCTGCGCTTCATCCGCTCAATGCAGGCCAACGGCTTCTACGTGATCGGCTCAGGTCCTTACTATTGGCGAGAGGGTACGCATGACGCTCTCCCCGGGTACAGTGGCGTCTTTACGGCCTTCGACGCGATCATGCCATGGTCGGTGGGCCGGTACAGCAGTGCGCTCGACTTCAGTCGTCTGGGGCCCCTCGTCGAGGCGGACGCGGCGCTCACCCAAAGCCGCGGCCAGGGGTACGCGCCGATCGCGTTCCCGGGTTACTCCTACAGGGGTACCAACAAAATCAACTTCATCAAACGCTATGCTGGGCAATTCTTCCGCGCGCAGATTGATGCGTACCTGAACACCTCGGGCGTGAGCTTCAACTACATTGCCATGTTCGACGAGGTACACGCAGATTGCACCCTTCTGGATCTTGATCTCGAGTGGATCTCGATTGCACCCCTTGGGATACACCCTATGATGGATCCTGATGGTCCCCCCAAAATGCGCGACCCAATGCAGGTGCAGGAGGGCACCGCCATCTACAAGTTTGCCGCGAATGACGCCGAGTCCGCAGAGCCTGGCACGAGTCCGCAGGGCCCGCGGCCCTTTGTGACAGCGTCCATCGATGGCGTGGAAGCCCCCGGAGATTTGTACCTCACCATCGCTGGCGGGATCGCTGGCCAATTCGCAGCCGCCGCCAGAGGAGGTCCGCCGCTGCCGCCGATGCCGCCCATACAGATTTGAGTTTTCTTGTCGGAGTTGCGTCGGTGTCGCCGATGAAGTTGACCGGCGCGGCGGCGGCATCGGCGCGGGCGTCGGCGCTTTTAAGTTTCTTCTTGGTGCAGTTGGGCCGAAAAAAAACAACTTCGGGACCGCATCAGAGGGGCACCGCGTGGAACCCGACACCCCACCCTCGAAAGGACCATGTCGGACGCGGTACGGCCTCCTTCTCGCGCCCGTGCGATGCATCACCATCAGCGCTCCATGCGCGCACCTCTTGAAGTCGCGCCGTTCGCTGCCTTGCTTTTGATGCTCAAACTTGCTTTTGTTGCTCAAACTTGTCTCCGCCGCGCTCGCAGGCTCACATGAAGCACCTCAACAATCTGCGCAAGCTGGCCGCGAACAAGTCGTGCGCCACGTGCACCCACGAAGACAAGATGGGCTTCAAGGACGTGTGCATGAAGTTTAAGATCTTCATCTGCTCCGACTGCAAGAGCGCGCACCAGGCCTTCTCGCACCGCTGCAAGTCGATCACGATGTCCAACTGGACGCACGCGGAGGTGATGGAGCTCGACGCGTCGACGAATGGCGGCAACGAGATCCACAACGCCACGTACCTCGCGAGGATGCCTCCAGGCTACAAGCGCCCGATGAAAGGGTGCCACCCGAACGACATGAAGGATTGGGTCAAAGCGACCTACATCGACCTTCAATTTTTCGACGCCAACGGCCAGCCGGGGGCGGCGCCCGCGCCCGCGCCCGCGCCCGCCGCCGGCCCGCCGCGCGTCTCACGCAGCCAGACCGCGCCGGCGGCGGCGCCGGGCGGTTGGACCCAGGAGTGGGAAGCCAGCGGTGCTGCGCCCACGCCGCCGCCACCCGTGCCGCCCGCGGCCGCGGCCGCGCCCGCGCGAGTCGACCTGTTCGGCTCGTTCGATGCGCCCGCGCCGGCGCCCGCACCGGCGTGGGCGGGTGTCGACATGTTCGGCTCGTTCGAAGCGCCCGCGCCGGCGCCGGCCCCGGCCCCGGCGGCAAACGGCGGCTTCGGGGCGAGCTTTGGAGGTGTCGACTTCGGCGCCGCGCCGGCGCCGGCCCCGGCACCGCCCGTGTTCAAGAAGAACGACATCATGTCGATGTTCGGCAATGCCCCTGCCGGTGGCATGGGTGGCATGGTCGGCATGGGCTCGCCCATGGGCATGGGCATGGGCGGCATGCCGATGCATGGCGGCATGGGAATGGGCGGCATGGGAATGGGCGGCATGGGCGGAATGGGCGGCATGGGCTCGCCCGGGGGCATGAGCGGGATGGGCGGCGGCATGGGCGGGATGGGCTCGCCCGTGGGCATGGGCGGCGGGATGGGTATGGGCATGGGCGGCATGGGTGGCATGATGGGTGGCATGAGCGGCATGGGCTCGCCCATGGCCATGGGCATGGGCGGCATGCCCGGCGGCATGAGCGGCGGCATGCCCGGCCGGATGGGCGGCGGCATGGGCGGCGGCATGCCCGGCGGCATGGGCGGCGGCATGCCCGGCGGCATGGGCGGCGGCATGCCCGGCCAGATGGGCGGCGGCATGGGCGGCATGCCGGGCCAGATGGGCGGCGGCATGCCCGGCGGCATGGGTGGCGGCATGGGCGGCGGCATGGGCAACCTCGCCAACCAGATGGGTGGGATGAATATGGGCGGCCAGGGCTGGAAGATGTGAAACGTCTTTTTGCGGAAGCTTCGCAGCACGAGCGCAGGGGGCGAGGTGTGTAGGCGGGGAATTCCCCTCTCCGCTCCCTAGGTCCCCTCTGCAGCGCCATGATGGGCGTCTGGAGCCTGTGGAGCTGCTGCGGGATGGGGACCTTGGGGCTGTGTCGCTGTGCCGTGCCAAACCGTGGGCCGTCGTGCCGTCGTGTGCGTGTGCCGTTGCGCGTGTGTGCGCTCCGCTCTGACTCTCGTGTCGCGGCATCGTGTCGCGTCGCGATCTCTCGATCTTTCGTGTGCACGAGCACAGTAGAAGGGTGTTAGTGTGCCGGCTCGCGGTTGTATATCGGTTGTCGCGCGAGAAGAATGGATCTGAATACAAATCGCATACGAGATATTATATAGCCGGCCTTTCAAGCCGTATACGATCTTGAGGCGATCACGTGATTGTACACGACACCGCGTGCGGTCCGTACCCGGACTTGGCACGCGCCACCGGTATTTCCAAATTCCAAGGCATGGATGCTTGACGGGGGGCACGGGGCAGCGGAGCCGTACTTTGAGACGGTGGTGCGGTGAGCGCGGGGGGACCGCGACAGAACTGACTGACAGAAGGATCTCACCAGCCAAATTGAGTAGCCCGAGCGAGCGAGTATACTCAGTACTTGCGTGTTGACCGAGGGGAGCGGAGCCGTCCCTTGAGACGGTGTTTGGGATGCTAAGCTTTTCACAGCGGTGCCGTCCTTTGAGGCGGTGGTGAGCGCGGGGGGGCCGCGACGAAACTGACTGACTGACTGAGGCCGGCGGTGTGTACGCAATTCCACTTTCCAGAGCCTTTCTAGATTCCACACCTTTCTAAAGCGCAATCCTTTGAGACGGAGTACGGAGACGGTCTCTGTTGCCTCCCCTTGCTCCAAAGTGGACGTAGGCACGTGCAAGGGTGGTCGGGTGCTGACAATCGCCCAAGAGGAGCCTTGATTTTGGACTCCTTCAGGTGCCATGAGGGCGAGTGCGGGCGCTGTGCCCGAGCGCTTGGCGTGGCGCGCATCGACGGAGGGCGAAGCGTGACGCTTGCCGGTATGTTTCGCCTTGGTGCACGTGTACTTCAGACGCTTCGAAGCACTCAGGCAAGCCTTGCAGCTCGATTCGGCTAGAGCATTGTCAGCATCACTGGACGTGGTCACGGCACTTTGCTCACAGCCCGTTCCACCGACGGGCGTGGTGGGCGACAGGCGCAGGGCGGCATCGGGCGAGCGTGACCGCGAGCGCCTTACTGCGTCCGGTGCGCGATCGAGGGCCTCCATGGAGCGTGGGCACGTGCGGAGTGGTAGTGTGCAGACAGGCGACGGCGTCTGAAACAGAAAAATCGAAACAGAAACATCAAATAGGTACCAAAAAGGGGTCTGAGGAATGAAATGCATGCAACTTTGGAAGAGGGGCTACCGGCACCAGCGTGTCCCCAGACGCTCATCTTCGGCCGACCGATGGCCACACACCGGCCCAAGGCAACGCACGCGTGAGCGCGTGCACTTACTCCCCCACCCCTATCCAAGCTATTTGTACAAGCGGACGGTGGAGACGGTGGCTGGTATGAAAATGCATAAGAATGCAGCCGTCTCGCATCGGAAGAATGCAGCAGCTCAAAGTGGTTGTAAAATGCGTTCGAATGCAACAAGGAATGCAACCGATTTGTAGAATGCAGCACGTACGAATGCATTGAAAAAACAATAAAATGCATATTGAATGCACACGCATGCATATGAATGCACAAGAATGCGTATGGAAAACAACAACACAACTTTTGGGGAAAAACAACACTCCATCCCTCAGGAGAGCCCGCTGGGCCGCCGCTGCTGGGCCGCCGCTGCCGTGCGGGGGCGTTTGGATTTGCGCGCATCTGCTCTGTGCGGTTGCCGAACGTAGCCGAACGGTCTCTGCCCAAATTGGTTACACGACAGTACAGGAGCGGAAATAGAAACTGCGCTCTGTATTCTAGAATCTTATCCGCCTACGTAGGTAAGCCCTAGGTATTACACTCGGAAACACGAAAATGTGGGTCCCTCTCGGCTTGGACCCAAGAGCATGCCCAAGAGGCTCCTCGGAAACTCGGAAACTCGGAATCTGGAATTAGGGGGGCCCTCACTGGCTTGGACCCAAGAGGGGGCCTCGGAAACTCGGAAACTCGGAATCTGGAATTTGCCCAGGAGTATCCTGGAATCTGCACACTCGGAATCTTGGAATCTGGAATTTGCGGAGGAGTATCCTGGAATCTGCTCACGAGGAAACAAGGAATTTGGAAATTGGGGTCCCTCCGCGGACTCACAGAGGGGCCTTCGAAACTCGGAAACTCGGAATCTGGAATTTGCAGAGGAGTATCCTGGAATCTGCACACTTGGAAACATGGAATCTGAATTTGGGGTCCCTCTGCGGACCCACGGAGGGGCCCCGGAAACTCGGAAACTCGGAATCTGGAATTTGCAGAGGAGTATCCCCTGGAGAATCTGTACAGTACACTTGGAAACATGGAATCTGGAATTTGGGTTTCCGTGCTGCAAGGTTGCCCCCCCCCCTCCCCCCTCGCGCTCTGGGTAACCGCTCATCCCTCCCCGGGCCCTCCCCGCCCTGGTCGACCGTGGGTCAACCTTTTCGTAAATGGACATCTCATGATAGTACATGTACCTCGAACGACTGGGAATCTTGAAAAGTTTTGCGTTCGCGTTCAAGATGCCATCGGCACCGAAATCCGCTCGACCAAGAACGATCACCTACGCCACTATTTCCCGATCGTGCCCTCGCTCACCATCGCGTACGTCGACTCGCAAATAACGCAAAGATACACTCGACACCGTCGCGTGACGACAGTGTCGAGCGACAGGTCGCTCAAGTAGTAGCTCTTGTTCAGCAGCCAGTCAAAGCGCCTACAGCGCCAGCCACTGCCGATGGCGCGCCTGTGCCTGCTGGCTTGGCAGGCGCCGCGCAAGTCAAGCGCAAATCCAATCGTGCGGAAGTGGCGGTGCAGCATGTCCGCTGATACGGCCATCACAGCTGAGAAGGTGACGGCGGCGGCGAAGAGCAGCGCGACTTTCAATGCGCCGCGCATCAGCCGGTGCGGCGAGGATGCGAGCGTGTTCCGACGCGATGCCGAGCCGCCCGCGGCGCGCGCTGCAGCGACGCGCGCTCTGGCCAAGCCGTTGCGCGCGCCCGGGGCCTTGCAACGTTGCAAGGGCCTTTCGCGTGCGGGAAACGTGCATACATGCAGTACCGGTAAAGTGATCGCAGTTTCCACTTTCCAAGATTCCGAGTTTCCAAGACACAAGAAAAAAGAAAGGAGCGGTGCCGGTTCAACAACACCGGGGGAGCCGGGACACACTGTACCGGAAAGCTGAGGGCGGGGGCCGCCCGGATTTTGGGAGTACTTGAACAGTTTCCAAGAACCGGCTCTGGTCATCCAGATTCTGTTTCACCCCAACGCGCGTGCCCTGTCGCCGGTCGATGATCGGTCCCGTGGCCGTGTGGCCGTATGTGTGTGTGAGCTCCGCTGTGACCCCTTATCTGACGCGGTATCCGGGGCGTATGTGTATCAGAGTATGGGCTATGGCGGGCGCGCGCCCGTTTGGTTATGTACGCGCGCCCGCCGGTGAAAAGACACCGGGGGAGCCGGGACACACACACAGGACACGCGGACGCACGGACGCACAAAGGCACACGGACGACGGTATGCGGTATCCGGTAATCGAAATCGTAATGCGTAATCGTCGAGGCCGCAATGGGCAATGCAGCGCAACCACGAGTAAAAATGCATGTTATTCGGCTCTAGCACTTCTAGATATTGACTAAGTACTCACTACACGGTAGTAGGACCAAGTTAGCGAAGCGACTAGGGTCAACTGTAGACCCGGGGGGGGGCCGCACTCCGGAGTTCTCTAAGACATGCGAATGGTACAGCGTCAGTACAGAGGATGAGAGAGAGAGAGAGAGAGAGAGAGAGAGAGAGAGAGAGGACTCGAGTCGTTGACCGACTCGCTCAGTCGCCGCTTCCCCACCTCCGCAGTGCGCCCCAGTCGATGTAATCTGC
>Ga0210240_102040_pt1 | contig 13018 bp, 14 predicted proteins | sample ChrtobMetP5a_4mM_FD_155463 | JGI IMG/M metagenome (GOLD analysis project Ga0210240, IMG submission 155463) | Chrysochromulina tobin associated microbial communities from unialgal haptophyte culture, Seattle, Washington, United States - P5a_4mM | ecosystem: Host-associated > Algae > Haptophytes >...
ACGGCACCGCCAGCCTGTCGCACGGCAAAAAAGGGCGAACCAGGGCCCGAGAGAGGCGCATGAACGAGGGGAGCCATGATCGGGCTCCCCATTTTCACGCGACGACCCTCCCTCTCCCAGCCCCTTGCGGAGCGAAAGACAAGAAACACAGTCCCGATCATGCCCTCGCCCTGCGTTTGGGTTTGGCGCGGCCCGACTCGAGAGGGCCTCGTCGTGCTCACCGCCGGCGGCCTCACCATCGGCCGCTCCGAGGGCGATTACAAAGTAGTTGACATCCGAATCAGCGGCAAGCACATGTGCCTAACAGTGGAAGGCGAGACGGTGCTCGCGCGCGACGACAGCTTGAACGGCACCTTCCTCAACGGTGAGCGCATGGTCCGTGGCGAGGCCGTCGCGCTCAAGGAGGGCGACGTGCTATCCCCTGTCGTCATCCTGCGCAAGCCGCCGCAAGCCATTCCGGCCAAGGAACGCGAGAAGCTTATCGTTGTGCTCGTCTTTCACCGGGACGCGGATGAGGCCAGGCGCGTCGCAGAGGCGACGGCCGCCGCCGCCGCCGCCGCCGCCGCTGCCGCCGCCTCCAGCCCGCCACCAAAACCGGCGCAGAGTAGTGCTCCGGCGGCCGCCTCGTCGACACCCATCGTCCCGGCAGCTGCAGCTAAGGACCAAACGGCGGCGGCGCCACCCGTACCACCGCCGATGCCCATACCAAGCGCGCCCACGGCACCGTTGCGCGCGATGCACAAGTACACAGCACCACCGATGCCGCTGCCGGCCGACGACCGAGCTGGGGGCGGCGATGCTGGTGTCGAGTTCGGTGCTTGCCACGGGTCGTCGTCTGTCTCGTGTGCCGCCGCCGCCTCGTGTGCCACCTCCGCCTCGTCTGCCGCCGCCGCCTCGTCTGCCGCCGCCGCCTCGTCTGGCGCCGCCGCCTCGTGTGCCGCCGCCGCCTCGTCTGGCGGCGGCGCACGCGCGGAGGACAAGAAGCGGGACCGCGCTGCGACGGAGCCGCCGCCCCCAGCGGCTGCTGCCACTGCTGCCTCCTCCCAGGCCGCAGACGACGTGGGCTGGCACCAGAAGCGATCGAGGATGGCAGAACCGTCAAGGACGGCAGAGGCTGACGATGCGGTGCCACCGGCGGAAGGTGCGTCGAAGCCGGCGGAAGGTGCGTCGAAGCCGGCGGAAGGTGCGTCGAAGCCGGCGGAAGGTGCGTCGAAGGCGGCGGAAGGTGCGTCGAAGCCGGCGGAAGGTGCGTCGAAGCCGGCCGCGAAGCTGCGCGGCAAAGCCGCCGCCGTGCCCAGGCTCAGCAGCAGCGACGGGCGCGCTCGCCTCGGCTCCGGCGTAGGCATCCGTGTCGAGCTAGACACGAGCCCGCGTTTCGGTGTTCCCAAGACGGCGCCATCGCACCCGCCGCCACAACAGCTGCGCGGAGGTGTCACGGTCGACGCTGGCGGGACCGCTGTCCACGGCAGCGGCGGCCAGCCCAGCGGCGGCTCAGCGAGTGGCGTCAAGAAGCGACGCCACAGCGGCAGTGTGAGCGGCGGGTCTGGCGCTCATCACGGCGCTCAGCGGACGAGCACTACCCTGCAGGACGTCTTCTCGCACCTGAAGCGCACGACGGCGCGCGTGGCAGCGGAGGCCAGCTCACAGGCATCGCAGTGAGGTGACGTCAGTCAGGCGAACGCGGGAACGTCCGCGAACTCGCCGATCGGAGCGTTGACGCAGCTGACGGCGTGTAGACGGCGTGCCTGCCTCCACCGCGCGGGTGACAGTCGCCTCGCGGACTCCGCACGCTCCGCACGTACCGTTCGTTCTAGAAGTCCGATAGTCGCTCTACAACCCCTGGGTACGACCTGCGGCGCCGGTGGAGTACTCGGCCGTCGCGGATGCGGTTACGCCGCTTCCGGTAGCCAGGCGGTAGCGCGCTAGCGGCTAGGCCCTAGGCGTGACGCGTGGTCAGTCGACCAGTCCCTCCCTCCGCGTGGAGTTAACAACGAAAGCAAACGGTTAAGGCGTTAAGCCGACACGCTACCGCTATCTGCAGCAAAGATAGTAACTACAGCGTCTTCTCGACACCCACCGTTTACTATTCGTATTCTATTCGTACACGTAGGAACGGCTGCTGTTGGCAAGCACCAGCGCGAAGAGACGTCCGCGGCTTGCTGACCGCTGTGCACGATCGTTTGCGTATGCCCCAGATGAGACGGAGAGACGCGAGGAGAGCCTCATGCCCATTGACATGCCCATTGACATGCCCATTGACATGCCCATTGACATGCCCATTGACATGCCCATTGACATGCCCATTGACATGCCCAGCGTTCTCACTCGCCGGCGGCTCCGCGGGCTGGGGACGTCTCAATTCCCGATTTGGGACGTCTCAATTCCCGACTGAGTCAGTTCCCGCCGGTCCGTGGCGGCGGACGGAGGCACGGGGCTCCGTCGCTGCCCGGGACGGCGCTTCTCGGGACGGCGCCGCAATGGGAGTCGCGTCCGCCCGGGGATCGCCGCCAAAGTAAGCGTTGGCCACCAGCGCCATGAACGCAGAGACTCTCTCCCCGGGAGGACCCCCGAAGAGCGCCGTGTCGAGCGCCTCTGTCTGTGCCGCCTCGAGCTGCAGCGACTCATCGGCCGTCATCGTCATGAGCGTCGTCTCGGGCGCGCCCTCCGCCTCGCGCTGCAGCTCCTCCTCCGCCGCCGCCTCGTCGAAGGTGCTGAAGAACCCATCATCGTCCTCACCCTCCTCGCTCACCTCCACCACCACCTCCGAGGCGGCCTGCACCGCAGCTTGCAGACGCACCGCCTGCTCGTCGATCCATCCGTCGCTGCGAGCGGCCGCATCGCCCTCGGCGCCCGCATCCGTGCCACCACGCGCGCTGGCTCTGCTGGCCGCGCCGGCGCCGGCGCTGCCGAAGATCAGACGGTGAAGCGCAGCGATGTTCTGTGCCGCCGTCGCCGCCGCCATGTGCACGGCTGCAGGGCCAGAGTCCTCGAAGCGCTGCTTGGCAGCGGCCCGCGCGGCGACCACCTCGTCGGACTCGAGGAGCACACGATACCACGGCGGTGCGTCCGCGGCTCGCACGCCCTCCGCGCGGCAGAGCGGGCAGCGCACCGGCTGCGGCATGGACCTGCCCACCGCCTCCGCCGAGACGACGAGAAGCCGTTGGATGCACGGACGGCACACGGCATGGCAGCACGTGAACGCACCGCGCGGTACGCGCACGACGGGGAAGGGCGTCTCCGGGTAGTCGGCGAGGCAAATGGGGCACTCCTCGTCGGGTAGGCGGCTCACGCAGCGCGAGCCTCTCAGAGCTTCAAGCTCTGCTGCCAGGGCGGCCTTGCGAGGAGCGTCGAGCTCCGCTGCGTCCGGGAGCGCTAAAGGCGTGACCTCGCAAAGAGCCCTCTCCGGTGCGAGCACCGACGTGGGCGACCCATGCGACGACGTCTCGACCTTGATCGTGGACGATTCCTCGACCTTGATCGGGCCGACTTGCATGCTTGGACGGGTGGTCCACCGGCCAGCTGATTAAGTCGCAATCAAATTTTTCACAAAAGAGGCGGCCACTGGAGGACAATTTTCAAGCTCTTGATTGTCCTCGTCATTGTGTCATCTTCGAGGGTGCGCTTTCTGATGAGGAAGACCCGCACGCACATGATGAGCGAGTCCAGCAAATGTAGTCATGCCGGTGGAGCAACGTCACAGAAGCGGCGCAGAAGTCGCTTCAAACGAATCGGCGGTCGCGGCAAGCACAGCTACTTGTGGTTCGACAGTCTACTCTCGCAGCTGCAGATTAAGGCTATGCAAGACTTTGCCGCGTCAAAGGAAGTTCAGGGGCAGACCTTTGCAGCAGGCACCTCGGACGGAGATGAGCGTGACCGAGTCAGCCGCATCGCGCTTCTTGGTCGACCCAGCTCACAGCCTCCGCCTGAGATACCGGCGTGGCTCGATCGTAAGCTGCGTCAGGCTTGCCGACAGGTTCACACCACGATGGGCAATGACATCTGCCCTCTGGGCATGGACTCACGTGGCCTGTGGACACCACGGTTTGAGCCAGTTCAGTATGCCGAGTACCGCACGGGTGGGCACTACGCAGCGTGGCACACAGACGCCGACGCGGACGAGTCTGACCTCATGGATCTACGGTGCGTCACTGTGGTGCTCATGCTCTCCGATGCAGAAGCGTACCAGGGAGGTCATCTGGAAGTCTGTCTCGGCGCAGCAGGAAAGGCGACCGCGGTGTCGTTGCGAGCGGGCGATGCGGTCGGGTTCGCATCGAAGCATCTGGTTCACCGCGTGAGCCAGTGTACGAGTGGCCTGCGCCAGACTATGGTCTTCTGGGCTCGGAGGCCTGGGACCATCTGACGACTTAACCGGGCTCCGGGGTAGCGGCTAGCGGGGTACTGGTAGTGGGTACCGCGTGGTAAAATGGACGGACACGATCGAAGGATCGTCACCATCGAAGCATCGTAACTACGCTAAATAACGCACCTAGTGCGGTCCGCTTCAGTCCTCGAACCGTTTCGCCTTCGCGTCCTTCTCCTTGAGACCCTTCCAAAACGGCGTTCCTTTGGCCTTGGTGCCCGGTGCGAGCGCCTTGCCCTTACCGGCGCCTCCGGCTGCCCGCTTGGCGCCGCCGCCGCCGCCGCCGCCGCCGCCGCCGCCTCCTTTTCCTCCGCCTCCGCCACCGCTTCTGCTGGTGCTGCTGCCGCTGGTGCTGCTGCCGCCGTCGCCTGATCTGCCAGTGCCGCTGCGTACCTTCGACGCGCTGCCGCCCTCACCTGCCGCGGCAACAGCCTTAGACGAAACATCCTTGCGAGGCGCCCGGCCGGCCGCCGCCTTGTCGACCTTCACCACCTTGGCCACCTTGGCCGCCTTGGCGCCGTTGCGGGCGCCACCAGCGACGGTGGCACCGCCCGCGGCGGCGTGGGCGGCGGCGAGGGTCGCGTCCTCCTCCCGATCGCGCTGCATGATGAGATCCTCCCATCCACTCGTAGCATCGGCGCCATCCCCTAGCACACCGCCGAGGGCCGATGAGGCGAGGCGTGGGCGAGGCTCCCGAGAGGACCTGGCACGCGGACGTCTGCTACTACCGCTGCCGCGCCCGCCGTCGATCAGGAACCCGTACTTGGCGGCGAACGGGAAGAAGGGCGCGGCGGTGCCGGTGGCATGGGTGCTGGCATGGTCATCGTCGCTCTCGCTCTCGCCGTCCTCGTCGTCGTCGCCGTCCCGAGCGCCATCCCGAGCGCCGTCCCGAGCGCCGTCCCGAGCGCCGTCCCGCGGATCGTGCAGTACGCCTTCATGAAGCTCGACGTAGCGTGTTGCGGCGGCAGCGGCAAAGTGGCGATCATGCGAGGTGAGTAGGATGGCGCCATCGAAGCATCGCAGCGCCTCGAGCAGATAAGCTCGTGCTTCGAGATCGAGATGATTCGTCGGCTCATCACAGACGAGCACTGTGGCCGAGGAGAGGAGCATCTGCGCCAAGCAGAGGCGCGCACGCTCACCTGTGTGGAAGTGGGCGGGGGCGCCGTGGTGAGCACTTGCATGCAGGGCAATCAAGAGGCGCGCACGCTCACCGCCGGAGAGGTCGTCCAGCGCCGTGTGCTGCACCGTCCGCGGCAGCCCAAGCTGCTTCATCACGCGATACAAGCGCTCCTCGAGTACGGGAGCGCCGTCTCGAGCACCCGCCGCGCCGTCGCCGCTCTCCCCGCTGGTCACGCTGGTGTCACTCACGCTGGTGTCACTCCCGCTGGTGTCACTTATCTTAATGGCGCCGCAGCTTGCGCGCAGCGCCTCCACAGCGGTCCGCGGGCCCACGAGAGCATCCGCCGCCTCTTGCCTAAAATGGAAGATCGAAGCACCCGCCCTCACCTGCCGCTGGCCTTGCGCCAGGGAGGCAGGGGCCCCCGCGGCGGCCAGCAATAGCGAAGTCTTCCCCGCGCCATTCGGTCCGAGAACGAGGACACACTCGCCTCGGCTCACCTGACGAGGGAGGACACCAGAGAGGTCATCAGAGGTCGTCAGAGAGGCCATCAGAGGTGACCAGAAGACGCAATCGCCGCGGCTCACTTCGAGGTCGATGGCAGGGAGGAGCGCCGTCCCGAGCGCAGGCACGGGCGCCGTCCCGAGCGCCGTCCCGAGCGCCGCCGCGGCCTCCGGCTCGACGCCCGTCTTGGTGGCGGTGCGCACCACGTCGCGCACCACGCCGCGCACCACGCCGGCAGGCCGGATGGCTGCTTGCGTCAGTGTGAGGAGGGGAGCGTCTACCTCCTTGGGCGCTCGCTGGACGACGGGTAGCCGAAAGCGCGAAGGGCGCTTCTTTGCATTGCGTGAGGGCTCGCGACGGAGTGCCTCCGAGGCCGTATCCATCGACTCGAGAGCTTCGCGTCGTCGCTGCTTCGCGGCGACGAAGTCGACGTAGCTGCCGCGGTAGAGAGCTCCGCCGCCCCCCGTCGCGTCGATCATGTGAGTGCATGCATGCTCGAGGAACGCGCGGTCGTGCGAGACCGCGAGAACGCTCGCGACGACGCGATGGCGCACCGCGGCCTGCAGCGCCCCTTCCAACCAGAGCAGCCCGTCGACGTCGAGATGGTTCGTGGGCTCGTCTAGCAGGAGGAGCCCAGGACGGCGCGCGAGGGCGATGGCCAGAGTGAGCCTCAACTGCTGGCCGCTCGAGAGGACGTTCACTGGTCGGCTAGCCGCGTCAACACCGAAGAGGGCACGACCGACGGCGGCGGCGGCGGTGAAGGCGGCGACTGAGCCAAAGGCCGCTGTCGTCGTCGATGACGAGGATGCCTCGTCCTCGTCCATCGCCGCGTCCGCCACCACCGACGCCTCCTCGTGCTCGTCCTCGTCCTCGTCCTCCTTCCATCCCTCGTCCTCGTCCTCGTCCTCGTCCTCCTTCCATCCCTCGTCCTCGTCCTCGTCGTCCGACGCCTCGGCGACTGGCACGTTGATCCACCCGAGCCACGCCCACACAGCCTCCTCGGCCGCCACCGCCTCCACCTCTGCCGCCGCCGCCGCCAACACTCCATCTGCCGCGTCCGCCGATTTCCCCACAGCCTTTCTCACATAGTCTCCGAGTGGGCTGCGCTCGAGCGCTAGGGAAGCAAGGACGCCCTGAGGCACATACTCGAGGGCGCACGCAGCATCCGGCGCCACCCACACTTCGCCGGTAAGCTCACGCGCGCGGTCGGCGGCGAGGCCGCCGCCGGCGGTGGCGAGGCCGGCAGCGGCGGCGGTGGCCAAGGCCGGTGTGGCCTCTTCCGCCAGCAACCGAAGCTGCGTACTCTTTCCGCAGCCGCTCTCGCCGACGACGCCGATAATCTGACCCTCGCACAACTCCCACGACACTTCACGCAGCACCATCTCGTCGCCGAACCGAAGGCTCACGTTGCGCAGCGCCGCGATCGGAGGCGACGGCGGAGCACGGCTGCCGGCAGTCTGCACAAAGTTCGCCCACTTGAGCAGGATCTTGTCGCGACGCGCCCGCAGCTCGGCGGGCAGCATGGCGCCTGCATAGGCCTCCGTCTCCTCGGCCCAATCTCGGATGTTGTCCAGCGCTGCGCCGCCGCCGCCAAAGCCGCGCGGGCCACCACCGAAGCCGCGAGGGACGTTCAGCTCGTCGGAGGCCTCGGAGTCGTCGAGCGCGTCGCACACACGCGCCGGGCGCGCGCGAGCTGCAATGGCGGGTGCGTGCGCGGGCCTGATTCGTGGCGATACGAAGGCCGGTGCCATCAAGGGCAGCGCGGCCACGAGGACGCCACTCCACGATCTCGCCATCAGCGTTCAACGCAGGGCGGAAAACAAAATTCATGGACTGTTCATGTTAATACACACAACACGTAAGCAGCACAGCCGTGAAGACAAAACAATACAATACAGGGACTGTTCACAGCCTGACAGCCTGGGGAGTTGCACAGCGGAGCCGCGTAATGAGAAACATGCGGACGGATAGCGGAGAAACACATTCATTCACAACACACCAACATGTTTCGTGACCAACCGTCCACATCACACCTAACACACACCACACGCAGCACGCAGCCACGCACTCAACTACAAACGAGCCCCTCGAACGAACAGTTCCATGTTTGGGCGTGAGACTTGACTTGGACTGCCGTGATGGCGAAAAACCAACCGAGCCATGCCGAATGTTACGCTACTCGGATGGTTTCTCCTCCCCTTTTCTAGACTGCTGCGAGCCATCCGCGGATCCCTTCCGGTCAGTCCGAAAGCCCTCTCCGAAGATCTCTTGCGCTTACAAAAGCAGCGCGCCCTGATTGGTCAATCAAACGGCCAGGACATCTCCTTGAAAGAGAAGGACCACAGTCCAGTCCACAGTGCGTGCAGCCCGCGGCTCCACAGTGCATGGAGCCCGCCCACGCGTGCGGCGCTCGCGGCCGCCGCACAATCTGACCCCGAGGCCATAGCCTACCGAGTGTACGCCGCCGAGGCCGCGGACACGCTGGTGGTGGATGCTGCCGAGCGGAAGAGGAGACGCAGCTCTGCGCTCCGCAGCGTCGACCTCGACCTCTCCAAGCTTGCGAAAGCGCCGGTGGTGAAGCGAGAGCACCTAGGTCCGGAGCAACCTTGGTCCGATCTGGACCAGTGGCGTCATATGTGGGCCACGTCATCCCCGGCAGCGCTTGTGGACGAGCGGGCTACACATGCCTTGACGTTCGCACAGAGGTGGCGCGCAGCGCTCGTTACGCTGGTGCTTGTACTGCTGCTGTTCGCCGTGCTGGGCGTGGGTCTGCTCATTTCGAGCCCGCCTTCGGCCACGCCGCCTGGTCTGATGGAGCTCTCATCTTGGCTCCACGACAACGGCTTACGACTGGGCGACTGGCCGCCACAGGCGCCGCCAGCACCGCGGGCGCCGCCGCCGCCGTTGGCGCCGCCGCCGCCGCCGCCGAGTCCGATACCGCCGCCGCTGTCACCGCTCGGTGTGCCGCTACCGCCACCCCCGCCACCGCTGCCGAGCCCGCCGCCGCCGAGCCCGATACCCTCGCCGCCGCCTCAGCCATCGCCGCCGCTGCCGCGACCTCAACGCTCGCCGCCACCAAGCCCATCGCCGCCGCCGCCTCCATCGCCGTCGCCACCGCCGCCGCAGCGCTATTGGCCGGAGCCTCCTCCGTCGCATCCAGCACGCCCCCCAGCGATCCCGCCCCCATCACACCACGCCATGCCACACCATGCCGCGCCACACGACGACGCGACAGACCATGCCAGCTCTGACGAGGCGTCTTACCCGGTCTCCATGTTGCTTCTCGCGGCCTTGCTTGCGCTGTGCTTCCTCGGTCGAAGGAGCGCGCTGCTGTCTTGGGTGCTGTCTTGGTCGCTGCTGCACTTGCGTCATGCGCTCTCTTGGGCCATGGAGCTGGTTGCAGAAGAGGACAGATCCAAGGCCGCGGGCCCGATGGCGGCGGAGAAAGCGGAGGCGGCTCGAATCACGAGGCTGGCGGCGGAGAGGGTGGCGGCGGAGAGGGCGGCGGCGGAGAGGGCGGCGGTCGAGAGGGCGGCGGCCGAGAGGGCTGCAGCCGCGGCGACCGCAGCGTCTGAAGTTGAGTCAAGGGCGCGAGCGACACGAGAGGCTGCTCGACGTGAGGCCCAGCAAGCTGTGGAAGGCCAAGTCGCAGCTGCCAGGGCGGCCGTGACGACGCCCTTCCCGCGATACTCTGCCGATGATGTCGGGTTCATGCACTTTTCTCCATCGAAGCAATCGCCACCGAAGCCACAGCCCCCGGCAGCGCCACGGGGAGGCCCCTGTGGCTCCCCTGGTAGCGCTCGTTACAGCGCTCAAGGGCTCGCACCCCTGTCGCTGCGTCCGCTCCGACAACTGCCACCTATGCCTTCCTTCCCCGTGGCTGGCACGGGCGCCGAGACGAGCGCTTCAAACGAGGAGCGTGCGAAGCTGCTCAATGCTTAACGAAAGGAATGGTGCAGCGTGACACTCAGCACACCGCGCGCGCACCACGAGCCCAGCGGTCGCATGGCAACCGTTGCGGGCCGTCGTACGGGGGCGGGTTTATCGATATCGGTCTGTGTCCCTGGACGAGGCTGCAAGAGACCCTGCAAGAGACCCCTGACCGGGGATCGGCCCATCGGGGGTCGGGTGCTGAAAGAGCCGCACCGGTGGCGTGCCGGGTCTTCGCGATTAAACGTTTTCGTTTATTACCGGTTACTAGAGTGAGAATAAAAATGATACAGCGAATACCTAACCTGTAACGACCGCGCCCCGCATGTGTGGACCCAGCGCCGGAGCGCGAAAGTCCTTCCCCTTCCCCTTCCCCATGATACAGCGTTATCGCTACGACCCGTAACCTCGCGTGTGGATCAGCGCCGGGAGCGCGAACGTCCATCCCCTTCCCGCCTTCCCCCCACTTTGTCGCACACGGGTTTCATCGCGCGTGCGCGCACAGCTCAGCGCTCAACACTCGCGTCGCGGTCTCTAGTCTTCACACCGCCACGCTCTGTCTCATGTAGCCTGGGTGCCACCCTCGCCATGAACCCACGTGTGCGTTGCCGAAAGGCGCGTGTTCCCGTACTCAGTCCGTCTCCCATGCACAGCTCACACCGGCCGCGCGGCCGGTCACAGCTGGCAGGTGTACTCGATTCACATTCACAGCTGGTCGTTGTGTACTCGAGTACAGCCATGAGCTGAGCCCACATCATGCAAACTGCGCGCGGTTGCACTGCCAGTGTAACCACCAGCCCCCCCCTGCGTTACCCGCTCGTGAAGGAGGATCGTGCGTTACCCGCTCGTGAAGGAGGATCGTACAGTTGCAGCGCCTCCCACAGCCAGAACTGCGAAGGACTCCTGTTATTCACAGCTGGCTTGAACTTCACAGCGGACTCCTGTCCTCCAGCATGCACGTGCTCACCACGGCAGTTCCTGTCCTTCAGCAGACGGTTCCGCCAGCTGGCCTGCCAACCCCATACTGCTCCTCTGCCTACCCCCTCCCACAACCCCTTCACGGGGCGCAAAGTCGCGATGCCGCCCGTGCGTAGGTGTTGACGCACGCTACGCTCGTACTTGGTGAACGAGCGCCCCTTGGCGCGCACTCAGACTTTTTCTTCACTGTCCTTGCCAACCCTGCTGCCTTTAGGCGTGAAGGTGGTAAGGAGCGTATCCGAAAAGGTCTCAAAGAGCGTCGCCTTCTTCTCTTCGTCAGGCACTTCGAGTGCCTTGCTCTTGAACTTCTCGCGGAACTTGGTGCTCTCGGAACCGTCCGCACCCGGGCTCTCAGGCAGCCCGGTCTTGAGCGGGCGCTTGTTCTTGATGCGCGCCACGGGACGCGGGTCGACACCCTCGGGGATTGCGGCGGTGATCAAGCCCGAGATCTGCTCAAAGGTCGGCCGCGTGATGGAACCAGGTTCGCAGCACTTCTTGGCGAGCTCCTTGATGGCGTCCGGCGTGGTCGTGCTCTCGAGGAGCAGCTCGAGCGGCGAGTACTCACCCACGCGCACCACCTCGATGAGCTGCTTGGGCGTCTCGATGTGCGTGAGCCACGAGTACGGGGGTCGCTTCGTGCCCATGTGCGCGAGCATGCACCCGTAGGCCCACACGTCCACCGGCTTGTCGTACACGCCCATCTTCACGATCTCGGGCGCCATGTAGGGCGGCGTGCCCTGGATGTCGCCGCCGCTCGAGCCCGCCCCCTTCTCGGCCGCATCGAAAGAGGTGCCAAAGTCGGCAACCTTGGCCACCCACTGAGCGTCGAGGAGCACGTTGCCCGGCTTGAGGTCGCGGTGCAGCATGTTGTTGAAGTGGATGTAGGCCATGCCGTTGGCCACGTCCGACGCGATGGACAAGAGGGAGCCGTCCCATGATGCATACTGCTGGAACACTTCGAGTTGGAGCACGTCGGCGAGCGAGGCCTCCATGAGCTCCATGACGATGCCCTTGGTGCCCTCGGCCGCGTCCTCGGCGATGCCGAGCGTGAGCAGCACGTTCGGGTGGCGGAGCGTGGCCATCACGTGGAACTCGTCCATGAGCGCCTTGGCGAGGAATTCCGACTTGGCGTCCTTGGCGTGCAGCTTCTTGATGGCGCACTTGGTCGCCTGGAACGTGCACTTGTACACGACGCCAAAGGCGCCGGTGCCGAGCTGGTCGCCGTACGAGATCTGGCCCATGGGGATGGGCTTGTACTTCTCCTTGAGCTGGATGCTCTGCATCTCGGCTCCGGAGCTCCCTTCTTGCGCGGCCCCCTTTTTGTGCGGCCCCTGCTTGCGGCGGTGGTAGAACGCGAGGCCGATCACGAAGCAGATGACGACGGAGCAGGACACGACGACGGCGATGATGATGGTGTTGGTATTGTCGGCCGGCGGCAACGTCAAGGGGGCGTTTACCATCCCAGGTCCGCTGGTGATCACCGGTGCAGTGACGATGGCCTGAACGACGATGCTGGGCACCGCTGCTTGAAGCGCGGCCGCGAGCGAGCCTTGGTTGGCGAGAATGCCCGTCGACAGCGTGGAGACGGCCGTTGTAGCCGCGGCCGGGGACGAGAGCGCGATCGCGACGGTGATGAGCACGGACGCGGACGTGACGGTGACCGTGACCACCGAGGGGTCCACGCCCGCCGCGGTGGCGAAGACGGTCTTGATGCCATCCTTTTTGGACGGAGTGAAGTCGGACACGTCGCCCGACGCCGTGAACGCGGTCGTCACGATCGTGGGCGCCTGGCGAGTGCAGCCCGCCAGAGCCGGGTAGAGAGGCTCGAGATTGACGATGACATAAATGAAGTCCGCGTTGGTGCACGAGGCAGCGCAGCCGCCCGTTGCGAAGTAGAGCTGCGCCGCCGCGCACGTGGTCGGCGGCCCCGCGCACTGTGCGCCGATGAGGCAGGAGGGGAGACTGAGGGGCGGCAGAGAGGGTGGAGCGGGCGGCGAAGGCGGACGGGGCGGCGGAGAGGGTGGAGCGGACGGCGAAGGAGGAGGCGAGGGTGGAGGAGGTGATGGCGGCGGCGATGGTGGCGGCGGCGAGGGCGGCGGCGGGGGTCGTGGCGGCGGCGAGGGCGGCGA
>Ga0210240_102053_pt1 | contig 12969 bp, 10 predicted proteins | sample ChrtobMetP5a_4mM_FD_155463 | JGI IMG/M metagenome (GOLD analysis project Ga0210240, IMG submission 155463) | Chrysochromulina tobin associated microbial communities from unialgal haptophyte culture, Seattle, Washington, United States - P5a_4mM | ecosystem: Host-associated > Algae > Haptophytes >...
GAGGAGAGGGGGGGGGAGGGGAGGGCGGTGGTGGTGAGGGCGGCGGCGGCGAGGGCGGCGGCGAGGGTGGTGGCATTGACGGCGGCGGAGGCGAAGGCGGTGGAGGTGATGGTGGAGGCGGCAAAGGCGGAGGAGAAGGCGGCGGAGGAGAGGGCGGCGGTGGCGATGGTGGCCGCAGTGGCTGCGGCGATGGCGGCGGTGGCGATGGCGGCGGTGGCGAGGGCGGGGGCGGTAGCGGAGGCGAAGAGGGCGGCGGAGGCGGCGAGAATGGCGGATACGGTGGCGGAGGTGGATTGCATCTCGGGCAGCAGCCTGACCTGTTGGGATTGACAAAGATAGCCGTCGCTGCGAAACATGTGACGTTCAATAAGTTCATAAACGTCGTGCACGTGAAGCCACTGATGCATGGGCAAGCACAGGGACTGACGTCCGTGATGCAAGTTAGGTCATTGCTGCTGGCGCAACTTTGACCATAGGCGCCGCCGAGGAAGAGGAACCTGGCGAAAGTGCTGGCTCCGCGCGACGGCATTCCAGCCATCCAGCAGCGACCCGAAGTAAATGTGCAGCCACCAAAAAGTTGAGGAACTTGCATGTTGTGGGGTCGCACTGCGGCTATACGAGGCGTTCAACCTGCTCGCAAGCGGCGGCCGGTGGTATTCCCGCATGAAACGCCTTGCGTTCACCACAACACTCACGACGCGCGCGCGCGCTATAAGGGTCACCCCGACTTGCCTTTTCGGTACAACTCTCGCGGCGCGCCTCTCGCGGCCAACCAGCACGCACTTCACTTTGGCCCGCGTATGCTGATGAGCTTGTTCGCTCCAAGCTCAGAGGACCAACATCATCATTGCGCTGCACGTGGCAGTGCGTCACCGCGAGACCAAGGTTACAGTCATCTCACCTCTCCCAGGATGGAATCGCTATCCAAGCAGCTCGTGGCCCGCCTCGATGAGGTCGTCAAAACGCAGACTGAGCAGACAAAGCTCATACGTGCACTCGACCAGCGCCACGTGCATATTGCAAATACGAACGGTGGTTCGTCATTGGCCGACCCGAGACCGCCATTTTCGGGATTCACGACCGACACGCCGCCCAATAGTCAGCGCTCGACCGCATTTGACGTCAACGAGGCGAGCAGCGTGTTCAAGCCAGCGACGCATCCAGCGCTGCGGACAAAGGCGTTTCGAAGGGCGAGCTGGGCGTGGGATCCTCAGTTCCAGGAGGATCTCAATCACAGCTTCAAGGTGGGCAAACCTCTGCGCTCTGCTGGCTCTCAGTGCACAACACATGCATGTGTGCTGGACGTGCTCCAATCTGACACACGCCCACGCCGCCATTCGTGCACCCGTTCGCCTTCCAGGAGCTTCGAATGAAAAGCCCGCAGGCTTCTCGGCCACAAGCTGAATTGGGTTTTGATTCTATCTGGCGCAAGGCCGTTGTCCCGGCGTCTATCGCAGAAGAAGACCAAGTAACAAGCGAGCGCCAGTCGCGGTCCTCGTTGAGTGCTTCGCAACTACTGAGGAACAGATGGGCCGAGGTGAAGAGGACCCACAAGGCAGTCAACAAAGCTGTTCGGTAAATTCGATCCCCTAAGAAAGATTGAGCTCCTGCGCATGCAAGGCCACCATGCTTCAGCACCGTCATGCTTCGTGTCTTGTCATCCGAACGTGGCACGCACCAGGATAGAGTCAGACCCGCGCCTGCATGTGCCGACTCTCTCTGAACTGCGCAGGCTTTTCATCGACCACGATGGCGACTACCTGCGTGGCGTGACGAAGTCGCCTGCGGTTCACGCACGCAACGTACTGCGCTCATCATGGCACTTCCGTCAGCGTCAAGCTGGCCGTTTCAAGGAGCAGGACCATCGCCACGGCCTAAACTCGACCACGTGCTCGATGCTGAGCGCGTCTCATCTCTTATTCTGGCTGCCTGTCGTGCCACCGTCGGCAACCGTCGTCACATTATGGGATGGCGTGCTGCGCGCCGCTCTCTTGTACATTGCCGTCTTCTCGCCCCTGCAGGCTGCCTTTCCCCTCGCCTTTCACTCGCCCCCCTGGCATGCTACAAACCTGGCGTGTGAGCTCCTCTTCCTTCTCAATCCTCTACTCTGCTTCCGCCGCGGCTTCATGCACGACGGCATGTTCATCAGCGACCCCATCTTCGTCGCCGCTCACTACCTTCAAGGCGACTTCGTGACGGACGTCATAGCCGCCTTTCCGTACGCCTGGCTTCTTGGCGTGCGGTTGCAGCCTGAAAATGATCAGAACCCGCGCACTGCTCCAGAGCGGCTGCTTCCTTTCTTGCGTGTGCTGCGAATCATCATCCCCCTCATTCGCTATCTCAGCACAGCAGACCATAACGAGGGAAGCACAGCCCATGGGCGGCTGAACCCGGGTGTGACCCGTGTGCTCCGTGCCTTTCTGACCTTTCTCTTCACTTGCCACTGCTTCGCCTGTTTGTGGTGGTGCATCGGTGAGCTCGAGCAAGATGGCCTCCTGAGCTCCACGAGCAACTCGACCAGCCGTACAGACCCCACGTCCGAAGATCGATGGGGCCCGAGCCCCTGGCTACGTGGCACGCAGCCAGTTGCGAATCAGTACGCTCATGCTTTTCTATGGGGCGCTAGCATGATGACAGGCTACATTACTGCCGATGTCGAGCCGCAAGCGCTACCCGAGGTCGTGGTGACAGTCCTCGTTCTCTTCTTCGGTGTGATCTTCAACACGGCGATCATATCTACCACCACATCAGCGCTCCAGTCTATCTCGTTCAAGTCTTCGAAGGTCGTGCACAAGATGCAAAACATCCACCAATATATGCGGCACAAGCGCGTACCACTCGCGCTCGCCAGTCAGATCAGCAGCTTCTACGAGTACCAGCTCTCGCCGTACCGCTCTGGAGAGGGCCAGCAGGAGCTGAGTGACCTGCCCCCGCGGCTCGCCATGGAACTCATATTGCATACGCATAGGCAGCTCTTTTGCGACTGTCCCATCTTTCGCCTGGTGCCCCCGCCTACGGCACTGTCGCTCGTAGAGCACTTTACGCCAGTCGTCTTCGTGCCTGGCGAGATCGTCATCAGCGAAGGCAAGACGAATTCTTCGCTCTACGTCATCAACCGCGGGCTGGTCAAGGTGTGGCGCCGTGATCTAGGCTCTCCTGGTGGGCAACTGCTGCTCACCACCCTCACAGACAGCGATTTCTTTGGCGAGCAGACGCTGCTCAAGACGATAACCTCCAAAACGGGAGATGCTGAGGTCGAGTGCAAGGCGAATGCAACGTGCCAATGCAGCTCGTATTGCGATATGTTCCGCCTCACCTCGGACGACTTCATGGGCGTTCTCGAGGAAGCTCGGAACCGTCACTCTAGTTGGGAAGGCAAGGACGTGGCAGGGATTCTCAACGATGCAGCTGACGAGCGCAACATGCGCTCAGAATGCACGCGCCGGCGCAAGCATTCGCTCATGTGGGCGGCCGCTGGCCAGAAGATGATCGATCAGAACCGAAAGGCTAAGGCACGCCTTAAGATGACCAAGATGTCCACTGTCAGTCGGCTAGCATGCGGTGCGCAGAGCTCGTTTCGATCCTCTTCAAGTCGCAGCAGGCCGCTGCCCGCTTTACCGCCCGCTTCGGAGATACCACCTTCCAACACAGCTTCCGCATCTCGCTCGTTCTCTCCAAAGGCCGTGTCACGCAGGGAGTACTCGAGACGGATGGTGCAGCAACAGCAGCAGCAGCAACGCGCGACAGTCGACGAGAATGGCCCGCACCAAGAGTCGGCTAAGGTCACTCCTGTTTTCTCTTCTCCTCTCCAATTCGTCGTCGACGGAGCACTTGCGCTGCTGAACAAGGCTGGTGCAAGAAAGAGCTCAGGAGGTCGTCGGCCCCCATCTCCAGATCTAGATGAGGAGCCTAACCTGAATGCGTGAGTGAGTTAGTGATCGATCTTGGTATGTGGTTATCTGTACCTGCGATGTACCTGCGATGGGGTTTGGCGGTTAGTGTTTAGTTCGTTTATGTGAAGGATTGCATGCAAAACCCTGCAGAAGTCCGCAAGCATACCCAGGTGCGACATGGTGTGCGCAGTGCCAGAAAAAGCAGTGCTCCACCCGGAGTCGTGTCCCTGCAGCGAGCGCCTGGGTACGCTCGCAAGGCATGGCATAGGTGTTCGTCGGCTATGCCAGCCGTCGGTGCTCTGCACGTCGGTAAACACGAGCAGCCAGCACAAGCTTGCAAAGGCAAACTCGTGGAACAGATCGACGGCGGCGTTTGTCACGGTGCTCCACGTGGACGATCGCCATGTACGGCCGCAGTGGGCAAAGCTACCCGCGGTTCAGTGGCGCGCTCAAGCAAGGCGGGTGGTCGAGTTGGCTGCCAATCTACGGGCCGTCAGTTCTTCGATGCCTCTCCACTGCTTGCTGTCGGGCAGAAACCAGAGCGCTGTCAACAGCACGCTCATGCGGCTTCAGCGCAACCTGCGGCTGCACGCGAGCTGGAACGAGCCGACTGTGCCCGCCTGGGCCAGTGTGATGCATCAGGCGAGCTTTGCCAAGCTCTCCATCATCAACGCGAGCTACCATCTCGGCATGCGGCTCATCTACCTTGACACAGACATGCTCGTGTTACGCAACCTCGACCACCTGGGGAGCTCGCTCCCACCGCACGCACTGGCTTTCACATTCCGAGCCGACCACGAGCTCGTCAACTCGGGCTTGATGAGCGTCCACATTGGCTCACGACGGCGCCTCGAGGCAGCGTGGAGCCTCATTCGTAGTGCGCTGTCGCGCCGTCCTTGGCAGGCCTGCTCGGGGGATGGGAGCGACCAGCAAGTGTGGATTCACTTCCTCGGCCGCACTACGGAGCAAGTGCTCGAGCTCCCTATGTCCTACAATCTCTACCCATCCCAGGTTGAGCAGCTTCGGGACACGCGCTGGTGTGTGAGGGCTCATGTGATCCACAAGACGAGCAAGCTCAAGGGCAAGCTAGGGCGTGGGGGAGCGGGATCGTGCTTGGAGTTCGTGCAGACATGGGAGCGCAAGGCGAGGCGCCAGGGTTGTGCAGGTTCTTGTGTTGGTCGGACGTCCTAACCGCGCGCGCGCGCCGCCCGCCCGCCCGCCGTAATGAGATCATGCACGGAAAGTTCTCGAAGAGCCCCTTGGGGAATTCTCACGTCGCCGTCCGCCCTGGCCCGCCGCGCGAGCGCGCAGTCAATAGAGCGCGACAATGCACCGCGTGCTTCAAGGTGCGGGTCTCGTCGCCAAACAGGTGGCGTTGCACCTTTCGGAAGAGGCGGCTCGCGGCAAGCTCGTGGCTCCTATTCGATGGGAAGGCGTCATCCAGCAGGCAGAGGCCGCAGCTGCAGCTGCAGCAACGTGGCGGTTGCCTTCCACCAGAGGAGCGTTTGCGCCCTCGTCAATGGACGGCAGTGCGTCTTCCTCCACGCACAATACAGTTGAGCGGATCCGCAGTACGTCTCCCTTGCCGGAGAAGCTGTCGGAGGCGTCGCCACCACCGTCGCAGTCCTCGCCCTCACTGACAGATATTCACACAGAGCTGCCGTCGTCGCCGCCCCCGAGCACGGAGGATGCGTCGTCGTGGCAGCCGGCGCAGTCGATCATCTCAGCGCCAGAGCCAGTCGAGCCGCCACCCGGCAGCGCAGCCGCCAGCGCCGAGCAGCGACCCACCAAGGCCGTCCCCACTATGGCGGTGACGCGTGCGGTGCACTTTGGTGGCCTCGGCTTGGGGCTGGCCGCCGGTGCTGCGGCGTCGGCGGTGCGTCGCGCGATACGCGGCGAGCCCCTAGACAGGTCGCTCCTCGCGACCGATGCCAATGTCGAACGGCTCGCGAGCACGCTCTGTCGGTTGCGAGGCGCGGCTCTCAAGGTCGGCCAGATGCTCTCGTTTAATGACGCGGATGTGCTGCCGCCTGCGCTGCGTGTGGCTATGGAGCGCGTGCGCGACGGCGCCGACTGGATGCCGGCCCGGCAGCTCGAGGAGACGCTCCGGAGCGAGCTGGGCGACGGCTGGCGCTCACAGCTCGTCTCCTTCGAGCCTATACCCATCGCCTCCGCTTCGATCGGACAGGTGCACCGCGCTGTGCTCGAAGACGGGAGGACGGTCGCCATCAAAGTGCAGTACCCCGGCGTCGCCGACTCGATCCGCTCCGACTTGTGGTCGATGAAGCAGCTCATCTACTACACCGGGCTCGTGCCCCCTGGCCTCTTCCTCGATCGAATCCTCGAGGTGGCGCAACGAGAGTTGCTCCAGGAGTGCGACTACGTCAACGAGGCGACGGCCACGCGCCGTTTCAAGCGCCTGATGGCGCCTTACCCAGAGTTTGCAGTACCGGCCGTCGTGCAGAGCCTCTCGAGCCAGCGCGTCCTCACAACCGAATGGATGGAGGGCTTGTCGATCGACCGTGCCGCCAAGGGCACCATGACGAGCGCCGAGCGAGATCGCGTGGGATCGCGCCTCCTCTGGCTCTCGCTGACCGAGCTCTTCACGTTCCGCTTCATGCAGACCGATCCGAACTGGTCCAACTTCCTCTACGCTCCTCGCACCCGCCAGCTGTCCCTCATCGATTTTGGGGCGTGCCAGTCGTACGATCCCCAGTTTGTGGACTCGTACCTCCGTCTGGTGATGGCGTGCGCGGAGGGCGCTTCAGGCGCGCCCGGGGCTCGCGAGGCCATCCTGCACCATTCGCATGAGCTCGGATTCCTCACGGGGAAGGAAGGCCGCACCATGCTCGATGCCCAGTACGACGCTGCCGTGCTCGTCGGTAGCCCGTTTGCGCGCGACGCGCAACCTTTCGACTTTGGCAAGCAGGACATCTCGAAGCGTATCGCCAAGGATGTGGCCACGATGATCAAGGAGCGGCTCACGCCGCCGCGCGAGGAGATCTACACGCTCCACCGGAGGCTCAACGGTTGCTTCCAGCTCGCGGCACGCGTGGGCGCGCGCATCGACGCGCGCGAGATCTTGCTCTCCGTGCATGGCGCACACCAGTGGCACGTGGACGCGCCGGTAGAAAGCGGAGCTGCATGAATCACACGGAATGAAAAACCACTTCTCATATCTCTGGTGTTTGACCTCGAGAGCTCCTCGGGTGTTTACAGGCGCCCCTCAACCTGGACGCGCGGACGGCCGGGGCTCCACTCAAGGGAGTTGCGGAATTGTTTTTTACGAACGAGATGAAAATGATGATCGCACATTCCCGGCTGGCCCTCGTGGCGACCTTGAGCATGGCCGTGGCAGTGCAGAGCTTGACATTGCGCGTAAGGTCGTCGCCGACGCGTGCGAGCGTGACGATGCTCGCCAAGCCATTCAAGGGCGGCAGACTCGATGACTTTTTGGCCGCCGGGGCGGCGGAGGCCAAGTACGGGCCCCAGCGATATGCGGCGAGGTATGAGGACCTACAAAACATCGAGGTGGCAAAGGACAAGTCCAACAAGGAGCGCGAGTACTCGCGCCTGGTTTACGAAGCGCTCAAGAAGCAGCTGCTCGCCGATCACGTATTTCTCTCGTTCTTGGGCTGCGTGATCGTGTGGTACTTTTTTGATCTCTTTGCGGTGCGCAGCTACGCGTTGGGCGCCATTTTGGGCGCATTGTACCTGGTGCTCGCGCAACGCTCTGCAGACGGGTTTGGCGCTACCACCTTCGAGGAGAAGAAAAGCGGCCCGCCCGCTCTCATCGTGCCAGTGCTCATGGTGCTCCTTGCGGCGAAGAATCCGGACTCGATTGGCTTCTTGCCCATCTTTGCTGGCTTCCTCACCGAACGTCTCGCCTTCGTAGCGCAGGCCTTCTACCCGGGGGACTTTGGCCTCACTCCCGAGGAGACTGTTGATCGCGGCGCTGACAGTTGAGGATGGCAGGATGGCACGGCACACGGAACCGCTGCGGTACGCAGCGCGGCGCAGTCCACCAGTCGAAACTCGAATGATCTATTATGTGTTTGGTGATGATTTTTCAGACCATGTGCAGATACGGACCTCGCTTAGAGTTAGGGACATGCACACAACGGAATCGCTCTCGGTTGAAACGCGCGCATGCAGGCGTGCCACGTGCCCGCGGCCACACGACCTTTCTCATCCGGTCCTTTAGTTCTCGACACGCGCGGCCGCCGCCGCCGCCGTCGCCGCCGCCACGCGCCGCCGCGGCGCGCACGTCTATTACCGTTCGCGGTGCTCGCGGCCTTCGGCTGTGGGACCGCCGACGTCAGGCGTCGCGCCTACTGATCTCAGGCCATCTGCGCCTCCCAGTACGCAAACCTGTCCTGCACCTCGGGCGGTAGCTGCGGGCCAGACTCCTCGATCGAATCGTCGTAGCTCGAAAAGTTGCTCGTGTCCGAGTCATCGGCGAGCGTGGGCTTCCAAGGCGCGTCGAGCTGCTTGTTGTACAGCGCAGCCCAGTCGAGCCCGCGGAACCACTTGTGCCGCTTGATATCCTCCGCCCCGCCCGCCGAGCATCCCAGACGCTTCGTCACATCAAGGTGTAGCATCTTCTTGATCAGACTAGTCGCCTGCTCATCGAAGGCCGCGGGCGTGCGCACTGCGTCGAACCCCTTGAGGATCTTGGTGTAGATGTCAAAGGGATCGGGCGCGTAAAACGGCGGGTAGCCGGCGAGCATCTCGTAGATCAGGATGCCCGTAGCCCACCAGTCGACCCCTTTGCTGTGTCCCTTGTTGTTGATGATCTCGGGAGCAAGATACTCGGGCGTGCCACAGAGCGTGAACGTCTTGTTCTCCTCGTCCTCCTTGGGCGGCAGGTACTTGGCGAACCCAAAGTCTACCAGCTTGATGTAGCCCATCGAGTCGACCAAGATGTCCGTCGTGCCCACAGAACGGTAGATGACGTGCTCCGTGTGCATGTACTGCAAGACCATCACGAGCTGCGCGATGTAAAAGCGCGCGAGATCATTGGAGAAGGTCTCGTCGCGGTGGAGCTTGCTGCCGATCTCACCGCCCTGGATATACTCCATGATCATGTACAGGTTGCGCTCGTCCTGGTATGTGTGGTACGGCGTGACGATGAACGGGTTCTTGAGTCGGCTCAGCAGCTTCCGCTCGTCATGAACATGCGTGTACTGCTTCAAGCGCATGATCTCGGATTTTTTCATGATCTTGAGCGCGAAGAGCCCAGTGTGGAACATCTCGTATTTTTTCTTGAGCTCGTCGCGCGCAAGCGGCGCCTCAATCACGCGCACACGTCCAAAGTGGCCCTGGCCGAGCGTCGTCTTGACCTGAATCTCCGTCTGAATGATCGAGCTCTCCTTTCCCCTGAACACATCCCGCAACACCTTGACCTCGTCGATCACCGGATCCATGGCGGCGTCCGGCGGTGTGCGAGCGGCACACGACGACGAGGAGCGCTGCGGTCCTTCCTTGTGTCTGTTGCTGCTGCTGCGGCCAAGGATTTCATATCGGGCGCCCATGACGACGTTTTCTTCGGAAGAGCTGCGCTGCAAGGATGGACGAAATGCAATAACTTCAATCACGGAGCGAAAGATGTGCCATCCAAGGGGCATGAAGTACATTCATGCCATTCCCGTCGGCGCGCTTCTCCACCTCGCGCTCTTCGGCGCCTCGCACGCCGCCACACCCGCCTCTCCGTCCAACGCGCACGTCCAGCTGCGCACGCCGAGCCCCTTGGTCGCACGAAGGCCCGGCAGCCCGCGTGCCGAGCTGAGTGCTGCGATCGCCCGACCGGCGGCGTCGGCGTCTCAAGGTCGAGGAATGAGGTCGCCCTCATTCCTCTGGGCGCTGCTCTCTAATTGGCTCTATTTCCTCTCGCTAGGCTTGAACGCCATCAACATGTCTTTCATGGTGCGCCTGGCCGTCAACGGCAATCTGAAGCCATCGGCGGCCTCGATTGCGCTCAGTGGCAACGTGGAGGCCGTTGACAAGCTGCTCACCTTTCTGGGCGTCGGCTACCTATGCGGCTTGTCAGATGCGCTGGGGCGCAAACCGCTCATGCTGTGGTCTGCGCTCGGCTTCGCCATGACCAACTTCCTCCAGGCGGCCTCCGGTGGCAGCCGCGTGGGGCTGTACCTGGCCGACATCATTGATGGCTGCAGCTCGTGCATGACGCCAGTGTGCCAGGCATACGTGGTCGATTGCTCGATGCCCGCGAGCACGGCGACCAACCTGGGCCTGTTCCAGGGCCTCTCGATCGGCGGTGCCTTCATCATCGCCTTCCCTATTGGGGGCCTACTAGGGACAAAGTTCGGACCGCGGATGCCGCTGCTGATCGCGGGCGCCCTGCAGCTGCTGAATGCGCTCGTCATCGCTCTCGCGACCCCAGAGTCGAATCCGGCCGCGCGTCGCGCAGGCAAGATGGATCTGCGCGGCGCGAACCCGCTCAGCGGGCTGCGCAGACTCTTCCTCCATGGAGCCATGCTGCGAGCCGCCGCCGCGAGTTACTTCTTGGTCACGCTCGCACGCAATTCGCTGGACGCGCAGTTTGTCAACTACGCCTCGGTGCGGTTTGGCTGGTCGCAGCAGCAGACGGGGCCGGTGATGGTACTGGTCGGGCTGATGCTCGCGATCGTGCCGCGCCTCATGGTGCCGCTCCTCGGACTTCGGCTGTCTCTCCTCTCGGGGCTTCTCGTCTTCGCATCGGGGCTCGTCGTGACGGCTCTTGCGCCGACGCCCTTCGGGTTTGTCGTTGGGATCGCCATCGTCGCGTTTGGGTGCGTGAGCTTGCCCGCGCTCCAGGCCTTTCTCGCCTCACTCGCGCCAGTGGGCGAGCGAGGTGCCCTCCTGGGCGCCCTCGGCTCCCTCACGGAGCTCACTTCGGCCATAGGCTCCACCATGTACGCCCGGCTGCTCGCGCACTTCTCGTCTCCCGCCGCGTCCCTCCAGGTCCCGGGCATGCACTTCCTCGTCGCGGCGGCGCTGCTTCTCGTCGCGTTTGGCCTGAACGTGTTCTCGGCGAGCTCGGCGTGAGCGCGCGTGCGTGCGCGTCCATACCGTGATCTTGCGTGGCCCGCGTTGCTTCGCCTCTCCCAACCTCCGCGCGAGTGCCGGGCGACCTCCCGGCTCACAGCCCCCCCATGTCCGGTCCCAACCGACCCATGCTAGCAAAAAGGCATAGAGTATAAGTCTGACAAGAATGTGCCTCAAACATGCGGGTTGCGCGGGTCACAGCGCGCGGGGCGCCTTTGAACAGCAGACCCCCGTTATGCGTTAATCTTTTACGCCCGAGCCGCGAGCCCCGCCGACCGACCGGTCAGACCGGTACAGCGGTTCGGTTTGCGTTTCTTTTCCGGAGATCCGGACGGCAAAATTATGCTAAATAATGCTTGGCAAAGTATAATTTTATCCGGCGGAATATGGCCGCTTAACCGCTCGACCACATTCACTTAGCTCTTAGGAGGAATTGTGACAGAAACCCGAAACGAAATGACTCACGTCTGACACCCTGACGTGACCGCGGACGGATAGTACACGGAAAGACGTGGGAGCCGGTCTTAGGGATTAGGAGGCTTTCGGGTCGCAGCCTCTGAAGCTGCAAGCTCGCCACGAGCGCAGACCCGCAGCGCGAGGTCTGCAACGGCCAACGCGGAACACCGGTCACCCTCACCGGACACCGCAACTCCCATACTACTCCCATACGAGACTATAGACGAGAACACGAGATACTTCCAAATGAACCAAATCGAATGCCATTCGCTCCCAGATATTATACACGCAGTACGAGGCTACGAGCACGCCAGAGTACAGAGTAGCTACTCGACTGCACACGTACTACAAGTACAAGCAAGCAAGCTAAGTAGTCGAAACAACACAAGTTACAAGTACACAGTTCAGCGCACAGCGCCCCTTTTCGACGCCATTTCTGCCACATGGCGTGTCGTGTTGAAATTGTGTTGCATGCGTTTTGACATGCACCAAATCGGATACAAACGAGAACGAGTGTGTCCCTTTTTAGGTGGCCATTAGGCTGAGCACGAAGAGAAGACAGGCTACGTCGACCCAGAGTCGCGGTCGACCCGGCGCAATTAGATGAGGAACAACCTTTTCCTTCACGTCGCCTGCGTGATTGCAAGGCCCCAATACTGGCGGAGCGATTACGGTTGCAATACGCTCATTTCAACCCAGACTCTCGGCAAAGGCATGCTGAACTCAGGCAGTGGCTATGCAAACCAGGCGGATGGCTCCACGTCATCATTGAACAACGGTGTGTATAGCATCACAATGCCCAGTGGCGGCTGGTTTGTCACCGCCGCCGCGGGGAGTTTCGGAGGCACCGGAATCGCAGCAGGGGGCTGTGCGACATTCAGGTACTCTGGCTCCACCACCGGCCTCACTTGGACGCCTCCTGCGGGTGCCTCCGGAACTCACAGAATCGAGGTCGGTTACGCGGGTGGGGAAAATATGGTCATCAACTGGTACACTCACCTCATCACGATTGCTGCGGCGGCGGCGCCTCCTCCACCCTCACCGCCACCACCTTCACCGTCACCGCCACCACCTTCACCTTCACCGCCACCACCTTCACCTTCGCCGCCTTCACCTTCACCGCCACCACCTTCACCTTCACCGCCTCCACCTCCACCCTCACCGCCACCACCTGCACCGCCTCCGCCACCACCTTCACTGCCACCACCTTCACCTCGACCACCCATGCCACCTCCACCCTTTTCGCCGCCACAACCACCGCCACCGTCGCCACCTCTGCCAACCCCACCACCGCCCTCACCACCACCATCACCCAGCCCTCCTCCTGCCGTCCCTACCGGAGCGCCTCAGCGGCCGCCACCGCCTCCCTCGTTCCCGCCGTCACCATCTCCACCGCCACCCTCGCCACAGCCTCCCTCGTTCCCGCCGCCACCATCTCCACCGCCACCCTCGCCATCTCCACCGCCACCCTCGCCACCTCCACCGTCACCCTCGCCACCTCCCCCCCCCCCACCCCCCCCCCCCCCCCCCCCCCCCCCCCCCCCACCCCCCCCCCCCCCCCCCCCCCCCCCCC
>Ga0210240_102059_pt1 | contig 12931 bp, 6 predicted proteins | sample ChrtobMetP5a_4mM_FD_155463 | JGI IMG/M metagenome (GOLD analysis project Ga0210240, IMG submission 155463) | Chrysochromulina tobin associated microbial communities from unialgal haptophyte culture, Seattle, Washington, United States - P5a_4mM | ecosystem: Host-associated > Algae > Haptophytes >...
CGATAGTGCTGGTCCTGAGCGACCGCCTGCGTTGGTGCGTCCAGCAGCACGGCTGGCCCAGCCACCGCTGCCCATGGGTGCGCTGGACGAGGACCAGCGCCACGCTCTCCAAGTGGCTCTGCTGGGCCACGACGACGACGACGACGACATCCTTTTTGTGGGCGAGAAGACCCGTGCGGAACGCGATGCTGAGCTGCTGGCCAATGCTGTCGACGTGGAGGATTGGAGCACAGCGAGCACGCCGTCGCAGCCACTCACAGGGAACTCGCCGTGGCAGCCGATGCCAACGCCGCGAGTGAAAATTGAGAGAGGCGGCGATAGTGCTGGTCCTGAGCGACCGCCTGCGTTGGTGCGTCCAGCAGCACGGCTGGCCCAGCCACCGCTGCCCATGGGTGCGCTGGACGAGGACCAGCGCCACGCTCTCCAAGTGGCTCTGCTGGGCTCGAATCTCTTCCTCACCGGCGGAGCCGGCGTGGGCAAGAGCTTCACGCTGCAGCAGATCATCAGTCACCTCGTCGCAAAGCACGGCGAGCGTGCGGTGGCGGTCACGGCTACCACGGGATGCGCGTCAGTCCACATCGACGGCCAGACGCTGCATTCGCTCGCGGGCGTCGGCGTGCCGCAGCACGTGGCCGACTTTGGGCGGCTGTGGGGTTTCTCGTCCGAGGGGGCCAAGGCGACAGCGTGGCGCGAGATGAAGGTGCTCATCATCGACGAGGTGAGCATGCTCGATGCCGAATTCCTCGACTACTTTTCCATCGCGGTGGACCGCACCATCAACTACGCCGCGATCAAGGCGGCCGAGGAGGCGGCCGAGGAGCGGCGCGCGCGGCTCTTCGGTGGCGGCGTGCAGCTGATCGTCTGCGGTGACTTTTTGCAGCTCGCTCCGGTGCGTAGGACGTACGCACAGAACGCGGCTACTACACGTGGCGACAGGCTGCCGTCGTTGCGCGAGCCGCCGCAGCACGGCCGTGGCGGCGCCGCCCCCAAACGTGCCTACGGCACTGTCGAGACGAGTGGCCAGCCGGCCTTCAAGTCGGTCGCGTGGCAAGAGGCGGGCTTCAAAACGGTCGAGCTTCGCACAGTCCACCGGCAGCGGGAGCCGACCCTTCTCCGGGCGCTCAATGACGTGCGGGTGGGCCAGGCCACAACAGAACACGTGAAGGCACTCTTGCGCCACACACGACGGGAGCTGCCGCAGCCCGGCGCGAGCCGCAGCGCTGACAGCGAGGACTGCAGCGAGGAGCGCACAGAGCCCGTGCGCCTCTTCTGCACCAACGCGCAGTGCGAGTCGCTCAACACGGCAAAGCTCGCGCAGGTGCTCGCGAGCTCGGCGCGCTGGGACCACCTGGCACAAGATTGGGTCGAGCTGGACCCCGAGGCAGTAGAAGAGGAGCTGGAGCGGCGACCTCGCACATTGCCCACGCTCCTCAAGGCAGAGGGTGTGGGGACCGACTCGTCGCGTGAGACGATCCGCACATTGTGTGCGCCCTACGGCAAGGTGATCTCAGTCGACTTGGAGCGCGCCACGTCCGAGGCCACAGTGCGCTTCGAAGCCGCGGAGGGTGCGGCTTCAGCGCTCAGGGCGCTGCGCGGCATGGGCACGGATGTGGTCGCGACGTGGCGCCGACCTTCGGTGCTCGAGTCCATCACTTGGGAGCTCGAGCAAGAGTTATGGGACTGCTTCTTTGCCGACGACGACGTGCACGTCCCTAAGCAAAAGACGCTGGCCGTGGGCGCGCAGGTGCTACTCACCAGCAACGAGACGCCTGGCGGCTTTGTCAACGGCGACTTGGGTCAAGTCGTCGCCTTTCGCCAGCCGTTGGCCGAAGAGCTGCGCAAGCTCGAGGAAGAGGGTCGGCCGTTGACGGCCGACGAGACGGTACATTCGTACCCGGTGGTACGGTTCCGGCGATCCAACCGCCGTGGTGAGCGCGAGCGGCTGGTGCTGCCGTGCAACAAGATGCGCCGAGTCTACCGTGTTGGCAGGGGCATCCGTCGTCAGCTGCCGCTCACGCTCGCTTGGGCGATCACGGTGCACAAATCGCAAGGCATGTCTCTCGATGCGCTGCAGTGTGAGCTTGGGAATGCCTTCGCGCCTGGCCAGTGTTACGTCGCACTAAGCCGTGCCAAGACGCTCGCCGGCCTGTGCATCAAATCGTTCGATGCAGAGACGGTGCGCCGGAAGCTTTCACACGACGCCATTCGCTTCCACGATGCAGTGCGCGCCCAGGCGGCGGCGGAGGCGGCGGCGGCAGTGCCAGCGCCAGTCGGCCGTGGCGGCGACGATGGCAAGGGCCCCCTGGCAGAGTTCTACGAGCGCGCCCACTTTTGGTGGAAAGAGATTGTTGAGGGCCCGAACACGCATGCCCAATGGCCGACCGTCTTCGCAGAAGACGATGGCTCCGAAACACCCTTCGGTACAACCTTTGCAACTGAGTGGCGGCGGTGGGTGGCGACATATCCGGTGCCAGAAAGGCTGTGTGCATTTCCAAACACCAGAGCGGAGGGGCGGTCAGCCTCGCTCGACCGCCGCGAGCTCGACATGCAGCTGCTCGAACACCGCTTCAAACAGCAGGCGCCTTGGAACGTGTGCTCACCGTCTGAGTGTGCGCCCAACTCGATACCGCCCGGCCCACCCTCCTCTATTGGCAGCAGCAGCCTACGCGGCAGCGATGGCGGTGGTGCTGGAAGCGATGCTGGGAGCTCGATGGGTGGATGGGGTCGTGGGAGCTCGAGGGCGGGCTCGGAGGTGGCCTCGGACGCAGTCGCAACCTCGCTGGCCCGCGATGGCGGAGGAGGCGGCGAAGGCGGAGGCGGGCCAGCCATAGAGCCCGAGCCTGACTGTGTGCAGTATGCCGTCACGGGACCTGCGGTCGTGGAAGATTTTCCAGTCCTTGAAGATCTTCCACGACCAAGGATGGCAAGGAGCTTCTTCAATGTCACTGAGTCGGATGCTTTGAGCGCCACGGGGTTGTTTACCGAATCATCGAATCTGGAAGGAAGTCCCTGGCAAGTTCCGCTCGATATCATGAACATCGCGAGCTCAGCTCAACTCGAAAGCATTGCTGAGGAAGACGAGAGGATGGGTGCACCACCGTGTGCGTAGCGTTGTATAGCGATGGTGTCCTGCCAAGAATGGGCGGCTCATCGAAGCTATTCGCTTGTATTAGCATGCAAAAACTGTATAAACTGAGTTTAAAATGCTAACTGTTAGGGTGTGTTATCGATTCTGACACACGGGTACACTCAATACTCCATGTCCGCCCCTGGCCTGATGAACCTATACTCGTACTGCTTAGGTTTCGCCCACACTCTCTCCTCTCCTCTCTATCTACACACTCGTCACTCCCCCCTGCAAAGCTAGGCGCTCTCGCAGTTGATGACTCGTCCGGATTGGTGTCCGACCCGGGGACCGCATACTCGTGATGCGATTAATCCTTCCCCCTCTCGACGACATCGACCGGGGCGGTCGACTTCCTGGGGGGGAGCAGCATCTTCGCAAAAAGGCCGCCCATCACGGGCCGCGCGATGAAGCTGAGCGCGTACGTCTGCTTGGCCGTCACGGTGTCGTACAGGTCCGTGAGTGGCTGGCGGCTCTCGGTCTCATTGTAGTACCGGAAGAGAGGATCCATGAGCTTGTGGAAGCCCGTGTCGTCGGGCATCATCGCAGCGACCCAAGAGAGCCAATCGCTCTTGACGTAGGTGTGGCGCGGGTCCATGGGCACGCCATACTCCTTGAGGTTGCGTAGGTAGTAGTCGGTCTCAATCTTGGCGATCTTGTCAAAGTCAAACGGCCCGTCGAGTTCGAGCAGTCTCTGCCACAGCAGATTGTACTTGAAGCTCCAGCTGTCGGTGACGCCGGGCACCGGGTTGTAGCTCATCATGTAGTGCGGAGCGATTCGGTCAGAGTAGGCGTACTGCTCCCACGTGGTCGCGTAACGGTCGGCCGTCGCACTATACGACTTGCAGTCGACGCCCTCGACGCCCATGAGCGAGCACAGCTCCGCGTAGGCTCGGATGGCGATGATGCCCTTCTGCCCCAGGTTGGTGTTGTTCGCGAGCCGGCCGGTGAAATCGTCCGTGCACAGCTGGTCCGCGGGGAAGAGGGACGTACGCACAAGCTCGTCGGCCCATTTCTGGAGCATCGGCATGTAGGGCGTGAGCCACCTCATGGCCGATGAGGCACCCGAACGCTGCACGAGCGCCAGGAGCATGAAGAGCATGTTGCCGCTATTCTCGAGCGGCATGGGCTCTTGCGCGGCGGTCGAGTCGTTGGCGATTGGGTATGTGCCCAGCTGATGCGGCGAGTACGGGTTCCCGAAACGAATGAACGTCTCGTTGTTAGCGTACGCCAGCACAGGCACGAGCAGCTGTCGGAGCAGCTCGGGCTCCGTGTACAGGAGCATAGGCGAGGCGGGGTAGATGACATCCATCGTGTTCATATCTCCGTTGGTCGATATCTCCTTGAGGAAGGTCCACGTCACGTCGCGATCGTCCACCCAAACAGGCTTGAGCGCCGCGAGCACCTGCCGGTAAGCGAGGGCGCAGAGCTGCGAGTACGCGACGCCACCGACGGCCTGCAGCTTAGCGAGGAGGGCTTCGTCGTGCTGCTCACTCTTGGCGAGGAGCGCGTCCACTTCGGTGGAAGCGGCGGCGATGGCCGCCGTGATATCGGGGTACGCCTGCGTCCACAGCCCCTTGTACTCCTTCTTGAAGTAGTAGACCGAGCGCACGTCGTCGTACGCGAGGAGCACGGTGTGTTGTGCTGACGCCGACGTTGTGCCGCGTGCGCCGACGACGCCAAGATCGACGAAAATGGCGAGCGCGGGGAGGTCGTCGGCGCACGTGCGAGGCTGGCGCGTGTCCACCGTGCTGGGCAGCGTGCCAGTCTGGACGAAGTCCTGGCGTGCCCTTGCCGCCGAGCCAGCACGCAGCACGCTCGCTGGCGCCGTCGACTCACCAGCAGCCAGATACAAGTAACCCCAATCAATATTGACGCGATCGCCTTTTGAGCCGAGGACTTCCTGGGCGTGCGAGCCCATCCGGATGGCGTGCACCCTTGGATCGTAGATATCCGCCCACTCGACCTGCTGCCCCTCACAATCGTTGACCGTGTGAGCGGCGGAGAAGTCTGTGTACAGCTTGATGCTGTGCCCTTGGCCATCGAGCGACCGAACCTCGTGGTGGACGTAGTATACGGGGCGGCTGAGGCGCAAGTGATCGTCGGTGAAGGCCGACTGCAGCAGCGTGAGCGTGAGCGCCACCACGCCCGGGACCTCGAGCTCGAAGACCGTCCGGGTCGGGTACACGACGACCGAGCGCTGCATCATCGACGGCACCGAGACGTCGCACGGCGGGCGCGAGGCGGGGTAGATGACGCTCGAGTTGCTGCGAGCGTCCTTGGTCCGCGGCTCGGTGCAATCTTTGAGCCAGCATGTGTCATGGTCGAGCACGAACCCCTTGCAAGCCGGGTTGTTGTAGCAGCGCTCGTTGCAGTCGTCCACTCCCTGGTTGCCCGTGTCGCCGATGTCGCACTGGCTTGGATTGATGTTCTCGCCGGGGTACGCCGTGGCCGGCCCCGGTGTAGTCACCCGAGGGCTGTGGCAGTCGCCCAGATAACGATACGTGACTCCGTCCACCATGATCATGCCGAGGCTGTCCTTCGCGACACCGTCCCAGTGCCGCACACCGGCAGCGGTCGAGTTGTCACCCCAGATCCAGCTTTGCATGAAGGGGTCGGCGGTGATCAGTGGAATCGCCGGAGGGCGGAATCGAAGGTTGGCGATCGCCGCGCTCGCCGGGCCAGGCGCGGCGGCGTGCGTAGCAGTAGCGAGCAGCGTGAGCATTGATTAATGGAGCCACACATCGCTCGCGCGCGGAAGGGCCGAAGTCCCGCCCCCGGCCCCGTCGTGTCCACCCAAACTTCGGCGAAACCGTTCCACGCTTACCCCATGGGCGCGTGACTGCGACTAGACATAACGCAATGATCAGCAAATTGAGACTTTTCGCAGAAGACACGCCGCCGGAAGCGCTCGCAATATGCGCTCCGTCGAATCGATGCTGCTAACCTTTCTCCTGACCTCCGCAGTATCTGCAGTACGTCTCGCCCCTCCTTCATCACGTCTCTCAGTGCTCCCGCGACGAGAACGAGCCTCGATCGTCGCGTTGGCAGCCGACGCCTCGCTCGCCGAAGCCGTTGACTCTGCTTGTGCAAGGGCGGCGCCTCCGCGCGTGGGCCTCGATGACAACGGCGAGACCGAGCTGCGGATTCAGAACGAGTTGCTCTCAGCCTACGCGGCGCTCGCCTCTCAGGGCCGGCTGCGTGCCTTTGGCAGCTGCGCGGGCGCGCTGCCGGCGCCGGAGCCGCGCGAGCTGCCTCCGGAAGCGCAGTTCCAGCTGACTGGGCTGCCAACCAAGGCGTTTGCGCCGCCGCCGGTGAACAACGTGGCCGATTTGGCGGTGGGGCTGACGGGCGCCGGCCTCCTTGCAGCCGCAGCCCTCGTACTGCAAGTCGACTACCGGCTCTTCGCGGGCGGCATCGGCGCAGCCCTCGCGGCTGACCGTATACTCTTCAAGGGATTACTGGCGGAGGGGTTGACGCGTGCGGTGCGCCCGGGATACGCGTCAACGGTGGTGAAGCACGAGGCCGGCCACCTGCTCGTGGCCGTGCTGCTCGGCTGCCCGATCCAGAATGTCGTCCTCGACCCGATCGCCGCCCTACGCGACGGTCGCTTCGGCGGGGTTGCTGGCACGGTGTTCTTCGACCCAGCGCTGGGCGAAGGGATGCGTAACGGGCGACTCTCACGCGAGTCGATCGACCGGTTCTCCGTCATCGTGATGGCCGGGCTCGCCGCTGAGGCGATGCTCAACGGCAAGGCACTCGGCGGCCAGTCTGACGAGCAATCTCTCGTTGCGTTGCTCGCGTCACTCGACGGCGGGCGCACGTGGAATCTCGGACGCATCCAGAACCAGGCGCGCTGGGGCGCGAGCCAGGCGCTGCTGCTGCTGCGCGAGCATCGGCCCGTGTACGACGCGCTCGTCACGGCGCTCGAATCCGGCTGCACTGTCGGTGAGGCCATCGCCACTATCGAGGCGGCGGTCGTGCCCACTTTTGGCCGCAACGGCGAGCTTCCCGGCGAGACGCGCCGTCGCAAGCTAAGGTCCGCGGCCGCGGAGCTGAGCGATCTGGTGGCACCGGCACGCGTCGTGCCGCAGAATGGCGATGCTGCTGCCGCTGCCGTCTCGCAGATCGCCGAGCGGTTGCGCGCCATCGACAGGCGGCTCGCCGAGCTCGACCCTGAATGAATTGGCATTTAAAAAGATCATGACAAACTCTGCAGATCGCGTGTCACACAGCTCTGCAACCAAGTGTTACACTCTCACATGAGTACATATACGATCAGCAACGACGCCCCTATCCATGCCTCTCTTTCTCCGCGACGAACGGCTGCGGAAGTTACCACGCAGTTGTGGTGTGCGTCGCTTCATCCGAGGCCGAGGGTAGTGCGTGGTCCACCAATCACAACGAGGTGCGCCCATCAGCCGACGACCTTGACGGGTGTGCCGATGGCGACGCGGCGCACCTCGGTGCCGTTGACCGCTTTGCCCACCACCGGCGTGTCCTGCTCGTGCTTGAGCTGCGAGCAGGACTCGCCGTGGCAAGCGAAGTTCAGCCGGTTCTCCTTATTGCTGCCGAACCGAGCCGCGACGGCGTTGTAGAGGAATTCGCAGGCTCCGATGAGCAATCAGAGAACCATGGAGTCTGTGTTGCGGAGGGCCGAGATAGAAAGCCTTTTGTGAGCGAAAGTTTGTGCGAGCGCGTCCGAGAATCTTCACGCGTTCACGGCGGCCCAAGCGCTCGTAGCGGCGCGTAAAGTTACTGTGCAGGATCCGCCCCTGCCTGCGAAAGCGCGCTCGCAAGTGCACAGTTTAAGGTCGATTCAGCAACGTGGCACCCGATTCGTAGAACAATTTTGAATGCAGGCCCTCGTCTAGCGGAGACCATCTGTACATGTGATTACAGAGGACTTAGAGTCCAACCTCTCGGGCGCTGGTATCCCTTTCGACGTCGGGCGACCCGAGGGCGCTCGCATTCGCTGCTGTGGCGGCGGCGAGTGTGGCGAGGCCATGCAATTACCTGTCTCCACCGTGCCTCCCAGACGCCTGTAGAATTGCACGAGCTGCTCGGTCCGGCGCTCGGAGGCCTGATGCGCGGCCTTCACGGAGCCACTCAGCGCACCGAGCCCGTGTGCCTCGGCATAGGACGAGGCGCTCCGCATCAGTCGACTGCCTACGCCGCAGCCACGGTGCTCCGGCAGCACGCAAAGAGATGAGACGAAGAGCGTGTCGTGGTACTTCACGAGCATGGCCAGCCCAACCACGTGAGCGCCCTGGATCGCGAGGAGCCACTCGCAAGCGTCGACGTCGTGAAAGCCGCACAGAACGCTCAGCGCGTCCTCTTCCATGGCAGCTCGCGTATCCTCGTCCGCGAGGTCCTCAGGAAAGCTGCACTCAATCAAGCCCTTGATGGCGGGACTGAAGCGGCGAGCCACGGAGGAGCTAGCGACGACGATTCGGCAGCATTGTCGCTGGCGCCGCTGGCGCCGCAGGTAGTGGAGAGCGAGTAGAGCCGCTCCGACAACGAGGATCCGTGCGAACACCTGGCTCATCCATGCATTGCGACGCCTGCCTCGTGCTATTCTTCATGTTTGCATGTTTCGTGTTTGGGGAAGGGGGGCGGGGTCTTTGTGAAAAGGTGTGGGATGGAAAGCAGGCGCTGACAGTCACTTGTGTGAATTGGCTGTTAGCACGGCAACAAAGTCGGTTCAAAGTCAACCCTTTCTATGCACGCTGATGCAGCACACTGTCACTGATCACTGTATGCTAGCAGCACGCTGTATGCACGCCATATGCACGCCGTGCACGCTGTATGAAACGGATCAAGCACGCTATCCCGCAATGCGGCATCTCACATACTCCGCATGTGAGGCGGCGAGCCCTTGGCGCCAAGCATGCCCGCCACAGGGTGTGTATCCTGACGGGCCACGCAGCGCCTGGTGCATCTCGGCACCAAGAGCAGCCGGATGTCCGCGCGCCAGGCGGCCTCCTCAGCCTCCGTCTCGGCCTTGGCAAAGCCCGGTGCCGAGGCTGATTTCCAGTCTCTTGCCGCTGCCAATCCATGGCATGGGCCACGGGGCTGGTGAACCCAATGAACTCGACGAAGCAGCGGGTTCTTGAGAGCGTGCCTCGACCTCTTCAGGCACGCTCTCCAAAACCCGCTGCTTCAAAAGACGACTGCGAGCGAGAGCGAGTGAGCGAGTGAGCGAGTGAGCGAGTGAGTGGCGAGAGAGGGAGCGTTCGAGCGCACCTAGGACCTCCTCCGACCCACTCGACTGGCTTGCGGATAAGGAGGCGAGCAGATGCGGCGTCAGCGGAGATGCCCACAACCGGCGCAGTGCCTCGCTGCTATGCAACACGTGGCGCCGGTCCACGCATACGAACGCCATGTCCTTGCCTCCGAGGGCCACTAACTCGGAGGCAAACTGCAAGGAGATTGCTAGCGCTCTCGATAAGGGCAGCTAGATCTGTGAGCGAGCACCCTTCGAGGCAAAAGGCCGACGAACCTTCGTCGTCGTCGTCGCACAATTCCCCAAGTGTGCGCATGCACCATGTTCCATGCCAGGCTCCCAGGGCGTGAGCTTAGTGGGTAGCTTGCTGCCTTTGGGCAACGGCCGCCAGCCGGATGCAAGGCAGTCCTCATGGCTCCGGCCGGACACGTCGCCAACGACTCCATCGTGTCGTGCCCCAGCCAGTACTCGTGCTTGTCTGACTTGTTTACCATCTGGACTGCTGCTCCACCGGCTTTTACCTGCCGCCACGGCTTCTACCTGCCGTGAATGACGGCGGTGTGAATGCAGCCATGGTGGCTGTGTCCGCGGCCACCTCCGCCGCTGCGTCGGGACGCGGCATGATCACGCGGCGGCCGGCCAGACGACGGCATTGTTCGATGTGATTTCGGACCAGTTTCGGATATCGGAATCGTCCAACTACTGACTGGCAGACTGACGAAACCGAGTCCTGCGCTCTCTTTTCCCGAGCGCTTCGAAAGGATTCTCTTCGGATTCTGTCGGAGAAGCCGTCCCACTCTTTTTGTCATCCCGTTCACGATGCTCTCCATGATGCTCTCCATCGCGTCCGTCTCCGCTTGCCCGACGATTCACACTCTCGGGCAGCTGAACCTCACCGAGTGGACCGCCAAGTCGTGGTACATCCAGCAGCAGCAGGTCACAGAATACCTCCAGCGCAACACCTTCTACTGCGTGACCGCGACATACAACCAAGAAGGTGCCACAGTGCCCGGCTTCAAGGGGCCCGTCGTCACCGTCTACAACTATGCCAACCTCAACAAGGTCAACGGCCCGAACCAGAATGCCAGGAACATGACGTTGTGCGCACGCGCGGTGAACTCGAGCGACTACTCCCAGCTGGCCGTGGCGCCGTGCTTTCTGCCCAACGCTGCCGCCGGCCCGTACTGGGTGATTGCGCGCGCGCCCGACTACGCATGGGCCATCGTCAGCGGCGGTCAGCCTACCGAGCAGTTCGACGACGGCTGCACGACGAAACAGACCGGCATCAACGACTCTGGCCTGTGGCTCTTCTCGCGCACGCCCGTGGCGCCGGATGAGCAGATCACGACCATGAAGTCCATTCTGGAGGCGAAGGGCATCGCGCGATCACAGCTGCTCCCGGTGGCGCACGAGGGCTGTGTCTATGACGGTGCCGTCATCAAGAAGTAGCCAGGGTTCAATCTGCGGTTCGGTGTCTGGCATTCAGCAAAATTTGGGCACGCGCCTTGTTCGGGAACCGTCGGCCCCGTCGTAGCGAAATCAAGAAGTGTACATAAAGGATAATGTGATGATGCGCTGAGCGGCCATGTTCAGCAAATGGATTACGTAGTAGTACGTGGAACACCGCGGCATGCAGGCCAATGCCGATCACCCGGGGCTCTGAGCGTGCCGGTGACTCACGATCGACAATTCGAAAATTGAAAATTTATAAAAAAGATTGAGATACGTCGGAACCGTTCTCGTTCAGCCTGTCGATCGTGTCTCCATCGGTCATCATTTCATGTGATCTGAAAATAAAACAAATACGCGCCCGCACGCGCGCGCCGAGGCGGCGGGGCCATCCGCCTCGTCCTCCGCTTGCGCCTCCGCTCGAGCGAAGGCGCACCCGATCGCCGATCGGACGGGATAAGGCTTAAGGCGATACGGGCGGACCGGAGCGGAGTCGCGCCGGAGAACGGCACGGCAGCGACCGGTGACCCCCACCTTGGGTTGGGCACGCCTTGGGATCATCGCTCCACGGCGCGCTGCTCCGCACATGCCGTCCGTCACGCGCCGATCACCTTTCTCCGGCGGCGACCGAATCCTCGAGCTCCTTGTAACGAGCGACCAGGGCGTCGTCGTAAGCGGCCGCCGCCTCGGGCAGCGGCATCGCCACCACACGCAGCTCCTCGGCGGAGGTGCCGGCACTCTCCGTGAGGAACTCCGCATAGGGCATTTCATGTGGCTCACGCTGCGCCGCGGCGAGGGCAAGCGCGTACGCGGCGCGGCGTGCGGCGCCAATGGCCGCAGCGTCCGGCGTGTCGGAGGCGAGCACAGGCGCTCCGAAGACGTCGGCCGCTATCTGCAGGATCGCCTTTGATTGCGAGCCTCCGCCGGTAGCAAGGACGCGTCCGCCTTCACCGCTCAGGCCAATGGCGCCGCCGCGGGCGCGCATCGAGAGGAACCGCCCCTCAACCACCGCGCGGACTAGCTGCGGAGTGGATAGCGAGCTCTTCGGCACCAGCTTCCCTGTTCCATCGACGTACCACTCGCCGTTCCGGCTGATGATCGGTGTAATCTCGGGCAGGGGCAACGACAAGCCGAGCACGCCGTCATTGGCCGGTGGCGCACGGCGCAGGGCCTCGTCGAAGAGCCCCCAGTCGGCCTCGCATCGTTCGTCCCTCACCGCTTGACGCGCTGCGCCCCCATTCTTGTAGCAGAGCATTCCAAATATGGAAGCAGGGTCCGTCGGGTGGGCCATGATGTGGCCCTCTGTGGCAGGCGTGGCGGCGGCAGCGGCGGCGACGCCGAGGAGCGTGTCCGAGGTGCCGAGGGAGAGGGCCAGGTCGCCTGCGCGCGCGAGCCCAAGCCCCGCGATCGCACACGGGTTGTCACCGGAGGAGGCTGCAACCACACAACCCTCCCTCAGGCCGCTCGCCCGGGCCGCAAAAGGCGAGACTGTACCCACAATCGAGTGGCTGGGCACGGGCGGTCCGCCGAGGCGCTGCTCAAGCTCAGGCGGCATCACGCCGCATGTGAGCATACTCGGCGCCCACGTGCGCGTTCGGATATCCATCAGCAGCGTGCCGGAAGCGTCTGACGTGTCCACGGGCTGATGGCGGCCGGTCAGCAGCGCAGCACCCCACGAAGAGACGAGACTGACGCGCTCGGTGGCTGCCCACGCGGCGGGCTGGCGCGTGCTGATGGCCGCGATCTGCGGGCCCGTGAAGCGCGCGTACGCGCGCGAGCCTGTCAGGCGCGCCACCGCGGCCGCACCCGAGGTGGAGCCTGCTTTGTGCGAAAAAGCGGCCTCGATCGCGTCGCACTCTGACTGCGTCGACGAGTCCGCCCAGATGGGGCAATCGGTCACGGCAAATGCGTCGGAGAGAGCGTCGGCAAAGCGGGCCGCGCTCGCGGGCGGTGACGACAGGGTTTCGAGCCCGGCCTGCGTCCAATACACGGAGCCGTGCTGTTGCCCTGAGCATGAGACCGCCGCCACGCGGCCGAGCAGCCCGGTGCCCTTGAGTTCGTCGAAGAGCGCATCAAGTGCCCGCAGCCACATGGTGACGGGGCTCGTGACGACTCCGTCCTTGCCAACCGAC
>Ga0210240_102071_pt1 | contig 12830 bp, 4 predicted proteins | sample ChrtobMetP5a_4mM_FD_155463 | JGI IMG/M metagenome (GOLD analysis project Ga0210240, IMG submission 155463) | Chrysochromulina tobin associated microbial communities from unialgal haptophyte culture, Seattle, Washington, United States - P5a_4mM | ecosystem: Host-associated > Algae > Haptophytes >...
CTTCACACGGTGGTTCACGGCCGCTTAACTGTTGGGGTCAAGCGGCAGTAAACCTGGTCGCGCGTTGAAACGTTGAATTGCGGTTCATCAAAGCTACACAAACGCAGCCTGGTGAGCGCGACAACCCAGGATCAGCGATCCAGCCCCAGAAGACCCAGAGAATCCACGGTAGTAAGGGCGCCTACGGCTGTTGACGCAGCAACGCCTGAAGCCGAGTAACTGCCCGCGAAGGTGGCGAGGTAGCCATCAAGCGGAGCGCCGCCCCCACGTACGAGTGAGGTCCCTCGGCGACCTGCGGCACAACAGCCAGCGGTCCCCCAGGCTGCCCCCGGTTGGGGAGCGGATCGTTGCTCCCCCCGGCGGTCTCGGCTGGCCGTCGGGCCTCGCGCCCGTCCAGCCTGGCCACGTTCATCCCCGGCGACCAGACGTCGACGTCTTCGTCGTCAGCCTCGTCAGCCCCCATCTCGTTGGGCTCGTCCCAGAAGTTGTCGACCGTGAGGTGCGGGTCCCCTTCGATGGCACCGCCCTCAGCCTCCGCATCGATCGCCGTCGCCGCAGTCGCACCGTCCGCATGTAAGGCCACCATGTTCTTCGAGAGGTTAAAGACAGAGGTGATGTTGAAGCGCGAGTATCGTGAGGCGTTGCCCGGCTTCCACCCGCCGTGGGCCTCAGCCAGCTCAGGGTCGACCGCTGCTCCTAAGTTCCAGCCCTCGACACGAAGGCCATGGAGGCCGAAGTCGGTGTCGTCGGGCGAGACGCGTCGCAGCAGGGTCTTAAAGTCCTTCATGGCGGCCGAGTACGTGTACGGTCGAGTCTTATCCACCGACAGGAAGAAAGGAGACGTCTCCGCCCGAGGCCCTGGGTAGAATCCCATCAAGAGCCGGTACCACTTGAATGGGCTGAGCGCATGCCCCGGCAGGTCACCGACGAAGGACCAATCAGAGCCGCCCCTAGCCGCTTCTCCTTGTGGGACATCGAGGCGATGGTCTCCACGAGCTTCGGGTCGTTCAATGCGCCGGTCCTGCTTGATGGATTTGAACCGGACGGCAAGGACATAGACGCCGCTGACGCACCGGATGACGATGTCGCGCACCATCCAGTGCTTGTTCGGGTCCCAGCCGTGAGGACCCGTAAAGGCCTTAGGGCACGGGCATTCTGAGCGCGAGAATGTGAAGAGCATGACCACGAGGAAGAACGCAAACTGGACTTCCCAATGGACCGCCACGTTAATGGAGGCGATGATTGCCAAGATGAGGCGCAGTGGTACGGCTCGACGAGGTTCATGGGGGACGTGCGCCTTGACGCGCACGCTGCGCATGAAATCCTGCCAATGCATAACCCCGAGCACCGGGTCAGCCTGGTGAGAGAGCTTCATTTTCCACCGCAGTGCCCAGACGTACGTGCCGATGGAGTCGGCGACGAGAGCCGTGTTGTCGAGCATGCTCAAGACGAAGGTGGCCATCTTGCCGCCCCTCTCCGGGTCGTCGGTGGTGATGATCTCGTCCCAGCCGTGCTCGGCGGCCACCGGCTTCCAGTAGCGCTCGAAGGCGATGTCGACTTTGGCCATGGACCCCGGAGCGAGCCTGTTGTGCATTAGCTCATCCACCGCCTCGAAAAAGTCAACCGGCAGGCCCGCATAAAGGGAGGCGCGGGGGTACTGCACCGTTGCAACCTGTGCCGAGTAGCCGTCGCGTGGCGCCGCCCCGGCAACGCCGAGCATGGTCAGGAGCCCAAGCATGCGCCGATTCGCCCAGGATCCATGGTGGCCGCGCTTCGTGCGAGGGCGCGGGGCCGTGGCCGCGAGCGCCACTTCAACCTGCAGCTGCTCGAGGGCATCGCCAAGGCGTTGCCGCGGCAGGGTCCGATCTAAGGCTCGATCGACGGGTTCGCACTGGCACTGGCACATGCAGACGCAGCCACATTCGACTGGCCAGCAGAGATCGCAGTAGACACCCTCGCCCGGATAGACCGGTAGCGGGCAGAAGGTACAGGCACACCAACCCACCGCCCCTTCCGGAAGCGGGGGACCGTCCCTTGACCAGCGAGACCTGAGACGCCGCCACCACGTCTGGATGGTACGGGCTGAGTGCTCGCGCTTGACTTCGACGCACTCGTGGGCCGTGAACTTGAGCTGCACGTCGTCGTCGAGCAGCCCACGATCCACCATGTCCAGAGCGAGGAGCATACCTGTGACGATGCACGCCCAGAAGTACGGGAGGAACTCGAGCACTCGCATAAAGAGGCGCTCGTCCTCACCGACCGGGAAGAAGTAGGCCCGGTCGAGCCGGCCGTAAATGTAGTTGCCCCCGGGGGCCCATCGCCCGATGAAAGCACCGAAAGCCTCCAGAGAAGTGCCCAACTTTTGTTCCCGCGCCCGCGCATGCGCCCGGCGCGAGAGCCAGCCTCGGATCGCAGCTTGCATGCAGACTACGGCAGGGAGGACGCGAGACAACCAGAGCATGTCAGGCGGCGTACGGGCCAAAGCTGAGAGCCGCTCTCTATCTTCTGCATTGAACGGCACAGACATGTCAAGATTGCGAACACGGCCAGCACCCGGAAGCGCGTGAAGGAGGGCGGGGTCGGCGACGAAGGCCCTCCGACGTACGGCCTCGAGAAAGCGAGGAAGACCGCCCTCCCTTGAGAGGTGGTCGGCCATCTCGTTGTCCTCGGATGAGACCCACGAGAAGCATAGAAGGAAGTGTCCGACAATCTGCAGGACGAAGAGCCGCTTGAGCAGGAGGTTGAGGCGCTCGGCTCGCGACCACCCCTTGACCGCCGACTTCTGGAACGACTGGTTGTCCATCTTGTACTGAACGAGCCTCTTAGCCCATGTGGGGCCCTGCGTCTCGACACTACAGATCATCGTGTCACCCTCTAAGAAGTCGATGGGCTTCTTGGCTGCCGCGGTGCCATAGGTCCAGTAGTCGAAGGGCCCCCAGCTCGAGCACCATCCGCCTCCCGAGTACATCTTGGAGCGCGACGCGTCCGAGAAAACCGTGGGCCCCTCCTGGAAGCGGTCGGTGGTGTAGTAGCCGCGCCCATAGTTGGCCTGCAGGACGTCATAGAAGAACCGGTAATCTTGCCGTTCTTTTCGCGTCGTTCGCCGCTTCTGCCAAGCTACGGAGAGGCCGACCATGAGGAGGAAGATGTTGGCGAGAAGGCAGCTGGCGCCCGGCGGCATGGTGAGCACGGCCCGCTGCATGCGCCCCGCGACGGTCTGCCTCTCCCGTAAAGACAGGGTCTTGCGCAGCGAGAAGGCGAGCAGCATGTCCATGTACTGGATGAGCTTGCGCTCTTCGAGCGTACGCGTCCCCTCGAACGAGTCCCACCAGAGCCCCACAAAGAGCTGGACCTGCGAGGCTGTCTTGTCCTTGATGACTTTGAAGGTGACTCCGACCACGTCCTCAGCCCACCCCTGGAACTTGACGACGCGGCGGGTCACTGCCTTGGCTACAGGCCCCGTCCCGCAAAGGTCGTCCACGTAGACGGTCATCGGGAGCGTGAGGGTCTGCGCCGCACGTGCCATGTTCATGACGACATCGACGAAAAAGATCTTGAAGACGCCCGGCATGCCTCGCGTGCCAAAGTCGCCGGTGGTGTGGACGTAGAGGTGCAAGGTGCGAGGGTCGCCTTTGCTCGGGTAGAAGCGGTGGAACATGAACGGCCACACCCAGGGTGCAAACGGTAGCATAGGAAAGGCCGCCTCGACGTCCGTTACATGGGCAGCGAACCCCGGTAGGAAACGTCGCCCCATCTCTGCATACGCGTCGAGCGAGTACGAGAGTGTCGGAGGCCCAGCCATGTTGCACGCAGCGTTGAGGCCCGTCCGGGTGTGGTCGTCAGTGGGCCTGAGCTTGGTCGGCTCCAAGGGCTTCGCTGTCGCTCCCATAGGGAAGATGTAGGCCGCCGGGAACACCTGTTTCAGGATCGACAGCGTGTCCGGCAATACCGCGCCCAGGTCCATCGTCTTGCCCGCTGCAACACGCGCCTCTGTAGCATCCGTGACGCGAGCACGAGCTGCTTCGGCTGTGCTGCTCTCGTAGTTCTTGAAGAAGCGGTGGCCGAGAACACGACCAGGATGAAGCCCTACCTCAAAGCCCCATCTGAGGCCCAGATGCACGAACTCCGCATGTTGGGCCTGAACGAACCCAAGTCGAACCGCCTTCCACATCGCCGGGATGAAACGATCGAACTTGATGCTGACTCCCGGCAAAGCGCACGCGCCCTCCGAGTAGACGACCCTCGCCCACTTGAACATGTCGACGAAGGTGCCCGTAGTGTCGCTGGACTCACTCCAGCCCTTTGGCAGGCCGTTCACATAAGAGCTCGCGCTCCCATAAAACGGCACCGCCTCCGGGCCAAACGCCACAGCATCTGAATTAAGCGGCCGGCGCTCGGAGCTTCTTGGCGGCGTCATAGTCGCAGCCGGTGCAACGAGCATGCACGCCAAAGCAATAGCCGCCAGGTCCTTTGTCCGACACGAACTGATTGCACCGGTGCGCAAAGACGCACGTGCCGTCCGGCTTGAGCTTCTTGCAAGGGCGCCCGGCGTTGAAGTCGGGGCAGGGCTTCTTGCTAGAGTCGTCCGACTTGCCGTTGGGCTTGGTGTCAGTCTTCGGGTTCTTGGCGTCAGACTTCTTGGCTCCATCGAGCTGCGGGGTCCCCCCGCACGTACGAAAGCTGGCAGCCGCATTGCGGCGGGCCTCCGAGAGCAGCGTGTCCTGGCCACCCCGACGAAAAACATTGCCCATGTGCAAGGCCCGCGCCGGGTCGAAGTCCATCTCGCGAAGGTAAATGATGAATAGCTCATGCGCGACTCGGAAGGTCTCTTTCATGCGGATCGTCGCGAAGACCACGTCGTCCATGAACTTGAGGACGATAGTTGCTGAAGCCAATCCGAGCGCGATGATGGTCATCACAAAGAGGTGCGACATCTCGTAGAACTCAGCTTCCGTCTCCGGGCGCACGAGGGTGGCGGAATGGCTGGTCGCCTTCGACTTGCCTACCGCTTCGAGCTTGAAGGTGAAATCCGTGCGCTTGGAGATCACGTTGGAAACCTTCGCCCAGATGAACATGAACGTGCCCGTGGCCGTGTTCACCGCTGCCTCACTGGCCGACTTGAGCGTGTCCATCGCGCCGCGGATCTTCTCGACTTCGAGCGGTTGGGTAGCGGCATCAAGTCGTTCCGAAAGGACTGCTGACGCTTCTGCGAACGAACAGTGGCCGTACACGGCCGCCTTGACGACAGCATTTGATTGGGTGTACGCAGCATCGGTGAAGTCGATGGATAGGCCGTGGACAGGTGCACAAGCAAGGCCTACGATGGCGTCGATGACCGGGCGCGTGAACTGCGTCGCGAGCTCGTGCGTTAGCGAGTGGACGACCGTCGGCGACGAGCCCAGTTTCTTGGCGGTGAAAATCGCCGCATTGTTGGTGAGCTCGGTCACAAGAGGGCAAGCCGTGGCCACGTGTGCCGCCGGCAGGATGGTGTCCTTGCAGTGCGGGCAGACGACGGTGGCGTCGATGTGCACGATGTTGGCGAACAGGAAGGTGAACACGCGGATCGTCGGCGGCAACGGCGCGAAGAGGAGGAATGAGGCCGCGGCCGTGCGCGAGGCGATCATCACGAACGGGTTCAGCGCCGGCAGTCCTGCAAAGCGATCGGGAGCCGCCGATTGTTCGTGCACGTAGTCGATCGGCCGGGGAAAGCTCCTTTCGGATCGGATCGGGACATTTCTCGTTGAGTACTGCGGAAAGATCAGGAACGGGACGGGCGACACAGCGAGCGGCAAAGGATCGCGATCCCCCCAGGGGCCCCGGCAGGCGCTACTGTAAAGCGTCCCCGTACACTGGTTCAGGGGTGGGACTTCGCGGAGAAAGAAAACGCGCGCGATCGCGCGATACTGATCGGGTAGAGCGAGTTCAGAACACATCTTCAGGAGCATCTTGACCGCATCCTTGGTCTCGTACGCGTCAACCGTGCCGAGCTTGGCGAATCGCGAGCTTGCCTCGCGCCCCCCCATAAAACTGGCCACACGCGGGAGCCCCGCCGAAGCACGCGAAGGGGAAGTTCTCGCGACCAAAGGAAGCGCCTCGGCCACACGAAGATGGCCTAGGGTAAGAGCGAAAACGAGCGCGCGGGCACACGGGCCCCAGCAACACTTAACTCTCATCGGAGGATTCGACGACATGCGCGACATTGCGCTTCGAGAACTCCCCCCGAGGTGCAGAGGTGCCGAGTAGCACACAATCTGCCACGTGCATCTCCCGTAGGGGTTAATCAGGATGCGCATCGACTAGCTTCGAGGGTCCCCCTTGGGTCTCGAAACCTTGAGCAGCAGATCTCCCGATAGGTATCCCCATGGTACCCCATGCGCCCAATAACTCCCAAACGGCCGGGAGACATCTCCCCGCCTATCCCCTTTCCCCCTGGCTGGGCTACTGATGGCCCCGCCGACTGTCTCTTCACACGGTGGTTCACGGCCGCTTAACTGTTGGGGTCAAGCGGCAGTGGCGCTGTTCCACGCCCTGGATTCACAACAATAACCCGTCTGGATGCCGCTTGACAAATTAGGGTGGAAGCCAAATAAGCGTCACCTAAATTTGATTCGTCCACTCCTCCCTCACGAAGACCGAGAAGCGCAGCGGCGCGGCGCTGGCTCGCTGCCGGCCAAGTGCTTTCGCGAATCTACCTCTTTCCATTGCCACCTCATGGAACGCACGCCTCAAACACCACTGACGAAAAGCGTGAGCCACAAGTCGCCTGAACGCCCAAGCGTCGTCGCCGATCCGCGCTATGCCCGTGGCATCTCGCCACGCGCACAACAGCGAGCGGTCGTCGTTCAGCGCCGGCACCTGCTGCGGTGGAAGCGAAGGGCGCAACATTTTGCGCTGCTGCGTGCGCGCTCGCTCGCGGCGGCGCATGCGACGGTAGGCGTGCGCATCTGGTTCGCACTCTATTGGTCATTTGACGTCGTCCTGGCCCTGTGGCGCACCCACAATGTGGCGCACCCTCGCATTGTGGTGGCGCGGTGGCAGCGCGCCGTGGGCAGGCGGCCCATGCTTCGCCCGCTGCTGCTGAGCTGGTCGCGGCGCGCACAGGCGGCGAAGAGGCGAGCGATCGCATCAGATGTCGTCGCCGAGGGCTTCATCTTCCACGAGCGTGCCCTCTGCCTCGACCGCTGGCGGCGCGCCATCGCCCGGATGGGCCCGGCAGAGCGCGCGCGGTGGGCGGATGAGTCAGCGTGGCGGCTGCGAGCAGCACGCGGCCTGCGCGCTCTGCAACGGTGGGCCATCGAGCAGCGGTGCCATCAAGGGTATGCAGAGGCCATGGCCGCCTACGCGCTCGTCACGGCGCTCCAACGCTGGGCGTTCGCCGCCGCGCGCGCGGGCGCTTGGGCGACGGCCGATGGCGCGGTGGCGGCGGCGCTGGCGAGGAGCAAGCGGCAGCGGCACTTGCACTGGCTGCGGTCGCAGGCGGAGGCGTACCGGGCGGCAGAGCTCGCGCACGCCCAATGCGACGCGCGCGCTACCTTCTTTGCGACCCGTAACGGTCTGCGCCAGGCGGTGCACACGTGGCGGTTTCGGCTGCGGTGCGGGTGTGTGAGCGGCGTGGGTACGCCCGAGGGGCGTACGATGCAGACGGCGCGCTTGGACGAGCTGCAGGCGATGAGGGCGCGCGGCGTGCGGCATGAGGAGAGGCGTGTCTTGGTGTTCACTCTCCAAGTATGGCTGCGCGCCGCCGCCGCGTACCGCGCCCTCCGGGTATGGTCACGCATCGGCCAGCGGCGCGAGGGCGCGGCGCGGCGCGACGCTTTGCTGACGTGGCTCCGGCATGCGACCGAGAGCGGGCACAGCGCGCGGCTCCGCGGGTATGCTCGCACGGCGTGGCGGCGCTCGGCGCTCGTGCGCCAGCTTGCCGCGTGGCGAGTGCGCGCGCGAGGCGGCAGCTGGCCGGCCCGTGTCGTGGCTGCAATGTGGCGGCGGCGGCGGCGGCTCGCGTTTGCGGCTTGGCATGCGGTGTGGCGTGCGCGGAAGTTGCAGTGGGCACGAGAGCCTGTGCTCGCTGTGGTGGTGGCGTATATTGTGAAGCTGCGCGGCCGACGTGCGTTTCTGCGCTGGGTGAGTGCATTCGTCGAGTGGCGGCAGGCGTGCCGGCGGCAAGCGGTGCGCTTTGACGCGGCGCAGTGCTTCCATGCGATTGCGCGCCAGCGGCACCGTCTGCGCTACTGGCGGCGCATGCACGCACGGCAGATGCGCACCCGGATGGTGCCGTTGCCGGTGTGGCTGCGCGGCGGAGGGGCGGAGCACGTAGCGGAGGCGGCGCCGATGGCCGAGGCGGCGCCGGCAGTACAGGGCGAAGGTGACAGTGGCGGTGCGAGCGGGGACACGGGGACGTGGGACGAGGGTGACGAGGAGGAGCAGTGGGAACGGAACGAGGTGGTGGCCGAGATGGAGGTGGCGGCGGTGCTCGTGGCGCCGGCGGATGGCCTAGTTAGGAAGGACGTGCTCGTGGCGCCGGCGGAGGGCTCCCCACATGCGTCTGCGGATGGTGCGACCGATGGCACACCTCGCGCCTCGTTGCATGCTGAGATAGGGCGACCGAGTTCCACCGATGCCTCGTTGCATCCTGAGCCGTCGTCGTCGTCGTCATTGCTGCAGACGGTGGCGCCCCCCCCGGGCACTTGGGCGAGCCCCCGGCTGGGGAGCCCCCGGGTCCCCACCGCTAACCCTAACACCAGCCCTGACCAGGCGCGCACCCAGGGCTTCAATGCCGTCGTGGTGCCGCCGTCATTGAAGATGTGTTCGCCAAAGACCCTGCCTCTCTCGCGCCTCGAGGCGCTCGAGCGTGCGCACGTTCATCGCCTCCAGAGCGGCTTGGATGGCCGGCGCGCGCTGCGGGCGTGGCGGGCAGCCGCGGCCGCCATTGGCGCGGGCCGCCGTCGCGCGGCAGCGCTCAAGCGCGTGGCCGACGCGTTTGGTGCGATCGGAGGCATGCGCGCGCGGGTGCGGCTCCAGCGCTCGATACTTGTCTGGCAGGCCGAGAGCCACGCTGTGCTATTGATGCGGGCGGCTGGCTCGCAGGCGGCCGAATGGGGCAATCGTGCGCGCTCGGCGGCGGCACTACGCCTCTGGCGCCGCGCGTTGTGGCAGCTGCGGCTCGGTTCGCTTGCCCACGCCCACGCCCTCGGCTGGCACGCACCGGACGCGCCTCCGCTCGAGCTCGCAGACTCCTCGCGCTACGTGGGCCTCGCCCGAGCACTGCGCCCGTGGCGAGATGCTTGCGCCCGCACGCGCGCCTTTACAGCGGCCCTCGAGCGAGCGGATTCTCCCCGCCACGTACGCCTCGTACGAGCGCTGTACCCGTGGTGGGATGCGTGCGCCTGCACGCGCGCCCTTCGCTCAACCGCCGAGCGCTTCGAGGCTGCAACGCATCCCTCGCCATGGTACGGCTCGCTGCGCATCCGTTTCCTCAATGCTGTGCGTCTTGCGGCTGCGCTGCGCCGCCCGACGCTTGGCGGCGTCGTGGCGCTCTGGATGAAGGGTCGGTTGACGGTGAATACGCTCGCCTACGTACGCGCGGCGCGCCCGGCGCTGCAGCGGGCGTGGGGCGTGTGGGCACAGTGGGCGTCGCTGAAGGTGCGCGCGGCACGCCATCGCGCGGCAAAGGAGGCGGGTGCCCTCCGGCGTGGCCTGTTGTCCTGGGTAGGCGCTTGGGTAGATGCGTCCCTCATGCATGCCGCAGCAAAGAGTACCGCGTGGGCGCACCGGAAGCGTGCGCTCTATGCGCGGGCGGTGCAGCGGTGGGTGGCGAGCTGCGCGCTCGCTGTGCTCACGCGCACGCATGCCCTAGCGGAGGAGGCTTGGCGGCGGCAACGCGCGTGGCTGCAATGGCTCGTCCGGACACAAGAGGGCACCGCGGCGAGGCTCGGTGCGTCGATTGGGGGGGCCGCCGGCAATCTCGGCTGGCTACAGCTGGCGCTGCGTCGGTGGGAGGATGTTTGGCGAGCACAAGTCGCGGCGGCGGCAGTGCAAGCGACGCTGGCCAAATGGTGGGGTGGTATCGGCCTCGGCGTGGCCACGCGCGCGGCGCGTCGACTGCTGAGCCAGCTGCGGCTTAGCACGCTTGCGGGCGTGCTCGGGTCCGTAGCGTGCGCTCGCGGCGACGCGCGTCGCCGCCGAATGGCGTGGGCGGCGTGGCTAGCGGCGGGGTTGCAGGTCGTCTGGCTCACGCATATGATGAGGACGGCGAAGCGACGCGCCCTCGGTGACGTGGTGCGGCGCTGGTGCCTCGTCTGCTCGCACGACGCGCCGCCGGAGCTCATACCGATCTCACCGGTGGCATGGATGGGCGCACGGGCGACGCTCATGTTCGCAGCTGTTGGGCGCGCGTTCAAGGCGCTCGTGGCGGCGGCCGAGGCTGGGTGTCGCGAGGCGGCGGAGCGCGCGCGTGGCTCGTTGTGCCGGCTGCGGGAGGCGTTGGTGCTGTGGCGCGAGTCGGGGGAATCGTTGGCCGCGGACGTGGCGGCGGCGGCGGCGCGAGCGCGGCAGGCGGATAGGGTGCGTTTGTGCCGAGCCGTGCACACGTGGGACAAGGTGCTCGCACAGTACGAGCTCATGCTCACATCCCGACGTATTCTCGCCGCTCGCCGCATCGCCGTCACGCTGCGCGCTTGGCCCGATGGCTGCGCCGCCGCTGACGCGGCCTTCAAGGCGTGCGCGCGGTCATTGCTCCACGGCTTGCTGAAGCGCCATGTGCACCTCTGGCAACGGCACCTCGCACGGTGCCAGGTGGCGAAGAGGATCATGCTTGAGGCGGAGGCGTATGCAATGGCTTTCGCCCTGCCGCGCATCGCGCTCCGCCAGTGGGCGCGCCGTGCCGAGCGGTGGCGTGACGAGGCAGCGCACCGGCGGCGGCTCGTGCGCCAATGCCGACTTGCGCGTGCCGGGCGGCGCGCGTGGCGGCAGTGGGTGGAGAAGCTGCAGAGCGACTTGGCGCTCCAGCTCGTGCATCGGCCGCCGCTACTCGCGTCGCTGCTGCGATGGCGCATCAGCCACCATCGGCGTGCGAGCCGCGCCTACGACGCCGCGGCCGTCGCGGCCGCCGCTGCGCGCGTGTGCGCAGCCGCCGCGCGTCGGCGAGGCTGGCGGGCGTGGCGTCGTTGGGAGGCATCGGATACGACGGGGCAGTGGCGTGCGCGGTGGCAGTATGGCGCGCGTGTGGCGGCGAGCCTCACGCACCGGCGGCTTGGTGCAGCGCTGTCTGCGTGGCGCCAATGGCATGCACGCGGTGTCTGGGGCCTCCTCGCCGCCTCCGCCGCGACCACCCACGTTGCGTTCAGCGCGCTGTGCAGGGCGCTTCGGGGGCGCTGGCAACCGCTGGCGGCCGAAGGGCTGCGTCGGTGGCTGCTTCACAGGCGCGCGGTCGCAGTGGCGGAGCGCGATTCTCTCGTCGGCGCCTTGCGGGCGTGGCTGTTTGCGGCGGCGGAGGCGCGCGGCTGGCGCGGGGCGGCTGAGGCGGCGCGGGTTTGGCGCGGGGCGGCCGAGGCGTTGGCGGCGCGCGAGGCGTGGACGATGGCGGAGACACCGGCGGAGACACCGGCGATAACTGAGGAGTCGCCGAGAGTGGCGGCGGCACCACGGCGGGCCGAGGGCACCGCGGCGGGCACCGGGGCGGGCACCGCGCGAGGGCGGGAGCTGATCGACGAGGCGGCACGCGCGGCGGGGCGGCTGCGCGCCGAGCGTGTGGCGGCGCAGGCGGCAGCGCGGTCGCGGAGCGTCCAACCCAAGGTGGAGCAGCGGGTGCTGCCGAACGCGCGGGTCCAGCCGTGGGCGTTGACGCTCCGCGCCCCCCTCGCCGAGCTGCCGCCGCCCACCGAAGGGAGCATAGGGGGCACGACGGGCGAGCTCGCGTGCGTCGAGGCTGCTGGGCCGGCCGCTGCCTTGCATCGCGGCATGCACGGGCGTCGCTCGGTGGGTTGGATCACCGCGCCGCGCGCACCGCCCGCGCCCCAGCTGCTCGCCTCGCGGTATGCCGAGGTCGTCCGGGCCGGCTGGCAGATCGCCGAGGCCGCTGATACGCGGCAGCAGAAGGCCAAAACACTGCAGTACCAGCAGCACCAGCAGGTGCAGCTACTAGCGCCGAGGGCGGGCCAGGCCCACGCGAAGCGCAGCAGTCGGGTCGTTAGGTGGCAAGATGAGGAATAGAGCATTAGGAATTGAAGTATGTTCATAGGGCGTCTCAATCGAGAAAAAAATATGGGGACTCAGACGCAGGGCGTTCTCGGACGTGAGCTCGTTAAGGGATTGAATGTTTAGAATGCCGCGGGAGCTCGCCATGGCGCGAGCCCCCGGGGACTAACTGAATGAAACCCCAAACAAGTCAAGCTGGCGGGGAGATCATGATCGGCCGCCGGGATGCTTGACAGTCACGTAAGCAACAGCAGCACCAGCAGGCGAGGATGCGCTAGGAAGCGCCAGCAACATGAGCGCCAGAAACGACGCACGGGCCTGGACGGCGGAGCCGCAGGCGCGCTCGAGCCGGAGGCCGGGCGGCACGACCGAACGACCCAGCAGACGTACGATGATGGTAGATGGTTTAGGACGCACCAACCCTCAGTCTACCGTCTTGTGTTGACCGTTATTGACCGGGGGCAGTTGAACCGTCTATCGCGTAGACGCAGGGCCAAACGCGGCGAGAAAGAGAGCAAGAGACACCATGGCTCCACTCAACAACCAAACACAAACGTCCACGTACCCACTAATTCCCCACAGGGAATTCCCCACAGTGGTTACTGACTAAACCTGACTAAACTAACAGGTACTTCCGT
>Ga0210240_102074_pt1 | contig 12814 bp, 10 predicted proteins | sample ChrtobMetP5a_4mM_FD_155463 | JGI IMG/M metagenome (GOLD analysis project Ga0210240, IMG submission 155463) | Chrysochromulina tobin associated microbial communities from unialgal haptophyte culture, Seattle, Washington, United States - P5a_4mM | ecosystem: Host-associated > Algae > Haptophytes >...
GACCAAGTTTACTGCCGCTTGACCCCAACAGTTAAGCGGCCGTGAACTCAACGTGTGATGAGACTGTTGGCAGAGCTACCACAGGGGCCCAACCAGGGGGAAGGGGTATTGGGCATATGGGGTACCGTGCGGACGCATACCGGGAGATATGCTGCTCACGTTTCAGATTCAAGGGAATCTCGAAACTGTTTGATGCGCATCCCGATTTAATTCCAACGGAAGGCACGGACTGGGTGCATACACCTCGTTGGGGAGATCCTCGAACGATGGTCGCATTCTCGTCTGGCTCTCTGATGAGAGCGGAGTGGTCCCGCCCACCCACCGCGATGTAAGCCTGGTCTAGCTTTAGCAGGGACCGGGTTGTCGCGCTCACCAGGCTGCTTGTGTAGCTCTGATGAACAGCAATTCAAGTCAAACACGCGACCAAGTTTACCGGATCAGAAATTTCCGCAACTCCACTCGCGATGCGAAGCAACCGGATGGCGCCGCTCCTCGCAGCGACGGCGATCGTCAACCTCAATGATAGGCTGCGCCATCAGGCGCAGGCTTACCGCCGAACGGGGACGCCTCTCGTAGGTGGAGACGCCGAATGGTACCGCGAGCAGGACGAGCACATACGGCTGCAGCTTCCTCTGGTCGAGGAGGCGCGGCAGGGCTGGTGGCACGAGGTGACGCGAAGGATCAGAGAAAATGGCGAGTCCGCCGATGCTTGCGCCGACGATGGCACGACGCTCCTGCACGTAGCCGCACTAGCAGGCCGACGAAAACTTGTTGAGGAGCTGCTGGCACGTGGTGCCGGCCCACGAGCACGTGACTCGCGTGGACGCACGGCATACTTGTGTGCGGCCGAGACTGGGAGTGTGCCCGTCGTGGAGACGCTCGCGAGTCAGGACTCGGCCTTTGATGTCAACGATCAGGACGCGACGGGTGCGTCGGCTCTTTCGATCGCGTGCCGGCAGGGTCATGTGCGGCTTGTGCGATGGCTGTGCAGCTCGAAAGAGCTGCGGCCGAATGCCACCGACCGGTACGGCGTGTGCGCACTGCATAAGGCGACGAGTTTCGGGCAGACGGCGTGCGTCGAACTGCTTCTGCGTGACCGACGCGTCGACATAGACCAGCGTTGTGGCGCGCCGACCGTACCCGATCGGTACCAGGCACTGAGCGGTGGCGAGTCCGCGCTCCACCTGGCATGCGCCCACACGTACGTGTTCCACCACACCGAGCATACACGCATCGCGCGCTTGCTCCTCAGGGCGGGCGCCGATCCGAATTTGACCAATGGCAGCGGACGCACCGCAGTCCACTGCGCCGCGGCGGCAGGCAACGTGGCCATCCTAAGGGACATCGTGGCATGCGGCCGGGTCGCACCGGAGACTTGGTGCCTGCCCGATGCGCATGGTCACACGCCCGAGGACCTGGCGCGTGGCCATCGGGAGGTTCTCGCACTGCTGCGCTCGCGCGGCCAAGCCAAGGCCAAGGGATGAGAATCGGAAGCGTGGAATTGCTAAGGAATTGCTCTGACGGCTTGGTCGCGCTGCCAGCCCGGGTTCAGCCCGGGCGGCGGCACGGCAACCAATCCAATCGTGCTCTCGAGAAGAACGAAACGAAACGACGAGTCTCTCGCAACACTGAGAGGAAGGAAGTAAAACTAAAGTAAACTATTATTAAGTACTAAAAGTCGGAAGTTATGCCAACAAAGAGCGTACACGTTGGCGACTGGCGATGGGTCAAAGGGGGGGGTACCGAGGCATACAGAAGTCGAACATGTCGTCAGGCCCCCGGGCCCCACTGAACGCGACTCACACCTGATCGGCGTATCATGCGCACGCGCCCCTGTGTGGGCGCAGAAGCAGACGAGACCCTGTGGCCTCCCGACTTGGCGCACGGGAGACAGTCGACGACATGCCGCGAATGCTGCGCCGCGCAGACGGAGCTGCAAAGTTGCGCGGCGCCATGCCATGCGAATGCCTGTCTTCCCTTGTGTCTGGCAATCGCTCGCTTCTACACATGTTCCCCGCCGCCCGTTCCTTCCACCGCTCGTGTTAGTCGTCGAGCCTCGCGTGGCGCATCCCCCGACCAGGGCTCAGACGGTCGCGAATGCTCACTTTACTGCTCTGCGGGCGCGTCGGGCCAACACGAGCGCGAAACGGTGTGCGCCTACCGACGGCGCCGCGTTTCTCGCGACACCGCCGGTATTTCACCCACCCAATCGGCAGGATGCAGCAGAAGATGACGCAGATCAACAGCTGCCATGCTGCGGCTTGCCTCATCACATCGTCGGAGCGACGACGCTGCCACCATTCCCAGTCCATGCCGTAGCCCTCCGCGCTGCCGCAATCCCAGACGTGGGTATCGGGATGCTCTATTTCGCACGGAATGGGCGGCGGGCTCGGCGGCATTGAAGGGGGATTGTTCGAGGCATTGCCGAGATTGGGTGGCGGCGGCGGCTGAGCGTCAGTATTGTCAGGCGCATGCTCGTTTCCAGCACTCGGGTCCGCCATGTGTAATACGAGCCCAAAGGAGATGATGATAACGACGACCACGCCCAGCGTGACGATCTGGAACGACATGCCGCTGCGGTCTGTGTAGAGACTCTCGCCCAAGACCGCTGAGACCATGGGTCGCAGCCGGTCGTTGAGCCGCATGATCGTTCCGTCGAAGCGACTTGAAATGCGCATGAGCCAGGTCTCGTGCTCTGGCGCTTTGATGGGCAATTCAGTTTGTGCGGCTGCGAGCACATTATGCACAGTATGGTTCTCCTTCAGAGGTGACGGAGCGCCCATCGGCTGCAGCTCCGTGGAAGAGAAACTTCCTGGCGCGAGATCTTGCACGAGCGCGACATATTGCTGCTTTGCTTCGTCCGCGGACAAGTTGCGCACTTTATCCCACGCCGAGTACTTCTGCTGTCCGACGATGTCGAATATTGAGGCGCTCGATGCTCCAGGGGCGGGGCCGATGGTTGCCTGCTTATAAAGACCGTACAGTCGGAGCTTGTCGTCGTTGGTGGCGTGTGGGATCGCACCGGACTTCACAACCGCAGTCGCGGCCGAAAAGTCGTCGCTCCTCGAAGGGATCGCAAAGTCCGACATGGGCACCTCGGGGCTGTAGCTTTAGCTATAGTCGTGTCAGCACTGGTAGACGCCACAGCTGTGGCTTCACACCTACCATCCAGCGGGCTCCTCACTCGTGCAAGGATTCGCGAAGTACGAATCCCTTCACGGATCTGTTCACAGTGTCGCCCCGCCCCAACTCGTACCGGTATACGTACCTCGTGACCATCGCTCTGACACGATGGCAGCAGCTCCGCGCCAGGCGCGCTCTTCTTCTTTCCCACCCACCGACCCCCTACCGGCGTCACTAGCTCGTGCTAGATGGCTTAGTAGGTTAGCATAGTTCCAGTTTAGTTAGCATGTGTAGGAGGGGGGGGACGGGGGGTACAACCTCCGGACCCCTCCTTGGGGCCGGTCGCCGTGTCTGAGGACGCGAGCGGCCGGTTCTAGGGGTTCTGCCTCACTACTTTCACTGCGTCCCTCTCAAATGAGAGCAGGCCGGTGTTTGCGTTCACAGCATACAGTACACAGTAGGTAACTCGAAGCACAGTGGTAGGAGACCACAGCTGACACTCTTGGACGTGTGCAACTCGAGTCAAGTCAAGTCAAATCAAGACGGGCAAGTCAAGTCAATCAAGTTTAAGTTTCAAGTTCAAGTTGGAGCAAAGTACACGGCCGCTTCGACTCACCCCAACCGATTCACACTTTTGGTCGCCGTGCTAACTTTCCGCACCCCTTTTTAGAGAAAATCCCGCGACCCCTTTTTAGAGAAAATCCGGCGCTGCAAAGTCGCTCGAGGGTGGAGTTCCGCCCCTTCGAATGGCCGCCGTGTCCCACACGCTCGGGAAGCGCCCATAGCTCTGCCGGTCGCTCGCCAGTCCCGTGGACAGCAGCGCGTGCCCGATAGGCCGCGCAAATTGTCCATGGTTACCAAGCCCTCGATGGATGATGCGATAGTCGAAAATGATGATGCTGCCAGCGGGGCACGCAGGCGACGACATTGAGGCCATCGCGCTGGCATCGGCCTCGAGCAGACTGCTCACGCCATTCCACCGCCAAAACTCTCGCTCCCGTCGTGAGAGGTGGCTGCCCGCCCAGAATTGAGTCCCTATCGAGTCCTTGGGAATATCCACCAACGGAAAGAAGACTTGGAATAGCCGGTGCCGAGGGACACGTGCGGCCAGCGCGAAATGCATGGGCGACCCGTCGGCATGGAAATTCTGCACGCTGGCGCCCGGCAGGGACGTGACGATGCCACTCATGATGGCGCGGGGCTGGAAAGGAAGCACATGCCGAACCCAGGATGTCCGAAAGTCGTGATCATGTGGATGGAGCGGCAGATCATGCAGGGCAATTAATATGGAAGTCGCACAAGTAGTGGCCTCGTCGCACACCTTCGAGAAGCAGCCGTCTTCGCTGATTCGGAAATCGTAGCGCTGTGGTGCGCGATGCACGATTTCACGGAAGGAAAAGGCTCCCGCGGAGCGTGGAGAGTTTGCTTTCGGGTCGGGAACAGCATCGATCTGCGCAAGCATGCTGTCCAAAGCGCTGCAAGCCTCGATGCGTGCAGCACTGAGCAGCATCGGGCTGATTTCAGCCGCAACGACAGTAAAGCCAACGTCTCGGAGCTCCGCCGCATGGGAAGCAGCGTGAAAGACCATTTTTGCGTTTTTTAGAAAGCGGTCGAGATCCTCCGAGATCGAACGGCCCAGACTTGGCAAACAAGCCCTGCCGATCGGCCCCAACCGAGGGACGCCTGAAGCGTTCACGGCCGGCTGTGAACAAACTTGCCCGGCCACGTCACTGCGGAGAAAATGAAATTCGCGCAGCTGGGTCCACTCTTGCGCGCGACTCGCAGCACATGCTCAGCACAGATCCGTTGGTGCAGTGCCGCCAGCAGCAGTGGCTCCAGCTCCAGCAGCTCCAGCTCCAGCAGCTCGAGTGGCAGTGAATCTCGTCTGCATTCAAGTGACATCGCCTTCAAGCCGAATGAAGATGGATGGGGCTACACCAAAAACTATGCATCAAATTGGGACCGCATCTTCGCGAAGAACAAGGAGGCGGCGACGCCCGCCCCGGTGGACGCGCCCAAAGTGGTGGTCCAGGCCGCCGACAAGCGGTTGCAGGCACTGGATGCGGCGAGGGCAGTGGGTGCGCTCTCAGACGCACTTTACGAGCAGGCAAAGAAAGAGCTCATAAAGTGAGGATGCAGTGCCGAGCGTCGTTCATTTCGCCCTGTGCACGCATTTTCCAACCTCGGTAGGAAAACGGGGCGCCGCACGCGCACACCGCTTCAGCAGCCTGGAGCGACCCCCGGACTCACGCCTCGCACCGTTTCCAAGAAATGTATGTCCTTTAGTCAAAAAGTAGGTACGCCCCCCAGGTGAGTGGTATATGTTCGATCGTTGGGATTAATTACTTACACAAGGCGGCTGCGCCACGGCTCTGGGACATTGGTGACATGGCGCGGCGACCCCCGGGCAGTGACAAACCCCGGCGGGGGTTACGCTTACGGCCGCGCGGCGGGGGGGCGCGGGGGGCCGGGGGCTTCGGGGGACGGGGCGGCCCCCGGGTGGCACAGAGGCACACGGCAGCCGCCGCTGTAGCGCCGCTGGCGGTGGCGCGACAGCCCGCCCACCGCCTTCGAGCTTCGTGTCTCGACTCTCGTTGCGTGCCGCAACCCCCACGGTGACGCGAGCACGCTGTAAGTGAGTGAACCGAGCAAGAGGCAGTGCCGAGTGCGGAGCGCGCATCGATTGCAACCCAAGACGGTGCATAGCGTGTTCATGTACCTTCATGACGCACGCTGCATGGAGGCAATTCAGCTGGGCGGATAGTGTCGTCGGTCCTGCACCTCTGCTAGCGTCGCCGAGAGGCTCTGGGGTGACTGCAAAAAGGTTCGCAAGTCTCGCCCTCGGCGAGGCAGACCTCGGCTGGCCGTGGGCGGGTCACGCATGTTCAGGCGAATGCGGTCCATCAGCGGCAAGGGCGAGTAGGCCGCTGGCCCTGGGTTCGAGTTGGGGCGGCAGATGATGTTGCAGCGCTTGTCTGGGTAGACGTCGCGGATTGAGGAGCGCTCCATGCGATCGGCGGTTAACCTCATCACCTTGGGATGGGGCGCGATTGAGGCGCCGCCGTTTTTGCCCGCAAACTTGCGAGGGTGCGATGCCTCCGGTCCCGGGTAGCCGCCTGGTGGTTGAAACTGGCTGTAATGGGTGAGCATGTAGTCTCCTGGGCCGGGGAAGTGGTCATACGGCACGACAGGGGCCATGCGCGGCACGGAGGAGGTGTAGCGCAGGTCGGGCGTGCGCAGCTGCGCAGAGCAGGGCAGGCGTCTGAAAGGCTGCCGCTGACCGGGAAAAGCTGGTGGTCCTTCGTAACGCCCAAAGTCGCTGCCACCAGCTGTGCTCAGCGGGCCGTGCTGGGTGAGGCCAGAATAGGCACCGGGGCCAGATAGTGTGTTGACGCGGATGTTCGGGCGCTGCGGCCAGCCCGGGCCAAACCCCGAGGAAAGGTGCAGGGAGCTCGCGCCGGCCCAGCTGCCCATGCCCGTGCCCAAGCTTCCGGGCATGAAAGGCGACCTTGCGATGGATGGATGTGATGTGGGGCGAAGGGCTCTTCGGCGAAACAGCACGTCGCTGCGAAGTTGCGCCGCGTCGGCTTACCCCGTTCTTGGTTCAACAAGGCAAGCCTTTGGACCGGGTGGTGCGGTCCTACTGGAAATCGCTGAGCCCCGACCTCGAGACGAAACACGGCTTCGGCAAAAGTTGGGCGGCGAAAGCTTAGCGGACCAGGACGGATCCGCGGACGGCCTCCGTCGCCACCACCACCAACGGCCGCCACCGCCAGTATTCGGCACCACCAGTCATTTTAGAGATGCAGCCTGCCATCGGTCTCGCTGGCAGGCAGCCGCACAAGCGCGTCGGTGCCTATGAACTGTACGACTGCATTGGTCAGGGCTCGTTTGCCTCCGTCTACCGCGGGCAGCACCGCGACACGCGTCAGGTCGTTGCCGTCAAGGCCATCGTTCGCGCGCGGCTCAACGCCAAGCTGCAGGAGAATCTGGACGCGGAGATCCGGATCCTGCAGTCGACACAGCACCCGAACGTCATGCAGCTGCACGAGGTGGCGACCACGGAGCGGCATGTCTACCTGGTGCTCGAGTTCTGCCCCGGTGGTGACCTCATGCAAGTCATCCGCAAGCACGGGGCGCAGTCGGAGGAGCAGACGCGCCTGTACCTCGTGCAGCTCGCCCGCGGGTTGCAACATCTTCGGCAGCGTAACCTGATCCACCGCGACCTCAAGCCGCAGAACCTACTGCTCTCCTCGACGAGCCCGAACGCGGTGCTCAAGATCGGCGATTTTGGCTTCGCGCGGCACATTCAGCACCAGGACCTCGCCGAGACGATGTGCGGCTCGCCGCTGTACATGGCGCCTGAGATCCTCAACTTCCAGCGCTATGATGCCAAGGCGGACTTGTGGTCGGTGGGCACGATCATGTACGAGCTGCTCGTCGGCCGGCCGCCGTACACGGGAGCGAACCACGTGCAGCTGCTCCACAACATCAAGAGCCGCGCGCCGCAGTGGCCGACGCACGTCTCGGCCGCGTGCGGCAGCCTACTGCAAGGGCTCTTGCAACGCGACCCTATGGTGCGCCTCTTGCTTCGAGGGCTTCTTCTGATGATGACCTCTGATGACCTCTGATGACCTCTTGACAACGTCTGATTGCATCCCTCATCAGGTGCGCCTCTGCTTCGAGGGCTTCTTCTCGAGCCCCTGGCTCGCCCACGACGGCGCGATCGGCCTAGCAGAGCCGCCGCCGCCGCTGCCACCCTCGATAGCCGGCCGCTCGGCGCTGTCCAGCCCGGCCGCGGTGCCAACGGCCGCGGTGCCAACGGCCGCGGTGCCAACGGCCACACGAGGAGGCAGTGGCGCTATGGTGGGCGTGGGCGCCACGCCCGCGCCACCCGCGACGGCGACGGCCGCGCTGACGGTGCTGGGTGCTGCTGTTGCTGCGGCCGAGCTTGCAGCCCGCGCTCACGACGGCGCTCATGACGGCGCTCACGACGGCGCTCACAGCGGCGAACCCGCCAGCGGCGCTGCAACGGGCGCTGCAATGGCTCCGTCGCCAGCCGACACACAACTGGCAGTCACCGCCGTAACCGCCGTAACGGCTCCAGCTCCTCCCGCCAGCGCGCCCGTTACGGCGCCCCTGTATGGCGAGCCTCCGCACTGTTACGCGCCTGCCACGCCGCCGTACAGCTATGCCGCCGCGTCGCCCGTGGCTGGTGGCGGCAGCGCAGGCGACGCGGGCACGAGCGCGGCGGCTGTCGCGGGGACGACAGCGCAGGCGACGCACCACGCGCACGCGGCGGCCGGTACGGCGCCCGTTACGGCGCCTGCATCGGCGAGCGGCGTGGCGAGCGGCGTGATGGCGTGTGGTGCGTCGCCCTTCGCAGCACGGCCTCCGATTGCCCATTCCACACCTCCTGGCTCGTCATTCACACCTCCGAATGCCCATTCCACACCTCCAGGGTCGTCGTCTCCAGGGTCGTCACCCCACAGAGGCTCCCCGATGCAAGGGGAATCTCCCACGATGCTCGGGCTGGGCGCCGTAATGGGCGCCTCGCCGACGCTCCATCCCCATCCCCATCCCATGCACCTCGAGGTTCGTCATTCACACCCCCATCCCATGCACCTCGAGGCGCCCTTCGCGACGGCCTTTGCGACCGCGGGCGTCTTCCCGGGCGTCTTCCCGCCCTCAGGCTCCCTCGGCTCGTACCAGCCCGGCAGCCCGATGCGCCAGACACCCTCGCCGCCGCTCACGGCCGCGCTCCTTCCATCGCCGTCCCTCTCCGCCCACATCGCGGAGCCGCCGCCTGCCATAACTGGGCTGCCGGTGGCCCTGCTTCAGCCGCTGCCGCCGCACCACCCCCAGCAGCAGCAGCAGCAGCAGCCGGCTCAGCTGCTCTACCCAACCCAAGCGCGGCCCGCCCTCGCCGCCCAGCGCCTCCCGCCCCAGTACCAGCCTCAGGCTCAAGTACCTCAATTACCTCAATTGCCTCAATTACCTCAATTACCCCAATTACCTCAATTACCTCAATTACCCCAGCACCAGCTCCTCCCGCCCCAGTACCAGCCGCAGGCTCAATGCTACCAGGTGACTTGCATGGGCCCGCCCGCCCACGCGCGCGCCGCCTACCCCACTCCTATCCCTGAGGCGATCGACGGCGTCGAGGGCGGCGCTGGTGCGGGTTGTGGCGCCGGTTGTGGCGCCGACGGGGGCAGCAGCAGCGCGGGGGGTTCCCCGTGCCAAAGCTCGCCCCCCCTGCTCACGCCCTACCAACCGGGCGCCGTCGCGGGCGTGCCCGTGTGTGCGTTGCCGCCCGCGCAGCCCCTGCTGCTGCGCTCCGCAGCCATCACGGTGCCCAACACGGCGTCCAGTTTGGCGCCCAACATGGCGCCGTCGAGCGCCGTCACGAGCGCCTCGCAGATCTCACAGGCGAGCTCCGCGCCCAGTGCGGGCGCGATCGTGGCCCATCTGGGCCGCTCACCGTTCCCGCTGGCACAGCACGGAGGCTTTTCCCCACAGCACGGAGGCTTTTCCCCACAGCACGGAGGCCTTGGGACCCAGGCCCAGCCCCCCTTCCCCGGCGCCTTCCCCGGCGCCTTCCCCGGCGCCTTCCCCGGCGCCTTCCCCGGCGCCTTCCCCGGCGCTTTCCCCGTAACGCCGCTGCACCATGAGCCGGCGCCCTCAGCCGGTGGCGCCTTCCCCTCCGGAGCCTTCCCCTCCGGCGCCTTCCCGGGCGCCTTCCACGCCGCCGCCTACCCGAGCGCCGCCTACCCCGGCGCCGCCTTCGCGCCCTCGTTTGGGGGCGCTCATCACAGCGCTCACCAAGGCGCTCAGCACGGCGCTCAGCACGCCTTCGCGCCCTCGTTTGGGGGCGCTCCGCTCATCACGGCGCTCGAGATGCGCGCGGACGCTATGATGGGGGCTGGTACCCTCGCCCTCGCGCCGGCCGCCGCCGCCCCGAACACCGCGCCGTACACCGCGCCGTACACCGCGCCGGCGGCTACGCTCCTGACGGCGCCGCCCTCACAGTGGAACCTCCTCGCGGCGCCCGCGACGGCGCCACGGCCCGCCGCGCCCTCGCAGCGCCGGGTCATCCCGCTGCCCTCTTGCGCCCATCACGGCGCCCCCGCGCCGTGCACCGCCCCCGCAGGCGCCGCCGCCGCAGGCGCCGCCGCCGCAGGCGCCGCCGCCGCTGGCGCCGCCGTGCCTTCGCCCCATCCCTCGCCCACGACGACGCCCACGAACCCGTCACCCGTGGCCTCCTCGCACGGCGCGGCCCTGCTCTCGCCGCCCACGCCCGACGCGGCGCTGTACAGTGGCCAATCGCTCGACGGCTCCGACTCGGACTACGTGCTCGTCTCTGCCACTGGCGACGTGACGAGCGCCGTCCCGGGCGCCGGGTTCCCATTCGGGCGTCTGGTTGGCGTGCCCACGACGGCGCCGTCACCCGGTGGTATGCCCGGTGGCGTGCCCACGACGGCGCCACGACCCGCTGCGCCGCCGACCGCGTCGTCGTCGCCCCCGCCCATGTCGGCGGCCAGCGCAGCAGCGGTGGAGGCGGAGGCGGCGGCAGAGCACCGGCGGAGGTGGGCGGCAGCCGAGGCGGCGGAGGCGGAGGCCGCGGCCATGGAGCGCGCCTTCATGGGTGGCCTGCTCGAGCTTGCTGCGTGGCTCGCGCGCGCGAATGCAATCGGCGAGCTCGCCACACTCTCGTTTGATGGCTTCGTCCACGGCGAGACGGTTACACCTGTCGAGTCCCTCGCTTTGCATGTCAAGGCTCTCGATCTGATGGCCCACGGGATCGAGCTTGCCGATCGAGTCGCGACCATCGCGCCGCCACCGCGACTGCAGGCCGCAGTGGCAGAGGCGCTCGCGCAGGCAGAGGTTCTCCGCGGGCGCTTCACTGCGCTGCTGCGCTCCGCCGAGGCATGCCGCGCCATTCACCTCGAGGCTGGGGGCCACCGGACGGCCGCCTCCGCCTCCGCCTCCGCCTCCGCCTCCGCGTCGGCGTCGGCGTCAGCGTGCGCCTCCGCGCCAGCCGGTGGCGGTGGCGGCGGCGGTGGCGGCGGCGGCGGCGGCGGCGGCGGCGAGCGCGCAAGCAGCGTGTGTGTGGAGGAGGTCCTCTACCGGCAGGCCCTGTGCATGGGGCGGGAGGCTGCAGTGGACGAGCTGCTCGGCCAATACGAAACTTCCGCCACTCTGTACACGCGTGCCAAACTCACTCTCGAGCAGCTCGCGCGTGAGCCCCTCGTGGGAGAGGCCGACCGAGAGGTGCTACTCAAGTACAGCGCAGGCTTCACATGGCGGCTCCACGAGCTGCGCACCAAGCTCTATAGCGAGCCGACCACCGCGCCAGCCACCTCCGCCGTACGGACGAGCATGGTGGCCGCCGTTGGCAGCGGCGTCGCGCCTTGCGCCTCGATAGACATGACTCATGAGCCCCGCACGTAGGGTACACGTAGGGCTTCGTCTCGAGCCGCCGCCGGCCGCAGCGAGAACCGCGGCCGCTGCGCTGTGCTGAGCGAGAGTGCGTCTCCCGTCGCAGCACGCAGGCGCCTGACTGAGAGCACTGAGGCTAGCGAGGTGGAGCCGCGATGCCGATCGGGGTCTCAAACATGCACCGAGATTCGTGTTCTTACTGGAGAGCCATGGGCGGTAGGTCAAGTCAAGTCAAGTCGCCATGGCTCTGCGCGCTCTTGTGCGCAAGACCACGAGAGCGAAGCCAAAGCTAGCTCCACAGTGGTGGCGAGACGCGAGGCGCGCATACCCAGAAGGAGGTTTCCCCACTCGTGCTTTCTTCACGCCCTGTGGACGAAGGTCGACTTACCCGTCAGGGCCGTCACCTCTAGCTCTGGCACCGGCTCGAACGTCGTAAAAGATACAAGTGTGTCCCCTGTTCGTAGAGGAAAGCACGTTGTTCAAGCAGGAACTCTCACACCTTCTAGGAGCGCTTCTTAAATCCGCACCTTAAAAAGTGAAAGCGTGTCGTCGCCGCTTCCGTCGCTCTCTGGTCTCGCACTGCGCGCGCGTGCCGGCTGCCGCCCATGGCCATGCAACCCCAAGCTGCCGGCGGTGGCGGTCTATTGCAGACCAGTTGCTGGCCAAGCGCGTGTCTCGCCAAGTGTGGTTCTGCAGTGTCGTTGCGCTGCCGTTTTTAATTGGCTGTGTAGTTCCAACACAACGTCCACAGCACCACAGCTGTGAACGTGCCGCCGCCGCCTCTGCTACAGCCGCCACCGCCGCCCCCGCCTCGGCGCCCTCCGCCGCCACCACCGCCGCCACCGCCTTGGCGCCTCCAGCTCGACGACGACCTCTCCCCAGCCGAGGAGGCCGCTCTGAGCCCCCGGCCACACCACGTGTCGCCTCCGCCCTCGCCTCCCCCGGGTCAGGACCCTTGGGTGCAGCCCCTGCCCGTCATGCCATGCCATGCCATACCATATCATTCCATGTTTGGCGGAGATGGAGATGGTCCCTCTCTTCACTCGCCAGCCAGGCGACGTGATAGTATGTGTTGTGTCTGTGTGTCCGCCACGGTCCACACGCCCGCCAGGCGAGGTGGTTGCACGGGTTCAGACCCGGGGTTGACCCGGGGTATGGCGACTCTGATCCGTGTCTGTGAGCGCGGTACACGTTGCATGTCGCGAGCATGAGAATGAAGCGGCTGTGACGTGTGCGAGGTGTTCGACCTTCA
>Ga0210240_102085_pt1 | contig 12718 bp, 11 predicted proteins | sample ChrtobMetP5a_4mM_FD_155463 | JGI IMG/M metagenome (GOLD analysis project Ga0210240, IMG submission 155463) | Chrysochromulina tobin associated microbial communities from unialgal haptophyte culture, Seattle, Washington, United States - P5a_4mM | ecosystem: Host-associated > Algae > Haptophytes >...
CGCGTGGCAAAAGCCGCATTCGAGCCGGCACACGGCACGCATGTGGGGCGTTCTCGGGATGAGCAAGTGTTCGGTTCGTACGAGTGTCAGCGTGCGTCGTCGTGCGCTCTCCATGCTACTCGGGCACGGTGTGTTAGGGCATGAGCCGCTCTCCGTGTGTGAGGTCGCGTGAACGGTTTCTTGGGTGGAAAGGCCGCGTCCAGCGGTTCACAGACAAGAAATTCAGGCCCCCTGGTCATCTCAAATATGGCGACGCGGGTCATTCTCATCTTTGTGTGCAGCACATCGTCGCTGCACGCTCGTGCCGCCGTGCTCGCGGCTCGCTCACTCCCACTGGCCGCACCGTCGGCGCCGCGCCGCGCGTCCGCCGCGCTCATGATGAGCCCTGAGGCTGACGGTGCCGCAGCTGCCTATGATGATGACAACAACCCCTTCTCATCCAAACCGCGGCTCGTCGACCCGATGACCACCTCCCTCGGTAAGGAGAAGGAGCTCGAGCCCTTCCCCGGCCCGCCGATCGTTGAGGAACTCGTGAGGACGCATGACAGCCGGCCGCTGTTCGTGAGCGTCAACTACTTCACACCGAGCCACATGCCGTCGGGGGAGCTGCAGACCGCGTACGTGGACTGGCTCGGCGACGGCAGCGGCGATCGCATCTGCCTGCCGCACTATATGCTGTCGGCGGACAGCTTCGAAGATGTGATGGACACGATGGGTAAGCTTCGCCGCAGGCGCCAGCGCGCCACCGCGTGAAAATGCGTCCACGTGAAAATGCGTCCACGCACGCGCGCACGCGCACACAGCCAGCCGCGACTCGCGCTTGCCTCCCAGCCGTCCGTCAACTCACTCCTGCGTGCGGTCTCTGGCGGCAGGCGACGTTCTCACAGACGACGAGATCGCGGAGATGGAGGCGCAGGAGGACGCGGCCAAGGCCAAGGCGGCGGCAGCCGGGAGTGACGCATCGGACGGCGTCGAGACGGGTGACGACGATCAGGGCGCCACCGCACGGGCCACCCCCGCCGTCGCCGCCGGCGGTGGTGCAGCGCAGATGCAGCCGATGACGGTGCAGTTCGTCCTCGGCCACTTGACGGTCGGCCGGTTGGCATCGTGGGGTGAGGCGCGCTCGTGGAGTGCGTCTGATCCGATTGAGAGGGGCGGCGGGTACGGCGGCGGCGCTCACCTGCACCAGTGGATGGTCCTCGACGAGCCTGCACTGCGTGTAGTGCCGACCGGCCAGTTCCGGCGCTCGTTCGCCATCCATTGTCTCGATCAACCGGCGAGCGCCGAGCTGCGCGCCAAGACGCGCGAGGCGCACATAGAGTGGCTTCGGGCTTCGGGGCGCGTGCAGCTCGCGGGCCCGCTCCTCGCGCCGCCCTCGGCGGCTGAGGCCGCCGAGGCCGCCGACGCAGGCGGGGTGGGCGTGGGCGCGCGCGTGGGCAGCTTGCTCATCGTGAGCGGCGACGACCTCGAGCAGGTGCGCGAGTGGGCGGCGGACGACCCCTACAAGGTTGCCGGCCTCTTTGCGTCAGTGACCGTCGCGCCCCTCGCCCAGTACTATGTCAAGAACCAGCTCGACCTGGGCCTCTGACCATGCACAGCGAGGCTCGAGCGACAGGCGCGCCGCCCTATTCCCCCCGAAGGTACCACCCGCAGCACGAGCTATCTTGTCACGCCCTTAACGGCACCAAGGGGTTATAATACAGTGTTCAGAGTGTAAAGCCGTGAAAGGCTGACTAGTGCTGCTCCCGTGCGTCGTGAGGGTACGCGTCTTCTGGTCTGCCGTTACCGTTTCGCCCCTCCCACCTCCACGCGCAGTCCACGTACGAGCGCCACGTCCCGGCCGCGCGCCTATAACCCGCTACCGCCGTTCGGTGCGTCGCTCGTCGTCGCGACCGCGCTGCGTCCAACGCAATGGTCCAATGCTCCGAAGAAGATCCGAACCCGTCCCGCGAAACGCGTGCCGTCCAAACGCAAACCCCGACAAACGCCGGGCCGACCGCCGTCGACAAATTTATCTCTCTCCCCGACCGTCTCGTAACTCCGGCGGGTCGTAAGTCAAATATAGACACGAGATACGACCGGAGACGCGAGACCCGACTCGGGACTCGGGCGACACAACCGGGAGAGCTCGCCGCATCTCCAGGAAACGCGGGTGCGCGGCGCCGAGGAGAGAGCTCGAACTGTACAACATCTTGTATACGCCAGGTGCATCGAGCATGCGTCCGACACGAATTTGACCCCGGAGACCGCTCACGATGCTGTGGGCACGTCGTCAGGACGGGGAGCTTCAGCCATCTTGCGCATCTTCTTGCGCTTGCCCTGGCCTTTGCCCTTGCCCTTGTCCTTGAGCAATTTCTCCTCGCGCTTTTTCCCTCTTCTGGCCTTTTTGGCCTCCGGCGTGTTGCCGGCCTCGATGCCGCTCGCCTGGCTCTTGACCTTCTTACGCTTCTTGGCCACGTTGCTGGGCGTCGGCATCGACTTGCAAAACTCGCATGCTCGGCATTTGCAGTACTTGCAGCTGCACAGAGGGTGGCGGACGGGACAGGCGGTCAGAGCACGTGCGCTTCGCAGACGGCGGGCAGTCCGACTGTGCGCTGCGGCCGGCGCACTGGTTGGTCGCCTTTTCCGCCTTGCAAAAGGTGCCGCACGCCTCGTACGCATAGTCGCCCTTGAGCCCGTACTGCGTCGTGTTGCAGTACTTGCGGCCATTGGGAGTCTTCTTCTCCTCGGCTAGTTGCCGGCCCGTGACCTCAACCGGCAACGCCGCATGGTCATACCACTGCTGCTGCTGCGGCTGCTGCGGCTGCTGCTGCTGCTGCGGCGGCTGCTGCGGCTGCTGCGGCTGCTGCGGCCATTGCCACTGCTGCACGCTAGCATGATCCAGCGCCTCCATCACCTGGCTGTCATCGTACTCTAGCTCGGGATCGATCAGGGAGACGTCCTCGGCAACGTCGACGCCCGTGAGGCCGACGGCCGACGCTCGGCGAGCGTTGAGCGAAAGTATCACAAACAGCGTCAGCACGCGCGTCGGCATCGTTCGGCGGGCGACGGGCGCATTTATTTCCAATTTGGGCAAGCAGAGGACTTCAAGTTTGAACAAGAGCTCACGTCGGCGCCGATTTTGAAGCAACACGCACCAGAACGACGGAATGGGACTGTACATGTAAGGGGGTGTCGGGGATGGGTGGGACCCTGACCATGCCTGAGAGCCTGACGAGCAAACATCTCGTCTTCCCACAGCCCGAGAGAAGTGAGCCACGAGGTTAATGGCCGTGGGAAAGAGTGACTACTTGAGTAGTAGTGAGTAACTTTAGACGTCGCACGCGGAGTGCGCGGAGAGCTACAACAGGCGAGCAGCCCCCGACTCACGCCTGAGGAAAGAAAGCGCGCTTCGCGTGTAGAAGCGATCGCTAATATCCTTCGGACGATGGCCCGGAGGATTCAGATCGGGGCGCTGACGATTCAGCGCCGTGGGGCGGGGGACTGAGGATTCAGCCGGTAAAGTCGGGGTGTGTAGGATTCAGCTGGTAAAGTCGGACGTGTGTACAGGATTCAGCTGTTCAACGCATATCATGGCTGTGGAGCACTTCATCTGCTTCCGTCGGCTGTGGGAAGACGAGATGTTTGTCCTGTTGGGGAGTTCCTCTTCCGTGATGTACTTAAAAACGTGATGAGGTCACTTGACTGGGAAGGGCAAGAATTTTTACCCAGAATTGCATGCATTTCGATTCTGTCGAGATTCGATGTGCCGCAGCTACGTCATCAGCAAACTTGATCTCAGTCCGCTATTTTTGATCTCAAACTCCGCTATTTTGATCTCTCGGTCTTCCAAACATCGGATCGGAGTGGTCGTTGATCTTGGTCTGTCAGCTGAAAGGTATTCGTCTGCACTGAAATCCGTCTGCACTACCGTTGGCCTGGCCCCGAGCGCAGACGCGCACGATCATCGCGCACTCCCATACCCAGCCCTGCAGCACCCGCGCCACGCAAGGGATTCCACTGGTTTCCGTGAATGGACGAGTGAGTGGGGGAGTGAGTGAGTTTGGGGAGTGAATCGGGGACTCGACCGTCATCGTATACCATTGAGAGTGTGACGGCACTGCTTTTACATGTCGCGTCTGTCGTGTTAACGTTCACACTGTGCTTGGGGACGCGGAGAGCGTGCGCGTTGTGTTACAGCCAATGATTCAACTGACCCTTTCTCAATGGATAAAATGAAACGCACTATGTTTAGAAAATCGTCACCCAAGACTTTCACAGAAGCAGCGATTTGTGCCAATGGCCGCCGATGCTGCGACGACCGCAGAGGAGCTGCAAGCCGCGATCGAAAGGCAGCGGCGGCGGGCGGAGCGCATCGAGCAGCAGATCGTCGAGGCGCAGCGGGAACTCGAGGCCGCCGAAGAACGGCAGCAGCTCCGGCGCATCCTCGAGGAGCAGACCGCCTTGGCCGACACCAAAGCTGATGCGCTATGCTTCAAGAAGATGCGGCGCGAACGTATCGACCAAGACATTACAGGCCAGTGCGTCCCAGCCGCCGACTACAGCCGTTCCGCAAGCACCCACGTGCAGCAGACGACCAACAGAGGAAGGGAGGCGATTGCGTACGACGCAAACGTGGCCACCGGCGACTATGAGTGGGAGATCCAGGGGCTGTCGTGGCTGCGGCAGTCGCTCGAGCTGGAGGCGCGCGATTGCATCGCGAGCAGAAAATTTCAGATCGACACGACCGACGTCGACTCGACCTACAAGCTTGCCTTCTCACCGTCGTGCGCAAGCTTCTTGCACAGAGACGACGATGAGTTTTCCGTCTTCGACCCGGCGCTGCGCGGCTCGCTGGCGCTGATCCGGATCAGCGCGTCTTACGGTGCGATCGTCGACGTGGGTTTCTTCGTCAAAGAGCATCCGAGCGGCGTGTACGTGCCATGGGGTGGCTCGAGGCGCGTGGCGTGGCAGCCGCCGCCCGACGGGAATTCCGCGTGCCTTGTGCTCGGGCCCGATTTGGATGAGCCGCTCAAGGGAGTCTTCGGGCTGCCGTTTGCGCGGCTCCTTGAGAGCCCGTGGGTGCGCAATGACGCGATCACCTTCAAGGTCGTCATCAAGGAGATCGCGATGAACGAAACCGAGCACATTCGACTCGACTGGCCCGCGGACCAGAAGGCAGACCAGAAGGGGGAGCCCGAGCTGGCCGTGCCGCCGCCCACGCTCGGAGCGGACATGCTCACGATGCTCACCGAAGGACGGCACACCGATCTGACCATCGAGACCGACGGCCCTGAGCCGGGCGTGCCTGGACCATTGTTCCGTGCGCATGCCGCTGTGCTCAGCGTGCGCAGCGATGTCTTCCGCGCCGCCCTCACACATGGGATGCAGGAGAGCGCCACGCGAACCATTCGAGTGCGCGACGTGCCCCCACTCGCGCTCAAGGCGCTCCTCCATTTCCTGTACGCGGACGATTTTGGCGCTGTCGAGGCCGTCCTAGCGGAGGAGGAGGAGCCGCCTCCCCAACCGCCGCCGACGAGCTGCATGCAAGTGCTTAATACGGCGCCCTCTCCTCCCCAACCGCCGCCGACGAGCGCGGCTGCGGCCGCGGCCGAGGGCGAGGTGAGCGGCAGCAGCAGCGGCAGCAGCGGCGGCAGCAGCGGCACCACCAGCAGCGGCGGCAGCAGCGGCGGCAGCAGCGGCGGCGGCAGCAGCGGCGGCAGCAGCGGCGGCAGCAGCGGCGGCGGCAGCAGTGGCGGCAGCAGTGGCGGCGGCAGCAGTGGCGGCAGCAGCGGCGGCAGCGGAGCGTTGCGGATGGGTCAGCGGATGGGGCGGCTGCGCACACTACTCGCCGCGGCGCACCGGTACCAACTTTTTCGTCTGCTGCGCTGGTGCGAGCAGCAGCTGTGCGAAATCTTGGAAGGCGAGACGGTGTGCGAGCTGCTCGAGCTCGCGCTGCTGTACGAGGCGAGCTCGCTCGAGGGGCGCTGCCTCAAGCACTTACGTGCGCGCATGGGCGAGGTCGTCCAGCAGCCCGCCTTTCGCGCCCTCTCGCGCGAAGCCCTCGTGCGCGTCCACATGCACTGCGCGGACGTCAACCCCGCAGAGCTGTCCGGCCGCAAGCGCAAGCGCTTCGAAGAGCATGCCGAGGAGTGACAGGGCACGCGGCGACACCTCCCTCCAGTCACAGCTCACGTGTGCGCCAAAGATACGCCAAAAGAGAGCAGATGCGGCCGAGTCAGAGTGTCTCTGAAGAGGAAATATAACGCTTTGAGAGATTCTAATATCGTGAGATGTTCAAGTGCGAGCGCGCGACCGAAAGCAGCCCTAAGGGCGCAAGTGGCGAAGCACATGGACAATCATGCCCAAGGGAGCACCAGGAGGATGGTCCGCGGGGGGGACCCCCCTGACGCCATGAAAAAGAGGAGCGTAAAAGAGTGCCCTGAAGCCGAATCACAACGCTTCGGGATACGGTATGTGGGAACGATGGTCGACGCTGAGTGTGACCTGTTCCTGTACAGTTTACAGAGCCCCGTTACCCAGAGCATTGAAACTACTAGTTAGAGCACGCGGTTAAGTGAATATAAACCACGTGTCAACCGAGGGGTGCGGAACCGTCCGTTGAGGTGGTGTGGTTCGCGCGCGGGGGGGGACCGCGACGTAACAGACTTTCTGACTGACACGTGTCCACATTGATGAAGGCTGATTAGGAGCCGATCACGGGCGCTCGTCGACAGCGAGCAGCAGCAGCAAGCTGCACAACTAGGTGCAGAGGCAAAAACGAAGCGCAAGGCTGAGCAGGAATCCATGGCCGACCCGGAGGTCGAGCTGTACAAGGTGCGTGCCCAGTTCGCCGCCGCTAGCCCAACATCGGCCTGCACGCATCTCACAGCGGCGTGGCTCACGATGGAGCTTCTCCGCTTTGAGAGCCGCTGCACCGCCATCCGCTCACCTCGAAATGCGCGCGCTCTTCGCAGATTCCAGAGCGCGTGTCGGCCAACGCGCACGTAACGGGCATGCATAACTACCTCTCCATGTGGGAGAAGTCAGTCGACCAGACTGACGCCTTCTGGGGCGCGCAGGCGATCGAGCGTCTAAGCTGGTTTGCACCGCCGAAGACGGTCATGCGCGGCAGCCTGGCTGGCGGCGACGTGGCGTGGTTCCCCGACGGCGTGCTCAACGTTTCGGTCAACTGCCTCGATCGGCACCCAGCCGACCGGCTCGCCATCATCTGGGAGGGCGATGAGCCTACCGAAGTGCGCCGGATCACGTACGGCGAGGCGCTCGGCGACACGTGCCGGCTGGCGAACGCGTTCCGAACGTACGGCGTGCGCAAGGGCGACCGAGTGTGTCTTTACATGCCCATGGTGCCCGAGGCTGCCTACTGCATGCTCGCGTGCGCGCGCATCGGCGCGGTGCACTCGGTGGTGTTCGCGGGATTCTCAGCAGAGGCTCTGCGCGCGCGTGTGGTCGACTCGCAGTGCAAGTTGATGCTGACGGCGGACGAGGGGCTGCGCGCGACGAAGGTGATCAAGCTCAAGGGCGTCGTCGACACCGCCCTCGCCGCCGAGTGCGAGTGCGTCCAGACCGTGCTCGTGTACAAGCGGACAGGTGCCGCGTGCGGCTGGGTCGAGGGACGCGACGCGTGGATGCATGAGGCGATGGCCAAAGAGCGCCCCTTCTGCGCGCCCGAACCAGTGACGGGCGAGGAGCCCCTGTTTTTGCTCTACACGAGCGGCTCGACCGGCAAGCCCAAGGGCATGATGCACACCACCGCCGGCTACCTGCTTTGGGCCTCGTTTACTCATCACTATACATTCGATTACCACGTGGGAGAGGTGTATGCATGCGTCGCTGACATCGGATGGATCACAGGCCATTCGTACATCGTGTACGGCCCGCTCGCCAACGGTGCGACCACGCTCATGTTCGAGTCGATCCCTACCTACCCCGACGCGGGCCGGTACTGGGACTTGTGCCAGCGCCACCACGTGACCCAGTTCTACACGTCACCCACAGCCATCCGCACACTGATGAAGTACGGTCCCGATCCGATCAAGAAGTATGACCTGTCGTCGCTGCGCGTGCTCGGCACGGTTGGCGAGCCGATCAATCCTGAGGCGTGGCGCTTCTTCTTCGAAGAGGTCGGCCAGGGCCGCTGCGTCGTCGTCGACACATTTTGGCAAACCGAGACGGGCGGACACATGATCACCAACTTGCCTGGGTGCCAACCCATGAAGCCGGGCGCTGCCTCTCTCCCCATGTTCGGGGTGCGCCCTGTGGTGGTCGACATGCAGAGCGGCCAGCCCATCGAGGGCAACAGCGTCGAGGGTGTCCTGTGCTTCGGCCAGCCATGGCCCGGGATCGCGCGCTCCATCTACGGCGACCATCAGCGTTATCTCGACACGTATCTCAAGCCGTACCCCGGCTACTACTTTACAGGCGACGGGTGCAAGCGCGACAAGGACGGGTACATTTGGATCACCGGGCGCGTCGACGACGTGCTCAATGTGAGCGGCCACCGGTTGGGCACCGCCGAGATTGAATCTGCCCTCGTGTGCCACCCCGCGTGCGTCGAGGCTGCCGTGGTAGGGGTGCCGCATGACATCAAGGGTCAAGGCATCTTTGCGTACTGCATCCTGCGGGATGGCGTCGAGGAGACGGCGGAGCTCGTGCCTGCGCTCAAGGCGGCGGTGCGCACGGCCATCGGTGGCATCGCGATGCCCGACTACGTAGTGCTCACGCCGGCGCTCCCCAAGACGCGCTCCGGGAAGATCATGCGCCGCGTGCTGCGCAAGATCGCGTGCCAAGAGACGGACTCCCTCGGCGACACGTCCACTCTCGCTGACCCCTCCATCGTCGAGACGCTCATCGAGAAGGTGACTGCCTTGTACGCCAAAAAGTGAGCGCGCGCCGCCGCCGCAGCCGACGACGGCCACAACGCGGAGCCCAGCGAGGGAGGCTTCCAAATGCTATGGGGCTGGGGCTCCCGACAATCGCGAGCTACACCAAGGGCAGCCGCCACTGAGGGAGGCGCCATGGAGGGAGCCGCCAGCGACATCGACGTGCGCCAGAGGCCTTGAGCGCATCGACGACCGGGCGGAGCCTGCTGCGTGCATGTGCGGGCGCCATGGTGGGCGCGTGCATTCGCAACATCGGGCGCCATGGTGGGCGCGTGCATTCGCAGCATTGGCCGCGAACAAGACGGCGCGGGTCGTGAGAAGGCGAGGACGAGCGCGGCGACGCGCAGTGTGTGGCGCAGAGCTTAAGGGTAGAGAGAGAAGTAGAGACTGGAGGCCGTGCGGAACGTGAGTCGTGACAGTGACGCGGGCGTGGCGATGCGCGGCCGGGCCCTCGCATCCCCGCGCTACCGGCTCTTGTGCGTACTGCTAAACTTTAGTTTTTGATTCACATTGGTCTCAACTCTCGTAAACTCATGCATGCCTTAGCATCGCCTCAAGACGTTCGCCATCGTTCTGCCGTGCCCGTGCGCCCATTAAGCGCCACCCTAAGCACCTTCTTTGCCGTCCGCAAGCGCCTCAAACTCGGCAATACGAGAGATGACAGCCGCCTCGCGAGCCTCACCCTCCAAGGCCGCCTCGCGACCTTCCGCCTCCTCCGCCGCCTCCCGTGCCCTCGACAGCTCCTTCAAGCGACTGATGCGGCGGCCGCTTCGCGCCTGCGACGTCGGAGGTACGATGGAGCCGACGGCGGCCTTTGTGTACGCGACGAAGGCACGCTGCTGTGCGGCCGCTCGCTCCTGACTCGCTACTTCGAGCTGCGCCTTGGCAGTCACCTCCGCCGCCGCCGCCTGCACAGCCGCCTCTGCCGCTCCGATGGCTGCCTCCTCGGCCGCGGCCGCCTCTGCAATTTTTGCCTCGGTGATCGACGCCTCCAACTGCCTCGCCTCGGCCACTCGCGCCTCCGCCACGCGTGCTTCCGCCGCGGCCAACTGGCTCGCGCTCTCCTGCGTGGCTGCGGCCTCCGCGGTTGCAAATCGGGCCGTTGCCACCACCTCGTCAAAGTGGCAATCTACCGCATCCACGAGTGCATCTACCTCCGCAAGCAACGACGCGCGCACCGTTGACGAGTCCGCTGTTAACCTCAAGTCCGCTGCGGCGGCGGCGGCGGTGGCGCCGCCGAAGGCAAAGGGATCGACGGCGAGGGGTGTGAGATGGGTGCCTGGCAGCACGAGCGAGCGCGCCCGCGCCAGCGCCGGTAGGGCCCGTAGGAGCTGCGGAGACTCGTCGAGTGAGTCGACTGTGAATTGGACCACGAGGGGTGTGGCTGGCCACGTGTACGAGGTGCCCAACAGGGCGCGCACTTCGTCGGGCGAAGGTGAGAATTCGGCAACGCCGCGTGAGATCGAGCTCAGGACCTCGGGCACCTGGTCCGCCAGCGCCGCCAGCGCCTCCGCGTCCCGCAGCGCCCGGTCTGCCGCGTCCGCCGCCTCGCCGAGCGCACGCACCCCCACTGCCTGGCCAAGCAAGACGAGCGGGTTGAGAGCGTAGGCGTTGAGCTGGCGGGCGAGGGCGAAGCCTCCGCGGCGCAGCCCGGCGACCGCCCTGATGGCATCTCCCATGGGCTCAGGCCGCGTGAGCGGCTCGAGCGGCGCGAGCGCCGGCACGAACACCTCGCGGAAGAGCGGGATCGCGTCGCTCACTGGCTTGTTGTTGTACGAGAGCAGCGCCGCGCCCTGGCAAGCGCGCGCGTACTCGGGATAGAGGCAGCACAACAGCACCTGCATCAGCGCGCCCAGGCTGTGCCCCATCGCCATCTGAGGCAAGTCGCCGTACTCAGACGTGAGCGCTGCCTTGGCCACGCCGAAGCGTTTATGGATGTCTGCCGCAGGCTTGCGGTAGTCAAAGTCAACCGCAAAGGGCGTCGCAACGATTACGTACCCACGGCGGCTCAGCGATTCGAGCATGTACCGGTAGGCTACCTGCGGCGCTGGCGACACGAACACGCCTCCCAAGAAGTGCACGAGCGCGCGAGGCTCACCATCTGGCCGCAGCAGCTGGCATCCGCCTGCGTACTCCTCCCACTCGGCTGCCATCGCCATCGCGCGCAGATCGGCCCGCAGGACCACCTTCGAAGGAGCTCGCAGAATCGCGGATGTGTGCGGCCCATTCAGCGCCGAGGCGGCGGTGATGGCCGGCAGGAGCAATGAAGCGAGCATTGAAGAGGATTCTTGACGTGTCTCGGAACTTACCCTTTCCAGGAACATGAATGAACAGAAATGGGTTAACAAGAAAGCCCAGAAATGGATTGGACCACAACTCGACAAGAGATCAGCAACCCAGGAGCCAGGTCAATATCACACCCAAACCTTGGCTCGCGTTCAACCGTTCATCATTTATTCTCGTGAAAAGAAGACAATCGATGTGCGCTGCGGGGTGCGTGCCGGGGTGCGTGCATTTGATTTACTTCGCGATAGGTCTGGAATCAAACAACTGACGGGCTTGGCTGACGGGCTTGGAAAGAACAACACCTAAAAAGGGTTCGAAACGCAATACCGGTTCCACTTCCGCACCCATTCCACATCCACATTGCCTCAGGTGCATCGGGACCATGCCGGACAAGAGAGGCCGTCTGCTGAAAGGCGAGCCGGGCTACGAGACGTCTGCAGTCGCCAAGGACAACGCCAAGAAGAACGCCAAGCGGCTCAAGAAGGGCGAGCCGGGCTACAAGACGTCTGCAAGCGCCAAGAACAACGCCAAGCGGCTCAAGAAGGGCGAGCCGGGCTACGAGACGTCTGCAGTCGCCAAGAACAACGCCAAGAACAACGCCAAGAAGCAGGAGCGCGAGCGCGAGGAGGCGACGGAGCGCATCGCGAAGTTTCCAAATCGTGTCGAGGAGCTGCTCTCGTCGGAGGCGGCCACTGACGTCGCGAAGACCATCCTTGAGAAGCAGGCGACCGCCATCGTCCCGAGGCCGATCCTCGAGGTGCTCGCCAAGGAGATCGGCATCGACGACGTCTCGCGTCTCCCCCTCGACGACTGGCTCACCCTCAACCAGCTCTTCACGCACGCCGCCGTCTCCTTCTACATCGGCTACACCAGACAGTCCCTCCCGGCCGAGGCCCTGTGCTGGATCTCTCCGAGAAGCGCGACAAGAATGGCGACTTCATCGCGACGGGAGAGCGCAACCGGCCGACGCTCCTATGGCCCGACGGCACGTACATCAAGCCATCAGAGGCGAAGACTCTCCTTGGCTTCAAATTCTTCGAGGTGTACGCCTCCACCTTGCAGATCAACGCGCGCGCAGTCGAGGCCGCGCTGCAGAAGCTCAAGCAAGCACTCCCACTCGGCACCCGCCTGTGGCGCTGCGCTGACATGGGGCCCAAGTACGACAAGAATGTTGATGGCCATCTGCATAAGGTCTACATCACCGTCTCGCCATTCATCGGCGACATGGTCCACACCGGCGAGATCATCATCAACGAGTAAGCCGGCTGTGGGAGACAGTGTGACAGAGCGAGACGGCGCGCGTCGTGCAGTGATGCGTGCGTGCCATGTCGACGAGCTGAGGGGGGAGAGTGTAGGTGGAATACGGGAGTGACCGAGCACGCGCGCAGTGATGCGTGTGCGTGCCGCGTCGACGAGCTGAGCGTACACTTCGGAAAATGTGCGCTCAAATTTGTGCGACACTTGCAGCCTGCCCTCGGCAAAACTCATGATGGGATATAGTCTTAATCTGTGTGGGGGGTCGGGGCGCACCAGACGGGACCCCCAAAAAC
>Ga0210240_102096_pt1 | contig 12668 bp, 9 predicted proteins | sample ChrtobMetP5a_4mM_FD_155463 | JGI IMG/M metagenome (GOLD analysis project Ga0210240, IMG submission 155463) | Chrysochromulina tobin associated microbial communities from unialgal haptophyte culture, Seattle, Washington, United States - P5a_4mM | ecosystem: Host-associated > Algae > Haptophytes >...
GGTGGTGGCAGCGAGGGCGGGGGCGACGAGGGCGGCGGCGGCGGCGGTGGCGAGCGCGAGGGCGGTGGGGAGCGCGGCGGCAGGAGTGGAGGCAGCGCAGGAGGGGGAATGGCTGGTGAGGGCAGCGGTGGCGGTGGAAGCAATGGCTCACTTGGTGATGGAGGCGGTCGGAGGGGCGGAGCGGTGGTTGGAAGAGGCGAGGGCGGAGGCTCATGCGGTGGAAACGAAGGCGTTCGGGCTGGCGGCGATGGTGACGGTAGGTACGGCGCAGGGGGCAGCACCGAGGACGGCAGAGGCGGCGAGGGCGGCGAGGGCGGCAGCGAAGGTGCCGGCGAGGGTGCCGGCGAGTGTAGCGGCGGCGGTGATGAAGGCCGCGACGGTGATGGTGGTGGCGAGGGCGGCGGCGGTGACGGCGGGGTCGGTAGGGGCCTTGGCGGTGATGGCGGAGGCGGCAACGGTTGAGGCGAAGGCAAGGGTGGTGAGGGCGGTCGGGAGAGCGGCGGCATGTGTGGCGGAGAAGGTGCCTCACCTGAGCCCATGTCACCGGGTGCGTCAGGTGGTGGCAGCGAGGGCGGGGGCGACGAGGGCGGCGGCGGCGGCGGTGGCGAGCGCGAGGGCGGTGGGGAGCGCGGCGGCAGGAGTGGAGGCAGCGCAGGAGGGGGAATGGCTGGTGAGGGCAGCGATGGCGGTGGAAGTAAGGGCTGACATGGTGATGGAGGCGGTCGACCGGGCGGTGGCATGCTTGGCCTTGGCGTGGCACCGGAACTCATGTCGTTGAAGTCTTCGCCCGATCCGGAGCCCATATCACCAACCAAGTCAAACGGCATTAACGGTGGCCAGGGCCGCATAGCAGGTGGTAGTATGAGCGGAGGAGATGGCGACGGTGTGATTGGTGATTGTGGCTGATGTTGGGCAGTGGCATCAACCACGATACAAACAATTGCCAGCAGGACTTGGAGCAACCGCGAAAATGGCAGCGGCCTACATGATGAGGTCCCTTCCATTGCCGCTGACCCGCTGCTTGAAGCGGCCGTGAACGCGAACATCACTCAGTGTGAACGTTAACACGACAGTCGCGACAACGCTCAGAATACACACACCTTACATGACCGCATACGAGACACGGAGCATGCGCGCGCTGGCGGCGTTGAGAATGGTTTTGGCGTCGGCGGTTTGGATGGCGGTGGAGATGTTGGCAACGTGAGGTGCGTGAGGAAGCTGCGGGGGGACGAAGTAGGGACGAAGAGACGTAACGGTATATGTCAAAGTTTCACCGTCAGCGGTCAGGCCTCAGCGCTCAGGCGTCAGGGTCATGCCGGTCAGGGTTCACCGTTTCAGCCCCACCTCCGCACCACCTGCACCGCCTCTCCGGCTCTCGTCTCCTGACCGAATCGCGGCGACTCGCCCGGCCGCGCCCCCGCCCGCGCGCCCGGAGCGAGCGAGGACCCGGTACGACGTTGCGCGACAGGCTTCTGGTGCTGGTCAGATAGACGAGCGTGGGGGCGGCCCCGGCGTAGAGCCGTACGAGCGGAGCGCGGCGGTGACGCATCGCCATCGGGGAGCCACGCATCGCTCCCACGCGGGCTGAACCCCAACCCCGGGTTGATACCCGGGGTATACTGTTCTGTACGCGTTTAGAACTTGGTGCCCCCCAGCACACCACACGCAAGAGTCATGATTTCGCGGTGCGCTAGGCACAGCAAAGCCGAAGCCCATGCTAAGGTGTAACAGCCTCTCTCATTCCCCCCGGCCGTGTCGTCTACATCACGAATCATTCGCCGGGCTGCAGACCTCTCCTCAGGCCTCAGCTACTAGCATGTCTTCAGGAATGATCAATCACAGACATTCGAGCGCGGCCCTCGTGTGTGTAGGTTCACAGCGCGGTCTTAGGATGAAGCATCCTGGACCGCTCGGCGTCGTCCTCGTCCACGTGCAGATTGTACCTCTCCAAATCAACCTCACCCTTAGAGCTCTCGTCGCTCTCCTTTGTCAGCCCCTTCAGCACCTGCCGAATGAGAAGCCACGACCAGTGCAGTTGAAGCCCGGTGAAGAGCAGCGCGAAGCTGATGCCGCACGCGGCCAGCGCCGTCTTGGGCGTATCGGCGTCAGGCCCAAACTGCAGCTGCGTCGCGAGATCGGGGATTGCTTGCGTGAAGATGACGACGGGAAAGTAGACGGTGCGCAGCACAAGGAACGACAGCGCAAACACCAGCCGCATGGCCTCATTGATTGCACTGAGAAAAGGGTGGCTCGCCGCCACGTAGGCAAAGTGCTTCGGGTGGAAAAGGTCGACAATCACGAGAGGAACCGATGAGATTTCGATGACCCCCACGAAAAAGGGCGCGTAGTGCTGCAGATAGGGCATCAGGCAGATGGCGGCGAGGATCGCGAGGCCAACGTGATGCCCCATGCCTGCCGCTGAGTAGATTGAGGGAAGCAGCGTCGCCCAAATGTCCCAAAAAACCATCGCCCCGAGCACAATGGCAGATAGTTTCTCGCCGACAGGATCACGGCCGTACAGCCGCCCCTCGACCGTGGCCGCGAGTTCTTGCGCTTCCTCGTCTGGGAAGAACCAGCCAGCGCAGCCAAGGTACGAGACGTAGATCATCAGAGGGAGTGTGACTAGTTGATGGGCAACGAAGGCTGGCTCCCGCCGTGCGATTGGCGAGGCGATCGGTGAGGCGAGTACTGCGCCCAATAGCAGTTGTGCGGCGGCGAGACCGGCGCCGACCTTGACGGCCAGCTCTAGCGCAGGGTTGTCGAAGAGGGAATTTTCTATCATGTACACGCCGGATCACTTTGGGCCTTCGTCATCCAACGCGACCGGGACGGGCCGCGAAACTGACGCGTGAATATTCATACAGAAAAATCCTTTCCACGGACAACCGTTCTTTTTGCGGTAAAAAGACACCGGGGGAGCCGACCGGTACGTCGGAAGCCAACCTCTTCACTTGTGCGACGCAGCGCGCGTTGTTTCTCTGGCGCGTCCTGTGTGAGAGCTGCGGCGGGTGCCAATGGCGCGCCGCGAGCTCGACCTCGCGATGGGCCTCTTTGGCACCTATGACGATCCGCGGCTCGAAACGTATGCTCCACGCAGGCTACGCCTGCTGTGGATCGAAAATTCACCACTGGATTGCCGCATCTGGTCCTACTATTGTGACATCAAGGCGGCTATGGCCCGTCTGCACGAACTATGTACGCCACGTGGAAGTGACACGTGCGTTGATCGCAGTGACGGAAGGCGGGAGACATTTGTCGCCGACGCGGCCATCGTCGGGCCGCGCTACTCTATTAACGTTGCAAGCGATGACGAGCCGCTTGGCTTCAATCGACCTGCCCACGGCCGGATGCCCTTGCTTGTGCTGCAGAACAAGATGTACACGCCGCAAGGCTGGCGCGAGATTGTGGGCGATCTGGACGCAAAGCTGAGGTGGGTGCGCTCTGCTGGGGCGATCGCCGCGTTCACGTGGCTCTCCAAGTACCGCGAATTCACGCGCATCTCTGGTGTCCCGCATCACTGGCTACCATTCGGCGTTGACCCGACCAGATTCGGCCGGCACGCGGGCTCTTTGGGCGTTGCCGTGCAGCAGTTTGATGTGGGCTTCACCGGTGCGAGCGGAGCCGACAAGTATCCACTGCGCCGCGCGCTGCTAGAAGCTCTGCAGGCAATGAACGTCACGCTCTTCACGGGCTCGTGGCTGCAGACGGCACTCAAGCGAGACGATAATCATTCGTGGAAGGCGGGGACGCACGAAGAGTACGCGCAGATCATGTCTCGCACCAAGGTATGGCTGAGCACCACGGGACCGGAGTTTATCGTGGGCACTCGCTACTACGAGGTGCTCGCCTCAGGAACGACCATGCTGCTGTGCAACCGAGCCACCAACGGCGCCGGTGCTGCCTCGTCGTTGTCGTGGCAAAGCGCCGTCTATGACGGCCTATTTGAAGATGGCGTGCACGCCGTTTTCTTTGACAACGTGAGCGACATGCGCACCAAGGTGAGCTACTACTTGAACAACGAGCTGGAGCGGCGCTCGATTGTTCGTGCCGCCCACGCTCGCACGTTGCGCTTGCATACATGGGATGCACGGGCGCGCTTTGTAAGTTGGATCGCCGAGGAGGCCATTCGGAGACAGGCGAACCGCACGACGCCGCACTACATTCGCGAGGCCATCCTCGGCAAGCACGGCACAGCAGCTAATGAGACGGGCTCCGCCACCGTCGTCGGATGCTATGCCTTTGCGCAAAAGGTCCCCGCCACGCGCACTCCCGTGGCATGGCAAGAGCCGCCCCGCTCGCGCAACCGACGCAATCTCCATCGCTACACTGTGCAGAGCTGCCACACGGCATGCACAGCGTTTCCAAGGACTGCTGATGGCTACTTTGGGCTGCATGGTGGCGGCTTCTCCAACGGCAACGCCCATGTGCTCGCTCGCTGCTTTTGTGCGGAACGCACTTGCCCTCGCTCTCGGTGCTTGGCTGAAGCGCTGCCTTCGCACCAGTGCGCGACGAGCTGCAGTCTTCACGATGCTCGGCCGTGCGGTGGGCCCGCGGCGCTGGCCGTGTATGCTGTGGGCGGCGGCGTCGGCATGAGCATCGGAGCGAGTGAGAGCGTCACAACGCTCCCTGAGATCGCGCATCGTCGTCGAAGCAGTACCCGCGGGCCGTGGGCGAGGCGCGCGCCGCGCCGCCACGGGCACGGCTCGGCCGCGGCGCGTAATGGCACCGCGAGGTCATGAAACCGACAAATTGGGACCAGGTTCTGGGACGAGTGAGGAGTGAGGAGTCAGGAGCGTCCCGGAGCCTCGAGAGTCTCGAATTCAATCGGCTCGTCGGCCCGGCTGCGCCATCCACCCTCTGAGGAGAAGCGAAGAGAGTGTCCAATAGAGGTCCTTTTGAACGTACAACGTTGAAGAGGGTCCTCTATGAAAATTCCGGCCAGAAGCCATTTCCCAGTAAAAGCAATTGCTTGGGCCTTGGCGGTTGGCCAGATAAGCCAGTGAGATCTTGAAGGTTGATCATCTTCACTGAGTCATACACCGAACACCGCACGGGATAAATCTGGAGCGTTGGGGGAGAGAGCTTTCGTTTCGGAGAAAATAGTTCACACCCAAGATGTGGTTTCGGAGCGAGCGCCGTCACGCAGAAAGGTGCCATGCTTGCCCACGTCGCTCATGCAGCTCGAGCCTGCGCTGCCCGTTGCTGACTGGTGTTTTGCCCCGCTCCTGCGCCCGCAGGTCGACGTCAGTCTACCGTCTCCAGGCAGGCTCTAGAGGCTCGTATCGAGCCTAGGACGGACCCTCGCCCTCGGCAGGACCGGAAGCCAGCAAAAGAGAACCATGCAGGTGCGGAGCGGCCCTGTGCTGCTGCTGCGCGCGCGCGCACGTGTCCGTGTGCAAACTCGGCTCACGCGTGCATCCCCATACCCGCTGCCAGATCTTTGTTAAGACTCTCACCGGCAAGACGATCACCCTCGAGGTCGAGCCGTCGGACTCGATCGACAACGTCAAGGCCAAGATCCAGGACAAGGAAGGCATCCCGCCCGACCAGCAGCGCCTGATCTTCGCGGGCAAGCAGCTCGAGGATGGCCGCACGCTCTCGGATTACAACATTCAGAAGGAGTCCACGCTGCACCTGGTGCTCCGTCTGCGCGGCGGCGGCAAGAAGCGCAAGAAGAAGGTGTACACGAAGCCCAAGAAGATCAAGCACAAGCACAAGAAGGTGAAGCTTGCCACGCTCAAGTACTACAAGGTGGATGCCGCCGGCAAGATCACGCGCTTGAGGAAGGTCTGCCCCGACCCCAACTGCGGTCCGGGCACCTTCATGGCCTCGCACTTCGATCGCCAGTACTGTGGAAAGTGCGGCCTCACCTACATGTTCGAGGGTGCTGCGAAAATGGCACCGCCGCCGCCCAAGCCCAAGGTTGAGGCTGAGGAGGCTCCGAAGGCGGCCGCTAAGGGCAAGAAGAAGTAAATCCTCTTGTCTTCGCTTTGTTCGCAATGTGTTCGTGCATATTCGCCTGCGTGTTGATGGCCAAAGAAACGGCAATTTCCCGCGTCCTCCGGCTCCGTCCCTCCGTGGTCTCGCAGTCAATGTTGATGGTGTGGCGCCCCTACGCCCTAGGCAAATAGTTTTCTTTCAGGCAAAAAAGTACTTGATACAACGATTCGGCGTTTGGTGCCATGCGGGTCAGGAAAGCAGCCGCGACTGCGGCGCCCCCGTTCTGGACGTTATGCATGTATAAACTCGCTTCCGGCGCCGCCGCGTCCCGCCAGCGCCGAGGAGCGCCGACCGTCCTGTCGGACGGCTGACACCCCCTTGCCCTTGCACGAGAGCCGTGGCCGCTCCATGATGGACGGCGCGGCACCCCTCTTCGCACATGAGGCTCCCTGATGCGATAAAAATGAACGGTGCCTCGAGCCAGCGCAGCATACCTCATGACTTGGCCCCCAGGAGTTCGGCGAGCTTGCTGTGCTCGGATGTCACCTTCTCCTTCTGCGCAACCTTGCCCAGCTGGTCGGCATTGAGCGTCTCGCCTTTAGTGGCGCGCTCCTCGAGCTCCTCAATCTGGCGCAACTTTTTCGCCAGCTTCTTGACTTCCTTGCTCAGCTCTTCGGGGTCGCCGAGAGTCTCCCACCGCGAAATCTCCGCCAGGAGCTCACCGCGTGCGGCGACTTTGGACAGCTGATCCGCGTTCAGCTCCGCGCCAGACGCCTGCTTGGCAATGAGGTCGTCAACAGCCCTCAGCTTCTTTCTAAGCGCGCGCACTTTCTTCTCCACCTCGTTGGGCTCTTTCTCGTTTGTCGCTTGTGGCGGCGCTGCATCAACCTGGGGAGCCGGCGGCGGTGGCGGTGTGGGTTCATCTTTGCTCATGACCACCGGCGCGGATACCTTCGGTGCCATGCCAATGGCCGCGGCTAGCTGTGCGACCTTGTCGATCTCCTCCTCCACAGGATTGCCCTCCTTTTCCTTCGCCCGCGCCGCCTTGCGTTTCTCATTTTTGAGCGCTGCTTTGCTCATCATTGGCCTCGGAGCCGCGTTCCCTGGGTCGGCGCCTGGCACAGGCTGCTGCAGCTGCTGCTGTCGTTTACTCTCCTGCTGTACAACTGGCGGAACGTACTTTGGCTGCTCGTCTGGAGGCACGTAACCCTTTTTGACACGCACCTGGTTTTGCGCGAGACGAGCCCACAAACAATTATGGGTGCAACGTGTGTGTCAGCGCGATCGACAGCGAGCGCACCTGTGGCCTCAACGTACCATCTGGACGAACACTTTGAGGCAGCACCGTAGCTGTGTCTGTCATGTGGCAGCGGGGTGCGGCCCTCTAGTCCGCCCACAAGCCGCCTTCGGCAAGAGGGGCCTCGGCCTCGAGCGTGCGTGCGTCGTCCACGCGCGCACGCGGTCTCTATGTGAACAGTGTAAACTCGAGCGGGTGTGAAATATCTATCCCGCATCCATCTTGGCCGCAGTCCCTGAGACGGCGACATCGTGACTCTCTACAGACGAATGTCAGATGAGCCCATCGAAGCTTTCGGCGCCGGGCTGCGAGCGCTGCCTCCATTTCCACATATTGAGCGCTGTCGGGGCGCCAATGAGCACAGCGGCCGCGTACGGCGCAACCGCATCGTCGATCGTAAACGGCAGTAGCGTCTCCCCGTACTTGATCACGTACGACGATGCGACGGTCCATGCGAACACAGCCAACAGTGCCGTTGGTGCCTCTGGTACGGCATCGGCAACGGCTTGTACTGTAGCTGCCGATGGCGTGGCCGCTGGCAAGGGCGCGACGTCGCCACTGTCGTCCGCGCCTCCAAGCGCGGCCCGCAGCGTCCACCCGTTGGAAACGGCCAGCCGATACGAGGCGAACGCGAGGGTGCAGTTCCCGAGGAATGTGAAGAAGGCTTGGAGCAGCACGATGTACGCGACGCTTGGCGCATTGTAGAAGAGATGGTACACGCACGCGCAGATTCCGGACGTGTGGGATGGGATCATTGCCCACGTCATCCCCTTCCAGCGCTCATTGCCAGATGCGAGACCGATCCGCCAGACCAGGCCCATCGCAACGAGCCACTCGAGTAGGCTGCTCACGTGCACGATCCACGTCGGAATCGACAGGGCGTTGGCAGGCTCGGAGAAGCCGAGGGTCCACACACCCTCGGGCAGGTTGCCGATGCCACCGAGAAAGGCAGTATGCTCCTGCAGCTCACCTCCCGCGAGCGAGTACGTGAGCGCGATGGTGCCCGCGGCGACACCACCGACGAGCGCCACGAGCGGTATGGCTCGTGGCTGTGTCGCGGCTGCCGCCGCTTTATCCGCCGCGCCGCGGCCTTTGATGAATGTGTCCAGCGTGAGCTTCAGGCCTACCACCTCGACAATGTTGGTCAGCGTGAGCAGCTGCTCGGCGTCTGCGTGGAGCCAGTCGACGTTGGCGAGCGTCGTGCCAAATCCCTTGACGGCAACGATGGAGGTGACAACGGTGGCGAGCACGAAGACGAGCAACGAGGTGAAGCCATTCTTGGCCGTCTCAGAGAGCCCGTTTCGCTCAAGCCGAAAGAAGTAGAGGAAGGTGAGGTACGGAACCAAGCTGCCCGCGAATAGGGGGCCGGCGAGGTTGTCGGCTTGGTCGAGGAAGAGGCGCGGCGCGGTAACGCGCAAGGCGGGGGCTGCAAGCCTCGGAAGCGATCGGAGAATCGGAGCGCCAATGTCCAGCCGCATCTACATGAACTTTCTCTCGTGCGTCTCAAAGCAACATTATGAAAGGCTTGTATTCACACCGTATAATCGAGCGACCGTTGGTTGCATTTGCCTGAGGCTTGACACTTGAGTACACTTGACGAAATTTACGGACGGAATCACAATGAAGTCGGAAGTGGGGGAGACAGCAGCGCGGCCAGCCGGCGCGACTTTGTCACCGAAGCGCGGCGCGGCGCCGACTAATGTGCCATCCTGGCGTTCGCGCTTCGTTCTCTCGGCGAAGGCCCAGGCGCCTCGAAAAATGGAACTCGTGGGGGATTCCGCGTGCGATGCCCTGGCCGCAGACTTGGTGCGGCGTGCATCCTTAGCCCTCGATGCGGGAGTGTCGCCCACGCTGGTCGACGATGGCCTCGGCGGCACGTACTTCATCCGAGACGAGCACGGGGATGAGCTGTCCGTCTTCAAACCGCGCGATGAGGAACCCAATGCCATTAACAACCCGAAGAACGAGGGTCGCTCAGGGCTCGGCGAGGCGGGGCTCAAGGGCGGCATCCGCATCGGAGACGCTGCTTTCAACGAAGCGGCGGCCTACCTGCTCGACGCGCGATCCGGCCACTTTTCCCGAGTGCCGCCTACGGCCATCGCGCGCTCCGAGCACTCGGCCTTCTTCGACGTCTCCTCTGGGGAGGGCAATTCATACGACGAGGCGGTTCATTCGCCGTTTCGCTCGCTGAAGACCAAGGTGGGCTCGCTGCAGCGTTTCGTGAGCAACGACGGCTGCGCAGACGACTTTTCCGCCTCGATCTTTTCTGAGTTGGAAGTGCAGCGGATCGCATGCCTTGATGTGCGTCTCTTCAACACTGATAGGCACAGCGCTAACCTTCTCGTTCAGCGGACGCCGCGACCCGAGACGCCCACGCCGCGTGGGGTGAGCCCCTCGCCGCCCGACTCCTCGCCGCCCGACTCCTCGCCACCCCGATCGCCCGCCCGCTCGGCCTCGCCGTCCTCTCCATTGGTACGCTCGCCCGAGGCGCGCCCCACCTCACCGTCGCCACTCGGCGCCTCCCAGCCCACCTCAATAGCTCCACCAGTCAGCTGCTCTTTGCAGTACGACGCGGAGGCGCACTCGGAGGTGATGCGGGTGGACGTGGCACTGCCACCGATGCTGCCGGTTCCCATTCTCGGCCGGGCGGTGGCCCTCAACCGGGGCACACGCCCCGTCTCGACATTGCCCCCCCCCCTGTCTTTGCCCGCGACGCTGCAGACACGGACCGAAGTCGAGGACGGCGCCGCCGGGGAGTACCCGCGCCTTATCCCGATCGACCACGGCTTCTGCTTGCCGGCCACCATCACCGTGCCCTACTTCGAGTGGCAGCACTGGCCCCAAGCCGACGCCCCTCTCCATCCGAAGGTGATGGAGCACGTTTGCTCGATGGATGTCGAAGCGGACGTGGCGCTGCTGTCTCGCCTCACGCCCACCGCACCCACCGGCCCGGCAATCGCGCCGCTGCTCGGCATCAGCGGCGGGAGTCGTGGCAGCAGCGGCAGCAGCGGCAGCAGCGGCAGCAGCGGCAGCAGCGGCAGCAGCGGCAGCAGCAGCAGCGGCGGCAGCGGCGGCAACAACGGCAGCAACGGCAGTAACGGCAGCAACGGCAGTAACGGCAGCATATACCACGCGAACAGCACTGCGAACAACACGGGCAGCATCGGCACCGAGGCAAGGACCAGGGAGCCTGCGGGGCTTCGCGCCGCCTCCCTGACCACCTTTCGTGTGGGCTCCCTTGTCCTGCAGACGGCAGCCGCCGCCCATTGCACTCTTCGGCAGATCGCCGAGCTCATGTGTGATCCAGATCCCCTCGCGATGTCCGACCGCAAGAACTGGCAACTCAGAGACTCACTCTTGCCGGCATACCTGGAAGGTGTGGATGCTGGCGGTACGGACGCGGACGGAGGCATCCCATGTATGGACTCCGGCCATCTTTCGTCGAGCTCCTCATCAGACGACACAGGCACCGCCCCAAGAGCTGCTCGTCCGATGGCTTCTTCTGGCCGGGGCCTGGTGCATGCTCCCTGCGAGCAGATGTCGCCCGTGAGCGTGCTCAGCAGCTGTGGGGTCACGAGCGGAGCAGCAGCAGGGGTGGTGAGCTCGTGGGCAATCCTCGAGCCGGAGAGCGACGAGCCACCGACGCGGCTTCAGTTGCTTTGCCATGCCGCGCGCGTCGAAGCCCTACAAAAGTGTTACGAGACTACCAAGGCACTTCAGCCGGCTGCCCGCCATGCTGCCGAGGAGGCGGCGTTCCTGGAGATCCTCCGTCGTCGCCTCACGGAGCATTTCAACAGCGTTGCGCCCGCCGCTGCGCCACCGCGCAAGGCCTGATTCCGCGCCCCCCTCGAGTTATTGCCAGCAGCAGAGTTGGCAACACTGTACTCTCTACTGTACACCTTGTGGCTTCCGCATGTCCGTCGCGACGACGCCATGCCAAAAGCTCCCATGCACACCATACAATATCATGTGCAAATGTGCAACTTGCTCGTGTATTGGCGGCCACAGGCACACGTGCCACCGCGCGGCGGATCGACCCAGCAGGGACCGCGGCCCGGTGTCACGTCGCGATAGAGGAGCGCCAGTCAGCCATATCGAGAAGAAAGGCGGTCGCGCGTCTCGATCGCGGTCCTTAGATACGCCGTTACTCCGTTCTCGGCGGGTGGCGGGTGCGTCGGGTCGCGGGGGTCGCGCGACCGCGAAACCGAAAGCGCAAAAGCGCCGACGTCCGCGGGATACCTCATCGCATTAGCGACAATCCGAACAACTGTGCACTCGGCGTCGTGCGCACCATTGGGTGAAAATGCAACACACCGTTTATGATACAGGAGACTGCCATTTAAATGGTGCGACAACCACGGAGCACTACGACGGTCGATCCTTCGCATGAATCGCCTCCTTCTTTGTTTCGCGTCTTAGTTTCCGCAGCCCCGCTCTGGGGCCGACGGGCGCTCGCCATCGTGCGCATCGCCCTTGTGTGGAACAGTGCCGGTCGGTAGCCGAAGCACGCGCTTAATGGCTGCTCATCGCCGCGTACGAGAAGATGTTCTTGGCGAACGGCGCCATGACTTCCCCACTGTAGGACAGCCCCAGGCCCTTCAGCAGAGGAACGGAGCCGGCGACTTTGGACTCCGAGAGGAAGCCAAAGAGTCCGATCATGGCAAGGCGGCCGTTGTTGATCTCGACGAGGCGGCCACGCTCCTTCTGCTCAGGCGTCTTGTTCTTCATGACGCCCCATGGATCATAGAGGTTGAACGGCACCGGGTGCGGCACCATGTCGAAGGTCGGGAAGTAGCCCGGCTTGCCGCCGGACATGTAGTGCTTCTGGCCCTCGCCTTCCAGCACCACCTTGTTCTCGCGCCAAGCCTCCATCACGCCAACGAAGAGGATGATCTGCCACTTGGCGATCTCGGGCAAAGCGTCCCACGTCTCAGGTGCGGAGAGGCCCTTGGGCACCGCCGCAACAATGCCGTCGCCCTGCGTGCGGATGCCGTTGGTATGCACGATGAAGCCGACGAAGCCGGCCATCGCAATGCGGCCATGCTTGATCTCCGACTCGCGAAGGAAGCCGATGGTGGCCTCCTCACCCTTTCCCCAGAAGTTGCGGTCAGCGAGCTTGAGAGGGTCCCAATATCCGACGACCGGGTTGAGGCTGTTGGCCAGCTTCACAAGCTCAGCCTTGGTTTCCATCACCGCAGAGGCGCGCGCATGCTGCACCGGCGCGAGGCCGGGCGTCTGGAAGCCGAGGGCAAGCTGGGCGAGCATCGCGCAAATTATACCAAAATCTGAATGCGAGGATCGCGAAGTGTATTGTTTGTTGGGTCAGGTTTTCTGGGTCAGATTTGTTGGGTCAGAATTGTTGGGGCACTTCACACAAAACACACCGGATGACACGTACCACGCTGGAGATCAGTTCTGATAGGGGGGCTGG
>Ga0210240_102102_pt1 | contig 12613 bp, 10 predicted proteins | sample ChrtobMetP5a_4mM_FD_155463 | JGI IMG/M metagenome (GOLD analysis project Ga0210240, IMG submission 155463) | Chrysochromulina tobin associated microbial communities from unialgal haptophyte culture, Seattle, Washington, United States - P5a_4mM | ecosystem: Host-associated > Algae > Haptophytes >...
CGTACGAGGCCGACCGAGGGTCTGGGGGGGTCGTGTCGGATCCGGCGTCGGAGCCGTGCCACGAGTTGCCGGAAGCGGGCGAATGGGGTATGTGGGTAGCAGCGCTTGGCGCCGCCGCCCACTCCCGGGACCTGTTCCGTTGTGCCAACCGTGTGGAGGTCATCCCCTCTTAGTGAGGAAGAGCTCAGTGAGCTACCCGAGTGTGTGTTGTGTGAACGCCTGGTACGGCGCGCGGAGCGCGGCGTGACGCGCGCGCTTAGTAGCAGAAAGCTCGCTCGCCGCCATGGACAAAAACGCGGATCGGCTTCACAAGCATGCATCGCAAACTTGCCTTGTATTTTCCGCTCCGTTTCGTCTTCCATCTCGAACACTTTTCTTTGGCGATTTCGGTGCCGTCGACGGGCGTCTTCGCGTCCTGTGGCCAGTCGTGGCTGTCGTCGCGGCAGTGAGAGTTTAGCGAGAGAGTGCGTCGAGAATGCAGACGTGGAGCGACGATCTCGTCCGCATGGCGCACTGGGCGAAGCTAAGGTCGTTTGCTCAGGCGCTCACGGAGATGTACAAAGCCCTGGGACAAGCGCCATCCTTGAAGCCGCCTGAGCCGCCACTCCGAGGCACCAGCATCATGCATTCCCATTCTGAGTACCTAGAGAAGCTACGCAAAGGAGTCAAAGGCAACATGGCTCTGTTAGCCTTTGACGTCCAGGCAAAGGCACGGAGAGCGAGAGAAGAGGCGCAGCAGCTGATGGAAGTGGGTGGTGTTGTGACGTGCGTCGAGGATGTTGCTGATCTTGAGAACGTTGCGTATTGGCAGCAAGGCGATGCGACATTCTCGACTAAGGAGAGAATGGCAGAGCGGCAGGCGCTCAGATACCACCCTCGCGTGCTCGGAGCGCTCCAGATGTACTGGGAAGCAGCCCAGCGCAGCTTGCACTCGGGGGGAGATATGTCTGCCAACGAGCTGCACCAGGAGGGTCATGCCCTGATGCTTCGGTGAGCTCCGCCACCTTGATCTGGCTCCTCTCCTTCCCAGAATTATCCCCAGAATGGTGTCCGGTCGGCACAAGACTGAGCCCAACCCCCTTGCTCTCTTAGACGCATCTACCGTGTCATGATCAAGACGTTCGACCCTGAGGAGTGTGTTCACTGCATCGCCGAGGACTGGGCGCGCGACACCAAGGGCATAGGCAAACTCACTCGCAAGGCGTTTTGCGACGCTTTCTTCGAGCTGGCAGGTGAGGCTCATGGTGTCATAATGCCGTGCGATTGCCGTGCCGGCGTGCGATAGGCTTGCGTCCATCTAGAGTCCATCTAGAGTCCATCTCCATCAATGGTCCGTTCCATCACCTGTGTGCGTGCGCACGTGCAGATACGTGGACAGCTGGCGTTGGTGCATGTGAGTACGAGGCATTCTTGCGGAACCTCTTCGGCTCGGTCACCGTCAAACATGCGGTTAGAGGACCCGACGGGGAGCTGACGATGGTTGCTTTCGTGTGGAAGGACGAGATGGAGTGCGTCTTTGACCAAGCGTACGCCGTCAAGGAGGAGGAAAAGGAGGAGGAAAAGGAGGAGCCTGACGTGACGAAGCTGACGAAGGAGAAAGACTACCGCGTGCGCGTCAAGAAGAATGGCGAGGCGAAGAGCAAGAGGCACAAAGCCGCCTCGGTGATCCAGTCGAAGCACAGACACAGGAAAGCCATGCGTGAGAGACGGAAGCGCGAGAAGGCGGTTGCCACCATCCACAAGCTTGCTGCTTCTGGTGCGCCTGGTACGCGGGGACAGCTGCAGTACTGGGCGCTGCGCAAGGGATTAGCGCCTCGCTCAGCTGAGAAGATCACCTTCGATACGCTTCGTGAGGAGGACAAGCCGGCTGTGGGGAAGCTCCATGGGGGGAACCTGCCTGTGGGGCGCCTCCCTGAGGAGAAGCGAGACCAGCATGATGAGGAACGCCATCAGCAGCCCTCCTTCCCACGCACACGTCGCGCTCGGGTGTATGCCTGCCTGATGACGATCCCCCCGCTCAGTGGCTCGTCTCCGATGGTGGAGCTGGCCGATCAGGCAGTGGCTGCTCAACTGCCATTCTCCGAGGCAAGCTTGCGCGTGCAGATGCGCGATGAGGCACGCGACGGTGGCGACCACGTGCTCGTGCTCCGAGGGGCTGCATGCATGGCTCCATGCATGCCTGCATGCCGAGGGGCTACATGCATGACAAGCATCGAGCCGTACTTTGCGAACCATACCGCCATGAACCTCAACATCCGCATCGGTATGCATCTCCGCATGTCACCGAGAAAGCGCCATGTCAGTACCCTGTTAACGCCCATGAACATCAACATCGGCCGCAGCATGTCGCCGAGACAGCGGCACGTAAGTGCCGGGTTGTCAACCTGCCGTGATGAGGCGATTCATCACGGCAGCCCCCGTAACCCCATCCAGGACTCAAGCCCTGCGCTCCAGCTGCCACAATACGAGTCGCTGCCTTCGCCGCGATCCAGGCTGCCGCTGCCACTGCTGCCACTGCTGCCACTGCTGCTGAGCCATGAGCCGAGCGTCCCAGTGAACCTCAAGTGTCTCGGCTCCAAGCAGCGTCTGATCAACGTTTCAACGCCTACAAGAGCTGTAGAGCACTGGTACAAGTTAAGAGATTAAAAGGTCTAAGCCCTAAGCCGACGTCTTGAAGCCCGCGCCGGCCGTCTTGAGACATTAAAAAATTTACCGATATGATATGGATTTGTAACATACCGCCACACGTGCGCCCCGCGCGCCGGCAACGTCGACACCACCCTCACACGCACGGCATATCACACGCACCCGCTATGCGCGACCGGCAATGTCAAGTACGGATAGAAGTACTGTCTACGAGATGCCATTCGTGCGCCCAGCACAGCACCCTCCGCTCACTTGAGCGCCGTCGCGGCCACCTCGCCCGCATTCTTGGAGCAGCCCTCACGGCGCTGTACGCGCTCGAGCACCGCCTTGGCCTGTTGCTGCAGCGGCGATGGTAACTTGCGCCAGCACTGGAGCATCTTGCAGAGTGACGCAGCCAGGTTGCCGTTGGTGGCGTCCACGGCGCAGATGATCTCCCCCACGAGCTCGAGCACGTCACTCGTGAAGAGGACCGACGGCGCCTGGAGCTGGAGACAGCCCACCACGGCGCGAACCTTGTTTGGGTTGGTCAGCGAGAACGCCTCGTGCTGCATGAGCATGCGCAGCCGCGACGCAGCTCCGGGGAGCGAGCTCACCGCCTGCACCGTGAACCACGTGTCCATGACGTCGCGGTTCCCCTTCCATTTCTTCTCAAAGTCATCGAGGACACGCTGTCGCACAGCCTCGCACGGCATCGAGGCAATAATGCCCAGGGCTGCGGAGGCATCCGTCATGTTGGTTGCCTCTTGATAGTGGCTGGCCACAGCCTCAAGGGCGCCCTCGATGGCCGCAGCATAGCTGAGCAGAGTCGCTGCGAGCGCGCGGCGCCCCTCTTGGATGGGCGTGAGTGCATACGGATCGGACGGCGGCACGCACGCACGCGCCTTGCGATACGCAGGTAGCAGCTCGTTTGCGCGCGAGGCCGCGAGCTGCAGGCGCAGGGCTGCAATGGCCGTGTGCACGGCATGCGCGTCGTACACACTCATCTCGTTCAGCAGCTCCACCTCGGTGGGCAGCGTGAGCATTTTGGCGTGTAAGTGCTGCTCGCCCGCGGCCGCGAACGTGTCGGCCGCATCGAAGAGACTCCCCCATGCCGCCAAGTAGGCCGCGTCAAAGCTGGGCGTCGGCACGCTCACACGCTCTGCGAGGGGCACTTTGGCAAGCTCTTCGGCCGCCGAGACGAGAACCTTGGTCGCAAAGCGCGATGCTGCCTCGTATCGGTTGAAGCCGTCACTGTCGTGTGCCATGAGGATGGCGAGGTCGGTGCTGTCCTGAGCGGTGTACACGAGCTTCACAGGCGCCGACCATCCTCGGAGGACCGAAAGGGTGATCCGCTGGTCGGCTGCGGGCAGCGCCGCCTCCACCTTCGCGCCGGCCGTCTCGGCAGGAGAAGGGGCTGGCGAGCCCAGCTCCAGAACGAACGTTTGCATCGGCTGGGTCAGCTGGAGCACAAGTGTGTTCACAAACGGCTCCGCGGTGCCCTTATGCCGGAGCTGGAGCTCTGTTGCCTGGGAGGTGTCCGCGCCGGTGCTCACGAGAACGCCCACCGCCACCGGCAGCAGCAGAGGCAGCTTGTCGGGCTGCCCAGGCGTGGGCTCTGTTGCCTGTGACAGAGTCAGCTCGTAGTCGCCGGAGGCGCTGTTCCGGCCCGCGGCGACCACCGTCAATGTCGGTGTGCCAGCTTGCGAATACCACCTCCCAAACTCTGCCGTACGAATCGCGTCCGAATCGTTCGCGTCGGCCATCGCCGCGCGGAAGTCATCGCATGTGACCGCCTGCCCGCCGTCACGCTCGAAGGCGAGGCACTTAGGTGGCACTCAAGGGGCATTCAACGGGGCACACAAGGGGCACTCAGACGGCACTCCGATGGCGCTCAAGGGGTACTCGACAACATGACCAGCAGAGCCTCTCGCATGGGCACACCTGCCCGTCGTGGCGCTCAAAATAGAGGTCCATCCCATTACGAAAGCCATCACGTCCCACCAGGGTCTCATACAGCCGGATCACTTCACTTCCCTTGCGGTACACGGTCTTGGTGTAAAAGTTGTCCATCTTGACGTACGATTCCGGTCGAATGGGGTGCGCCATCGGGCCTCCGTCCTCGGGGAATTGCTGCTCGCGCATCATGCGCACATCGTTGATGCGCTTCACAGTGGCATCGGACGCGTCTGAGGTGAACCGAATGTCTCGAAACACGGTCAGTCCCTCTTTGAGCGTGAGCTGGAACCAGTCGCGACACGTTACGCGGTTTCCCGTCCCTGTGGGGGCGGCGCGCCACAGGCGAAAGCATACGAAGGGGTGGCGGCAGTCCTCAGCAGCCCTCAGCAGCAGTCCTCAGCAGGGCGGCGAGCAGCGGCTCAGGTTAGCAGGCGATTCTCACAGTTGTGAAAGTACTCGTGGGCGATGATGCCCTGGATGCTGCGCAGTGTGGCGTCGGTTGCGGTGGAAGGCATGCCAAGTACGTACCTGCGAGGGGGAGTTGGAGTCCGTCTTCAGAGGGCTGTTGGATATGCTGTCGAAGGCCATCGGGGCTAGGGACCGGAGGTCATTGCTGGTTCAGGCGCACTTCGAATTGAAGACGTTGAGGCCCTTGTTCTCCATGGCGCCCATATTGAAATCCGCCACCGCGACGATGTTGAACACGTCCAGATCATACTCTCGTCCAAACTGCTCCTCATCCCAGCGCATAGCCTTCTGGATGCATGCCATTCCAAACTCGAGCTGGTCGACGCACTCGGGTTCAGTGTAGATGTTCAGGGTGACCTCTCGTTTGGCCCACGCAGTGGTGAACTGGCCGCTCAACACGCCCAGCCGCCCAGCGACCAGCGCAAACAAGTACGACGGCTTCGGGAAAGGGTCGTGGTACTCAGCAAAGTGCCTGCCGTTGGGGAGCGCGCCTGCGCCTGTCCGATTCCCGTTCGAGAGCAGCACCGGGCACGAGCCAGCGTCCGCCTCGATACGCACCGTGTACACCGAGAGCACATCGGGCCGATCGAGGTGCGGCGTCATGCGTCGGTAGCCCTCGGCCTCCATCTGCGTGCAGAAGATGCCCGAGCTCTTGAACAGACCTTGCAGCTGTTTGTTCGCCTCCGGGTCGATTGCTACCACCGTGTGCAGCGTGAAGACGTCGCTCCCGTTGCCGACGAGGGCGGCGCGCTGGATAGTGAGCGTCTCAGCCTCGGCGTCGTACACGTAGTCGCGGCCCGGCGAGAGGATCGACTTTACCTTGCCCTGATGGCTGACCGCCACCTCGAGTACGTCCATATCCTCAGCGTGCAGCACAAGCTCGCTCTCGGGGACAGATGGGTTGTAGTAGCACCCCAGCGCGGTCTCGATGATCGACACCGCCTTTCCGCGCTCAGTGGAGGCGTTCGGCTCGTCTAGCTTTGCGACGAGACGCACTGATTCGATGTTGATCGGAGGCGTAGTGTAATCCACGCGCCGGATCTCCTTGAGCGCCTTGGTCTTCTTCCCGGGCGTGCTTGCTACACTCGCGGGCGTTGGTGCTCCTTTACGGCGCCGATACAGGTAGACGGCGACGGCGACGGCGCCAGCGGCTGCGGCACTCGTGAAAAGCGCACGGCCGATCATCCCCGCGGGTCTGCAGGCTTGTTTTCCTCGCTCTAGACACTCATGTGTTCGGACCTTTTGACGAAGAGGACCGCCTTTTTGACGAAGGCTCAATTTGGGTTCATGCTCGAGGACGCAAGCTTTCAAGCAGCAATGGAGGCATTTTCGGCGTCGACGTTCCCAGGGCTCATTAGAGACTACAGCTTCCCACACAGGAACAGCTCGGTTGGGCCCAGAGTCAGTCAGTCTGTCTCTCGCGCGGCGGCCGCCTGTCCACAGCTTCACAGCGCTTGCGGAGTGTTTGGGGCTGAGGTGGCCATTTTGGGGTCGCGGCCGCCTGTTGTCTGAAAGTTGTCTGACTCACTGACACGCGGGCTGCGGTTGGAAGTTTCAGTACTAGTGACTAACGCGCCGCGTCTGGTGCCGTCTCTGGTCGTGGGCAATGGTCGTGGGAATACCATTGCGGCAGGGTTCCTCTCAGACACCTCGTCCTGTGTCAAGAATCTATGGAGTATGGTGTAAATCTGTGCTTAAAGGCGGCTCATCGGTTAGGTTACTGTACAGTAGGCCATGTCGCGTCATGAAATCGCAAACGCAGCACGCTTGACACGCTAGACGCACAGGAACTATGACAGGAACCAAGTTCCCGCCTCGTAGGCGATCGGGATACCAGCAGATCCCGCATGATCCGCGGATCCACCGCGTTGCGCCTCTGTTCATATGAGTGGCCGTGCACTTTTACCGTGCACTAATCTCCGATGGCGAATGCACCGGCTTCAATGGCACGGTCCTCGCACACCGAATACAGCCAGGGTGCTGACCTACCACACGCTCCTCGCACCGGCATGGGAGACGGCCGCCCCAGCCTTGGAAGAAAGCATGGCGCGCGTGGGCGCGCGGGCAGGCGCGGGAAGGCTCGTCAACTTTCGCATCTACCGTCACCCTCCTGTACCTCAGGATATCTCGTCGGTTGCCCCGAGTGTCTGCACTAGTGTCTGCACTAGTGGCTGTCCTAGTGCCGCTACGGCGCGCCGATGGCTGCCGCAAGTCGACGATCTCATGTTTGAAGATTTTGTGCTCCTCAGTGTGCGTGAGCTGCAAAGAGTCGAACCCGAGCTCGACGAGCCGCTCCATGGCCTCCTTGGTGAGCAGGTACTGCTGGTGCTGCAGCTCGTACCCTGAGCTGCACCAGAAGCCCGGACAATGCTCCATGCGCAGAGATGCAAAGGTCGTATGCGGCACTTGAGCATCTTTGATGTATGCGTGGCCGTGCCACGCGTGGCGGTGGACCTGGCAGCGAGCAGCCTTGCCACGCGGACTCACGCTTACAGTGAGGTTCAGTGCTGCCCAGAGCGTACATCGGTTACGGGCCACAAAGGTCCGGCCGACGTCGAAGAAGATGCCGCTGCCGGGAGCATGGTACATCCAGTAAGAGGATAGGTTGTTGTTCTCGGCGCAATGGAAAGCTTCAATCCTGGTGCCCGAGGGGGCTCCCTGCACATGATCCAACACCATGCTCATGCTTTTGTCGATGTCGGAGTATGGGTACACCCACATCGTTGAAGTAGCCTCGGGAGGGTAGGGCGGGTGGTAGAGCTTGAAGACGTCGCCATACCTGCGGCCGGTGTACAGCTTGTGGCGACCCCGTTTGCCGTTGACCCTTAGCAGCGTTTCTTGGGGCATTGCTGGGTCGCACGCCGCTCGCATGGTGCCATTACTGGATCGCACGCCGCACTCTGGTCCCATGCCCAGCATTGGCACCATGTGATTGTCCCATAGAGGGACGTCGCTGTAGACGAAGCGCAAGGAGGCAGAGAGGTTGAGTGGCCAGCTTGAAATGGCATCAAGATTGCCGTACACGCGCTCCAGGTATGCCGCCCACTGTGGCGCCGTGAGCTGGAGCTCGCGTAGGCTTTGGAACGTCGGCAATGGCTGGCTGAAGAGCGTCGCTGCAGACATCCACACCAGGCCCCGACACAGGGTGAGCTTGATAGAGTCCCGACTCTCATTTTTTAACTCTCATTTCCTAGCTTTTCTAGCTCGCGAACGAAGTGGGTGTGAAAACCCCCCAAATTTGCATGCTGATGAGTTCGGCAAAGATTGACGTTGTCGAATTGAGTGGTGGTTTTCATGTCCGGTACCCGGTACATGTATTTTTTCTTACTTGTACCCTGTGCGATTCACGGTCCTTCATGCGTGAACGCTTGAGGGACGCGCTTGCCGTCCTCTTTGGCGTCGGCATCGGCTTGGTGACGGCAGTGGTGGTTCGTCGACGAGCAAAGTTTCTGGCTAAGCGCCGATTCGGTTCGCTTGCATCAAACTTTCCTCGGCCGCAGCCATACGTAGCCCCGCCATGGATACCAAAGGGGATCAAGCCACCAGCCTCACGGCTGATGCTGGCGCACCTTCCAACGCCGCTGCACCGCTGGGCTCTGCCGCTGCACCGCTGGGCTCTGCCAGCATCCACAGAGATCTTGATCAAACGAGACGATTGCACGGGATCCGAGCTCAGTGGCAATAAGGTGCGGAAGCTCGAATTCCTCTTGGCCGACGCGGTTGACCAGGGGTGTGATGCAGTGATCACGGTTGGAGGGATCCAGTCCAACCACTGCCGCGCGACGGCAGTCGCTGCACGCCGCCTCGGCCTCGAGCCGCACATCATTCTTCGCGGCGAGAACAAAGATCCCGGCCTCGTGGGCAATCTCATGATCGATCGGCTCGTCGGCGCGCACGTCCATCTCTGCGAGCCTGGAGAGTTCAGCGCCAAGGGCGGTGCCACGCTCGTCAAGGAGCTCGCGGCAAGGCTGGCCGCTGGCGGCACCAGACCGTACGCGTTCCCATCGGGCGGTTCGAATCCGCTGGGCACGTGGGGCTACGTGCACGCCGTCTTCGAGCTCAGCAAGCAGCTAGAGGCTTCCGGCCTAGCGCTCGACCGCTTGTATTTTGCGTGTGGCTCCGGCGGCACGGCGGCCGGGCTTGCCCTCGGGGTGCACTGGAGCGGGCTGGGCGCTGCCGGCTGCGAGCTCGTTGGAATTGGCGTCGATGACACGCCCGAGATCTTCTACGACAAGATCGACGGTATCTACCGCGAGCTTGGCATCGTACCGAACCTGGTGGCGTCGTCGCGCGAGCTGCTCCGGCTCGAGCAGTGCATCGGTGACGGGTACGCCCAAGCCACGGAGGCCGAGCTCAGGTTCCTCGTGGAGACGGCCCGCGCGACCGGCGTCGTGCTCGACCCGGTCTACACGGGCAAGGGCGCGCTGGGCATGGCCAACGACCTTGTCACTCGGCCTGTCGGCCGGGCATGCTTCTTCCACACAGGCGGGTTGCTCGGCGTGTACGAGAAGGCCGACTGCCTCGCACCACTGCTCGCGGGAGGATGGGGCGCGTTTTGATCGCACAGAATTACGTTATGTCGGTTACAGTTTGACCCGAAGACGATTCTTCGGTTTCTTTCGGCCGCGCCAAAAGGCCAATTGGGGCCCGCTTCCGCGCCGCGGGTTCGGTGCGGGTTACCGCTCGCCCACCGGTTCCGCTTCGTTCGATCTTCATGCGTTCGTTTTAACGTTTTAAGTATTTTCAGAATCGCTAGCTATTCTTCGATTCTAATTAGCATCGGCGCCCGTCGCGTCGCGTGAGGGTGCCATGCGGTACGGCTGCGTAATATGCTGTGTGGCTGGTCCTGTACTGTAGGACCGACGTCGCACCGTCGCGACGGACCTCCGTGAGCTTTTCAGCGCCCGATTCTACGGGCCGACGCGAGACGGATGTTACGCCCCTGTCGACAGCTCGATGACAGCTGCAGTCGGCCATAAGCTGATGTGCTTCACGCTGGGAGCGAGCTCCGGTAACGGCGCATGGCCCATGATGAGCCGCTTTTGCCAGTCAGAAACGTGTGCGTACATAGACAGTGAGCCACGCTTCGTGCGCATGCAATCAAAGATTCGCCCGACGGCCGTCGTGTCGCCGGCCACCTGATGCTGCTGGTCCATTTTGCCGTTGGACAATTTTACTGGTCCGACTTTCTGCTTCTTGTTGGATTCGGCCAGGCGCCGAAGATTTGAAGGCTGTTTGATTCTTGGTGATTCGGACATGCGTCGAATATTTCGGGCTCGCCCGTTAGCCGAATAGTTGTAGCATGAGGAGTGCAGATCTTCGATAATGTACGCGCCACCTTGTGCAACGCGCCCAATCATGCGCATAGCCGTCGTGTACTGGTGCTCGCTCAGGTGGCTGCCATCGTCGACGATCAAGTCGAAAGGCTGGCCGCCCGTCTCCGCGTACACCCGGTCCAGGTCAGCTGTAGAGTTCTGGTTCCCGACGTGGAACCCGGTCTCAGCTCCGCTAGATTTGGTGGACCATCGCGTGGAGCAAACCCTGTCATACTCCATCACGTGCAAGTCGAGTTTGAGCGGAGGGACGAACAGCTCTTTCCACACGGCGACGTTGCCACCTGGGCCGTTTCGTGCGTCACAGCCAAGGCCGACTTCGAGGATGCGAATGGTGCGCTCCGTCTCCGTCCTTCCCAAGCACTTGCGCCTTGCGATCGGCTCCAGCACGCGAAAGTACATTTCTTGGTCGCGGCGATGCCGTGCCTTGTCAGTGTGCTGCCCCATCATGATGGCCTCGAGCTTCTTGTGGTCGCCGCTACGAATCCACGCCAGAGTGTCGGAGCTGGCACACTGATCGGCGTGCGACAAGGCCTTGTTGTGATGCAAGAAGGCTGTTGAGGCCGGGTGAGCGCCAGTCTGGCCTAAGAGCACCTTCTGACAATGCTCGCGCACCTGCGCAAGCTCACGCTCCAGCGATTCCCGGCTGGCTGTCGCCACTTGCAGCTTCCTGCTCAACTGCTGGTTATCGTGTTCAACCTTGTTCAGATACATAATGGTTTGCAAGGCTTTCGTCCCCCTTTCGCTCTCGACGAGCAACTCGTTCCGCAGCTTCATCAACTCCTTCTCAGCCGCTCTGAAGCGGAACCACGGTATCACGGTGCCATAAACTAGGCAGCCGCAGAGTGCAAATACCACAACCGTTAGCAGCCCTAGGGCGAGCAGCCGCCTCGGCGCGACCGCTGCATAACGCTCCTTTTGCACCATTTTTGCCACTTCCGGCGACAGCACTTGAAACTTGAGTTTGGTTGCCGAGCGGATGTATGTCGAGGCCGCATCGGCGGTCATGCACGCCTCGCCGCCAATTCCATTGATGGAGTAGATAACGTCCCCCGGGTTCAGTAGGCCGGCGACTGGAGATTCGAAAGAGATTTGCGCCACCATGAGCTGCGGCGGGGGTACTTCAACAAAATAACAGAGGATCGGGTCAAGGCACGAGCCGCCGGCGCTACTCAGCCCAATACCAAGCGGCTCACCAGCCTGCTTGGGAGGGAGGTCGATGGTGACAGGTTCAAGGTCGTCATCATCAACAGCAGTTCCTCCCCCCAGAGAGCCGTACGTTTGTTCATCAGACCCTCGAACTTGGTTGTACTTTGGTCCAGCCACCATTGAGTCCACACGATCTGCCTCGCCTTGACGTGCGGCAGCGGGGCTCCTCTCCCGGCGGCGCCCTCCCTCTCCTCGACAGGGCTTCCGTCAAGCACGTGTCCCGATTTGTACAGTACCGGGTACTGCAAGGTACAGTACCGGTACCGGTACAATACCGGTACTGCACTGTACCGTTATCGAGCACAAAATGGGCGCCTACCTACAATAGTTACCGGGGGGAGCCGGTACAGACACCGGGGGAGCCGGGACACACACGCGGGTGTCGCGTCTGTCGTGTTAACGTTCACACGGGACACACACGGGACACACGGGCGCACACGGGCACACCGATCACAAAGACGAACCTCACAACCATCACAACCCGCACGACAGCGCGACGACCTCGAAACCGCGGCCGACTCAACAGCCGCAGCCCCGGAGCCGACCGCTCCTCCGTGGCGTCCCCGCGGCCGACTCAGATCTCAGATCAAGAGGCCGCCCCCAGCGAACCCGACCCTGCCGCCACCCGCTCCCAGAGCGCCTCCCCGATCAAGGCGGTCGGACAATGCACAATAACACATCGGCCGATAATTAAATGTTTAGAGTGCTACCGCCGGCTTCCCCACCCCCGTTTGTCGTTTCGGTGGTGAGGAGCTCTTACTTTAGTCACTTTAGTTCTCTAGTCTCAGTCATGTACAGGACATGTCTCCTGACCACATGTGATGTGACGATGGTCGAGGTCTAAGTCCGGTCCACCTGCCGTGCTCGGCCCGGGGCCGGGCGGAACTCCGAGCCTGGGCTGCAGTCGTTGCAATCGGCGTCGGAAGCCCAGTTGCACGTCTCGGCGCAGATGGGCGGTGGACGCGGGAAGCGCGGGCCGCAGTCGGCGCAGTCGGTGCCGTAGATGCAGTCTGCGTACTCGG
>Ga0210240_102119_pt1 | contig 12498 bp, 11 predicted proteins | sample ChrtobMetP5a_4mM_FD_155463 | JGI IMG/M metagenome (GOLD analysis project Ga0210240, IMG submission 155463) | Chrysochromulina tobin associated microbial communities from unialgal haptophyte culture, Seattle, Washington, United States - P5a_4mM | ecosystem: Host-associated > Algae > Haptophytes >...
AGGCGATCGACACGTGCATCGTGTGGCTCACGTGAGGTTTTAAGGTGATTTTAGGTAGTTACACGTGCCGAGGTGTCGAACCACCTGAGCCAGGCGGCTTGGCTCACGTCAGAGTGGGCCATCTCTGGTAGGTGTGAATTAGGGCCGTTCCGTCAATGCAGCATAGTATCATACATGTATTGGGCACAGGACCTCGTGACCGTCCTCGTGACCCGCGCACGAGTGAGCTTCGAGGTCGTTCCTCGTGCGCGTGCGCTCCGCGTTGTTTTGTTGTTGTCGTGTCTTGTGTCGTACGGATCTACATGCATGATGCCACACGGCACTCTGCGCGCACTGCGGCGCGGAAGCTGACTGCAATGGGGTTTCTGTGGCATCTTGGGGGACGTCGTGTTCACATGTGTTCAGTACTCCGAGCCCAACGAACTGTGAAGCTGAGCCAGGCGCAATTACTCATGCAATTACATGTACATGTACCGCGAAAAAGAAACCGTGATCAAGGTCCATCATTGCATGCCGCCGCTCCAAAACTGCTAAGTTTGCTTTGCCGCGTTGTACACGCGTCCCTCGTGATGTCGATGCAAGTGTCGTTGACGCTAGTCGTGAGGCCGATCGCGCTAATTCTTCTATTCGCACCACTCTGCTCGATGGCGGCACCGTCCTGCTCCTCCAGCATTGAGGGCGACTCGACAACCGTGGGCTGCTTTGGGTGGTGCGGCGCGGCGTTCGCCAGTGAGCATTGCGCGTGGTGCAAATGCCGCGGTTGCCCATTCTGTGCGCAGAACAGCGGTGCTGTGAGCGCCGGTGTGACGCCAGCGCTAGTATCTGCTGGGACAACTGCCACCTTGGCTGCCGCATGCAAGTCGACCGTTGCCGGCGATTCGGATGCGCCCGATTGCCAGCCCTTTTGCTCTGCTGACTTTGCCTCCGACCATTGCGAGCTTTGCAAATGCCGAGCGTGTGGCTTCTGTGGATGCACGTCGGAGGCGGCTGACGACGTGTCAGTTGCGCAGTGTCAGGGCTGGTGCTCGGCCGAGTATGCCGACGTGCATTGCCAGCAGTGCAAGTGCCGCGATTGCCAGTTCTGCAAGCACGGCAGCGTGTGCACGCCGGCGGCACCGGGCGACGCAGAGGTGGAGCTCTGTGACACCTTTTGCGATGCCGAGTATGCGAGCTCGCATTGTGGCCTGTGCAAGTGCAAGCACTGCGGCTTTTGCAAGGCGGCAGCCAGTGCTGCGGCATCCGTGGGTGACGACACGACGACGGTGGGCTCGTCTTCCATCGTGGGAGGCGGTGCTGCAGTTGGAGGCGTTGCTGCAGGTGGTGCCAGCAGGGCTTGCCATTCGGATGCGCCGATTGGTGTATGGGATTCGGATGTGGAGAAGTGCGAGCCGTTCTGCAGCGCTTCGGAGGCGGACTCGCACTGTAAGCTCTGCAAGTGCCGCGCCTGTGACCTCTGCCACTGCCACTCGCCCTTTGCTGACGACTCTATCGATGAGGAATGCGAGCCGTGGTGCTCCATCGCCCAGTGGACGTCTCATTGCCAGCACTGCAAGTGCAAGGCGTGCAACTTCTGCAGGGAGGGCGTCCCATGCGACAAGAAGGGCCCCGACGATAGTGAGATCGAGAAGTGCGAGAGCTTCTGCAACAAGATGTTCACGTCGACCCACTGTACCATGTGCAAGTGCAAAGGCTGCGCCTTCTGCCGTGGAAAGGTCATTTATCCTCCGATGCCTCCCTCGCCGCCACGGCCGCCCAAGCCGCCGCCCAAGCCCCTCAACCTTCCCGCACCACTACCAGATCGAGGAGGCGCGCATGGCTCACCGGAGCCAGCACGCTTCCTCACAGCACCCTCGACAACCTGCGCCTCTGTAGGGCTCACTTGGACGGCACCGTTTGACAAAGGATCACCCATCGATCGGTACGAAGTGCTGTACAAAGGCCCCTCGGATCTGGCGCCGATCTCCTTCTTCTCGCTCAGTAAAAAGCCGCAAGCTGAGGTGACCGGCCTCGCGCCCGCCACCACGTATCAGTTCCGCGTACGCGCACACAACGGCGTGGGATTCGGGATGCTCTCGACGTCCGTCACGGCCACGACGGCGGCGCCTCTCCGACCCCCAGCCGACCCGATGATCAGTGCCAGCGTCATCGCGTCTGGCGCGGGCGGTGCGGCGTGCGACGTGCTGCAACTCGCGATGCCAGCACTGCGCCCGGGCTGCTCAGGCGATGAGTTCCTCGGGCTACAGTGGCGTGAAGCACGCTGGGCTACCATGGGAGCGGAAGAGGATGTCAGCGGCAAAGGCCACACCTCGGGTCCCTCTTCCGCATCTGCGGGTTGGGTCGAGTGGAAAGCTGACGACGGGAGCAACCGCGTGCCGTCCGATGGCCCAGTGATTCTCAATGGTCTGTCTGTCTCCTCAGCGTACCAGGTGCGCGTGCTTGCCTACAACAGCCTCGGTGCCGCATCGAAGGCGTCACCGCCCTCACCGCCCTTTGCGCTCGGCTTGAGCACCGAGGCGATGCTCTTGCCTCCGGTCGTCAGGGGTGTCTCGTCGTCGATTGTGGACGTCAGTTGGCGAGGTGCGGCCTCCGACTGCCGCCCCCTGCAATCGTGGGAGGTGCTCGTCAATCGACCTTTAGGCGACGACCCACAGGGATGGACTACCGTGCGGCGCGGAATTGTGGGCTCATCTGTACGCCTCCCCTCAAGCCGATGCCCCCATGGCTGCCGCTTCCGCGTGCATGCTGAGGGTATCGCTGGTTGGACCATCTACTCGAGCGCATCGAGCGTGGTGACCACACCAGCCGAGCCGTCCACCCCGCCACTAGCCTGCCGCGTCGAGCTTGCCACTAGCCTGCGAGCCGATCTGGTGGACGCCTGGTTGAACGGCATCGTCGAGCAGCAGCAGCAGCAGCAGCAGCAGCAGCAGGACGACGAGGGTGCGTCGTTCCCTTTCGACGCGTCTGCTGCAGTAGCCGCCTCCACCGCTGTGGTCGCGGCTGCGATGACCACCGGACGCGAGCTGGCGCTTGGAGTGGCCCTAGCCCTGGGCGTCGACAGCTCACGCGTGCAGCTTGTCTCGACGTACGTCGCCCCCTCGCCTACCGCCAGTGCCGAGTCCGACATGACGCCGGTGCAGTTCGTTCTTTTGGACCTCTTGCCGTGCGTCAGCTGCGGCGACAACGAGTTTGGCGACCTGGGCAGCAGCAATAGGAATGGGCGCGGCAGCCCAGCCCTCCGCACGGCCAACGAGCTTGCAGCACACCTGGCCCAGCTCATTTCAGGCAAGTCACGCGAGCTGTTTGCGCGCTCATCTACACAAGGCATTCTACCCTCAGCGGGGCTTGTGCAGGTGCTAGCCGACGGGAGCGCCACCGCACTCTGGTCGACGGACTCAGGCAAGGAGGAGGACAAGGCGCTGCTCTCGGAGGCACGCATGATCACACTCGCACTCGTGTCGCTCGCTGGGCTGCTCGGCTTCTGCGTCACCACGGCGTCCAGCATGTCCCGCATGAGACAGGCGAGCGGGGGGTATGGGTTGGTCGAGGTGAACTAGGAGGGCTGCATGCCTGCATGTAGACTGAGGAAGGCATTTGACCCAAAGGGGTAGGGGGAGGTATTCCTTCTGGATTCACACACTATCCCCGCTACCTGATTTTGAAATCGGTGGTTTGACGGGGGAGGACCGCGACGAAACTGACTGGCTAGCACTTTTTCCAAAATAGGAAGCTTGTGCGCGAAAAGAAAGGATCTCACTCAGTACTCGCGCACACTCTCGAACGACCAGCCATGGAGTACCAGGATCGGATCGTGGCTCGGCTCAAGAGGCTTCCGCACGAAGCGCTCGTGAGCCTTGTGGCCGATGAGTGCGCAATGGCCGACTACATTCAACGCACCGCGGCAAGCGCCGTCGCAAAACACTTTCCGATGGCTCGCGAGGTGCTCGTGAGCCTCGTGGCCGAGGCGTGCGTGAAGAGCGACCACGTGCGCCGCGCCGCTGATCGTGCCGCCGCGCAACACGATCCGGTACCGCAGTGGGCTGTCGACGGGGTCTTAACGTCGCCTGACTTGCTCGTGCCCATCCTGGAATCCTTGGAGTTGCGGCATGGCACTGCTGGATGCGTGTGTCATGCATGGGCGCAAGTCTGGCAAGCGTTGCCGCTGACGACACGGCGCGCCGTCGGTCTCAAGCCCAATATTCACACGTGGCGTCAGGAGTGGATCGACGCGTATGTGGAGAGGGGCCGGATTGAGGGCAAGTCGTGGCCTCGCGCGATGTTCGAAGCGGGCGGCATCAGCTCCGTCGAGGCAATGATTGAGTACTATGGAGCTGCCATCCGGTGGAAGGTGTCCATCGGCTGGTCGCTCGAACAGGCTGAGCCATACACAGTGATTAGCGCCTGCCTTGCCGCGCCGCTCGCGGCCGCTATGCGCGAGCGCTCGCCTCGGTATGCAGCATGTACGCACTCCGTGTGCGATGCGCTCGCTGCACAGGCGAAACGGCTCGACGTGGTCGTCCCTCCTGTCTACTGCAACCTGACTGGCAAGTTTGGGCTGTCAACCCTCGACCCTAGATGGGAGTTGCTGCAGCAGCCCGGGGCGAGCGTCGGCCTTAGCTTCGTAATCGACGGCCTCTGTCAAGCTGATTTGCCTGATCTTCAGGTCTTCCCCGACGAGGAGGGCTTCCACGTGCACATGGATTATGGCGATGGTGACGTGTACGAGCTTCAGGATTCGGACGTGGTGTGCTTCCGAGGCGCCCCGCCCGACGCCGACGGATCATACCACTCGCTCATTCCAATCACCAGCTTCGGATCGCACGCCCTGCCGCCCCTAGCGACGGTCACGCTCGAGAGCATCCAGCAGCCGGGCGAGTGGGAGGTGTGCGGTCAGCGCGTGCGGCGGCGGCTGCTCACGGTGAGCGTCACATATAAGTAGGGCCCACAGCGCGCCGGCAGAGCCGCCCGCGGCGTGTGCGGCGGCACATGCTTTGAGTGCATGTGTGTGCATGGGCCCATGCACGCAGGCACTTGCTGTCATGAGGCATGTGCGGGCTCATGCGACCGTCGCTGAGCACTCTCACGTTGTCAAGCGCATTGGTCAAGCGCCAATTTGACATGGAGGGAGGAGAAGGGAGGAGCAGGAGGGCCTTAGCCAGAGGCACTCGGCCTCGCGTCAGTCACGGGGTCGAAGTCAGACGAGACGGGCTTCGAGACGGGCCTAGGTTATATGCAAAATGCCGCCCGGAAATGTGTCGTGCCGTAAGGACTACGAGCTGGAAAAGCGAAGTGATAAGACATAAGTGTGGTACCGCAGCTCGAAAGAGCAATAGTCGAGTACTAGAGAGTTCTCGAGAGCGCTGCAGGGACGAGGGAGCCGTCGTGTTGGGCCTGTTGCGTGTTCGGTGTTGGTACACAGTAAAGAGTAATATACACTCGGTGCGTTTGAGAGTACCCTCCCTCCGCGTTCACGGCGTGGGTGGGCGTGGGAAGCTATGACCTGGACCGTATCGTTCGATATTGCAACGGCATGGAGCCCGCCACGCTCCGCCCGAAAGTTTGTACGGCTTGCAGCAATGGAAGCAGAACTTGCAGCCGCATCGACACTCAATCTTGTCACACTGCTCGTCGTTCTCCTTGCAAACGCCGTTTCCGCATTGGGGACACGCGCGCACAGATCCGAGGGCCGCACCCTCCGGCACCGACGCATCTGGATCGGGAGCCGCTGCCGACAACGATGACGCGGCCGACGAGGACAAAGATGACGTCGACAACGAAAAAGTGGAGGCCGTCACTGCTGCCGCCGTCGCTGCCGCCGCCGCCGTCGCTGCTGCCGACACTGCGCCCTGTGGCTCCATCTTGCGCCTTTTGATCCGTTCTCGCAGTGTCTCGTTTTCCTCCTCGCTGTCTGTGCCATACAGCAGCACCGGATTGTCGGCTGCACCGCTTGAGGCCGACGACGACGTGGCGTGCGGTGGCACTGGAGGAGCTGGTGAAGCAGCAGCGGCGGCAGCGGCAGCGGCAGCATGAGGAATTCGAGGAGGAAGAAGAGGAGGAGGGGCCCTCGGGTCTACCAGCTCCACCGTCCGCCTGCCGCCGCGTCCATAGGCCGCGTCCATAGGCCGTGTTCCAACTCGAAACGGGCGCCGCAGTCAGGCGTTGGACAGTCGACGAGCCGGCCAACCCGCTGAACCAGTCGCTCGGCCCTGATAGAGTGCGCCTCTTCGCCAAGGATTGCCTTGACGGAGGCATCGTCCAGCGGATTAGAACACGTGAGGCAAAAAGGATCACGGCCCACCTCGTCTTGCGCGCGGATGTGCTGGCGGTGGCAGACGACACATGCAGGATGCATGCACTGCAAAGACATGACCAGCACAACCTCGTGATCCTTCTCGATTTCAGCGGCACTGCGAGTGCATGCTGCACAGGTCCAGACCGGTTCATCGCACATTGCACAGGATGTCGCTCCTGGCAAATTCACGTATGTACATTGCGAACATTGACCGAGAGCCCAGACCGGTTCATCGCACATTGCACAGGATGTCGCTCCTGGCAAATTCACGTATGTACATTGCGAACATAGGCCGAGAACAACCATCGACACCTCCACGCTTGTCGACCCTGGACTCCCCCTACACTCGCGACTCAGCAGAAGTGATGCGGATTTTGCGAGCCTGTCAAGTCAAGTCAAGTCAAGTCAAGTCAGCAAGCCTGACTGCACAGCCCCTCATTGTGAATGGGGGTTCCCTGCCGAGCGTGTGTCCTGGGGTAATCGGTGAGTCCAGGCGTTCCAAAAATGGGTAGACCGCCAGTTCTTTGACGCAACTCATCAAGCCGGCCGCGACCGATTCGCGACCCCCGCGCCGACCCCCCGCGCGCCGTACACCCAGATGCTGATCCCAGGATGTGTCGAGGCGACGATTCAAGGCCTAGCAGCCGCCCATTTCGGCTGTGTTCGGCTCGTGCTGCCTGAGGTGTCACGCCGTCCGCTGCTGCTGCTGCCACCGGAGCCAGAACCAGAGCTCCCGCTGCATCGCGTGCATCTGCTGAGGCTTGGCGCCAGCGCGTCAGGCGTCTTAGTCTCCGGCTGGCTTCCAAACCTAGCCGCAGACGGCGTGTTGTCGAATATACAGCCCGCCACCGCCAATGACGTGCTGCCCGACTTGCTCGCGGCAAACAGTGCGATGCCGGTGATGGCAGTGAGCCTCATGGCAATCATCCTCGCCATGAGCGCAGGACCGATTGAGAAGCGCGAGCGCTTCTGATGGGGCGCTCGCCTTCTGCAGGCACATGGTACCCAGAACGATCCCGCTCAGACGATGCCTCGGTCTCGGTCGGCTCTGATGTCCTAACAACGGTACGGGAAACAGACAGAGTTTTCCGTTAGAGCGTTACCGTCTAGCGTCTTCAGTAGCGAGTAGGCGGTTTCATACGCACTTTTCACCATATACTGGCAGTAGTCTTCAAGTCTATACCCACCCCACTCACCGCGTTACACACACGGACGAGGGACGTATACATTACCAATCGTCCGTTTAGCGATATCGAAGGATGTACACTGTCGACTGAGTCGAGATGTGCTGCCTCCTCGGTCGACAGTCTGTCGCGTGTCCCCGTGACGTGACAGCACGCGCACGACAGTAGTCGGCTCCACATTTGCGGGGCCTCGGATGCGGGCCTCCCCTCCCTAGGGGGGCACAAGACAGGTCTAGTGTCACTGTTAGATGCGCATCGAGTCTTGGTCGTCGGCGAGCTCAGAGGGCCCAGGCCCATCGGCAAGCGCCATTGACAAGCGCCGCCGAGCTCTTTGAAACGGTGAGACTCGGGGGCTCGCAGCCTCCGGCGCAACGTCCGCGTCGGTGGTAGCGGCGGCCGCAGCCACCTTCGGCAGCGGGCTAGCTGCCACAACGGCGCTCCGCTCCAGGCCTCCGCCCTCGGCGACATCGGCGACAGTCTCAGCCTCGAGTGACGAGCCGGCAGTGAAGCGAGAGGGGGGTCGGCGCCCGTCTGGGCGAGGGCGTGGTGGGCGAGCCAGGAAAGAGGACAGCTCCCGCCGCCTATCCGCGGCATGCGCTTCCATAAGTGCGTCGTGCGCCGTGCTTGCCCCGACGCCATCCATGCTCAACACGACGCCATCCGTGCTCAACACGACGCTATCCGTGCTTGCCCCGACGATGCTCAACACGACGCCATCCGCGCCGGCCGTGCTGGCACCGCCGGCCGTGCCAGCACCGCCGCCGCCCATGCTGCTGCTGCTGCTGCCGCCGCCGCCGCCGCCCATGCTGCTGCTGCTGCCGCCGCCCATGCTGCTGCTGCTGCCGCCGCCGCCGCCGCCGCCGCCGCCGCCGCCCGCCGCTGCGCCGATGTCGGATGCCTCTTCCAGGCTGCCACCGACGGCCGCGGCTTGAGCCGCCTGAGACGTCGCGTGACGCTTCGCTTTCTGGCGGCGTGCGCGCTCGAGGGCGGCCGAGGGCGGCCGTGCGCAGGCGGAGGCGGAGGCGCAGATGGAGGCGGAGGTAGAGGTGGAGGCGGAGATGGAGGTGGAGGCGGAGGTAGAGGTGGAGGCGGAGGTGGAGGCGGAGGCGGAGGTAGAGGTGGAGGCGGAGGTAGAGGAGGCGGAGGCGCAGATGGAGGCGGAGGTAGAGGCGGAGGCGGGGATCGCCCGAGCGAGTATCGTACTGGCAGCGAGTGGTGTGCCGTCGGCCGTCACAGCAACAGCCGAGGCCGCGATGGAACGCGCAAGGAGGGCGGGCATCGTGTCGGGCGTCGTGTCGGGCGTCGCTTCGGCTCTTGCCGTCGCCGTGCGAACCGCCACGTCATCGGTGTTCGGCGCTGTGGAGAGCGCCACGTCCTCGGTGCTCGGCGCTGTGGTGAGCGCCACGTCCTCGGCGACCGGCGCTGTGGTGAGTGCCATGTCCTCGGTGCTCGGCGCTGTGGTGAGCGCCATAGCCCCGTGGGATGCGATGAGCGCCAAGTCATCGGTGTCCGGCGCTGTGGTGAGCGCCATAGCCCCGTGGGATGCGATGAGCGACGGCGCCGTATTGAGGGTTGGCGCCGTGAGGTGCGATGGGGGCAACATGCGCGCGTCGGCATCGTCCGGTGCGACCGCGGGCAGCTGAGGTGTAGCAGAGGGGGGGGCGTCCGAGGCGTCCGAGGAGGAGCCATGAGAGACTCCCGCGGGCAGCTCTGAGGGCGACTGTGCCTCGTGTGGGCTCCTCGGAGATGGGCACCTCGCTCGAGATTGCAGCTCCGAAAAAGCAGCTCCGATGGCAGCAGATTGCAGCTCCGAGTTCGTCCCTCGAGATTGCAGCTCCGAAAAAGCAGCTCCGATGGCAGCAGATTGCAGCTCCGAGTTCGCCGGCGGCGAGGCTGCCTTCGTGCGCTGGGGTGCGTGCTCGGACTGCAACACTGGAGAGGGTGGCTGGAGCGAGAGAGAGATGGCAAGTGCCAATTGCAACTCTGCATCTGCATCTGCGTCTGCGTCCGCTTCATCCGCCGCCGCCGCCACCATCGCCGCCGCCGCTGCCATCGCCACCTTACCCGCGATGACGGCGGCGGCGATGGTGGGCGCGGTGTCCGTGGAACCTGCTGCGAGGATCATGCCCTCTTTCGCCTTCCCCTCCTTCGCTTTGCCTTCCTTGGCCTTCGTCTCTTTGGCCGCGTGCCACGCGCTCACCACAGCGCTCACCTCTTCCTCGTCCCAGTCGGAGCCCGCAAAGGCGCCCGCGCCCACCGCCGCCTTCTCCTCGTCGCTCCCATAAGCCGGCACCACGTAGGCGTCATACGCGGCCAATGGCTCGGTCGAGATCTCATCCTCGGCGTACTCAGCCGCTTCCTCGGCGGCACGTTGCGCCTCCGCGGCAAGAGAGACTTGCGCCGCCTCCGCCGCCGCCGCGGCCGCCGCCGCCGCCTCCTGCTGCGCGCGCCGTGTCGAGCGCATGCTGAACGAGAGCGACTTGCTGAACGAGGGAGACGACGATCTAAATAAGGAAGGCGACGACGAGCCAAATAAGGAAGGCGACGACGAGCCGAAAGACGCGGACCTCGTGACATCTCGCTTGGGGGAGGGCGGCGCGGCGGCGGGAGAGGTGGCACCAACACCGCAGGTGGCGCCGTCGTGGGCGCCAATACCGCCGGTGGCGCCGGCGCCATCCGAGTCGGCGCCCACGACGGCGCCCACGCCCACTGCGATGCCACCCGAGGCGCTGCCGGCCGAGTCCGCGCCCGCTACGGCGCGCAACACGATGACCACGCCCACCTCCTCGTGCTCCGCCGCCCAGTGGCCGTCCGGAGAGCGAGCAGTCGACTCGCGCGTCGACGGCTCTCGCGAGCTTCGTGAGCATTCTCTCTTCCACACACGCGCGTCGACGGCTCTCGCGAGCTTCGTGAGCTTCGTGAGCATTCTCTCTTCCACACACGCGAGCAGTCGACACACGCGTAGGCGCTTGATGGCGCCTTCGAGCTCGGCCTCGGACATTGTCCGCTCGCGGACGAGCAGCCGCAATACGTTCGGATTGCCATCCATCAGCTCGACGGCCGTGCGGTGGTCGGGCACGAGGTTGTCATCGATGGCGAGCACGATGTCGCCCATCGAGAGCGCCTGCGCGGCGAGGCCGCCGGGCACGAGCTTGCCGACGACGACGCCGCTGCCGTGCGGGTTGTTGAACACGGTGACGCCCAGCTCGCAGCAGATCCCAGGCTTGACGATCTCGACCATCCGCGTGTCGTTGGGCAGCACCAGCTCGACGATGTCCTCGGCGTCGACGAGCTCGATTGCTTGCGCGTGACTCCTCACGAGCGTGCCGTTCACCGAGAGTACGGTGTCGCCAACGCACACGCCCGCGTCCGCCGCGGGCGACCCGTCGACCACCATGGCCACCTCAACGCCCACGCCGCAGGTCGGCTGTCGGCACGTTTCGATGCCCACGCAGCCGTGCGCCTTGTTAAGGACCACCTTGCGCGTGGCGCACGCGAGGCGGAGCTGCAGCACGTCGGCGCTCTGGTCGATGTGCTTGATGCACTCCTTGGATGTGGACACTGGGTAGTGGTTGACCGACACGATGAGATCGCCGACGCGCAGGCCGGCGGCGGCGGCGGTGGAGGCTTCGACGAGGCCGACGACGAGCGCACCCTTGCGCTTCGGGTGGTTCTCGCATGTGAGCCCGAGCCGCCCAGACGACTTGGTGACGATGATCGTGGTCATCCGTGCGAGCCTCCATTCTTGACGAATTCTTGGCGGAATTCTTGTCGCACGCGCGCTGAGTGTGGGCTTCGCATGCAAGAGGGGGAAAAGGGGGAAGGGGGTGAGGAATATTTCGTCGATAGGTGAGGATTGAAAGCAGGGCTGCCGCACGTGATCACCCCTTGTGATCACCGTGGCCCCAACGGCACAAGCCCGTCGAACTCGCAGGGTCTCGGGCCCCTGGCGCAAGCCATCTTGGGCCTCGAAGAGCTCGATGGCCCATGAGCTCCGGTTTTGCCGAGTCAGCACTCAGTGGCAGGCTCGCCTGCAGGGCGCCAGGTTGGAGTGCCCGCTTTCGATGGTCATACAATGGTCATACAGGAAGTCAGAGACGGTGAACTCTGTGACGCCGAGGCGGCGGGCGAGGACGTGCTTGCCAAGGGCCGACGCTGCTTGTAGCCGAGCCGTCTCGTTTCTCAAATCAGCCAGCTCAGATGGCGTGTGCAGCGGGCCGAGCGCGACTAGGGCAAGGGCGAAATGCGGCGCGGAGCCCAGTAACGCGTGGACGCAGCTGGGCCAAACGCGGCGAGAAAGGGACCATACCACACACAATGCACTCAGCATTTTCTGTTTGACGTAGAAACAGGCAGATCTGAAAGCACTCAGCATTTGAATGCACTCAACAAGTAAAGCATTCAGCATTGAATGCACGGACGCACTCGAGCATCTAAAACACAATGCCGGCATTTGACTTTCGAGCAAAGCCTCGAGGTGGTCTGCCTCCTCACTCCTCGTCGTCATCCTCAGCCTCCCCAGCCTCCTGTTTCCCCTCCTCTCCCTTCTCCTGCTCCTCGCTATCTTCCCCAGAAGAGTCCTCAGCATTGGACTTGGGCTGTTGCTTGCCAGTCGTACGCTGTGATGATCTCATCGAGCGTCAGGCGCAGCCAGTCGTACTTGTAGTTGTAGTGGAGGAATGCAAAGTCACTCAGCAGCTGCGGGTCGAGGTTGACCGAAAACCACCCAAAACGTATTCCCACCCGGGTTCGAACCGAGGACCGTCTTCGCCGCCGCCCGCCCGCCGCCTTCGCCGCCTTCGCCGTAACCCCGCCTCCTTTTCTCCCGTTCTCCACTGCCTTCGCGCCGCCGCCCTACCGCCACCCAACGAACAGTAGACGCTTCCAAAACCCCACCAAAAACCACCCAAAACGTATTCCCACCCGGGTTCGAACCGAGGACCGTCTTCGCCGCCGCCCGCCCGCCGCCTTCGCCGCCTTCGCCGTAACCCCGCCTCCTTTTCTCCCGTTCTCCACTGCCTTCGC
>Ga0210240_102121_pt1 | contig 12492 bp, 5 predicted proteins | sample ChrtobMetP5a_4mM_FD_155463 | JGI IMG/M metagenome (GOLD analysis project Ga0210240, IMG submission 155463) | Chrysochromulina tobin associated microbial communities from unialgal haptophyte culture, Seattle, Washington, United States - P5a_4mM | ecosystem: Host-associated > Algae > Haptophytes >...
CGCGTGACGACAGTGTCGAGCGACAGGTCGCTCAAGTAGTAGCTCTTCATGTTCGGCAGCCAGTCAAAGCGCCTACAGCGCAAGCCACTGCCGATGGCGCGCCTGTGCCTGCTGGCTTGGCAGGCGCCGCGCTAATCAAGCGCAAATCCAATCGTGCGGAAGTGGCGGTGCAGCATGTCCGCTGATACGGCCATCACACAGCCATCACAGCTGAGAAGGTGACGGCGGCGGCGAAGAGCAGCGCGACTTTCAATGCGCCGCGCATCAGCCGGTGCGGCGAGGATGCGAGCGTGCTCCGACGCGATGCCGAGCCGCCCGCGGAGCGCGCTGCAGAGACGCGCGTTCTGGCCAAGACGTTGCCGGGGGCCTTGCAACGTTGCAAGGGCCTTTCGCGTGCGGGAAACGTGCATACATGCAGTACCGGTAAAGTGCTCGCAGTTTCCACTTTCCAAGGTTCCGAGTTTCCAAGACACAAGAAAAAAGAAAGGAGCGGTACCGGTTCAAAAACACCGGGGGAGCCGGAGACACTGTGCCGGAAAGCTGGGGGGGGCGTTTTGGGAGTACTTCAGTTTCCAAGAACCGGCTCTGGTCATCCAGATTCCAGATTCCACGCCTCGCCCCGGATTTTGGAGAACTGGACAGTTTCCAAAAACCGGCTCAGGCCATCCAGAATCCAGATTCCGCGCCTCGCCGCGGATTTTGGAACCTGGACAGATTTCAAGATCCAGATATCGCCATGCAGAATTATTCCAGATTACGCGCCTCGCCCTGCGATTTGGAAATTGAAAGACAAAATACAGATTCCAAATTCCGAGACAGCAGTTTCTGTTTACGCTCCTGCACTCATGCCTCACCGGCAATCCGGGCGGGATGCGGCATGCGCGCGGCGGCGGCGGTCCTGCCGCGGGCGAGCCGCGCGGACGGGCCGCGGAGCCATCGATCTTCGATGCCCGCTTGCCCGGAGCGCGGCCGCGCTCGAGCGCGCGATGCGTCATGCGAAGTTGATGAAATTTTTTGGGGGGATCGGTGTAGCTGGGCCAGTCGGACTTAATATACCTTGCCTAAGCGTTTGCTGCATCAATGTGATTCAAGGAGAGTATACCAAAGGCCGACGCGGTGGCCTCGCACGCCCAACGTGGGACCATCCCACGGCGCGTTTCTCACGAGATCTCTGCAGGCGCGGGCGAGTCGCTGGAGCTCTGGGCAGTCGATGTCTCCGCCGCCGCGGCCTTCGCCGCCTCCTCGGCCGCGAGCTCTGCCTCGCGCGCGAGGATCATCTTCATACGAGCTTTCTTGAGGACCGCGTCCAGTTTGACCATCGACTTATCCTTGAGCGCGGCCTCAAGCTCCTCGAGCTCGTCAATGTCCTCGCATGCGGCGATGAGCTCCTCCACCTTTGCAACCTTCTCCTTCAGCTCCATGCTCGCCAGCTTGCCCTGGCCCTTGATGAAGCACCCCTCGCCATTGCACTGTTCGCATACCTCGGTGAGGACACGGAAGCCATACTGCCGCTGGACGGTGCCGTGCGCCTGGCAGGCCTGGCACATGGTCACTTCGGTCATTTTCTGCTCGGAACTCGAAAGCACATCGCGGCGAACGTCACGACTCGCCTCCGCTTGCAGGTCAGCACGCGGACGGCTGTACTTCTTGCGAAGCTTCTCGATGTCGATGTCACTGCGAGAGCGAGCACGGACCACCGGACGAGTGAGCGAAGGCGGAGGGGGCGGCCGGTGGCCTGACAACAGAAGAGTGTTCTGTCAAGCTGCCTTACTCGGTGTTGTTGGGTTTAACCTGTACCGGCGCGTCATGGATCACGGCTTGCGTCATGGAGATCCGTTGGCAGGCGAAGCCGAAGGAGCGAGTGTGAACGAATGGTCGACGGTTCGGTCAGACGGGTTTGAGGTGAACGCGCGTGTTATACTGGGGGGGAACAGTCGTTGGAGCCGGATACGGGTGCGCCCCCGACCCCAAATTTGGGGAAACACGGGCGCCCGCCGCCGCGCCGCCGTCTTCCGCCGCCATACGATGGCCACCTCGTCGCGACGAAGCGCTGCCGCTCTTTCCGCCGCTGCCCGCGAGCGCGCAACAGAGTACGTGAGCGAGCGCAAACCAATGGTGACTGCTGACGGGGAGGCTGCCGATCTCGGGGACGATCTCGAGATCGACAGGACGCGTGCTGCTGTTGATTGCGCAATCCAACGATTGCGTCAATCAAACGATGAGTTGCTCGGGCGCTCGAAGCGCACTAAGGGACAATGTTGCCGCCGCTGCTGCTGCTGCTGCTGCTGTCTCCTGCTTCTTCTGGCGCTTGCTGGCGCCATCATAAAGGCGCTCCTTGACCATGAAGGACCGTTGGCTCTTCCGGAGAAGAGCCCTGTGCGGCTGTGGCCACGCCTGATTGCGAGCTCGCAGCTGTTCAACCTGGTCCTGCAACCGAGCGCAACCTCTCGTAAAGGGCGCGAATACTTTGAGCAGCAACTGCCCCTGTTGGAGGCGAGCGCGCGCAGCTTCGACTGCCTCGACTACTGGTGCAAGAACCTGACCGTGCCGTCCATGGAAACGAATTGGTTCCCCGGGTTACAGAAGTACGAGTGGTACTCGCTGCTCACATATCGGTACGACATGATGCTCGAGAAGATGCGCGCCGACCCGCGCGCCGACGACTTCCGCATGGAGAAGAACAAGTGCGACATGTATGACTGGTACGCGCTCAACGGGTTTCGTGCGATGCGCGTCATCTACAGGTGGTCGGCGCGCGGCGAGTGGGGCACCTCGCCCGCGAGTGGGGCCCAACAGGTGGTCACCGACCTGCTCGAAAACCGCACGGGCCATGACTTTCCGATGTACCTGAAGATGTGCCATCTCACTCAGGGCTGGCAGCGTGCGACGCGACGGCTCAAGAGCCGCGAGGAGCTCGAGGCCAATCGTGCAGAGGTTGAGGACTGGATTGGAAAGCTGTGGGCAGTGCACCCGGACGACTGGGAGAGGCCTTGGGCGGCGGCGCACAACATGCTCACCGACACGCTCTCGCCTGGCGCGTTGGTGCAGGAGCTGTACCCTGGCAATTTCGTGGGCAACTACGACCCAGCTGCAGAGGAGGTCGGTGCGGTCGTGGAGTTGAAGACGTATGTGATCTGGGGGCACGCGTACATGGGTTCGATCCACGACATCCTGCTGCTGCGCGACGGTACGATGGAGGATTACCATGATCAATGGCTCTCGATGCTCCATGGGCACGTGTCCTCCAAGGTGCTCCAGTGGGTTGTGACTGAGGGGCACCTCGAGCGCGCCTTTTTCATGGCCGAAACTGCAGCGCTGGTCGCCGGGATGGACATGGTGCGCATGGACTTTTTCCTTCGCAAAGGCGATCCCGCGGGCATTGTTTTCAACGAGGACTCGATCTCGTCGGCACGCAGCCCAATCTACCACCACCATTTCGACCACATGTCGTACGCGTGGGCGCGCGGCCACGTCGAGCGCTGGTACCGCCCTTTTGACGCCGGTGGCAAGCGCACGTATGAGCTCAGCCTGCACGACGAGGTGGTTCCCAACAAGCAGCGCATTCGGCTCAAGCTGGCCAGTAACGCTGCGCTCGCAGAGGAGGTGGGGCTGCACATGTCAAGCCGCTCGTCTCAACCTCCGCCTCCGCCTCCAACGCCCGCGCCCGCTCTGACGGTGCCCACAACGCCGTATGGCTCGTGCTGGATGCAGCACCCATCGGGCTGTCCGTGCGCAGCTGGCAGTGGCTGCCGCACTGCGAACAGTACGGCGTACTTCCCCGTAGGGTGGAACCGCGACACGTATGGCGAGAACAATCTCAACTCGCGCACGTTCGAGGGTTGCATGGCGCGTGCTATCGGCGAGAACGCATGGTGTGGCACGACGAACGTCGAGACGTACTATGTGCCCTTCCCGTCTCCATCGCCCCCCCCGTGAGTTTGCTACACTTAAGGTGCTGTCCTGCGCGGATGACGCGCGACGCGTGCGTGCGTGCGGTTCTATCTGTGAAGGCCGTTTCGATGAGCTTTACAGTCACCGGTCCGGCTCGTAGCACGTATCTTGCCATAGATCGTGTTCGGGAGTGCGCTGCGCTCCCCTCCGTTATATTAGCCATATAGGTGGACTCTCTCGTCATATCCATAGTGCAGCTGTAAAGTTTAATCTGAAACGTGGATCAAATGACGGGGGTCCTCGTTCTAAAGTGTAAAAACCCACTGTCGGGTCTTCTGTGCTCTGCCTCGGCCCTCGCTGCCTCGGCGGCTATGCTCTAAAAGCGCTTTCGTAGATGAAGATGTGGGCATTCGCGATTGCGGAAAAGCGGAATTGGGAATGGGGCTCGACTCACGGTCCGACGGCGCGGTGCGGTGGTCGGTGCAGACTGCAGTGTGGCTACGGTAGGCTAGATGCTACGGAAGGGGTTGAGCCGGCGGACGCCGCCGTCATTCTCGGTACCCATGGGGCGTAGCGCCGTGCGCAACGTGTGCGGCGGCGCCTCGCCGCGGCAGTGAAGAGCCGACGTGTCGGCGACGACGATCGTTTGTTCCACGTCTGGAAGTGGCAGGATGGGCGTAGCGCGAGGGAGCCCGATCGCGTGCAGTACGGCGGCGGCCTGGGTGCATGTGCTCGAGGCAGCATCGAAGCGGATCGACGGCTCTTTGAGTACGTCGGGTGCGTTGGCCTGGGTGCGCCCGTACAGCCAGCGCAGCTTCGCTGGGGAGCAGCGGTGCGAGCCGCGCACCACGTGCAGCGGCCCCTCAGCCTCGCTCATGTTTCGAGGGTACACCCAAATCTTGACCACGCTGTGGAACGTGTCCATGTGCAGAGCGTACTGCGGGTCGCCGGCCACGTGTCGCACGGCCCGGGGCACAAAGCGAAGCGTGTGCTCGGGCATCGACGAGGCAGCCGCCATCCGAAGGACCTCATTGAGTCGCTCGTTACCAGTCCCACGTGAGGATGTATACTCTGCCCAATCTAGCAGTAGGACACCGTCACGCTCCCATGCCGGCCGTAGCGCCTCCGCCTCCGCCGACCAGTTGGATGCGAGTCGGCGGCGCGAGTCGTCCATCCGCTCAGCGAGTAGTACCCGCAGCAAGTGCAGCCCAGCCGCATTGAGGGCATGAGGCACGAAGCGCACGGCAGAGAGCACAGCATCGATAAGCACGATACCCTGCATCGTGGCGATGGGCTCCGTGGCCGCACGGACCACGCGCCCGACCAAGTCGGCTACGCTCACACGTGTCACCGCCTTGAACATCGCCGCGTCGTCGTCGCTCACGTGCTCAAGGACGAGCGCACGAAGCCGCTCTACCTCTACCTCTACCTCTGGCGCCACGCGCGCAGCGGCGGCGGCGGCTTCGGCGTCGGCGTCGGTGGCGAGGGACGCCGCGGCGGAGGCTTCGGCGCGGGTCTCGGACGAGGATGGCTCGGACGCGGATGGCGTACGGAAAGCGAGCAGCATGTGGAAACCCCCGAAGGCGGCAGTGAGCGCACCCGGCACAAGGCAACCGCCCGCATGCTCGCCGCCAAATGGCACGCGCCCGAGCGCGTTGTCGAGCAGGCAGATGCCCTGCCGGCCTGAGGGGGCGTTGAGCACTGTGTCGAGCCATACCGTGTTGCCATCCATCGGCATCACGTCGAATGAGTAGAAGCGCCATTGGACGGTACAGCCGATGCGCGCGCTCAGGGCCAGGCCGGTCCCGACCCATGAGCCAAGCGGTGTTAGCTGCAGCTGATCATCTGGATCATCTGCGGATCGTACGATAGCAAGGCCGGGATCATCTACGGATCGTACGATAGTAAGGCCGGGCGTCATCTCGTATGGCAGGGCCGTCCACACGACGCATTGGTTGCCTGCGCCGGGCACCATGGTGGCCGTCTCCATCGTAGTCGTCGTGAGGCCGGCCGCAGAGACAACAGTGGGGGAGGAAGAGGGGGCGGCGGCTGGCTTCTCGAGGATCGTCAGCTGACTTTCGCGCCTGCTCAGGAGCCGCTGGTCACCCGAAGGGCACGGGATGGGCAGGTCGAGCGTCTGGATCACGGGGCACTTGGCCGCGGCGTGGTACTCGAGCACGAGAGTCGTGCGTGCGATGAGTCCCTCGGGGACTCCCCGATGGAGAGTATTGGTGTCGAAGACGAAGCCGGAGCCGCGCGGGCCTCCGAGGAAGGCCACCGTGTACTCGGAGCGCACGAAGCCATCGGTGTATCGCGAGTGCTCGTACCCCTCGAAAGAGTAATGGAGCAGACCGTGCGAGCCCGCCGCGACGAGCGTGGGGTGACCTCCCGCCTCTGGCCGAGGGTCGACTGCATGCAGCCGAACGAAGATCTTGAGGCGGTTGCCTGCGCGGTCATTGTGCCAGAGCCCCGCGATATTCTGTGCGCCGCTTGCATTCGGTGCGAGGCGAACTGCCTTGTACCCGTCGAGAGCCGCGTCTGGTCCCAGGTAGGCCCGAACAGCCTTGAGGATCGTGCTGTTCGAGAGGAGCGGGGCAAGGGCTGGCAAGTACACACGCGTCGCCATGCTCGCTCCGTTGGAGGCGACGGACGTGACGGCGGGGTCGGGCTGTGCAAGGGCGGCGTCGACCGCCTCCTCGATTGCGTTGATATCAAGCCCGAAGTCGTCGATTGTGGCCAGCCCCTCCTGCTGCAGCCCGCGCGCGATCGCAGCGGCGGCCGGGTCGTCGGCCTCGAGCGCCTCGATCGCCTTCGGCTCGCCAACAGCCTTGTCGAGGTCCCACACGATGTTGACACGTGGCGACAGGTAAAGGAGGCGTAACAGCCCAATCTCCCGGCAGCTCGCATTCAGCGCGCTCAGTAACGGCCGGCGCATGATGCCCGCGTCGTTCCACTGCAGCACGCCCTCGCCGACCAGCCGGCGCAGCGCCGCCGCGTCCGCTTCGTGTGCCCTCAGGTACCGAATGAGGGCGCGCCGCCGCGCGCGGTACTCGGCTTGAAGCCCTTCGCTGAAGACGTACGCCCGGCGCGCCACCTCGGGTCGAAATGGGTCCGGCAGCCCCGCGAGAACACTGTCGTCGTCGTCGTCGGTTTCGTCGGTTTCATCGGTTTCATCGCCTTGAGTCTCGTCGGTTTTGTCGGTTTCGTCGGTTTCATCGGTTTCATCGCCTTGAGTCTCGAGAGTCTCGTCGGTTTCTGTCTCGTCGGCGCGCTGTGCTGTCGGGGCTGCGCATGCGGCGTCCGCGCCGCTCGGCTGCCGCGGCTCTGTCTCGACATATGGACTCACGTCATCTGTGCGGACGTCATATGTACTCGTCATATAGACTGCCTCGTCATATGTACTCACGTGGCAGTCGACAGGCGAGACGCGCGAGCTCGACCCCTCACGCTTGGCGCACTCGAGGAGTAGCGCTTGCGCCATCAGCACGACCCCAAAGTCCAGCAACGCGCGGCTCGCATTGTAGTAGGCGGGTGCTACCTGGGCAGCTGCCTCAAGTGCACCCCGCAATGTCACAGGCACGGTGTACACTTCACAAGCCTCCTCGGCGCATGCAAGGCATCTGACGCCAAGAGCCTCCGTACATGGCGCCGCGCTGTAGTGGCTGCCGGCAGCCTCGCCGCCAACACCGCCGTGCTCGCACTCAGCCAGCCGCGTCTCGGTACCGACGCAGCGCAGCCCACGCAGCCACATAGGGCCGTCGGAAGCAGAAGGCATGCGCATCGTGCCCGTGGCCGCACCGAAGCCGAGCTGACGGCAAGCGACGGCCGACACACGCCGTGCATCCGCCTCGTGCGCACACACGGTTCCCCACACGCCTCTCCGGAAGAATTGCACACGGCCCGCATCCGTCGAGCCGCCGTCGAAGCGCAAGCTGCCGTCCGCGGGATCGGTACGTCCGCTGCTGGCCTGCACCGAGTGTAACGAAGGGTTGGTGCCCGCGACGGCGCCCATGGCGGCGACCAGCAGCGCGGCCGACCAGCAGCCCACTACGGCGCCCAAGGCGCCCATGGCCCGGGCTCGAGACGGCGCGAGCGAAGCCGGCGAGCGCTGCGCCGGCAGCGGCGCGCCCGTCTCGAGATATCGGAGCTCCGCGGAGCTATCTGAGCTCATATCTGGCAGCGGCGCGCCCGTCTCGAGATATCGGAGCTCCGCGGAGCTCATGCGCGCGACGGGTGACGAGAGGCTTGCCGCACGCACATTCTGCTCAAAGTGAGCCGTGCTCGTCGTCCCAACGAGGGCAAAGCTGAGCGGCGACTGCGAGAGCACGTAGCCCAGAGCGACCACGGGCAGGTCGACGCCCTTGGCTGCCGCGAGTGCGACCGCCCTGTCACGTCGATCGAAGTTGAGGGGACCGTTGCAGTACGCGCGTCGTAACTGCCACTCGCGCCACTCGGCGACGTTGTCCTTCCCGAGCGAGATCTCCACTAGGCCCTGGTCATCCTCGGGCGTCCATTTGCCGCACATGAAGCCCTTGGCGAGGCATTCCCAGCCGAGCATCGCCACCTGGCCGCGCGTCACCTTCGCCCACGCGGGCCGCGTCTCCGCACTCATGAAGCTCGTATTCGGCCACACGGCGCGAGAGGGCTCGGCGAGAGAGTTCTGAGGCGAGTCGGCGATCGGCGCGTGCTTGCCCGAGCGGCGCGCATACTCGAGAGCCGCGCCGAGCCTGTGCAGCTGCCAGTTGGACACGCCCCAGCCGTGAATCAGCCCTTCATCCACGAGGGCGCTCATGAAGTCCGCGATGCGCTCGACCGGCTCCATCGGGTCGTCGCGGTGCAGCAGGTACACGTCGAGGTACGCGACGCCGAGCCGGCGCAGCGAGCGCTCGAGTTCGGAGCGCACGCGCGGCTGATCACTGATCGTGCATGCCCACAGCTTCTCCTGAGTCTCGCAGCCGCCCTTGGTGATGAGCACCAGGTCCTCGCGCGCCCTGCCTGTGCAGAGCTGCCGTGCCATCAGCCAGCGGCCCATGCGCTCCTCGCAGAGGCCGCCGCCATATATGGCGGCGCAGTCAAAGGTATTGCAACCCGTCGCCCACACGCTGTCCAGCAGTTTGTGTACTTCCTCCTCGGTCGGTAGCAGGTGCAGGAAGAGCGTGCCGTAGATGATACGTGACGCCTCTTTCCGCACGCCACCTGGTAGGCGTGCAGTGAGTACACGGCCGCGCGGCGGCATGGCGTCGAGCGGGCCCGTGGGTGACAGCGGGTCGGGAGAACTTGGGTCCATTGTTGTTCTATCAGTCCTTTTACCGTTGCGGAATTCGTCGACCAGTCGAGCACAGTGGCATGAGATCATTATCGATAGTGCCGATGCACCGTCGCGGGGTAGTCTGTAACGGTATTGACGATCTTTTGGGGATTGCTCAGATGGCGCCGTATTGGTATGCGGCTGTCTGAGGTATGCGCACAGGGGCGGCGGAGCCCGACCGGGGCACACACACTATGGAGGGTGCCTCGGGGTTCTGTAACCGTGCGCATGTACATGAGTACACCATTGTGGATGAGGGAAGGTACTTCACTCAGCCCCCCCCTTTTACTGGTACTTTTCTGCTGCGTGGGCCGCTGGCTCACGTTGCATATATAGTACTCGTGAGGGGCATCTGTATCTTACTACCCTTCGCTACGAGTTGCTCGAGCACACTTAGGTGCTTTCGCCAGACTGCAGGCAGAGAGATCGTACTGCGATCGCCTACCTGAGCCTCCTCGGCCTGACTGCTGTGCGGGACTTGGCTTGCGCTGAGGCCCGAAGGCGCTGCAGCGGGTGCTGATGCGGGGCTCACTGGGGCGGGGCACTAAGCCGTCGGAACCAAAGGTCCAACGGGCCCGTCCAGTCGGATACGGGCGGGAAGAGCATGGCTGTACGCCTCCCGCCGTGCTCCTCGAGCAACTCGAACTCGTCCCTCGAAGGCAAGTCTGCGACGTTGCACTTCGACGGCACAAATTCGTAGTAGACGTTGGCGCCCAGGGCGGCGATCTGTAGATGGAAGGCATTGATCATGCGTGCCAGGTCCAGCTTCCGCGCGTATCCGTGTACGAGGCCCGACAGGGCCACGGTGTTGTCGATGAAGTGGTTGACCTGTCGCCCACGCACTCGCTCCGGGTGCGTGTAGTATACTGCGACCCCGGCTAGGATCTCCAGTTGAGCAATGTATGTCTTCTGGTAGTCGCCGTTGCGCGCCTTTTGGAACGTCGCGACCACCTCGTCGGGCGGAACGGCGCTTGCGTAGACGAGGTGTCCCTCCTCGCAGCCCGCGACGAGATCTGGGGCGTACGCCTCGCTGTTCGGGTCGCAGTGAGGGTCATAGAGGACTGTCCCGAGCTTGGACACGAATTTCGCCTTCCATTCGTTCGCCTCCTCATTGTCGCAATCTCTCCGCTTGCGCTTACGCGGGCGGAACATCGCGTCTGTATAGACAAGCAGTGGGAGGATGTTCGATCTCTCGACTTGCTCGACGCGGACTGGGAGGTTTGGGAGAAGGGCCGCGTCGAAATCGAACGCGTGTTGGAGGCTTTCCGTAAATTTGGTCTCGCCCTCGTCGAAGTACTCCCGCTGCACCAGCGAGAGCGACGAGGCACGGCCGACCCGTCCTTGCGCACACTCGAGTAGGAACGCGCGCTTGCCTCTGAGGGTGCTGGCGTCGCCTGACGTCATTCTATCGGAGCTCTTGGCTTTGGCCCACATCGCGAGGATGTTCTTGATGCGGTTGGCCGTTGGCTCGAAAGTGACTGTGCCTTGGGTGTGCGCTGCTGACAGGTCGACGCTCACGCCGAGCCCGACGTTGATTGCCGCCATTGGCTTGCGTTTGGCGAGTTCGATGGCGGGCGCTGAGATTTTCGTCCTGCGTGCGCCGGCTGCGACGCCATCGCCCACTTGGCAATGGATCTCGTACACTACGTCCTGCCCAGTGGACAGTGCTGAGGCCACGTCGATGATCTGGAAGTCGTCGAAGTAGTGGGCGGTCGGCACTCCAAGGTGGCGGGCGGCGGCTGCGGTGACCTCGGGAAACCTGTTGAACTGGGTGACGCTCGATTTGAGGCCAAAGACGAAGCCGAAGCAGTAATGGTACTCCACGCGCCTGAGGCTTGGGTTCCAAGCCGCGAATAGGTTGTACTGTTGCTGAGCTGTTGGTAGCGTCCGGAATGCTGCCAGGAGATCGTCGAGCCCGTAGTGGAGCTCGGCGAGCGGCAAGCCTCGCTGCCTAGCGAACTTGGCCGCTGCCCGGGCTACGTGCAGAGGCAGCTCGTAGCTGGGCGTCACGATCGTTTCAACAAGCAAGGTAGCCTGGTTGAGCAGGCTTCTGCGCCCATCGTCGATGCAGCGCCACTTGTCGCCCTGGAAGACCGCCGAGCGTATCATTGGGCGGTAGCCTCCAGCGCCCCATTTGCTGATGACCTGGCCCCTGGTAAGGCCCTTCGAGATCAGGCCGCGTGAGAGCTCTTTGTTGGTTGTCTCGATAATGGCTGCCAGTCTTTCACGCGTGTCTTTGCTCTGGCTGGCGGCGGTGTTCCGTCGTGCGACGATGCGCTCGACTTCGTCGGCCCAATCTTCGTTGCCCAGCATGATCTCGCGCGTCTCTTTGTTGAACCGAGCGAGTTCGAGCGCGGTGGGGTGTTGGAGCGGGCGGTGTGCGAACGAGTCAGCGACGACACCTATTGCCTGAAAGCCATGCCAAAAGCACCTGGCTATGTCCTTGTCGGGCATGTCGAAGGCGTCGACCAGCGCTGCGAGCATCAAGACATTCATCTTGCTGGATATCTTGTACACGTCTGCTGGCATGAGCTCGCTGTTGAGCTGGAGCGAGTATGGCCGGAGAAGCTCTCCATGCTCGCGTAGTACGCCGATGATTGTGCTTCTGTGCTCGAGGAGAGAGCCATCTGCTCCTTTTTGGACTGAGAGCTCAGTGGCACAGATCATGTCTGGCGTGAGCAGCTTCCTGCCTTCCGCGAATGGGAAGGCGAGCTTTTTTGCGAGGTCGAAGTGCAGCCCATATCCAGCAGCTACCGGCACTCGCCGCAGGTGCACTGGTTTTACAAGCTTGTCGCCGCCTTCGGTGTCGAATATGTACCCAGCCGATGCTGTGGGCCTTGGTGCCCGTCCGATGCACACCTCGATGGCCTTCAAGGCGCTTACCGCCTCGAAGTATGCTCTCGGTATCTTGTCCTTTGGTAAGAAGTCGAGTGCCGGAGCGAGCGTGAAGAGGGCGATCAGGGCGAGCGTCATCTGATTCGGCCTGCTGAAGGGCGGCCCCGCTTTGCTTTCGGCTAGGCCGTTTTGTTTTCGTAACGGATTTGTTGCATGCGGGCGCCCTACTTTTTGTTCAGGTTGAAAAATATGCACCCCAACTTGTGCGACACCTGACACACTCCACGAGCAAAAACAATGACGGGATTCGAAAGTAATGTGTGCGGGCTTCCAAAACGCATCTAACGGTGCATTTAATTCCCCGAACTGTGAAGATTTCGCCATTGTGCTCATTGTGCTGCGTTCAACGTCGCGCACTCGGTCGGTGCACAATGGCGAGTCGTCGCCGCACGCAGCGC
>Ga0210240_102129_pt1 | contig 12465 bp, 8 predicted proteins | sample ChrtobMetP5a_4mM_FD_155463 | JGI IMG/M metagenome (GOLD analysis project Ga0210240, IMG submission 155463) | Chrysochromulina tobin associated microbial communities from unialgal haptophyte culture, Seattle, Washington, United States - P5a_4mM | ecosystem: Host-associated > Algae > Haptophytes >...
CCTCGTTGTCGACCATGAACGACACGTCGGTGTGCTCAAGGAGCGAGTGGGTCGAGAGCACGCAGTTGTACGGCTCGACGACCGCGGTCGAGACCTGGGGCGACGGGTAGATGGTGAACGAGAGCTTGGACTTGCGGCCGTAGTCGACCGAGAGGCGCTCGAGGAGGAGCGCGCCCAGGCCAGCGCCGGTGCCACCGCCGACGGCGTTGAAGAGGAGGAAGCCCTGGAGGCCGGTGCAGTTGTCCGCGAGCTTGCGGATGCGGTCGAGGACGAGGTCGACGATCTCCTTGCCAATGGTGTAGTGGCCGCGGGCGTAGTTGTTGGCCGCATCCTCCTTGCCGGAGATGAGCTGCTCCGGGTGGTACAGCTGGCGGTAGGTGCCGGTGCGGACCTCGTCAATCACGGTCGGCTCGAGGTCGACGAAGACGGTGCGGGGCACGTGCTTGCCCGAGCCGGTCTCGGAGAAGAAGGTGTTGAAGGCGTCATCGCCGCCGCCAATGGTCTTGTCCGAGGGCATCTGGCCATCGGGCTGGATGCCGTGCTCCTGTGGGGATGAGGCAAGGAAGTGCGGACGAGACGTGAGAGGGTGCATGAGACAGTAAGAGGGAGACGGAGAGGAGGTCGTGGCGCGCTGGCGCGTTGGCTGGGCCAGTTGGGATAGGGTGATGTGCAAGGCATGAGGAAGAGGCCGCTCCGATGCGCGTGCGCGTGGCAGTGGGGTGGCGCTCGCAACGCGCTCGCAGGGAAAGCGAAGAAGCGCGCGCGGATGGGGCACGTCAACGCGGGCGCGCACGAGGGTCGCGCGCGGTGGGTTCGAGAGCGCGCGCGCGGACGCACGAGGCAGTACAGCTCCCAGCAAGCGTTGCCGATCTGGACGCCGCACTGCCCAAGGTGAATGCTGATGACTTCGCGCATGGCTGCTTTTAGCAACGGTATCCAAAAAAAGCACCTGCCCGATCTACTGCCCCGTTTCAACGATTCTCATGGCGACCCTGAGAGACTTGCCAACGAGCAAGCAACCAAAGAATCAAAAAACAGGTACTTGTGTTGTTTCGACTAAATAGCTTGTTTAAGACTTGCCAACCTGTGCCTACTGTACCTGTCGACTCGGGTCCGGCCGTGTGCGCCCACTCAACCCGTACTCGGTATGATCGATCCCATGCTGGTGAAAAGCTGGTGTTCCCATTCGGCGCGCCGATGTAACGCTGCGAGCCGCTGCGACGGCCCGGTTAAGCCCGGCCCCATTGGCCCGGCCGTTGCGATATCGCGCCATTCGCGTCGTCAGAGAAGGCCCTATCAAGCCCGCTATCTATTCTTCGTCCAATCGTTCTCGGCGGTCATACCCTCCCGATACCACATCGTGGCGATCCACTTCGTCCCCTTGCGGAGCGGGCAGCCGCTGTGTTCAGTGTACCCAGGGTCCATGCGGAACGGTCCCCCCTCGACCGTTGGCCTAAGCTTGTATCCAAAGAAGAGCATGTCGCGCTCGCGTGGCACCACCTTGATACCGGAGCGCGTGAAAAGGGTGTACCCACCCTTCTGGGCCACCTCGCAGTACGTGAGGCTCGTCGCGATGCGCGTGCCCTTCCGGTACGGGCCTCCGTGGCACTCGCCGTCGCAGTGCGGCCTGTACTGGTCGTCCCAATCCTTGTAATAGACCGAGTTGAGAGGCTCCTGCCCCTCGCCTTCGATGAGCTCCTCGTACTCGGCCACCTCGCGCGCGAAGGCGAACTTGCGCCGCACCACGCGCGTCACTATGTTCGACTCGTCATCGTAATCGGGATACATGTTGACGCTGTAGCTCTGCCGGTAGGCCGATTGCTGGCCAGAGCTGCCTCCAAAGACCACGGAGCGCTCCATATTAGGAATGGTCATCGAAGTCATGTGCTCGCACTCGTCTGTCGTTACAAAGTCGCGCACAATGTACACGGGCGGCTCCTCCCGCAGCACGTCTACCTGATAGCGCTCCAGCGGCAGTGGCGGCCTCCGAAAGCCAGCACGGCAGTCATTGCGCAGGCGCTTGTACGTGTGCCAGCTGTTGTCAGCCGAGGGCGTCGCGGCGCTCGTCTTGAAGTGAATCGCGTACACCGCCTTCTCGTCGTCGAGCGAGGTCGAATGGAACGTAAAGCCTGCGCACGCCTTGTGCAGCAAGCAAGCCTCCTGTGCCTGCGACACTGTCATCCTTTGTGGCTCCGGCACGCTATGCTGCGGCAGCCACTTCTTGCCGACCCACAGCGCCTTCAAAGTATTGCCCTCCGGCAGGAAACCCTTCTTGTACGAATACGGCACCGTCGCCTCCTCGCCAGCTGCGGCGCACGGGTCGGCGGGCTGATACTCCCACGTCATCGAGCGCAGAGGCTGTGAGCCTCCGTCCTCAAAGTCACACGAGTAGTTGCGCAGCAGATTCTTCAGAAGCTCCGACGTGGCGTGCCCCGCGCCATGTGCCCCAGGCTCGGGTGCAAGGGGATCGAGCACATGAGGCACGATCGGAAAGTACTCGTCCATGTCTGCGGATCTAGCCTCTTCTTGCTCACCCAAGAGCTGCTCCACGACGCAACCATGCCATTTTTCGCCCACCGTGGAGTTAAGGCTGAGCGCGCATGTTTCGCAGGCCTTCGTCACTCGATCAGCCTGCGGGTGGCCATCGCCCGCGTAGTAAGCAAGCGAGGTCACGAAGAAGAGCAACATTGTATTTCTCTGGGTGTGTTCGCATGTGGTTGAGAAAGGGTCAGTGGTTGTGTTCAGTGTGAATGAGGGCACCCCGCACCTTCCTCCCGCTCTCGTGCGCTCTATCGTGTTGTTGTTGTTGTGTTGACCTATGGCCGCGCACGGTGGCGCGGAGGCTGACTACAATGGGGTTTCTGAGGCATTGGGGGACTTGGGGGGACCGTCGTGTTCGTTAACACTGGCTATACATCCCAACCGAGCCCATCCAATTGAGCCCAACAAACTGTGGAGCTGAGCGGTTTTTCTTCTGAGAAAAAGCGATCGGCTTAATATGCCACCTAGAGAAGGCTGAGAGGGTCAGGGTGGTCGCGGGGAAGATAAGCGGGGACAAGAGATAACCGAAGTCCGAACGTCTAATGTTGTCTAATGTAGCATATTGTCGTCGGCTTCACGTTCCACTCTAGCGTAACTGCAACCACTGGGATACATGATAAACTGAGCATGACATCTCTCGTGGCAGGGTGGACGCTCGCCCCTTGTGTGTCGCTCATCTGGGTCCCTAAATCGGCCGTGTATGATGGCACAGCTGTCGTTCTGGTCGCCGCACGCACGGCGGGCTCCGCAGCACACCATCAATGGAGCGCAACCCATCTCCGTCGCGGGAGGGGTCAATCTTGTGGTCTGCGTGTCCTTTCTCTTCGACGGCCATGTCGTCTCGAACGGCTATTGTAGTGGCGGCAGCGGCGAGAGCAGACGCGTGGGTCACGCACCTCATCGATGAGCACAAGGGCCTCCGCCTCAGTCCTCGTAGAGTTTCTGCAGTGCCACCGCAGGCTCAGCAAAACTTCCAGCGGTACTCGCAGTTATTGCACGTGCACTTTTTGGTCGTCGGCTCGTCGGCAGAGCGCGTCTGCACCTCAACGTACTCCGTCTTCATGGACTTGCAGCGCGGGCATTTGAGGATACCGTCTTGCGTCTCCTTGCCCGCGTACTGCTTATAGGTCTTCGAGTCCATGAGAGCCATCTTCGCATACTCGGTGTGGGCAGCGCGCTGCTTCTTCATCTCATCGCTCGCCATCTCGCGCACCTCCATAACCGCGAGATCGTTCACGTGCAGCTGGCCCGTCATCACCATACGGATGAACTCCGGGTTGTTCTTGTCCTTCAGGTTGAAGATGAGCGAGCGGAAGCGCGCCTTATAATCCTTTGTCGTGCCACCAAAGTGCGCGTTCATGTTGCTCTCCGCCTCCTCCGCCATCGCGGCCGTATCCACGTACTGTTCCCGCAGGTAGCGCGCGTTCGCCTCCTTGCCCACCTCGAAGGCATCCTGCAGCTTCTCGCGCACCATGTCGCGCGTCTGGTCGCCCGTCTTGCTCGTGGAGCGCGAGGGAGCCGACACACTTATGCTGCTGCTTGCCGTGAGCGGCACGGGCTCGGGCTTCACCGCCGCCACCAGTCCGGAAGACGAGGGGCCAGATACCATCGGCTTGGTTTCTGCTGCTGCTGCTGCTGCTGCTGCGGCTGCTGCTGTTGCTGCTGCTGCTGCCGCCGCCGGCGCCGGCTCGACCGCCGGCTCGACCTTTGCGCCCGGATCCGGCTTCACCTCAGAGGCAGGCGCCTTAGCAGCCTTGGCCTGCGCCGCTGCCGCTGCCCACGAGTTCTTGAGCTTTGTTGCTAGTGAGTTGACCTTTCCATCATCGTGCTTGGTCAACTTTTGGACGGTGGCGCCAAGCTTGGACTCTGCAATATTCTGCGGATTCGTGTGCAGGCATGCGTCGGATGGGCGTCGTTCCAGCCTGGCAGGCTGGTCAGGGCAGCACCGAGTGCAGGGCGCGCGCACCTTGAGCTTGCCCTTGATATCGCTAGCCATCAGCGTCGTGAGGACATCAGCAATTTCGCCAGGCATATCGTTGGCTATTTTTTTCTGCAGTTGCTCATTGAGCCGCAGGCAGCCATCCATGGTGAGCACGTAGTCTTCCATGACAAACGGCAAATTCACGGCCCTGAGCAAGGAGCTGATGAGCTCGACAGGCACCTTCGCGGCACGACAACTACGCGTGTGAACCAAACGAAACTTACTTCCCTCGCGTTTCCGGATAGTGTTGCGCCACGCCGAAGAAGTGTTCACGGTGTGCCTCGCTACAACGATCTCGATTTCTGGCTGATTATGCGGCGCCACATGCTTCTGTCGTTGCTCCTGCTCTCGTTGCAGAAGGCCTCCGGGTTCCTCGCGAGCAGCCCTGGCCTTGTCGGCAGCAGCAGCAGGGCGCCGCCGCGGCAGCGGCAGCTGCTGATGAAGGCCGTCCGGAAGGTCAACACCGCTGAATTTGAGGCGGAGATCCAGGACTGCTCCACGCCCATCGTTGTCGACATATACGCGGTGTGGTGCGGCCCGTGCCAGCTCATGGCGCCGCAGCTCGAGAAGGTTGCCGCCGAATACGGCGACAAGTGCCGCTTTCTGAAGATCGACTCAGACGAGGAGCCCGAGGTGGCCTCGGTGCTCAAGATCAATGGGCTGCCCACAATCCTCTTTATCAACGATATGAGCGTCGTCGCGCGCGCGGAGGGCATGCTGATGGCCAAGGAGCTCCAGGAGCTCACTGACCACCATTTCTTTGCCGGTCCGGCGCCAAAGATCGAGGGCTTGGCGTGAGTTCGAGCGGCTCCCACACTCGCATCTCGGCCGAACCCCCGAGCCGTCGCGCACCCCGTACCGTGGGAGGAGTGCGTGTGTGTGGTTATGCGTACAACAATGCATGGACATGCTGATGCTCTCTCCCGGGCGGGACAACATGCACCCGCTCAGTCCCGGGCGCGGTGCCGCCGCTCGTTTACGATTGCGAGGCTGCCGGCCCAGGCGCCGGGGCGGCGCGGGCGATAGAGTCAGATCCCCGATCCCCGATGGTAAAAGTTAACTGACAACGCTGTTTTAATGTAAAACAGAACAAACACTAGGTTCTCGGGAACAAACAGTAAGCATCAAAGATCAATCTGCGGTACGCATAAATCGCGCTCACAGCGTCATTGACATTGTCTCATTAACTAGCGACGGTAGCGCGTAGGAGCGATTAGTAAGATAGTAACGAGCGTCAAACCAACGCAACGCAATTCCAATTGCGTCATACAGCGTCTTGAGCGTGCACGCTTCGGTAAACACCTTGGTAAATTCGCGTTTTGGGTTTTACGAGTGAAAAGTCGCACGGTCCCGGTCCGGCGCGGGGTCCGCGGGGCTGGCCGCTGGCGAGGGGCGGAGCCGAGCTTTTCGGCTTTTGTTCGCGTCCGCCGAGGACGCCGCGGCATATGCGCGCTTTATGCGCGCGCATTCGCGTTCAGCCGTTTTGCGTAATTATTGCGTATTTTTGAGAATTTGACCCGCATATCTAAGATTTACGTATTGCGTCTTGCGTATGACTGCAAGGGAATGTTCCCGCGTCGATTGCTCGGTCGCCATCCCGCCGCTCGGGCGATGCTGCCATAGGCAGCGGCGGCGGCGGCGGCGGCGGCAGCGCTTCAGCGCCACCACAGCTGCTGGCTGCAGTGCCCCACCACCACGGCGCCGCAGCCGACGACGAGGCATCGAACGCTCTGCCCAGCTCGCTGCCGCTGGAGGCAAGTGTCGCGGTCAGCGGCGTCGCGGGCGACAGAGGCGGTGCCAGGCTCAGCAGCGCTTCCGCGGGCTTCGCCGACGCGCCGACGCCAAACCCTCCCACGGCCAGCCCGCCCGCGCCGCCACCGTCAGCAGCGCGGGGGTGGCCGGCGGCGTCGGCGCTCTCGCGGAGCATCGCGAAGCGCCCCCATTCGGCTTCCTTGGCGCCCGTCTGCTGGTCCAGCGCCTTTTGACGCTCGAGGCGCAGCGCCACTTCGGTGCGGCTCGCGGCGGCCTGACCGCTGTGCGCAGAGCTGAGCGCTTCATCCACCAGGAGCGAGTGCACATGTGCCTGCCGCTCCGCCTGTAAGCACCGCTCTCCGAGCTGCCGTGCGAGCGCATGCGCTTGCGTCACCGCCTCGTGCGCCTCGACGCGCGTCCGTCGCTCGCGCAGCTCGTACTCGGCGGCGCGCTGGTTCGACGCGTCGGCGGCCGCCTGCAGCTCGAGCTTGGCGGCCGCGAGCTCCGAGCGCGTCACCGTCCGGTCTCGCTCGATGACGGCCACCTGATTCAGCGCGAGCTGGCAGCGGGCCTCGGCGGCATCAGCGGCCGCGCGCAGCGTCTGACGTTCCTCTCTCATCAGCGCGATCACCTGCTGGTTGTGCTCTTCCTTGGCGCGCAGCGCGGCCTCGGCGGCGGCCGCCTCGCGCCGCGCCGCCTCCCGCTCAAGCGCGAGGGTGCTGCACTGCTTCTCGGCGGCCTTGAGCAGCTCAGCACATTTGATCGCCTCGTCGCGCGCGCGGCGCTCGGCGCGCTCGACGCGCTCCGCCGCGCCCTTGAGCTCGCACTGCGCGACCGCCAGCCCGCGCTCCGCCTGGCGCGCCTCGGCCTCGGCACATCGCCAGTCGGCCTGTGTCACCTCGAGCTCGTCGCGCAGGCTCGCGCACTGGCTTTCTGAAGCGCGGCGCAGCTCGTCGCATCGCGCCTCTGCGCGGTCCGCGCGCGCGCGCTCGCTGTCGAGTTTCGCGCGCAGCCGCTCGCCTTCGAGGCGCGTGGCCTCTGTGCCCGCGAACGACGCGTCGCGCTCATCGCGCAGCATCGCCTCCCTCGCGTACGCCGCCTCCTCCCGTGCGCGCAGCATGGGCACCTTTTCGCGCTCCTGCTGGAGCTGGAGCTCGAGCTCGCGCACGCGATGCTCCGCCGCGTCGATCTGCGCAAGGAACGCACGACGCTCCGTCACGATCGCGCGGCCCGCGACTGGTCCGAGCGCACGCGCGACGAGCACGTGCGACGGCGCCTTCTCAGCTGCGGCGGCGGCCAGCGCAGAGGACTGCTGGTGCTGGTGCTGCTGCTGGGCGCCGCCGCCAGAGTGACTAGCCGCCTTGAGCTGCTCGGCCCTGAGCGCTGCCATTGAGCTCACGTCCATGTCGCGACGGCTAGACGGCCAGCCAGCGGGTGCGTCCTTGCTGGCGGGAGCGGCTGGATGTGCAAACTGGCTGAGCGCGTTCGCTGCGGCCGCCGCTGCTGCTGCCGCTTGATCGGCCCTTGCCGCAGTGGCCTTGCGGCCGTATGCAGTGGAATCAAAGTTGGTGCGGTTGGCAGCCGTACCACCACCCGCCGTACCTACGCGCGGAGGATCACTTGGAAGCAGCACCATCGACGCGGCAGTTCGCTTGTAGCCTGAGCCGGTGCAGTCCGGCATTTCGGGTCCAAGCTGTGAAAAGGAGGTTTTGAAATTATCCGGAATTCGGTTGTGAAACTGTGCGGAATTCACTTTAGGATTCACACTCTTCCGCGCGAGCCTGTGATGTACGATTCAAAGTTTTTGCGAGGTATCGTTTACCCGCCAAAAGCGCAAAAATTGCCTTGACAGCACCGATGGTCGTCGCCGTGACTTTCACGGGGATATCGGCCCCCATGCGAGCGATAGCGTCAAACGTCATAAAGATGGCTGCACAAACGACGCACAACCCCATCTTTGGCGCAGGCGTCTGCGTGTGCGGCGGTGGCAGCGTGCCAAAGCGGAGTCTCATCTTTCTTACCGCGGCGGCGCGAGGGATGTGGCTTGTTTCTGAGGAGTGGGCGCGCGCGTCTCTGGATTTGGGTTCACTCGCCGATCCGTCGTCATTCGAGCGAGTGCATCCGTCTCTGGATGGCGTTCGTAACTCTCGCGAGTCAGGCTCTGGAGTGCTCGCCGGCATGTGTGTGGCCATCGTTGGGCAGACCGTGCTGGACAAGTGCGTGTTATCAGAGCTCCTATTTGCCGCCGGCGCCGTACTGCAAGGCGCCCCGGCCGAGGCGCCCGCCTTGACGGCAGTTGCTTCTACGCCGCTGCTTGTACGGCTGCACGGCACGTGGCGGCCGCAACGGGAGGCAGCTTTGCTCGCCGCCATCGTTGAGGGCCGCTTCGTTGTCGATGAGGATTCGGAGGATAAGGGCAGACCAAAAGGAATGCTCGAAGGAGCTCGATCTGGGGAAGAGAACCAGCCTCCACAGCATGCGCGCGCGAAGCGGGCGCGCCGGCAGCCGGCTGCGTCGCCTGACGGAACAGTCGATCTGCTTCTGGCTGACAACGAGGCTCTGGGATCGCAGGTCGCCGGGCTGACTGGGTTGCTACTGTCAGCACAGCCGGCCGCCACACGCAGAGGCTCTGGTGGTGGCCGGAATGACCACATCGCTGGACAGTATTTCCTTTTCGAGGATGCTGTGAATCTCTACCGGCAGCGCCTGCCGAAGTGTAACGTCGACATCGGAGACCAAGAGCGAGACTTCCTGCAAGAGCTCGTGGATGCGCCAATGACGCGAACCGCGCTGCTGCAGCGGCGCGATGGCGGCGAGCGCGTGACGACGATCGCGGCGTGTACATTCGTGCTCCACGAAGCACCACTCTGGCTGTGCGAGTTGCAGCTGCTCGCCGTGAGCGGCCGGCACGCGCGCCGGGGGTTGGGCACGCTCCTGTTGCGCAGCGTCGAGCGCTGGCTCGCGGCCGAGGGCGTGCAGTGCATCGTGACGCTCTCCGGTCTCGACACGGTCGACTTTTGGCGCAAGCGCGGATACACCGATCCAGTCACGTTGGAGCCTGCACAATGGGCAGCGCTGCGCGACCCGTTTGGCTCGTCGATGATGTTGGCCAAGGTGTTACAAAGATAATGTTAAAGGGCAGGCTGGTGCCCGCAGCGCTCCCCCACACGCAGGGGGAGGGGCACGGTAAAGATCCTAAGGTAAAGAACGACCCTCAGCGGGCCCGCTCAGGAGGTCGGGTCCACGACGTGATGCGCTGGTGATGCGCGAACGTGCACGATGAGCTGACGTTTTAAGGTTGCCCTGCATCCCAGATCCCTACACCCTAGCTTCTAGCTAGTAACCTGTTTGGGAATTGAATGCCAGCCGACGCGCGCCGCGTCCGAGCATGACGACCTGTGCCTGAACCAAGTCTCCACCGACAAAACGGGCCGGCCACGCATCGAAAAGTTCGGCTCCTCGCAGATTCTCGATCCGGCTGTGAATGTTACAACCGGTACGTGAATGTCATGGTGAATGTTCCTCTCCATGGAGAATGAAGCGGCTGTGACGTGTGTTCGACCTTCACGCTTGGTTTGAGTTTGGTCTGTGCGTGTTGGTGTGTTGTGAACATCTGGCCTGTATTGTATTGTTTTGTCTTCACGGCTGTAATGCTTACGTGTTGTCTACTTCAGAAGCACGGATCGTCCGCCACCAGACACGTTTTTTGCAGTGGGGAAATCGTCTCTCGCGATGGGTCCCACTGGTTCCTGGTGTCTCGCCTGGGTCCTCGGCTCCTCCTGGTCTCGGCGCCTGTCGTCGCGATGCCTGACGACGACCAGCTTTCAGATCTAGCCAGCGTGCAGATCCTCTCGCATCCACATCTCGCGCAGATCCGCTCGCGCAGTCACCAATGGCCACCGCGCGCCACCGTACCTGAACCACTCCAGGCGGCTGGCAAGCTGCCGTGCGCCACGACACTGTCGTCTCTCGACGCCGCCGTCGTCACGCGACGGCGGCGTCGAGTGACTTCTTTTGCGTTCCCTTCGGGGGGCGCGCCAACGGGCGCGTCTCTACACCTCCGACTCCCTCTGCGACGACGGCGGCCCCGGCGCCGAGTGCGCAGACTGCATCTACGGCACCGACTGCGCCGACTGCGGCCCGCGCTTCCCGCCTCCTCCGCCCATCTGCGCCGAGACGTGCAACTGGGCTTCCGACGCCGATTGCGACGGCGGCGGCCCCGGCTCGGAGTTCCGCCCGGCCCCAGGCCGACGACATGTGGACCGACCAATCGTCACATGTTGTAAGGTGGCAGTGTGTGTGCGTCCTGTACATAACCAGTCTAAGAACAAAAGTTCTAAAGGAAGAGCTACTCACCACCGAAACGACAAACGACGAACGGGGATGGGGTACGCCGGCGGTAGTGATAAGTGATGAAGGCGTCAACCGCGCGAATCGATGTTGTACACATGTGACACAGCCCTCTCGCAGTCGCGCAACGGAGTCGCGCGCGCGCGCGCGCATGATGGTCACGTGAAAATTATTCATTCACGAAAGTTGGCCACGGGTCCGTCTAGTGATAGTGTATGATCCGTTGATCAAAAATTAACGGCCATGGATGCGGTTGCCGCGGCGGCAACATCGGCGCCGCTCACATCGGCGCCGCTCGCGCGTTTCCTGCGCCCGGCGGACCCGCAGCTATCGGCGTGCCACGACGCGCTCTGGGACCTCAAGCACGCGATTGCGCTGCAGTGCGTCTTCGTGGCGGGCGTGTGCCGACGGCTGCGTGAGATAGGGACTGATACGAGTGCGGCGCAGACGAACAAGGCGCCGGACCAGCGCGCCAAGGAGCTGATTGTTGGCATCATTGGCGGCGGCGTCATTGGCGGCGTCGTGGGCCATGCCCTCGTCGACGCCGGCCTGCCCGCTGCGTCTGTGCTCATGTCGACGCGGTCTCCGCGGCGTCAAAAGGAGCTGACGGCGCGTGGTGTGAACGTCGTCTTCGACAACGCGGCGGTCGCCTCGCGGGCACGCCTCCTCATTATCGCAGTGCTCCCTGGCCAGCAGTTGCAGGACGTCGCGCGCACGGCACGGCCCGGTCCGAACACGCTCGTGCTCAGCCTGGTAGGGAGCACACCGCTCGCCAAGATGCGCTCGTTGCTGGGCGTGCCGAACGTGATCGGCTCGGCAGCGGACGCGACGCTGCCGCTGCTCATCGAGGCGCAATCGCAGCGGGCGATGGAGATGGAGGAGATGGCGGAGGAGCAGCTAGCTGCGATAGGAGGCCCCCTCAGCGCGGTAGCGGCCTTGGGAGGCAGATTGCCAGATGGCCAAGTTCTACGCCTGGCGGCTACGGGGTTCGCGCCGCGCATGGGCGCAGTGACGGCCGTCCTGAGCGCCCTCCCCGTCATCCTCACGGACTTTGAGTTCCCGATGGCTATTGCGCGATCGCTATGCCAGGTTGCCTATTTTGGAAAGCTCTCGCGCGACGCTCTTGCCTCGATCGCCGCCGACGTTGCGACTTATGAATCCAAAGTGGAGGCTGGCGGCGCGGAGCGTCTGCGGGATCATCGCGCCCTCGAAGCCGCGGACGGCAGCGAGGAGCACTATCAGGATGTGCTCCTCCGCGCGCGTGCGGCGTTCGAGGCACGCTGCGCTGGAGCACGACCCGAGGGAGAGCTGCCCGCGTGACCTCTGTTCGGACGCCGAGCTGTGTGTGTGCCACCCCAGAGTGCCACCCCCGTTAGTCTGCGGTGTGAAACTGGCAAAGCACGTCTCGGGAAAGGAGCGTCACTTAGCGTCACGATGTGAGCGAGATGGTATGGCATACACAAAATACGCGCGACGCCGGCGGGTCGCCCGCCCGGCGCGCGGACGACGACCGACGCCCACACACCCCGGCACCCCCACCCGCCCCACCCGATACGCGCCCATACGCGATTTTGGCGTCCGATAGGCGATAACCAGAAGCAGAAATACCTGCTCGGAACAGAGCAAAGCAACCCGTTCGGATCGGACCTACCCGAGTTTAAACCGAACGGAAGTCTCCCGAGAACCCGACGACCGCGGACGCGCGGTCGAGTCCGCATAGGGTGGGGGTAGGGTAAAAGTGAGGGCCTTTTGACGTAAGACGGTAAAAGTGTACAGGGTACAAGATTCGCGTAAAACGGTAAAAGTCCTCGTGCCTCCGTATCCAGGGTAAAAGCAGGGTA
>Ga0210240_102157_pt1 | contig 12308 bp, 14 predicted proteins | sample ChrtobMetP5a_4mM_FD_155463 | JGI IMG/M metagenome (GOLD analysis project Ga0210240, IMG submission 155463) | Chrysochromulina tobin associated microbial communities from unialgal haptophyte culture, Seattle, Washington, United States - P5a_4mM | ecosystem: Host-associated > Algae > Haptophytes >...
AAAGGACATCGCGAGACGCGAATCGGGGGCGGAAGTGGAGTGTGGGGAACGCTCGAGAGCCCAGGAGAAAAATGGGGAGAGAAAAGGCTTCCTTTTTTCCCTCCCAGGGCTCTAAGGATACGGTGCATGCGAGGCAGCTGGAGGCGTTGTGCAGAAGAGTGGGGCGAAGGATGAGTCGTCAAGGTCCGGGACGCTCACCTTCAATATGACTCACGCATCTGAACGCGGCGCGGTCCGCGAGAAAAAGTCGAGTGGGGACCGCATTGCTCGAGTCGAAAAGTTTGTCGGATCTCGTTTCACGCCGGCGTGCAACACGTCCGGGCGGGCGGGCAAGCGCGATCGGTGCGGTGACCCGACGAACGTGTTCGTGCCCAAAGCGCACGTCGTGTTACATAATTGTCCACACAAGCATACATTTTGCTTTTGTGCAACAACGTGCATAACTAAGGAGTCGGACCTGAGACACCAGATGGTCCGCTTCCCCCATCGGTGGCACCGACACAGCGGGGGCACAAGTAGCTCTCACGGAGATTAGCCTCGTCCTTGGTGATGCCCACACAAGCACCGTGGTACCAACCGTCGCAGAAATCACAGCCAACCTATTCGAAGAAATCGCATGGGGGAGAGACGGGGGACGTGTGAGACAGCGGGCGAAGGGTCTGGAGATGGATCGACTGCAACTCACCATGAACGATCCGTCCTCGACACGCCCGCGCTGGCACGTATCAATGCAGTACGACGGTTTGTTGTGGATGTGATTCAGAATCATCATTGTCGAGTACCTGAGGTCAAATACGAAAACAGGATTACGGTACTGTGATTGGGCGGACCGTCAAGAGAGCGCGCGCCAGGTCTGGGCTGCGCTTTTCACGCGATGAGGGTGGGCAAGGGAAGCGTACTGGGCGTGGCGTAGCGTCGAAAATTGCCAGTGACTCATCTGGCACTGCCCTAGAAAGTTTTGACGGTTGTCCGTGATGTCCGTGGAAATAACCGGATCCTCCTGTGAGGAGTCGAGAGAGGAAAGGAGAGTCGTTGGCACCGGTCCATTGCAGTGGCGGAGGAACGTGCTGAGCATGAGGATGGGCACGCACATCTTTCGCCGGTGGTTCGGCGAGTTCGGCAAACACGACGACAAGAAAGTGGCGCTTGAGATGTGACATCTCCTGGTGCGCTTTTTGCACCACATGTTTGGCATCCATGCGCATCAGCTGAAAGAGAAGCGGGAGTGAAGCGGACGATGAGGAGTGCAGCGGTCGATTCGCGAGTGCGCGCGGGATCTCCGTTTTGGACGCGTCGCTGGGCACGCGTTTGGAGTGCCGAGCACCTGGCCGTCTTTGTCAAGGCCCTTAGAGGTGTCCTCCGGAGCAAGGCCGAGGAGCGACGGCACCGTCGCCTCCCACTGATCTCCGTGAAATAGCGGAATCTCGCGCACCTGCCCAACACGAATGCAAGGATACCAGTGCGATGAGCGGCGACGAGAAAACGACTTGCCAAAAGTTATCGCCATCTCTAGAAGCTTTGGTGCATGAGCATATCGCTTACCGAGCGCATCCCGCCAAAGAGGTCCTGCATGGACCCGTAGCTCTCAACGATGCCCTTCTCCTTGGCCTTGTCCAGCATGCGCCTGTACCACTCGCGCAGTTTCTCGCGCTTCATGGGTTTGCGTTGTTGGTCGGAGCGTGCAAAGAAAATGTACTCATCGCCCATCTTCGGGGGCTCCACCCAGATGTGTACATATCTGGCGAGGCGGCGAGCAGAAGGAGCGCACGTGGCACTGGCGTGAGAAAGAGGCGGAGGCTGCCGGCTCGAGGGTGAAGGCTGCGCACTTGAAGCCAAGCATGCGCGTCCACTGCAGATAGGCGACGAGGATGGAGTGATACATCGTCGAGCGATGATTGTCAGGCTCCGAATGGAAGTAGCGTACCTTATAAAAGAGAACTCCAGACAGGTCAGGGACAAGAGAGGCAGCGGGGTGTAGCCGAAATCGTGTGGGTGTGGATAGGCACTGCAGCACACCGAGTCGAGGTAGGAGATGTACACACGGTCCTTGTTCGGCTCGGGGCAGTCCGAGCCATACTCTTGTACATAGAGCGCGAAGAGACACACGTCGAGGCCATCGCGCTTTTGAAAAGCGAGCAGTGCCTTCGACTTGTACGGGAACTCTTTGGGGTACGGATCATTGAGCGCCTGCTGGTGTTCCACGAGCTTCTCAGGCGCATACGAGGTCATCAACAGCGAAGAGACGATGCGTATGGTGACCGGCTCGCACGTGACGCCGACAGCCTTGAGATCGGCGGCGACTGCTTTTTCTATGAAGTCAGACATGGGGATGCCTGTTAAGTTGGCGGCATCGTTGTTCAGAGCCGATTCGACAACCTGGCGTACGCCGAGACGAGCGCGTCAGGCAGCGATGGCACAGAGCGTTTGGTGCTCACAGGGTGGCTGTTGCTCCGGCTACGGGGCATTCATACGACTGCTGAGACGAAGGCTACGCGCTGGTAGGGCAAGCTACGTCGGCGGGACCGTGTGTCTCACCTGCTCGGTCTTAGGTTCGTGCGCTTTGCAGCTACGACAGTAAAAAGGGCGGCCATGCGGATACTGCTGATCGTCATACAGGGCGCATATCCAGTGTCGCCACTTGTGGCAGTGCTCGCACTGCACCCAGCGGCCGTCAATGTCGGTTGACATGATTGGGCCCGAGCTACTTTCAATGCGTTGCGGCACGGGGCACTGCGGCACAAAACAAGCAAGCGACTTGGAGACGATTTGGAGGAGTGAGGAGAATACATGGGGCGCTTTGCGAATCACCTCCTCAAATTGCTCAAGCTGCAGCGGCATGGTGCGCTCCCCGCCCTGGTGCTCGCGCGTGAACTTTGCCGTCTCCTCGAGTAGAGCCTTGGCGCCACCAGTCTTGGCTTCGGTACGCAGAAAGGAGTGGCACGCGTTGCACAGGCGAATGCACGTAGTCGACCCGCTAGCCTCGGCAGCCTCGAGCGTCTCCTGAAAGTAGATGCGCTGCTGCGGCGCCTGGATGAGAGCCTTTTTGCAGCTGCGTGGGAGGAAAGGACATAGTCAGTCACATCGAGCAGCATGAGGGGGGGAGGACTCAAGCGTTTCGGCCATTCGTGGAAGGCACGCAATGGCCGCGCGAAGGCTCAATCGGGAGGTCGCGCTTGTACACGGACCGGTCGCAAAAAAGCGGCAATGCGGCCAGGAATAGCTGGTGCTGCCGGCAGTCTTCGTGCATGCAAGCGACTCGCGTACTCGCCCACGCGACGCCCGTCTGCTTATGCCGATTCTGTTCGACGGGCTCGTATTGCACCGTGTAGAGCCCCTGCTCGTTGCAGCCGCGCACGACGGCGAGCCGCCACTCACCTCCGACGCTCGCGCCCGAAACGCCGCCGTCATACACCTCGATGAGCTGGTCCTTGGCGTACCGGTTGCGCTCGCAGAAGCCTCCGCTCTCGGAATCGGAAGGGCGGTCGTACGCGGCCTTGATCTGGTGCACGCCGCTTGTGAGGTCGAGGTCGTCTTCCTCCCCCACGCCGCCACCGCCGCCGCTATGGCAGCCACCGCCAGCACTCTTGGCGCTCGCCGAGCGCTGACGTTTGACATTAGCAGCAGCGTCGGCCATCTCCTTACCACTTCGCTTCTTGGACGATTTTGATTTCTGATCGCAAACCAAGGCAGACAGTAGGCGAGCGCGCGCGTGGGCAGTGAATAATAGGGGCGTCATTGCAAGGCGCCACCGGTGAGGTGAAAAATCGAGTCCCAAGGATCAGGCGAAGCGATACGGCTTTGACTGTGCGGCTCGCAGAGAAGCGTACCTGCAGCTCCGGTGGCTCGGCCATGTCCGATGAGGCATAGCTCTTGGGCGCCTTGGCTTGCCTTTCAAGGAGGCGGCAGCTCGCCAGCTTCAGCCGAATGCGAGTAAAAGGGTGGCCGCCGCCGGCAGCACCGGCAGCACCGGCAGCACCGGCAGCACCGGCAGCACCAGCAGCACCGTCTGCACCCGCTGCACCCCCACTAGCCGCCAAATTGCCCGCGCCGCCCTCGAGCTTCAAGTTGGGGAGCTGGCGGGATGGCGCCGCAAGTCCCGTGACGTTTTCGCGCCCTCTCTGCTTCACCTTGTTGCGACGTTGGCCGTCACCAGGCCGCGCCGAATTAGGCACGTTGGCACGTGCAGAATAAAGCGCACCCATGCCGTTGCCCAAACCGTCGTAACCGCCTCCGCCCATGCCAGCACTACTCATGAGGCCCGAGTGCGTAGAGACAAGTGGGTTGAAGGTCGCACCCATGGCCATCGTCGATGGCGCGAACTCGCCACCACCACTGCCAAGTCGTGTCCCACCGCCGCTGAGGCTGCCTACACCGAGGCTAAAGCCGCCGTTCTGCGAGAGATGGTGAGATGTGAGATAGAAGGGCACGCGGGGTAAGGGGGTACATATCTCGGGTCCTCGAAGAGTGGTAGGCATGGAAGGGCACTTACCTGCTGCTGGTGCGCACGGCTCTGCCGGATACGCTCACGTAATTTATGACACGTGGGGCACGCTTTGTTCTGGCAGTTGCGCACGTGCGCGAGCAACATCTTTTTGACCTGTGTTCAGGGCAGAGCACATGTCGGAATGGCATGCTGCGAGAGGCGCTACGAGTCGGGACGTGCTCGAGTCGGGGCCGCAAGCAAGAGCGGCGCTGATCGAGTCCAAAGGCTGATGTGTTCGTCACACCTGCGCGGGGTCAAGCTGCCTAAGCTTCTGGCGCAGAGCCTCCTGCTGTGCCGACTGCTGCGCCCGTCCGGGGCTCGCGAGGCCACCCGTAGCAGCAGCCGCAGCGGCGCAGCTCGAGGTGCTTGAACCAGCTGCAGGTCCGTTGACATGCGGCACGTCGGCGGCGCCGTGTGCGACACCGCCAGGCGGCCGCAGCACGTGCGCACCGCTGTGGTGAGAGCCGCTGCCGCCAGTGCTGTTGCTGCCCGCTGAAGACTGCCGCGTTCTATGGAGGGCCTGCGCAGGCAGAGCAAGAAGTGATTAGTACCTTGGCAGCGAAGTCGACTAGGCGAGGATGCCGTCACTCACCTGCCATAACTTGCAAACCTTGCATTCCGGGGGCATTGTCGGGTTCGCTCGAGAGCGGCACTGTTCCACGTGCAAACGCTGCAGAGGCACGGTGCGAGATGAGGGAGCGTTCATCAGTGCAAGCCACACAAGGACCAGCTCCGGAAGTCCAGGCTGCTACATTGGCAGGGGGGTGGCTCCTCGCACCATGCGCTTCAAAACACCCTTGGTCTCAAAACAGGTGCGCTGCGTGCACCGATCGTCGTTGCAATGGAAGGCGTGCACAAGCGCATGTACTGGGAGTGTGGACTTTCGTCCAGGTGCGACGCCACCGCTGCCACCACTGCCGCCAGTGTGGACTTCATGACAAGTGCCCACCCCTGTCCCTGCCCCTGCGCCACCCGTTCCAGCTCCGGCTCCGCCTGCGCCAGGACCTGCGCCACCTGGACCTCTTAATCCGCCCACGCCTCCACCATGCGCTCTTGCGGTACCATCATGATCTGCAACAGCAGCGCTGCCGGCGCCTATCGAAGGTTGCGAACAACTCGGGGCGTCCTGAGCGTTGACGTCACAGCTACAGGCTGCGCCAACGGGCATTTGCCCTGGCTCAGCCTTGACATGACCGCCATCGGCCATCGCAGAAGAAGCCGCAGCAGGCTCTATCCCGGCTGCAGCAGCCACGGCGTCACCGTTGACAGGTTCGGTCTTCACACCACTCAGTGCAACTGCTGGTGGCGGGAATCCGCCTGCCTCCTCCTCGCCCTCTGGAAGGGTTTTGTAATTGGAGGTACTGCTACAGTGGGTATCGGGCCTGGAAGCGCCGCCTGCCGTTTGTGCCGCGAGCACAGGAAGATCACCTAACGTCGCAGACGGCGTGCTCGCACTGCTCTGTCCGACATTCTGCGGGGAAGGGCAGTATTGCTGAGACATGACAAGACTACGTGCACAGGCGCAGGCACTCTTGCACATGCAAGATCTGGAGCTGGGTCGCCGCACCTGCTGCAGCTTCATCGCTTCGCGTTTCTTTTGTAGCTCGTCAATTTGAGGCACCATTGCGAGCAGCGCTTGGCGCAGTGCATCACGCCCAGCTACCACACGTAGCTCAAACTGCAGCTGTTGTTTCCCAAGTTGCTTCGAAGTGTATCGGCGGAGCATCTCATCTAGCTGCTCATGCTTATCGGTCCCTACGTAATTCTTTACTGTCTGGAGCAGATCAGGAACCGAGAGGCTGAGATTTTCCATTAGTGGGCACTTCCACTTCACAAACGCAAAAAGAAGGCACGGCCTGATTCGGGGTCGATGCGCTCTTCCCAGCCTGCGCAGGATGGGAGAGAAGGGTCCGGTCGTCATGGCAGAGCATGTTATGGATTCATGGGAAGGAGGCGTGCTTGCCCAGCTGGCTTCTTGCGCCAAGACAGCGGAAAGCGCGGAAAAAAGAAAAAGCACCTGGAGGGAGTGCAGCCATGGGAGGTTGGGAAAAATGGGGATCCCAGGGGGATGTCAGGGAGCGCAGCGGGCGCATCGAGGGTAGTTTGACAAAACTTTAAAAATGTCGGTGGAGCCCGCCCATCTACGCTCGAACCCGCCCGCCAGCGCGGGCCCAGCTCGCCCTCTCAAGCTCGCGCGACCCCCCAGTCCGCCCGGCCTCCCACTAACTAGCCTGGCAGGCCCAAGATCGATTCTCATCGCGGCCCTCAGACCCATCTCCGCGATGCGCGCGCACTCTATCTCTCAATCCTACTTCATAGGCGCTCCCTGAAGATGCTGCGTGGGAGCCTCGCTCCTTCCGGCTATAGACCTCAAACGACCTCTCTCAGCAGATCCCCAATGACGCTCGCCGCTCTGCGACTCTCCTCAGGGACTCCCACCAGCGCACGCCGGAGCTCCATTCAGATGGCCTGTTTTCCATCATCAACCGTCGTCACGAAAAACGAAGAAGAACGAAAGAGAAAGAAAGTTCCCAAAAGAAGAAAAGTCCATCCCCAAAACACCTCCCAACAAAAACAAGTCAAGTCAATACTGACACACACCACTTTCTTACAAATACACACACACAAATCCCTGGAGAACTCAATCTCGTCACCGCCCCTCCCCCTCAGGGGCGGGCGCGGCCGGCTCCCCATAAGGGGTCGGTCACAACGAGGACCACCACGACACCATCGCCCTACGGCGCGACGCCCCCCCATCCGGGGGCGGGCCGTGAAACGCATCGAAAAATCCTCCCCGGGGTGGATGGTTTTTCCACAACCTCCCGAACTTCCCCTACGGAAAAGGGGGGTTCGATGTGTCGGGAGGGGGGGGGTAAGGGGTCACCGGGTGTCATCACACGGATGTACCCCGGGCCGTATAGGCCGTTATACTTGTGGGGGTGGCTCGTAGGGGAATATACATTCTTAGGAAGCGGGTGCAACATACGAACACATCTTCTATGAGCTGCGGCTCGACCACGAGTCTATTTTATCGAGATCTGGGCGCGCGCTGACTCACTCGAGGAGCCCAAGGGCATTCAAAAAAAAGACCGCGACGGGTAGGCCTCTTTTTTCTTATACCGGTAATTGATCCTATTCGCATTTTGAATTCCCCGCTTTGTTTCAAGTAAGTCCTCAGTCCGTCCCGTTTTTTAGCTTCCATCTAGGGAAGCTACAGCCCGGTCGCTGCTCTGGGGCAGGGAAATGCAAGGGTATGCTGCTGAGTGCCTGTGATTGCGTCTGATTGCGTCTGAGTGCCTCTGAGTGCGTCTGAGTGCCTCTGAGTGCCTCTGAGTGCCTCTGATGACCACGGATGGCCTCTGAGTGCCTCTGAGTGCCTTTGAGTAACCACTGATTGCCACTGATTGCCACTGATTAACCACTGATTGCCTATGATTGCTTCTGAGTGCCCTCTGAGTGCCTCTGCTGACCTCTCAGGAGCCTCTGTACAGATTGTCTCAGAATGGCCACTGATTGCCACTGATTGCCTCTGATTGCAAATTATCCCCTCTGATTACCTCTGATTGCCCTCGGATTAGAAAAGTTTTTCTTTTGTCTCACCGGACCGTACCTAACGAGGCGGGCGACCATCGGGTGGCTGGAACTCCCCCTTGGCAGGGCCAGGGGGCGGTTCGTTGGCCCCCATTGAGGCCCGAGCTTGGGAGTCCGAGCGCAGCTCCTCCGTAGCGCGCGCGCGTCAAGGCGCGCGGCGAAGGGGGCGCGCGCAGGTCGATGGCGAATGTAGAGATGGTTGGGAGCAGCGCCGTCCGCCGACGCGCCTGGAGCCGGTCGCAGCGGGGCGCGGAGGCGCGCGCATGCGCGCGGTGCGCAAAAAAAAGGTAGGACGGAGGAGAAAGGCTGCAACACGCCTTTTTCAGGGTCCCCAGGATTTTTAGTTTCGTAGTACCGGGAGGTGGTCCCTCGGCATTGTGCCTTAAAACCGGACCCTCCGAGGTTCCGGAGGCTTGACGATGCTCGATACAACGCGCTTCGACCCTCTCCCTCTAAGGCTGCGCTTGTCGGGGCATGAGCGAAGCCGAGGATTTCATCGTTGAGAGATCACCCGACGGGCGCTACTCTCGGGTGCGTCTCCTCGCTCGATCTATTCGTGTATACACACGATCTGACTTGTGCGCCCTGCTGGTTGCACAGTTCAACCAGCAGCTCGGCCACGGCGCCTTCAAAGCCGTGTTCAAGGGATATGACGAGGAGGAAGGCATCGAAGTGGCGTGGTGTCAGGTCAACATGGACCGTGTTGGCGAAGCGGAAAAGACCCAGATACACACGGAGGTGGATCTCCTCAGGTCGTTGACGCACAAGGTTTGACCATCTTCTGCGCAGTCGAATCCAGAAGCCAACCAGACTGCACCGCCCTCACATGTTTGCATCGTCTCCCTTTCCCGTCAGCACATTCTCACATTTTTGGCCTACTTCGACCTGCCAAGTACCAAGCAGATAGTCTTCATCACGGAGATTATGACCTCGGGCACGCTCAAACAGTGAGGGAGCCCGATGCGCTGCTTGCATTCTCAGCCCCCTCCTTGCGTTCGATATCTGCTTTTGGTTTCGCGCTGTATGCAGGTACATCCACAAGGCCAAGCGCGTGAAGCGTAAGGTGGTAAAGAAGTGGTGTCGGCAGATCTTGGATGGGTTGTCCTTCTTGCATGCTCGACGGTTCGTGCCCCTCCCCTCGTCTCGGCACTTGTCCACGCTCCCCTCATGCAGCACGCATGGCTCTTGTGCCTTATCCGCCACCGCATGCACGTACAAAGAGCCACTTGCCCGTTGTCATGCCACATCTACGTTCGGCCGGTGACGATGCCTGCCCCGCATCTGACCTTCTAATGATCCACGCGCACGCCCCTTTCAGTATCATCCACCGCGATCTCAAATGCGACAACATCTTTATCAACGGGAACAACTCCGAGATTAAGATTGGCGATCTCGGCCTCTCGACGCTTATGCGCGAAGGCCAGGGACAGGCGCAGTCGGTGCTTGGTACGCCCGAGTTCATGGCCCCCGAATTGTACGACGAGCTCTACGATGAGAAAGTCGACATATATGCCTTCGGCATGTGCGTGCTTGAGATGGTGACATCCGAGTACCCATACTCGGAATGCTTGAACGCAGCTCAAATATACAGGAAAGTCACGCAGCGTAGCAAACCCGCCTCGCTGCAGAAGATCGTCGATGGGGAGACCAAGCGCTTCATAGAGGAATGTCTTCAGCACGACCACGGCATTCGCCCCTCGGCCACAGCGCTTCTCGACCACGATTACCTGCAGGTCAGCACTCTCTTGCCGCTATGAGCTGCCCCGGCTCCTCGATGCTATCGGCACCGTGGCGCGATAGATGCTTGCGCATCATCTTGAGACCCGCTACCAGCGCATGTCTGGGCTGCCCTTTCCTGTCTTCTCGGGGCCTCTTGCCTCTCCCCATTTCAACGTGGCTCACGTTTGCTGTTCTGCTCTTCTGCTTTGTGTGGCAGCCCCCTTTTGGCGGCCCAGGCACCAAGGACGATGAGCCAGTAGAACTGCTCCCGAAGCGGGAGCTCACGGCCCCTTCCAGGGAAGCGGCATCCAATCAGCAGCTGCAACCATCGCCGCCGCCGGCAAATTCAGCCTCGGCCCAACAGCCACACCAATACCCACAGCTTCCTCAGCACCAGCTCGTGACCGCTTCTCAACTGCCGCCTCAGCTTGGCGACTCGGTCGGGACAACAAGTTTTGCACCTGTCTTGAGTGTCGCAAATCAGGCCTCATCTTCGTCTGCTAAACTGATGCCTGAGGCAGGAGGCGTTGTAAGCGCGCCCGGCCACAGTGTAGGAGGAAGGACCGAGGCGCTTGCGTGTATGAACGTCAAGGATTCGCCATTGCTAACAGCTGATGCAACGCAGGGGCCTCATGTGGCGCCGCCGGTTGCGAGCTGTGCCCAACAGGATACACATGCCATCGCTCGTGCGGGGCTAATGGTCGGCGAACATTCAGCGGCAGAGATTGTTGCTGTACATAGCGAGACGAGAGGGCCCGACCTCATCGAGACGACTCCGCCGGTAATGGCGGTGAACCCTTCATATTCGCAGTGCGGTGGCGTTTCTGCGACGTGCGCATCTTGCAGTGGCGTCTCGTGTCAGAAATCGCCCAAGCAGACTGGGAGCACGACGTGCATCACCGTAGTAGAGGTCACCTGCCGAGTGATTGTCGAGGGCGAGCAGAGGACGGTCACCTTTCCCATGGATTTTAATCACGACACGCCCCGTGCGGTCGCGAAAGAGATGGTGGACGAGCTTCACATGGGGGAATCAGAGGAGACGATAACCGACATCATCCGACAGATCGAGCTAGTTCGACTCGCGCACACGGAACCATCCTTGGAGGCGCTCATGGAAGCACCTGCGGAGCCACCGTTGGAGCCGGCCGGGGAGCAGCCGAGCGCACGACTCACGGCCCAGCCCCGAATGCCTTTCATGGACCCGTCGTCCGGGTCCGAGACGCAGCACGCAATTGTTGAGCACATGCGGCTGTCCCAATCGCATGGCCACGCTCTTTGCCACCTGTCGTCGGACGCGTTTGACAACCCACAGCTGGCAGCAATCTTTCCTGAATCGCTTGCCTCGCAGCAACCGACATTTTCGAGCGCTCCCATGCATGCGGTGCCACCACACTTGGCTGCTCTTCTGGCTGCTGATGCGCCGACGGCAACGGATGCGTCTTTGCACATTCCGCTGCGTGCACTGGTATCGTCGGGGCAACCAGCTGGTGCGATACACGCTTCGTCCGGTGTCAGCCCACCCGCACTGGGGGCTGGAGGTGCACTTGCGTCAGCCACCGCTACGGATGAGGTCGAGCCGGAGTCAGAACGGACTGGCCATCAGGTATTCGCTGCACTGAGAGCTGGTGAGGGTGCTTCCGTCGGGATGGTCGTTGGTACCATGCCGCCAGCACCACTTCATTTGCCGACGACGCTCGATCTGTCGTCGCCGATCGCAGCACTGGCTCCATCTGTGCAGGCTTCGCCTGATCCCAAGAGTCCTGGCGGCATACCGCTCTTCGCCCAAGGTGGTGTGTGCGCCAGCGTCAGCGTCAGTACCTCCACAGCATCAAGCTTACATGCTCCAGGAATGCGAGCTGTTAATGGAACCCTCGCGGTTGGCAATGGATCTGGGGCGATGAATGCAGCATCTTCCTCAGCCCAAGGCTCGATGGCGCAAAGCGGCGTCGGTGGTGTTGGCGGAGGAGATAGTGTTGACGGAGGGAGTGGCGGTAGCCGAGCGTGCGCACTCGACGACGACGATGATGGCGACATAGACGACAGGGCGATCATGCAGCGCATCGAAATCCAGCAACTCAGGGAGATTGAGGAGATTAAAGAGCGCCACCGTAAGCATACAACCCGAATTTTGGCAATGATCCAACGACGGGCGCAGGAGAGGGCATCGCGCCGAGGCGCAGACGCGGACGTGGCGTAAGTTTTCTGTAGGGGAGGCTGAAATAGATGAAACGTGAGTGCAAGTTAGCGTAAAGGTACCGAAACAGAAATAGCGCAAAGAGAGACGCTGCCGTCTCAGACACTGGGATCTATCTGCGGGATCGGCAGGTCGTGCCAGGGCCACAGCCCAGACGTGTTGCATGCCAGGCGGTGAAACCGAGCGCGTCGCGGTCCGACAAATGAGTGAATGCGGGCCGTTAGTAAAACCTACACACGTTACTGATGCGTGTACCTCCGGCCCAAGCATGTACGAGGTCGGTACAATACTCGTTTGACCGGTCCCAAACGCCCATGGCGG
>Ga0210240_102159_pt1 | contig 12285 bp, 15 predicted proteins | sample ChrtobMetP5a_4mM_FD_155463 | JGI IMG/M metagenome (GOLD analysis project Ga0210240, IMG submission 155463) | Chrysochromulina tobin associated microbial communities from unialgal haptophyte culture, Seattle, Washington, United States - P5a_4mM | ecosystem: Host-associated > Algae > Haptophytes >...
GCCGAGATGGTGGATGCGGCGGTGACGGTGGCGAGGGCGGCGCGGGCGGGGGACGAGGCGGCGAGGGCGGCGCGGGTGGGGGACGAGGCGGGGCGGGCGGCGCGAGCGGCGAGGGCGGCGGATAATGCGTGTGAGGGGTATGGGGGTGATGCGGGTGATGGGGGTGATGGGGGTGATGCCTATGCAAGAAAAGTCTCCGGCGCTCTCCTGGGACGTGCTTGTGAGCAGCCCGCTCAATGGATGCCGGGGCGGCATCCTGGCCGATGCTTGGGTCGCTTAGGATTCCGCTCTTGGCCGAGGCGAACAGCGTTGTAAAGTCGAGGAACGGGGAGAACACGGCGATCGTTCCTACCCCGGAGGTAGACAGCTCAACCTGGACTCCGTTGGTGCCGCCAGTGGGCAACACGATCCAGCCATGGTTTGCACGGCTACCCGCGAGCCACGCGGCAACCGAGGAGGTCACGTCAAACCTATTCCAGCCAGTGACGACACCTGGGAAGGCACCCGGCAATCCGACGCCGCCGACGTTGGTGGAGCTCCACGATGACGATGCGAATGGGAGGTTGGTCCACGTGACTGTGGACTGTCGAAAGCAGGGAGGGGCAGAGAGGGACGCGTCGGCGCGAAGGGGTCTCAGCCAGGGCGCCGCACGCAGTTATCAGGGAAGAGTGCGCGTCTTCGCGGTCGGCGAGCACACCTCATTCCATGGAACGAGGAGCTCGCGGAGCGAGGCGTTGTCGCCCGCGTCGGTCACATAGTAGTTGAGCCAGGCGGGTTTGGTCGGCACGAGCGTGGCACCGACGAAAGAGCTCAAGTCGAACTTGATCAGGAGGGCGGACGTATCAGAAGTGACGCCTGAGATGACCTGTGTGGCCGAGACCGTCAATGGGCCGTCCCACCACCCGGAAGTTTGGGCGTTGAAGTTTGTCGTAGCGTAGTTGATGATAGGAGCGGTAGTGGAACTGCCGGCCCTGATGTATGTATCAGAGGTGACGCTCGGGCCTCTGATGATCACGCCCGTGACCGAGGCGACCAACGCGAGGAAGAGCGTGGCTTTCAGCGATCCCATCGCGAGCAAATCGGCACGTGTTCTCCTTCAGAACAATCCAGCAGTATCGTTGCAACGCGAGACCGAAACTTAGAAGCCGGTGGTTCCAGAACGAAATTCTGTCATCTTTTTGGGGAGACTTCGTAAACCGCGCTTTAAACCCTTGTTTGTGTGCCCAATCCGCCCACTCCACGGACCGCGATGACCCTCAGACGGGACCTTGAACATATGCTCTCTCACTCTCTTCCCATCGCGTTGAAGTCGCTAGTCGCACCTCTCTTGAATATGGCTCTCGAGCGCGCCTCGGGCAGTCTGCTCTTCGAGTGCCTTTTGACATTTGAGGAGTGCATCCGCAATGCGTACAAGCTCCGTCTCCAGCAGTGCACGCTGCTCTGTCGCAGCTTGGAGCGCCTGCTCCTGCGATTGCGCCAAGAGCTCAGCGTCCTCGATGGCCCGAGCCGCTCGAGAGCGCTCGAGAGCCCACTCTTCTCGCTCTTTCCTCAGCTCCTCCTCGTGAGCACGAGCGAGCGCGCCCATCTGCTCTTCCAAGCGACGACGCTTGGCGTCCAGCTGCGCATTCGTGTCGCGCAACGTCCCAAGCTCCATGCGAAGCTCCTTACGCCCCGCCTCCGAGGAGGCCAGCTTGGTCTCAAAATCGTGGTTGCTGCGCATCGCGATGGCAAGCGTGTTCCGCATCGCCTCGAGCTCAGTGCCCAAAGACTGCATGACTTCCCGGTGGTCTGCACATGTTGCGTCCAGCTTGAGGTTGAGCTCATCAATCTGCGCCAAAAATTCAGCTGCCTGGTCTGCCATCCTTCGTTGCAGGGCGTGATTCTCATCATCGAGTTGGTGCGCCGTGCGCGACATCAATCGGCACACCTCCTCGTGCTGTGCGAGACCCCACTGGCGATCTGCAGCGGAGCGGGGAGAGATTGCAGCGTAACGAGACCAAAGGTCGGGTTTCTTGGCCTGCTCGTCCCTGTACACCGGTTGATGATAGCGGCGCGCCGCCAGCCGTGAGGAAATGATTGACGCTGCTGATGCTGAGCCCGGTCGCTCGCCATCAAACTTGGGCCAGCTATTCCCCGATTTCGGAGACGATGGAAGCGCGCCGCATGCTGTGAGGGATGCATGCGTCGGCGGCGCCGGCTGCAGCGTTGCAGCCGAAGAAGGACGGACGGGCACACCCGCGCGGCGCTGCGATTGACGATGCTGGTGCTCAAGGTTCCACACGCAGCGAGTCAGTGCGGTGGGTGGAAGGAGCTGCAGCTCCGACTTTGCACGCGGAAGCGGTGCGCCCTGCACTGATATGTCTGAAGCGCCACGCATGGTGCCCGCTTGCATCGACGTGATCATCGAAACGCACGAGCAGCGTCCACACGCGCCCGGGGGGGTATGAACGCAATATATCACATTATATCACATACGTAGCCCTATAGTGAGCTGCTTTGGTCGTGTGGTTTGAACGCGAGTTGATGTGGGGTTTACGCTTTGATCGCATTCACAGAGCCCTTTCCTTGAAAGGGTTTCCTATTGGCGATGCTATGGCGAAGAATGGCAAGCAGCAGCCGATCGCGCAAGCGCTGACCGATCGCGCGGTGGCGGTGCCGATGACGCTCTGGCTCATCTCCGTCTTGGCCCTTGCCTTCTGCCTTGGTCCGCCCACGAACCTCGTCACCGGTGGCGTGCAAGGCTTCTTTTCCAATGGGCCGCCGCGCTGGCGCGCTGCGTGGGCGTTGCCGACGCAGATGATACTCATGCCCGTGCTCTTTGTGCTCGGACACCGCGCACTCGGGAGCCAGGGGCCGCGCGCATGGGGGCTGCAGTGGGCCCGCGAGCGGCGAGGACCGAAGGCTTGGTGCTTTGTCCTTCTCTTCCCCACATGGCTGCTCCTCGACTTCTTGATCCTCGAGGACATGCGGCCGATCATGCTCCTGCATCACGTGACCTGCATCGTGGCTCACATGATCGCGTGCTTCCCACTCGCCGCCGGCTTCGGATGGTACTTCCTTGGCGTCATCTCGCTCGAGTTTGGCTCCGGCGTGTGCAATATCTTCTGCTTCGGTTGGCCCTGGTACCCGCTGACCACCTACCTCTATTTCGCGGGCATGACCATCTCGAACCTGCTCGCCTGCTACTGCGCCTATCACTGGGTGCAGACGGTGCAATCACGCTCCGGCAGATTGATTGGAATCGTAATCACCGGCGTCCTCACCGTCATGCGGCAGCGCGAGGCTCATCGCGCATTCGCCGTCAGCACCTGAGAGCGGCGGCAGCTGCACGAGATTGGACGAGATTGGACGAGATTGGACGAGATTGAACGAGATCGGACGCCTTGTCAGCAGCACGAAGTCACGAAGCGTGCTGACTGTCAAGTCAAGTCACTTCAAGTCACTAGTGCTGACTGTTGCTGACTGATGCTGACTGATGCTAGGCACATTACAGCAGCAGGTCCGCACGTCCACAGGTGCCAGGCCCTGGCTTCTAGGTGGTTGCCGTCCCGTCAGAGAGCCTCGATGCTGAGGGGTTGTGAGAGCTAACTCAACACTCAGTGCTCAGAGTTTACGGTCCCTCGTTCTTCTACTGCATGCTACTGTTACCCGCACGACGAGTATTAACATCCGCCCTGGATCACACCCAACACGCAAGACACGACCTCGGGCGCTCGCGTTTCCCGGTTTGGTTTTCGGCTCGCCGAAATTCGGCCCTACGGCCCGTCCAAGAAAGCAGCCACCACAAGGACCATCATGTCGACTGTGCACGAGGTTCGCCTCCCAGTGAGTATCGAGATCCCGGTCAATCACGAGGTTCGCACCATCCGTGGGGCCTTGCGCGACCGCATCAACATCCAGGCCGAGCCCAAGTCGCTCGACGACATTGCGGCGGACAAGGAGCGGCGCGGCGCCCTGCGCGGGGCGTACCTGGAAGAAGTGAAGCAGAAGGCGACTCGTGATCTTCAGCGCGCGACCGCTGCGGCCGAGCGCAAGCAGGCTACCGAGGCGGCTGAGGCCGCTCGCATCGTCGAGAAGATGGCCGCGTCGGCCAGCAAGGCGGAGGCGCGCAAGGCGAGCCAGGACGAGAAGCGCGAGGCGGACAAGGAGAAGCGGATGGCGCTGGCTGAGGAGGTGGCACGTGCGCGCAGCCAGGCACACATGCAGGCGCTCAAGAAGGGCGTTGCCGCCGCCGAGCGCGGCGAGCAGGCCGTCGCGAAGCGCGAGCAGCTGATCGCCGAGGTCGCCGAGAAAGGCTCGTCGACCGTGAAGCACGCTCTCGAGGTGGTGGCGGCGCGCAAGGCGAAGGAGCAAGAGGAGGCCGCGCTCGCCATGGAGCAGCTGCAGCAGCGCTTCGCAGCCGCCGAGTCGCGCCGCCTCGATGAGGCCAAACAGGCCTTCCTCGAGCACGAGGCGCAGCGCCAGAAGGCGGTGGCGAAGGCACGCTCGGCACAGGTTTGTTGCACCCCTTAGCCAGCCTGCGCTCATTGAGCACCCAGGAGCCCCTCTGAGGAGCCCCTCTGATGAGCCCCTCTGAGGAGCCCCTCTGATGAGCCCCTCTGATGAGCCCCTCTAAGGAGCCCCTCTGATGAGCCCCTCTGATGAGCCGCCCGATGACGTCTGATGGCCCCTGATGATGGGCCGATGGCCGCCTGCCTGATGACGTCTGATGGCCCCTGATGACGTCTGATGGCCCCTGATGATGGGCCGATGGCCGCCTGCCTGATGACGTCTGATGGCCGCAATTCTGGCCTCCTCAGGATTTCGAACTGGAAGCCAAGCGGATGGCCGACACGGCGGCAATGGAGCGCGCGGTAGCGAAGCGTGAAGCGTTCATGAGCATCATCAGCGACGCGGCTCAGATGTTCAACATGCATGCCAAGGACGTGGCGGAGGCCGTGCGCGCGCATGCAATGGGGACGGACGACGTGACAAAGATGGCCAAAGCCGAGCACTACGAGAAGATGGTTTCGGCAGAGGTGGCGCGCGGCATGGCGCTACGTGCCAAAGCACCGAGCAAGGTGTTGTGCATGGCGCAGCGCTTCCACCCGGAGGTGATCACCATCAAGCCGGAGGCCATTAAGAAGGCGCGCGCGACGCCCTCAGCTACACTCCTCAAGCGGCTGACGACGGTCTCGACGTCCCTGCTCGTCTCGGCGCCCGCTCGTCAACTGGGAGCACATGCGCGTCGGGAGACGAGGGAAGCGAAGGTAATCAAGCCCCGGCTGCCAGCTGATTGCATGCTGATTGCATGCTGATTGGGATTTGCAGGGACCATGCCACGGCAGCCAGCTGATTGCATGCTGATTGCATGCTGATTGCATGCTGATTGCATGCTGATTGCATGCTGATTGCATGCTGAATGGCGCTCGATTGGGAGTTGTAGGTACACATGAGCGCGATGCGCCGTATCGAGCGCGTGGCCTCCGCCGCGAAGCGTCGCGCGCTGCGTGAGGCGCTCAAGGCGGCAGAGCTCAAAGGTCGCGAGATTCGGTCCGAGATCTTGCTCGCCAAGAAGGAGACGTCGCAGCTGAGCATCTTGGCCAAAGAGGCGGCGCTCGCGGACATGGTGCATGCCACTGATTGCCACGGATTGCCTCCTTAATTGCATGCGCCAATTGTGGGTACAGGTGCATGCCAACCGGCTCGCGGCCGAAGAGGAGCGTGATTGCCTCATTAATTGCATGCGCGAATTGTACACAGGTGCATGCCAACCGGCTCGCGGCCGAAGAGGAGCTGGCCGAGAAGAAGATGATGGACTTGATGAAGCAGGAGGCGGCAACCGAGTGGCATGCGGCCGTGCTGCGCCGGCGCGCGAAGAAGGGCGTCGTGGCGGTGCGCCAGTCCGCGACGCGGTCGCGGCGCGAGGCCCTCCGCCAGGTGGTGATGAAGCACGCGGAGCTCCACCAGACTCGCCGCATGCAGGTGTGCGCCGCGCCTCCGATTCATCTCCGATTGATTGACCTCCGATTGATTGACCTCCGATTGATTGACCTCCGATTGATTGACCTCCGATTGATTGACCTCCGACTGATTGACCTCCGACTGATTGACCTCCGATTGATTGCCTCCGATTGACCGCCGATCGACTTCCGGTTGCTTCCCGCCCATACATGCAGGCGGAGACGAGCCGACAGGCAGAGCTCGGAGCAAGGGTCTTCACAGCGGCCGAGCTCGCCCTGCCGCTCTCAAGCCGTTTCGCACCCGTCGAGTGAACGTGCATGGGAACTAGGAGCATGGTGCCCTCAGCTTGAGCGTTTAGGGCAGCCTCCATGGGCGAGGGGTGGTGGGAGGGATCAACTGTTCTCCGAGGAGTAGAGATGTGATCTCCGAGGAGTAGAGATGTGAGGCGGGGACAAGCCCTCGGGGAAGCGCTTTCAACCGAGGACGACGACGCGGCGGCTCGGCCAGCACGCGCTCATGTATAGGTGTGGCACAGACTTCAGGCAAAGAGGGCCGTGGGGGAAGAGAGGTGTTTACAGCGACAGTGCGGGATTCGCTACGTTTAATAGTCGGTTCCGGTCTCGCGGAGCCAGAGCGACGTGTGTAATCTGTGTCGGTTCGAATAGAAGTAAAATGTATGCGAACACCGCGCCCGTACATGTTTTGGACGAACCGGAGAGTACAAACGAAGCCTCTAAATTAACTAAATGCCATTATTTATCCGGATATCCGGATAGGGTCCAAAACGGTTCGATCCCGCGTGCATCTGCATGCAACGTCAAATATCAAATGGTGGCCCCAGTTTCAATGTGCTTCCAACAGGAAACACCGACGCCGTTCGCGACCTTCCGCGCCGGGCGCAGCACGCACGTTCAAGAGGGCACCGATGAGGCGCTGCAGCTCTTCTTCCATGTGGACCGGGAGATCGATGCGAGGCACGCGGCGCGCCTAACCATCGCCACCGGCGCGGACACCGCCGTGCCTTCCACCTCCACGCAAGCGGCATGGCTACTCTATGAGATGGGACTCTCGAAGAGACTGGACTCCCCTCTCGTGCCAAGCGCCATGCCAAGCGCCCCTGGCCTTTTGGCCATGACCGGCGATCAGGGCCCTGCAGCTCACCCAGCACGTGCTCCGATCGCACGAGCATCGTCGATATGGCAGCAGCATCGATGGCAGCTTCGTCAAACAGTTAATCAAACAGTGAGCGCAACGGCACCTCAATCGGCACCCTCCTTCACGTCCTCCGCCGGCCCGAGTAGCCATGTTGCCAGAGAAGCACTTAGAGCAGCACGGACTTGGAGCAGTTCCGGCAATGAGGGACGCAATCAGCATGCAATCAGCATGCAAGCAGCACGGACTTGGAGCAGTTCCGGCACGGCCCTCAACGACCGCACCATGCAGCCCGGCCTGTGCGTGACCTCCTCGATCGGCTCCTTCTCGAGCGTCGCAACGAGCGTTCACACGAGCGTCGCAACGAGCGTTCACACGAGCGTCGCAACGAGCGTCCCTCGACCCCTCGACCCGTCAGGATCGACGTCCGCCAATGAGGGACGCAATCAGCATGCAATCAGCCTCGACCCGTCAGGATCGCCGACGGCTGTGGCTCAGGTCGATCCAGCCGCGAAGATCGTTCCGAAGAAGGCAAGCAAGGGATCAGCGAGGCCCACCAGTGCACCGAATTTGGCATCTAACCCATCCAGCAACTCATCCCTCAACCGTAACGGCACCTGCCTCCTCGAGGACGCCCACGACGACGCGAGTCCGCTCTCTATGTCTCATCCCTCACCTGCCGCCTCACCTGCCGCCTCACCTGCCGCCATGCATATCGTCATGCCCGACTTCATGCCCTCCAGCTTGCGGCCCTGCAGCAGGGGGAGTGGGGCAGTGAGTGGGGCCCGCCCCTTGACCGACGGGCCGCCATGGACGTTGTCGTTGACGAACCGCGCTCCAGCGCCGTCCCGAGCGCTCCTCCCCTCGCCATTGTCCTATGTGTCGCGCGCCCATGCCCTCGTGACGGCAGGTGGCACGCTGCCTTCGAGTGCACCGTCGCACCTGATTCGGTGGTCCCCGAGTGAGACCCAGTCCCAGAGCTTTACCCAGAGCCCCCCCCGCCAACCCCCGCACCCGAGCCGGGTGACGAACCCCAGGGCCGGCACGACCATCAACCACAGCCTGGGGTCCATTCACACGGGTCAGCCCCGCGCACGGCTAAAGTCAGAGCCGCAGCACCAGTCTGTGCCCAAGCTGATGCCTGCCGGAGCCCAGATGACTGGTGGTGGCGCCCATTACGGCGCTTCATCAAGGCCACACTCAGCCTCTACTGGAGCTACGCCCTCCGTCAAGGCCGCCCTCCGGACCTACGCCCTCAACCACGCCACCATCACAACCTCGATACTGCCACAGCCTCGCCTAGTGACTCGTCTGGGTTGAAAGTGCGAGACAGTTCTCTAAAGCGTTGTGTCGAGTCTAGGCAATGCGCGTCTCTCGTTCGATTTCGAGCGCCACGTCGTTCACACGTGCAGATCACACGCCTGTGAAGGGAAAAGATGCTGCATCTCGTGCCGATGCTTCGGCCGCCGCCCATGGCCGCGGTCGCTTCGCGAGCGTGTGTGCCCACGATGCTCACGGGCCCTGAGCTCATCGACACGTGCGTCTCCATCGACACCTTTGCGCCTCAATTCCTGTGGCTTCTGATCGTGGCCGCTCCGCGCTCAACACTCACGCGCTCTGTCATGGGCTCCATCGGCCCCATCCTCGCGCTCTCCCTGGTGCACCTCGCCGTCGTGATAACGGCAGCCTCGGCGCCCGGCGGCACGGAGCCCATTGCCATCTTCGCCGACGTCTTCGATCCGGCGAAAAACCAGCTGGAAGGCATGGAGCGCCTCTTTGCGGTCCGTGACTTTGTTGCCGAGGAGTGGCCGCACGTGCTCATCTGGGACCTCTTTGTGGGGCGCGCGATCTGGCTCGATAGTCTTGAGCGCGAGACGCCCTTTACGTGGTCGGCGCTGCTTCTGTGCAACGGCATTGGCCCGCCTGGATTGCTCCTCTACGTCGTCCTGTGCCTGGCGACTGGAAGGGGGCTGCCCACGCTTGGCTATGACGAGGCGAGGCAGTCTTGAAGAGGGGAGTCCGGCCATAGGTCTTGACGAGGGGAGCCTGGCCATGCTTACGCGAGGTTGCATGCATTGCCGTAGATGACAGTTCCAAAGAAGTAGAGGATGTAGGGACTAGGGTGATCGTGAAAACGTGATGTGCAGGTCCAGTGCTGTTGCTCCCAGTACTCCTGTATGCCTATGCTGATGGGGCACAGGTCTCGGGACGGGTCCCCGCGAAGGCGCCAAGGGGCGGTGCCGCGAGCCATCGAATCCAAAGCAGATCGGATGCTACCAAACCCAAACCAAAGCCTAACGGACACGACCGAGATCCCCAGGTTCTCCAAGTCCAACCTAACGCTAACCCTAGCGCTGACCCAAACCTAATCCGAAGAGTGCGCGTGTGCCGCGCGCTGTGTCACTAACTTTATCACCCTGCAGCCTACTCCGTAAGGCTCCAGATCTCGGTTGCCGTCGGGTATCTCGGTGCTATCTCGCCGTCAGAGGGACCTCGTCCGACAACGTGGGCGTTGCAGGCACGATCGGGGGATCGATAGGGGGAAGACCATACGAGGCCATCCACGGGTGCTGCAGCGCCTCCGCCGCAGTAGGGCGTACGTCGGGGTCGAGGGTCAGAAGCGTCTCGGCGAAGTGACTGAAGGAGAGCACGTCGCCGAATATGGCGGGATCGAGCTGTTGGGCGAGCAGCTCGGGCAGCGTCGTGTTGGGCTCGGCGCGCAGCAGGTAGGCGCCCGGGGCGGCGGCGCTGGGGTCGACCTCGTACACGCAGCCGGAGCCGGAGAAGTAGATGGATCCGAGTGGCCCTTCCATCATCCATGGCGGGAAGGGCCCGCGGGTAGCCATTTGGGCCGCGAGGACGAGCTCAGTCGACGCGAACTGGAAGGGCAAGAAGCCGAGCGCGGCTTCGATGGCCACGCAGCCGAGGGACCACACGTCGATCTTGGGCGTCCAGTTGAGGCCGAGGATCACCTCGGGCGCGCGGTACCAGCGGCTCTGCAGGGAAGGGTGTGGATGGGCGCCATGGTGGGCGCAGGGTAGGGGGTGGATGGGCGCCATGGTGGGCGCCAGGGTAGGGGTGGATGGGCGCCATGGTGGGCGCCGTACACTTGAGGCCCACCAGGCCAAGGCTGTCGGGGGGAATCGGGGGGCACTAGTAGTGGCACTCACCTGCAGGTAGGACATGTGGGCGTCGTGCGTGAGGACGGCCGAGCCGAAGTCGATGAGCTTGAAGATGCGACGCTCCGCGTTGACGATGCAGATGTTGGTCGTCTTGACGTCACAGTGCGTGATGCCGAGGCAGGCGAGGAAGGCGAGCGCATCAAGCATCTGGATGGTGAGAGCCCCGATCGAGCCCGCGTGCCAGTACTCAGCGCGCGCGCGCGGGCCAAGTGTCTCGAGGTGCATGTAGTGCGCCAAGATGGACGCGTTGAGGCACTCGTACACGAGAAAGAGGTGCTCGCGGTAGTAGAAGCAGTCGAGCAGCCGCACAATGTGCCGGCGGCCGAGTGGGTCATGCAGCCGGATCATAGATTGAACCCGGGCCTCGCCCAGCCCGGCATCCACCGTCTCTTTTGCGTTCTTTAGGCACTTGAGTGCTACGGGCCGGTTCTGGGCGCCTTCGTGCACGGCTCGGAAGACGGTGGCGAAGGAGCCCGAGCCGAGGACCCCGTCGACCTTGTAGCTGCGAGTTCATAAGGGTGGCGGCAAGCAGACGGGACGAAGCCACGTGGCGTCGAGGCAGGGCGGGGGGGGAGAGGGAGCGCGGGCATCGTTGCGAGGTAGTTTGCGCGGTGCATCGGGCAATCAGGGCGAGGCAGGCGAGGAGCGCACTTGAAGCCGACCGTCTCGTTTGGGCGGGGAAGGAAGTCGGGAATGGGCTCCATGCCGTTCAAGTTTGGATTGAAGATGGTCGGGATCGACATCATCACGCGGAGCTCCGGCGGAGCCGAGGACACGTGCGACACTACACGATGAGCGGCCCCATGTTCGCCTCGGCGTTCGCGCAACGCCGCCTTTGCCGCGTGGTTGCTAACGATCACGCGACTGCGCACATCCAGACCACGCGTGTCAGGCACTCGGGCCGCTGACGGATTCGATACGAGGCGCGTGCGCGGTATGCGCACTTGAGGATTGCAATGGGTTGCGGAGGTGCCCTTGTTGGCGGCGGCAACTGCTCCTCGAGAGGAGTGACGGGCACCGTCCAGATGAGGTCTTTTGGCAGCGTGAGGTCCGTCACTCCGGCGCGGCGCATCATGTATACGTTACAGGTTCCAGAACGTAGGCTGCTGCAGCGGCCACCGTCAACCATGGACCCTGGGCTTCGAGCGTCTCCGAGAGGGACGTCGGCGGATTTCTCCCGATTCGTGAACTGAGACGTCTTTGTTTCTCCAAACCCCAAAAATAGAATGACTTTACCCTGCGAGGAAGACAACTGGAAGACTTCCTAAATAGGAATGACTAATAATGGTGCTTTCTCTGGAAAAGACGTGAAGAACGCTGTGTCTGAGCTACAGTAATCTCTACGACGTTCCGTATCTCCTACGACGTTCCAGTATCTCCACGCAGTACGCGGCCGCCACCGCGCCACGCAGCTCGCAGACTCAGAGGTGGCCGCCGGCAAGCAGGTTGAGCAGGCGCTCCTCCTCGCGTGCCGCCTCGCTGAGCTCGAGAGCCTCTTGCTGCTCCTCCTGCAGACCCAGGAGCATCATCTCGGAGATCATCATCTCGAGCGGAGCTGCGACCCCCGCGAACTCCTCTGGCCCGGCTTGGCCGCCGCTGGCTTGCTGTGAAAGCTGCTGTGAAGGCTGCCGCTCCCCCTCCTCCGCAGCTGCGGCTGCGGCGGCCAAGACAAGCCAGGGCTCCTCCTCCTCCTCCTCCTCCTCTGCCGCGGCCAATAAGGCAGCGGCGGCCGTTGAGCGACGAAACCCCCGGTACGTGGGTGTGGCGGAGCCTCCCTTGTCACCCCCCTCGTCACCCCCCTTGTCACCCCCCTTGGGGGGCAGGGCTGGAGCGAGCTGCTCGGGACGACGCGAGGGTGGTGCGAGCTGCTCAGGACGACGCGCCAGTGGCGGACGGTAGGTAGGGGATGGTGACATAGAGAGAGCTGACACCTCAAACGGATCCGGCAGAGGGTAGAGGGCCGGTTGGAGGGAACGGTGGACCGTGGGTGAGGGGGGGATGGGCGAGG
>Ga0210240_102171_pt1 | contig 12224 bp, 16 predicted proteins | sample ChrtobMetP5a_4mM_FD_155463 | JGI IMG/M metagenome (GOLD analysis project Ga0210240, IMG submission 155463) | Chrysochromulina tobin associated microbial communities from unialgal haptophyte culture, Seattle, Washington, United States - P5a_4mM | ecosystem: Host-associated > Algae > Haptophytes >...
ATTCTAGAATGCAGCATACAAAGAATGCACTAAAAATGCATTCAAATGCATTAGAATGCGCAAAAATGCATTGGAATGCGTTGAGTAATAAACTACACCGATTTGAGTAATAAACTACACCACACCCGGTCCATTCTCTCTCTCTTGAAACCCGCCCACCCGCAACCCACTCTGCGAGTGATACTCGATAGATCGCATGTAGTATGGTATTTATTTGTGTGTACCCCTAACCAGACCGTCGGCTTGGGAATGCCCGGTCTGGTCAGGGATTGGGGAAGAATAAAAGGCAAACCAACTCAATACCTCTTCAATAACCATACAAAGAACAGCTGGAGCGGGAAGACAGTTGTCGGAAAATCGCTTGTATGTTGGTAAGTGTCGCGCCGTTGCCGACAGGCTGGGTGCACTGCAGCGCGACACAGTGTGGTCCGAACTTTGTGTATTGTGATTGTGTGGCCTTCAACTTCGATCTTGAGATTTGTAACTGAAAGTGAAACAGAGCAGCCACGCACCACATGCTCGAGCGCGCGCGCTGTGAGATGGTCGGCCATTCACAACACGACTTCTTTCCAAGCCCAGAGCGTCATACAGTTGCACCGTCAATGGAGGTCCTCAGATCCGCATGGGATAGCATGGGCTAGGTTACGTCAATTATGGTCCTCCTCAGATCCGCATTGGATAGCATGGGCTAGGCTAGTGGGTTAGCCACCCTTTATGCCGCCGAGCCGGGCCTGCACGGCATCCAGCCGCGTCCGAAGCAGCTCAAAGACATCGGTCTTGCATGCATACACCTGATGAGGGAGGCAATCAGAGCTCATCACGCGTCCGAAGCAGCTCAAAGACATCGGTCTTGCATGCATACACCTGATGAGGGAGGCAATCAGAGCTCATCACGCGTCCGAAGCAGCTCAAAGACATCGGTCTTGCATGCATACACCTGCTCGGAGGTCATCAGAGGCCATTAGAGGCCATCAGAGGCCATCAGAGGCCATCAGATTCAATCTCATGCAATCACGCACCTGCTCGAGAACGTGGCTGTATTGCTCGGCGCTCTCGTAACCCGCATCATGCAGCCGGTCCGCGTCCATCAAGGCCTCGATTAGGCAAGTCTCCTCCTCCTCCGCCTCGCGCTTCAGACGCGCCATCCTGGGCGCCGCACTCAGTGGCAATCAGTGGCACTCAGTCGCACTCAGATGCACTCAGATGCACTCAGATGCCCTCTCATAGGCGAGCAGGCGAGTGAGCGCTATGCACTTCGGCAGCACACCTGACTGCGCCACGGGCCAATCAAGTGCAATCAAGTGCAATCCAGTGCAATCAAGTCCAATCCATTCCAATCAAGTGCAATCCAGTGCAATCAAGTGCACACCTGAGTGCGCCACGGGCCAATCAAGTGCAATCCAGTGCAATCCAGTGCACACCTGACTGCGCCACGGGCGAGTGCACGGCCCCACTTGGATCCTAATCTGGGCGAGTTGCCTAATATGGATGGAGATCGCAGCTCGACCAGTGGGCCCGGGTGCATCGCCTCGGCCGAGCCGACGCAGACCTCGCAGACCATGTACGTCGAACCGAACGCCCAACACCGATCCTCGGCGGCGTACTGCATGTACTAGGGGGGGCGGGCGGCCATCAGCATGCCATCATCAGCGGCCATCATCAGCGGCCATCATCAGCATGCCACCACGCACCTGCTCCAGGGAGGTTGGCTCGGTGGGCCGCTTGCAGCCTTCCCCCGCCACGTCGCACCACCAGGGCAAAGGGGCGCTCGTGTCCATATAAGGCAACCCGCTCGTGTCCATATTAGGCAACCCACTCGTGTTGTCCTCAGCCGGAGGGGGCGCATGCACAGCGGCATGCTCTTCAGCGGCGCTGACGGCAGTGAGGGCGACGAAAATCTCGCTGAGGTCGTCCTTGCCCACCTGATGAGGGAGGCAATCAACGAAGATGAGGGAGGCAATCAACGAATCAATCAATGCCAATCAATCGCACCTCGCAGCGCGCATTCCTTCGCAATCGCACTCAATCCATCGCACTCCATCGCACCTCCCCCGCACGCACGCCTTGCGGTTCGAGATCGTGCAATCAAGGGCACTCAAGCGAGATCGCACCTCCCCCGCACGCACGCCTTGCGGTTCGAGCAGTGAGCGCTCGAGAGCCGCGAGCACCTGATGAGGGAGGCAATCAGAGCGCATCATCAGAGCTCATCAGAGGTCATCATCAGAGCAGAGAGCGCTCGAGAGCGGCGAGCACCTGATGAGGGAGGCAATCAGAGCTCATCATCATAGCTCATCATCAGAGGTCATCATCAGAGTAGAGAGCGCTCGAGAGCGGCGAGCACCTGATGAGGGAGGCAATCAGAGCTCATCATCATAGCTCATCAGAGGTCATCATCAGAGCAGAGAGCGCTCGAGAGCGGCGAGCACCTGATGAGGGAGGCAATCAGAGCTCATCATCAGAGCTCATCAGTGGCAATCAGTGGCACTCAGTGGCAATCAGTGGCAATCGATGAGCACCGCCTCCGCCTCTGCCACCGGGTTCGTCACCAGCGCCTGCTCGCTCAGCGCGGCGCTCAGGACGGCGCGTCGAGATTGCTCCGAGATGGGTCCCCAGCTGATCTTCTCCCGCGTCGCAAATGGAAAGCCGGGCTCGTCCTCCTCCCTAATTTGGGAGCCGGTTTCGTCATCCGCCGCCTCGCCGAGCGCCGTGCTGAGCGCGAGCATCGGCGAGCGGGGCGGCGGCGAGCGTTGCTGCTGTTGCGGCTGCTGCTGCGGCGGCGGCGGCGGCGGCGGCGGCGGCGGCTGTGTGCTCGGGGCTTCCACCCCCCCCCTCAGTTCATTGAGCATCGCCCAGCCAGCCGCGGAGAGCTCATTCCAGGTCGCACCTGTGGGGAGGCGGGCGCCGTGGTGAGCACTCGCATGCATCGCCCAGCCAGCGGCGGAAAGCTCATTCCAAGTCGCACCTCGATCCCCGGGCGCGGGCACCGGCGGCGGCGGCGGAAGGGCCTCCACCTCGGCATGCGAGCGCCCAGCACGGCGCTCGGCCTCCACCTCGGCGTGCGAGCGCCCAGCACGGCGCTCGGCCTCCACCTCGGCGAGGAGCGCGCGCGCGGCGGCGGAGAGCTCGGGCTCGGCATTCCCTTTTTTGGCAGGTCGCTCCTTGATGGCGGCTCGCGCGCCCGCGCGCGCCGACGGGCTCGGGGCGCGCGCGCCGTCCTGAGCGCGCGCCGATGGGCTCGGGCTGCCGACACGGCGCGAGGACGTCGCCGGGGCGGCCGACGGAGCTGCCGCGATCGGCGCCCGGGACGACGCGATCGGCGCACGTGGTTCTGATCGGACCTTCGGGGGGGACGCCGCCATCCCCCCCGCCGCCATCCCCCCCGCCGCCACCCCCCCGGGGGGCTTCCCCCCCGGTGGCGGCGTACGCGCGCGCGTCGAGGGGGGGGCGCTGAGCTGCGGCGGCGGTGAGCGATCGCTACGCTCACCTTCCTTATTAGGTCCGGCGCCGTACCGGGCACCCGGCGGGGGCGTGCCCGAGCGAGCGGTTGTGGAAGAAGGGTGCGCCATGTTTCGTCGATGGCTCATCTCCGACGGCGAGATCGAGGGCGACGAGTTGCCTATTATGGGCATGGCGCCGCGCCGGGCGTAGCGCTCGCCTTCTCCTTTGCTCGTAAAGTCTTTGACCCGCTGGGCATAGCGGAGGGTGTTGAGGGTGTTCTCGGCTGCGGACGAGCCTGGCGAGCAAGTCGCCACCTGCCAAATTAGGGAGCCGGGGGAGCAGATCGCAATCAGAGGCCATCAGAGGCCATCAGTGGCCATCAGAGGTCATCAGAGGTCATCAGAGGTCATCAGAGGTCATCAGAGGGCATCAAAAGTCATCAGAGGCCATCCGAAGCTTTTAGAGGTCATCAGAGGTCATCAGAGGCGGACTCAGTGGTCTTCAAGTGGTCTTCAGAGGCCATCACGCTACCATAACTGTCTTGGCATTGCCTAAAAAGGAATCTCGGAGCACCAAAGTGAGCTTCGAGCCTCGGAAGGGCACGTGTGCGGAGCGAAGGTCGAGCGAGCGGATGCACTCCTGCATGCAATGAAGGAGGCAATTAGGGAGCTCATCAGAAGGGCATCAGAGGTCAAGCGAAGGTCGAGCGAGCGGATGCACTCCTGCATGCAATGAAGGAGGCAATTAGGGAGCTCATCAGAAGGGCATCAGAGGTCAAGCGAAGGTCGAGCGAGCGGATGCACTCCTGCATGCAATCCAAGCCCACCACCTTAATGAGCGCAATCCAAGCCCATCACCTTAATGAGCGCAATCTAAGCCAATCACCTTAAGGCAGAGCCATCAAGGGCACTCAACGGCACTCACCTTAAGGCAGAGCAAGCTCTTGTTAATCTCGGCGCCCTCAATCCGCGTCTGCTCATCGGCGTGCTGCGCATCGGCCGCGCGCTCGGAGCCCGCGAGATCAACCAGAGATAGCATGCCTACCACGGGCCACTGGCCCGGGATCGGCTCGCCTGATGAGGAGGGCAATCAGAGGTCATCAGACGAGATCGACCAGAGATAGCATGCCGACCAAGGGCCAATGAAGGAGGCAATTAGGGAGATCGACCAGAGATAGCATGCCGACCACGGGCCACTGGCCCGGGATCGGCTCGCCTGATGAGGAGGGCAATCAGAGGTCATCAGACCATGCCGACCACGGGCCAATGAAGGAGGCAATCAGGGATCGGCTCACGGATGGTGATGCGAAGGATGGCGTGCGAGCGGGACGAGGTTTCGTTCGCGGAGGTTGCGCCCGTGGCACGAACGCGCCCTGCCTGGTGAACGAGCTCGAGCAGACCAGACGCATCGTGCACGCGCACCTGCCGAAGTGCAATCAAGGGCACTCAAGCGAGATCGCACCTGCCGAAGTGTCATCAAGGGCACTCAAGCGGAGATCGCACCTCCCTGAGCCCGACCACGTGGATGGTGCCGTCGCCGTCCTCACGCACCTCGCAGCGCGAGCAGCCGCCGAGCAGATCGAGCACCAAGCCGCGATAGACCTCAAAGAAGCTCACGCCCACCTGACGCAATCAGATGCAATCAGATGCAATCAGAGACGCAATCAAACGCAATCAAGCCGCGATAGACCTCAAAGAAGCTCACGCCCACCTGACGCAATCAGATGCAATCAGATGCAATCAGAGACGCAATCAGACGCAATCAAGCCGCGATAGACCTCAAAGAAGCTCACGCCCACCTGACGCAATCAGATGCAATCAGATGCAATCAGACGCACTCAGGGACGCAATCTCCAAAGAGATGGCCGCTGCTACGCCCACCCGCCCACACCCAACCCTCCGCCGCCCACTCGTACCGCAATCAGAGCTCATCAGGGCCAATCAGAGCTCCTCAGCCCCACGCGTACCGCAAACCCGGCCTCGCCGGCGGCCTGCATCACATCATCCGCGGCCAGTGCGTAGATCCCAATCTCGTTGCCATCCTTGGCCGCGGGGTTGCCGTGCCCTGCCATCGTGCACGTCTTGCCGGAGCCTGTCTGTCCGAAAGCGAAGCACGTGGCATAGCCGCCGCTGAAGACGTGGGCCACGAGCGGCTGCACGCACGCCGCGTAGATCGCGTCGTTGCCGTCGGCGGCGTTGAAGCAGCCGTCGAAGCCGAAGCAATGGCTCTCGATCGCCTTGGTCAGGTCGACCTTGACCCTGGGCACGTGCACGGCCACCGCGCGGTGATTCTCCGACGAGACGACCTCAAAGTCGAGCCGCGAGATCTCCGCGGCGAGCATCGGGCGCACGCGCACGCACACGCGCGTCGAGGAGCCCGACTCGCTCCTCCACACGGTGGAGCCCTCGGGCCAGCCCTCGGGCGTGCCGATGCCGTGCAGCTCGCGGTAGTCGCGGATCGCCGACAGGAACGCGAGGCTGTCCAGCCCGCCATACGCCTCCGCTGCGATCGCATCCGCCGCCCGCTGCTGCTTGTGCCGGATGGCATGGAGCCTGCGCTCCTCGCGCTGAACCGCCATCTCCTCGATCCTCGCATTCACGTCATTTTTGCGAGGGGTCGACATCCGTGTGCGGCCGGCTGAGGGAGGGTCTCGCGGCAGCGCGTCGCATGGAAAAGGTCCGTTACTGTGAACAGTGCACAAACTCTCTTTTCTAATTAACGGGATGCTTCTTGACCCATGTCTGGCGTGGTCCTCTATTCGATCCTTCTTTTGGAACTTGCTTGCTACCGCACTCTCGAACCTTTCACACGACATGGAGATGGGATCTCATGTGGGACAACTGGGCACACCGCACACTCTCGATCGGTCTCGAACCTTCGTGACACGACATGGACGCCTGTGTCCGAAGAGTGTACCGTGAAGGGCGAGAGAGGAAGATGGATGGAGGGGACCGGGGCGGTGCATGCAGCACATGGCAATAGCATTCGCTCCACTGCAGTCGGGAATGGGTCGTTGTACTGGACACAGCCGCGTCGGTACTCGCACTGATGACCTCTGATTGCCTCCCTCATCAGGGACACAGCCGCGTCGGTCCTCGCACTGATGACCTCTGATTGCCTCCCTCATCAGGGACACAGCCGCGTCGGTCCTCGCACTGATGACCTCTGATTGCCTCCCTCATCAGGGACACAGCCGCGTCGGTCCTCGCACGTCGCCTCCGCCCCCCCAGCGGCGCCGGCGACGCAGCAACAGTAGTCCTATTTCTTCTCCTATTCGGCCATGCGCCAGGCGGTCAATCTCGCAAATCTCGTCAATCTCGTCAATCTCGTCATTCGGCCATGCGCCAGGCGTGTGCGTGCAGCAGTCAACCTGTCACTGCAACCTGCGCCACGCGTGTGCGTGCAGCCGCAGTCGAGCAGTCACTGCAACATTCGCCGCCGCCGCCGAGTGCTTTTCCCCCCAAAGGACTGCTGCTGCGCGCCTCCGGCTGGTGGAATGAAGCGAGAGCTAATGAGCCCATTACTGCTGCGCGCATCCGGCTGGTGGAGGGAAGCGAGAGCTGATGAGCTCATCAATTTGGTATGCGAACGATCGGCCCTGAGGAGCAGAGCGTCCGCAAAGACAGTGAGGATCAATCTCTCGTCAATCTCGTCAATCTCGTCAATCTCGTCAATCTCGTCAATCTCGTCAATCTCGTCACACACCTGAGCATGGGCTTCATGGGCGTCCGCAAAGACCCGTTGGAACTCGTCCAGCTCAATCATGCGCGTGTCGTCACGAAGCCTGTCGAAGGCCGCATCGACAATCTTCTGGAGCACGTGGTGAGGGAGCCCAAGCAGCGCTCGCACCTGTGGGGAGGCGGGCGCCGTGGTGAGCACTTGCATGCGGCGGTTACATGCTGGAGCACGTGGTGAGGGAGCCCAAGCAGCGCTCGCACCTGTGGGGAGTCGGGCGCCGTGGTGAGCACTTGCATGCGGCGGTTACATGCTGGAGCACGTGGTGAGGGAGCCCAAGCAGCGCTCGCACCTGTGGGGAGGCGGGCGCCGTGGTGAGCACTTGCATGCGGCGGTTACATGCTGGAGCACATGTGATGAGGGAGGCTAAACACAAGCAGCGCTCGCACCTCATCGTCATCGTTGCATGCCGAGAGCATCACACCCACAGGCGATGAGAGGCAATCAAGGGAGATCGCACCTCATCGTCATCGTTGCATGCCGAGAGCATCACACCCACAGGCGATGAGAGGCAATCAAGGGAGATCGCACCTCATCGTCATCGTTGCATGCCGAGAGCACCTTCGCCCGCGACAGGCGCCCGTCGCCGTCGCTGTCGATGCGCCGGAAGGCTTGCTCGACCATTCTCCCCCGCTCCCCCGGCGATCGCAGCGGCGGCGGCGCGCAGTCGGAGATCTCGAGGGACTTGGGCGACCTGTGGCCTCGAGCGAGGCAATTAACGAATCAATCAAAGCCAGTCAAGGGCCATCAGTCGCACCTGTGGCCTCGAGGGAGGCAATTAACGAATCAATCAAAGCCAGTCACGGGCCATCAGTCGCACCTGTTGCCTCGAGGGACGGAATTCTTGGGCGACCGCTGTACACTGAGCTCGAGCATGGAGACGATCGCCGTGAAGCCCTTGGCGCGCGCGTGGTCGAGCGCCGACTTGCCTTTGGCGTCGACCGCGCTCACCGAAGCGCCGTACTCGAGCAGCAGCTTGACGCACTCGGGCTTCTCGTCGAGGGCGGCGGCGATGAGCGCCGTCCGTCCGGAGGCGGTCTGCAAGTCGACCCCGGCGCCGTGTTCGAGCAACATCTTGACGCACTCATGCTTGCCTCCGTACGAGGCCATGTACAGCGGCGTCTGACCGAAGCTGTTCTTGTAATCGATGTAGGGGCCTCTGCCCGCCGCGGCGAGAATTTCACGAACGACCTTTCCACGGCCGTTCACGGCCGCGTCAAAAAGCTTCTTGCCAGTGGCCTCAGGGTCGAACGCAGTCTCATCACGATCGGAGTTGGTCGGCGTCGTCTTCTGGGGGGTAGACATAGATGGCGCCTAGAGCTTTATATAAACGCCGCGGAGCGGGGAACACGGGCGCTTGTTTCGGAGCAACGCAAGTTTGAAGTTTTCACTAAGTTTGGCAAGGGGCAGGGAGCCCCAAGGTTTGGGTGTGGGCGAACCCACCTCATCTGGCGCCTCATCTTCAGTAGTTTTGGCCGTCGGCGCGGCCGAAGGAACGAAACGCGACTTCTCCTACTCCCCCCCACAGCCCTGGGAACCTGTCGGGGCACTCGCGCGGTTCAATGCTGGCGGCCGGTCTCGCCGCAGTGCGGCACAGCCTTCTCAGAACGGGCGATGCCGAAGATGGCGTAGTTGCTGCGCTGCGGCTCGGTATTCGGAGACTCAGAACGGGCGAAGCCGAGGGCAACGACGTCGACGACTCCGAGGGAGGCGACGACTCGGCGAGGGAGGCCACGGCGTCGACCACGGCGTTCCGAGGCGCAGCTTACGACTCCCTCGGGGCGGTTGGAGACATGGCCAGCTCGATCAATGCGAGCGCCCAGAGCTTGCGCAGCAGCGGCGCTGCGACGCCCTTCCATAGCACGTCTTCTCTGCCTGCGATCGCCGACGTCCCACCCTTGGCCTACAGCTCCAACGCCGGCTCCTCCGAGATGCATGCGTCTCTGTGCGCGCTGGAGCCCATGCCGAGCGCTGCGATGGGCGCGCTCTCCGCGCCCTTCCTCAAGCGCCGTACCGAGCACCCCAAGGCGCGGCCGCCTCGTCGCACCGCCTGCTCACGGCTCGGGTGGGGGGCGGGCGTCGGGCTGGTCCTCGCCGCCTTCTTCGGCGGCTTGCTCGTGGCCGACCTCACGATTCCCCGGGGATGCGCGGCCGATGGCGCCCAGTGCGGCGGCCTCCTTTGGATCGGCCCGACCGACTGCTGTGATTATGCGCACGCCTCATGCCGCAAGATCGATGCTTGGCGCTCCTTTTGCCGTTTCAACCCGCCGTCCTCGCCGCCGCCACCGTCGCTGCCACCTTTCTTGCCGCCTTCGCTGCCGCCCTCGCTGCCGCCGTCGTCGCCCCTCGCGTCGCCCCCCCCACGCTCACCGCCTGTGACCAACGGGCCTTCAGCCTGCGTCGCAGGTGTGGGAAATAACGTCTGCTTTGCTCCGCACGAGCAGGTGCGTGATGGCTCTTGATGGCTCTTGATTGCTATCGAGAGCTCTTGATTGCTCTTGATTGCGCCACATGCGCAGGCGCGTTGATTGCTCACTGATTACCACCTGCCTTGCATGCAAGTGATCACTACGGCGCGTACGGAGCAGTGACTTGGGATTGCACTGTATTGCACTGGATTGCATTCGTTTGCACTGGGTGGTCACTGGGGGCCACTGATGGCCACACTCATTGCATGCCGTGACGCTTGTGCAGCTGCTCTCACTGATGACTACTGCAATTGCATGCCGTGACGCTTGTGTGCAGATGCTAGGCTCTGTCGCGATGCAGCAAGCGCTCGAGCTCGAGGTCGCGTCTGGATCGGAAGCAGGCGAGGGATTGCGTCTGATTGCGTCTGATTGCGTCTGATTGCGTCTGATTGCGTCTGGATCGGAAGCAGGCGAGGCGATCTCGTCGCTCCAGCGGGCGGGCGTGCATGCATGTGCTCACCACGGCGCCCCTCCCCTTCCCCACAGGCAAGGCGATCTCGTCGCTCCAGCGGGCGGGCGTGCATGTCTTCTTTGCCGTCGGTTCGGCGGGGGTGGCCTCTAATTGCACTTGATTGAACCTCTAATTGCATGCGTGTGCTCACCACGGCGCCCCTCCACCTCCCCACAGGTTCGGCGGGGGTGGCGGACAATGCGGTGATGGAGTGCGACTCTCACGGAGACAAGTGTGGCCTCCAGCTTGGGTACACCCACAACAACAACGGCCGCTGCTTCCAGCTACGCCTGAACACGAGCGCCGAGGTGGGCGGCAAGGGGTGGCAGTGGCCGTCCTCACTCTGATGACGTCTAATTGCCTCCCTCATCAGGTGGGCGGCAAGGGGTGGCAGTGGCCGTCCTCAGGACCAGAGAGCATCGACATCATCACTCTGATGACGTCTAATTGCCTCCCTCATCAGGTGGGCGGCAAGGGGTGGCAGTGGCCGTCCTCAGGACCAGAGAGCATCGACATCATCATGCAATCTATCAACACAGGGCTGAACAACGCATTCGACCTGTACATGGCGCAGGGCGGCGCGGGCGCGTGGGCGAGCAACGACGCTTTTGGTCGGCACTCGACGTGCTCGCATTTATGGGGCAACGTACCTGGATTGCACTTGATTGCACCTCTAATTGCACTTGATTGCACCTCTAATTGCACTCGACGTGCTCGCATTTATGGGGCAACGTACCTGGATTCAACCACACCTCTAATTGCACTTAATTGCACTTGATTGCACCTCTAATTGCATGCGTCGTACCTGGATTCAACCACACCTCTAATTGCACTTGATTGCACCTCTAATTGCATGCGTGTGCTCACCACGGCGCCCCTCCACTTCCCCACAGGTGCCTGGATTCAACCACACCGGCTGTGCCGAGGCCTGCGCCCAGCACGGCGCCAACGGCACGGGCGTGCCGCGCTGCTTGCAGCTATGCGACGCGGCGCGCTGCCCGCACGGCAATGGAACGTACGAGAATTGCACGAGCGTGTGCGCCCTCACCGCCGCCATCACCGGCGGCGCCACGGGCGGCGGTACGGCCTCCTCCCACACTTCTAACTACGAGCGCTCCATGTGCGAGCAGCGCTGCCGCATCCACTGCCCACCGAGTGGAGCCGCCGATGTAGCCACGTGGCCCGCACCCGTCGCGGACAACTTTTGGGCGGCCAATCTAGAGGTGCGTGATTGCTCTTGAGTGCTCTTGATTGCGTAACTTTGGGGCGGCCAATCTAGAGGTGCGTGATTGCTCTTGATTACCTCTGATTGCGTAACTTTGGGGCGGCCAATCTAGAGGTGCGTGATTGCACTTGAGTGCCCTTGATGACCTTTGATTGCATAACTACAAGGCACGCCCCGCCCGTCGACAGAACACACCCTTTCTAATTGCACTTGATTTCGCCTCCCTAATTTGGGACGCCTGCCCTAATTTGGGACGCCCCGCCCGTCGGCAGAACACGCCGCTCTGTGACGCCATCCCGGACGATGACGACGTGCTGCGTGCCAAGATCGAGGCTTGGTTCTCCTTTTCGAATCCGGTCTTCGCCTCCCCAAAAGACCTGTGAACTCCCCAAAAGACCTGTGAACTCCCCAAAAGACCAGTGAGCTCATTCACAGATCTGCCTTGTTCACAGGTCTTCGCCTCCCCAAAAGACGCCAAGGCAGATCTGGTCGAGTCCGCCTTCATAGCCATCAAGCACCGGTTCGGCTGTCTGAATCCGTTGGGCTCGTGGCAAGAGGTAACGGCCGTTGATTGCCGTTGATTGCCCCTCTAATTGCACTTGATTGCCCCTCCCTAATTTGGGACGCCCCATTGGGCTCGCGGCAAGAGGTGGGCTGTGCCGTTACAGCGGATCGTGCTCTCGCCCGCATGCAAGTGCTCATCACGGCTGTGCCCGTTACAGCGGCTCGTGCTCTCGCCCGCATGCAAGTGCTCATCACGGCTCTGCCCGTTACAGCGGATCGTGCTCTCGCCCGCATGCAAGTGCTCATCACGGCTCTGCCCGTTACAGCGGATCGTGCTCTCGCCCGCATGCAAGTGCTCATCACGGCTCTGCCCGTTACAGCGGATCGTGCTCTCGCCCGCATG
>Ga0210240_102178_pt1 | contig 12179 bp, 7 predicted proteins | sample ChrtobMetP5a_4mM_FD_155463 | JGI IMG/M metagenome (GOLD analysis project Ga0210240, IMG submission 155463) | Chrysochromulina tobin associated microbial communities from unialgal haptophyte culture, Seattle, Washington, United States - P5a_4mM | ecosystem: Host-associated > Algae > Haptophytes >...
GCGGCGGTGACGACGGCGGGCGCGGCCTGGGCGGCGGCGAGGTCGGCGGCGAGGGTGGCGGTGGCGAGGGTGGTGATGGATGGTGGCGGAGGTGATGGTGACGGTTGGCATGGCGGCGGCGAGGGCGGCGGTGGTGGCGGCCTTATATAACGTACTGTCGGCAGACGCGCCCGTTGGCGCGCCTCCCGAAGGAAACGCAAAAGAAGTCACTTGACGCCGCCGTCGCGTGACGACGACGGTGTCGAGGAACGACGATATCATGGCGACCGGCAGCTTGCCCGCCGCCTTATTGCTGCCTGCCGCCATCAGCAGCGGTTGTGATCGGGCAGCCTGTTGTACACGGACCTATTGGACTTCCAATGCCCTTTCGAAATGCTGAAGCGAATGTCCTTGATCAAGTTGGACTTGAGGATGATGCCGACCGGATGCACATCGACATTGACTGCGAGCAGCACACATGCTCGCCAATCACGTGTTAGGGTCGACAGTGAGGTGTGCTTGAGGGTAACTGCGAGCAGCACACATAGCAGCAGCGGCCGCGGCGAACACAGATAGACGGGACAAGGTCGGAAAGCGCATGTACAGGCCAGGCGCGAAACGACTCACCATCCTCTTCATCGTCATCGTCATCGTCATCGTCGTCGTCGTCGTCGTCATCATCAGCAGCTGCAGCTGCTGCTGCGGCCGCGGCGTTGGGCGCGCCTCTGCCATGCCCACGCTCGGCAGCAAGGGCTCTACAGGCAGCCATGGGAGCACAAGCCATGTCGTCCTCCGCCGAAGGACGAGAGAGCTCGGACGTGCTTGCAAAAGCTCGGGGTTACCAAGCTTGAACGTGATTTCAGACACATATTGAAGCGAATCAGAGTTTGGGGCCAACTCATACCATCCCCCGTAGCCTCCGGGCGTGCTCAGATGCTTCATAATTGCTCGTGTCGCGTCAAACGGAGCCGCGTCCTCGCCCGAAGGACCCCGTCCTTGGGTTTAGGACAGGGGTGTGAAACCGCGCCTTTGCGAGCACAGCGTAAAGCACAGCGGCGCTCGCTTTTCCACCTATAGTAACCTAAAGGACCTCTTTTGTCTCATTTGACCGTGCCAAACCGGGAATGGGCGGCTAGTATACCCACCTCATACCAGATTACCAGTCGAGTGGGCAAAGGTCACGGTCGAGCGCCTCGTCTTGACTCTCTAAACTCTCACCCACAAGGGGTGACGTGGGGTTTCCTATCCTTTTTGGGGGGGGGTTCCTATCGGATACGTATCCTGATGTATTTCGATGTATCTTGCATGTATCCTGATCGTATCTTGATGTGTCCCGTTCATATACATCAAGATACATCGAGATACATCAGGATACAATTGTATCTGTGACTTTGGAAATGTATCTTACCTAGGGATATGTATCCTTCTTTACGATACATTCAGGATACATTTAAGATACATTTAAAATACAATGTATCTTAACCCTCAGATACGTGACACACAAGATACATTCAAGATACATATGGGATACATCGAGATACACCTCAAGATACGTATCTCGAGCCCTACTTGCGGCCGCGCTTGGATACCCCCAAACCCCCGAGATACGTGTCCCGCATGTATCTTGCATGTATCCCGCATGTATTCCGCATGTATTCCGCATGTATTCCGCATGTATCTTGATTACCTCTGAGGATACATGTATCTCGCATGTATCTTGCATGTATCCCGCATGTCTCCTTCATATCAGATACATCTCTCTCTGGATGCATTTGAGATACATGTATCTCATCATGTATTTCGGATGTATCCCAAATGTATCTTGATCACCCTTGCAGATACATGTATCTCGCATGTATCCCGCATGTATCCTGCATCTCAGATACGTACCTCTCTGGATACATTCAAGAGGTATGTATTTCAGAATGTATCCCATATGTATCCCGCATATGTATCTTGATGTATCGTGATGTATCGTGATGAAGAGTCCAAGATACACGTCTCCTGATGTATCTTGATATGTATCCAGTGTGACACCAAGGAAGCGCCCAAGATACATGTATCTTGATGTATCTGATGTGTATCCCAAAATGTATCTTGGACTCGTTTGGGATACGTGTAAAATACATGCAAAATATCAAGATACATGTATTCTCTTGGAATGTAACAGGGCATTTAAAATACATTTTGAGATACATCAGGATACATAAGGGATACATGTATCCTTCAGAATACATGCAGGATACATGCAGGATACATCAAAATACATCAGGATACGTATCCGATAGGAAACCCCCCCCAAAAAGGATAGGAAACCCCCCCTAACCCCACCCACAAGCGCCCGCCACCGGCTGCGTCTTGGCAAGTGCTCCTTGCCCTGGCTGGCTGCTCTGCTGCTCGTCCTCGTGCGCGCCTTTGCAGCCTGCCAGGCAGCCTGGGGCCGTTCTTCACTTGTGCGCGATTTCCTTCGTGCGTGTAGGTGTGATGTTGTGAATGATGAATGGCATGAATCCTGTGGTAAACCTGGTCGCGCGTTGAAACGTTGAATTGCGGTTCATCAAAGCTACACAAACGCAGCCTGGTGAGCGCGACAACCCGGTCCCTGCTAAAGCTAGACCAGGCTTACATCGCGGTGGGTGGGCGGGACACTTAACTCTCATCGGAGGATTCGACGACATGCTCGACATTGCGCTTCGAGAACTCCCCCCGAGGTGCAGAGGTGCCGAGTAGCACACCATCTGCCACGTGCATCTCCCGTAGGGGTTAATCAGGATGCGCATCGACTAGCTTCGAGGATCCCCCTTGGGTCTCGAAACCTTGAGCAGCAGATCTCCCGATAGGTATCCCCATGGTACCCCATGCGCCCAATAACTCCCAAACGGCCGGGAGACCTCTCCCCGCCTATCCCCTTTCCCCCTGGCTGGGCTACTGATGGCCCCGCCGACTGTCTCTTCACACGGTGGTTCACGGCCGCTTAAGGGGTCAAGCGGCATGGCATGAATGGCATGGAAAAAAATGGAGTCAACGCGATGCTTGGCCGTCGGCCTCTCTGCAGGCCTCGGTCTTGGCTTCGCCCTGTCGCTCGCGATGGGCAAGCAGAGAGTCGTGGCGGCCGTGGCGACTCCGGCGCCAGAGCCGCAGTGGCAAGCCCACGCCGAGTTTCTCGGTGATGCATTCAACTGGGTGGCATCACATGCACCGTGGTTTGAGTGTTCGGATGAAGACATCACCACCACGTACTACTACCGCTGGCGTCTCGTGTGGCTGCACATTCGACGGACGCGTTTTGGGCCCGTGCTCACAGAGTTTCTAGGGCACGTGAATTGGGCCGGCCCGGCCGGCACGATCAATTGCCCGTTCGGCCATCAGGCTGCCGAGGCACGCTGGGTGCGCGATGCTGGGCGGATGCTCGAGAACTACACCCTCTTTTGGTGGCGCCACCCAAAGGCGGATCGGCGTTACACGTGGTGGCCCGCACACGCGACGCTCGAGGGCTTCCGGCTGCACGGCCGCCTCGACGTGCTCGAGCGGCTTCGCCCCCACCTCGAGGCCGAGTATGCACGTTGGGTCGAGCGCTCAACGGTCCCGACCAAGGGCGCTCCCGAGTGTGCATGGCAGGCAGCACACGACGACGGCGAGGAAAACTCGATCGGCCTCGACGGTTGCCGGCCAACGATCAACGCCGCCCTCTACGGGGAGGCCGCCGCGCTGGCCACGATCAGTCGTCTGCTCGGCGCGTCGGCTGCGCTGGTCGATCATTTTGAGGCGGATGCGCGCCGCTGGCAAGCGGCGCTCGAGAGCCTGTGGCGGCCCGACCTTCGCTTCTTCGTCACGCGGGCGCTGCCGCCGCCCGCCAGCCGCGCCCGTGAGATCGCAGCGCGGCGCACGAAGCTCGGCTGCCTCTATTGCTACGGTCGAAGGCGAGGACCGAAGGCCTGCCCTCCCGACTGGCCCGCAGGCGAGCTGGTCGATGTGCGCGAGCTGCAGGGGCTAACGAGCCCCTGGTACCATCGAGCCGCACGCGCCGAGCATGCAGTCGCCTTCGAGCAGATTCGCTTGGAGCGTGGCTTTGCGGCGCCATGGGGCGTGACGACGGCCGAACGACGCCACCGATGCTACAACTTCTCAACCTGGTGCCCCACGAGTTGGCACGGTCCCGTCTGGCCGTTTGAGAGCGCCAAGCTGGGCACCGCGCTGATCAACGCGCTGCACGACGTGAGCCAGCGCGCCCGGTACGGCGCGCACGTGCGTCCCGCGGACTTTATCGCCTTCCTGGGCACGTACGCGCGCATGCATACTCAAGGTCGAGCCCGCGACGTGCCGGCGGGCACCCCGTTCGTGGGTGAGAGCTTCCACGGTGACGAGGGCTACTGGCTCACGCGCGAGCTGCTGTACGAGCGGCGCCAGGGCGATCGGAATCGTGGAGAGCATTACTTCCACTCATCGTACGTCGACCTCGTCCTCTCGGGCTTGGTCGGGGTGCACGTGCTGCTGCCGACCGACTTGGCTGCGCACGCGGAGGCTGAGCGGAGCACGAGCCCAGGCTTTGGCGCGGGCGGGGCGGCCCTGCTTGTCGTCGAGCCGCTCGTGGAGATCGGCACGCCGGCCGCGGTCACGTACTTTGCCACGAGCGGCATGCTTGTGCGTGGTCGGCAGGTTGCCGTGGCCTACGATGGCACGGGGGGCGAAAGGCCCCGGTATGGCATTCGCGGCCTCGCCGTCTGGCTCGACGGGGTGCTGGTCGCGCAAGCCCCAGGGCTGAGGAGGCTCGTAGTGCGGTTGTAGCCGACAGACAAGTGCGCTTCGCAAGGGCACGCCGAATGGAGTTCCCCCCTCTGTTCCTTCCGCGCCAGAACAGTGCGGTGTAGATTTACGCTCTCGCCATTGAGCATTTGGCGAATTCGCGTCATCGCGAGCGTCTTCACGGAATATTCTTCGGAACGTTTCGTGTGATTATTCGGAGATGGCAGGAACGCTGTGCTCGCTCGCGGCACTCACGACCGCCGCCTGGTCCGTACAGTCCACGTCGTCACCTGGGGCTATCCGAGCTGCTGCTGCTCTGTGCATCGATGAGTTTGAGAAGCTGCCGCTGCCGCTGCTTCCATATCCAGGATGGCAGGAGCGCGCGAGGGAGGAGGCCGTTATGAAGTGGACTGCAAGTCGAGAGCCGCTTTTGGCGGGTTCGCAGCCGCATGCGCTGATAGTAGCGGTTCGAGACGAGACCGACTCGGGGCGTTACTTTGAGGGCGTTTCCGACGAGTTGCTCGGCTTTGCAGAGATGGGTCTCTTGCCGGCGCCACCCGAGCGCCGGGTGGCAGAGCCAGTGACGGCAGCGGAGGCGGCGGCAGCGTCGAAGGCTCGCAGTAATCCGCTGCTGTATCCGTACCTCGCCAACCTCGCCGTTAAGCGCGGAGCGCGGCGTCTTGGCCTCGGGAAGGAGCTCGTGCTCGCCACGGAGCGCAAAGCCGCTGACTTTGGATTCGATCGCCTCTACATTCGGGTTGACAGGCAAAACTTTGATGCGCGGCGGTTATACGATCGGCTTGGATATCGGCTCGTACACATGCAGCCACGCACAGACGTACGAAAAGGGGCTGGCGCAGATCTCTTCCTACGCAAGGACTGGGTGCGAGAGGACAACGAGGCGCGGGCGGACACGGAGATCGCCGCACGTGGCACGAAAATGAGTCTGTAGTTGAAATTGTGCGAATGGTGATCTCAGGCCGGCGCGGCCAATATGTACTGTCTAATGAAAATGCGTAAATGCGAAAGGCCTTTAAGGCGCGAATGAAAGCGCGGCGCGAAGTACGAGACGGCGGGTCGGGTGGGCGGGTGCCCCCGTGCGCGGGGGCGTGCGGCGCGCGGCGACGGAGGGTTGTCGCGCCGGCGGCCGGGCCGGCTGCGGGCTCGCGCCTCGCCGCCGCGCCGCCCCCGCGCCGGCGCGCGGCTTTCGCCCCCCGCTCCGCTCACCGGACACCCGCAACCCGCGGCATACGACCGTTCGAGCCAAGCCGAGCCGTTCCGGTTCGACAGTTTGTTGTCCGCTTGTTCACCCGCACGCTTCTCGCATCTCGCTTGCGCCGTTCCGACCCGGGACCGCCCGGCCGGGGGCGGAGCGCGGACTAATGCGCGGACTAAGCGGAAATAGCGTGGTCGCTGCAATATCGCGGCATGTGTTGTAGTTGTATCGCGGCAACCATAGGTAATCAATACGATATACTGGTTACAACTGCACTACTGGGCGGTAGCGGTCGTCTCTCGACTCGGACTCGGACGACACGCTTTACCGAGATACCTTGTACAGTCTCCTGTATGACTATCCGTGGGACATGCCATGCTCTGCCACCCCACATGCTTTGATTGTTGGTTCTGATGCGCGAATACTAGATGTTCGTGCACATGCGTGAATCTATATACATGCGATCATGATGATGACGGTCCTGTTTCTGTGCATTGTGCCTACTGGTGCTGCACATACGATGAGGCCCGGTGGAGCACGAGGGGCATGCGGCATGGTGATGGCGTTCATTGTGACCAAGTGTGGTGTTGAAGGCTCGACCGGCGGACCGCGACGCGATTTATGAAGGCTTTGAGCACAGACGAGATTCATCGCGTTGCCTTAGGCCACACCGGCATGCGCCATGCCCCAGCCCTGCACCCGCTGCACTATTGCGAGTGCCACATTCCTCGTGAGCCGGCTCTTGAGGCTCGTCTGCAGGTTGAGAACCTGTCGGCGTGCTCCCCGACGCAGGGGTCGCGCATCCGACTGCACGCCCATCTCGACGCCCATCTGCACGCCCATCTCGTGGTTGGGAGCCTGGCAATGCCACCAGCAGAGGAGTAGCAGCGCGAGCAGCATGATTGCGAACGGGATCAGCTGCTGGCAAGCCCTACGCAACAGCTTGGCATCCACACGCATGGCACAGCCCTCTTCACTGCTGATGGTCCCATCGTACGACGCCCTGGCTGGAAGCTGGGAGCTGTGATCAACAGTTGCGGCCATCGGTGCCGGTTCCGAGTCCTCCATAGTCGCCTCACACTCGGGCACGGGGCTCAGGCTGGCTGATGCATCAAAGCGACCGAACGCCAACTCGTCAAGATGATGGGGCCACTCGCTCGTCTCTGGTTGATGGCCCAAATGCCATCGGACGCGCCCAATCTCATGGTCCACCGCGTGTTCACAGTCCACTGCGTGCTCACAGTCCACCGCGTCCACGGTCTTCGGCGTCGACTCGACCACGCCCATGACGTACTCTCGGCGTAAGCTCGGCGTAACCACGGTCGTCGGCGTCGACTCGACCATGTCCACGGCCGTCGGCGGCGATTGCGTCCCGCAAAGGGCGTCCATGACTGAGGCGGGGCTGCTATCGCCGACGACTTCGGCTTTGTCAAGGTCACTTTGCTCCTCGAGCTTCGTCGCCTCGAGCTTCGTCCGCCGGATCCACCACGAGTCCTGGAGGTCTTTCGGAAGTGGAGAGGCAGGTCCGCCGCGGCTGTGATCAGCTGCACAAACCAAGCTCCGCTGTAGCTTTGCGACCGCGTCCCACGAGATCGACCGTGCCAGTGCCAGGTCCTGCTCCTTGGCTTGCGTCTGCGTCAGCACTTTGGGTGGTGCAGCTGTAGGTGCGGCCACGGCTGACTCCATGCCGACCATGGCTGACTCCACTTCCCATGAGGCAGCGGCATCGGCCTCTTTTCTCCCCTTCTCTCCTGACGCCTCTGCGATGGCCAGCTTGTGGGCGCGCGCCCGCGCCAAGCGTTCTGCGCGTTCTTCGGGCGACGGCGGCACAAGAGCGTCGACGCGCAAATCTTGCTCATCATCTTGTTCGACCATGACAGGCCGAGCTGAATATGGATATGCATCCGTTGGAGTGAAGGATTTCTTGGATCGCTTGCGGCGCCGTAGCCATGTAGACTTCACCGCAAGGGACGTCACGAGAAACATGCGCGCGCCGGCCAACGTCCACGGGGCTGCGCCGCCCCGTGTGACTAGCACGACAAGGTCCGGCCGCAACGTGGCGCCGCCAAGAGCGTCCGACAAATCTGCCCGCCCCCTGCGTTCAACTCGTGCAGAGTCTGCTGCCTCTCTGCGCACCAATACTGCTGTGAATTATAACCATTGGCTGTGAAGCACACGTCGCGTACACTCTCCGGGCCCCCTAGCACAAGGGCCTCTATCGCTATGAGGCCGTGAATCGGCAGAAGTTGGGGGCGAGGCAACCACCTTCGCACCTTGTGGTTTACCGCCTCACACGAACCAAGAAGACTAGAAGAGTATCTGATGGTGAGTCTTCTGCTGCTGCTGTTCAACACAACACGCACGCAGTACCTCCGGACCCCAAGCACGAGCGGGCCTCTATCGAGTCTGCTGCTGCTGCTGTTCAACACAACGCGCGATACTCTCCGGACCCCCTAGCACAGGTCTACGAGTACAATGTAAAGAATTCTTCTTGGCTGTGATCAATACGCTTAAATACGCTGCCTCCGGGAAAGAAAAGCGTCCAGTGCGGTCCCTCGAAAAATGAAGATGAGGGGGGGGGGGCAAAACGAAAGCCTACCAAGGACGGAATGGCCTGGCCCTGCGAGGATTTCGTCCACATGGTGTCTTACATGGTGTCGAAGAGTGTTTGGTGTGAGGAGCCCTTCTGGTGATGAGGCCGGAGGGAACTGCAAGCAGTCCAAGGTGCAGTCTGCAGTGTGCAGAGTCGAGGCTGATGAAAAATGTTAAAATCCTGACTCAAAAGTCAAATGACAAATCCCGCCTGCGCGTGCGCGAGCGAATTTTCCGCCGCAGCTCGTAACGATGGCATTATAGTTGGCTACCTCGATTGGCTAACGGACGTGACCCGCTGTCGATCGGTCAACGAATCACAAAACCTGAAATACTCGGCCGGCGCTAGCTCGGTCCTCGTGCTGGCTCCACGATGGTCACGTGCTTGGGCTCACCACCTAATTTCGCCGTCGCCGGGCGAGGAGGCGAGGCATCATGTGAGGCGGGATGCGCAGATGCGCCGCTGGCCGCTTCCGCCGCCACGTTCTGAAGCTCTATGGTGCTCATGGCCGCCTTGCTCTTGCCTGAGCTCTTGCCCCCCGCCTTGCCCTCCAGCGCCGCTCGGCCCTTGCCGACGCTCTGTTGTGCTTGCCGCTTGCGCCGTTGGTTTAGGCGCGCGCGGATGATGGCGCGCACGATCTGGCAGTACTGCATGAGCGTGCGGCGTCGGGTAGGCACGGCGTGTGCCGACTTCTCGTTCATCGCGATGCGGATCTGCGTGTAGGCCTCGCCCAGGATCGCGAGGAAGATGTTCATCATGATAAGCACCATCACGATGATGTACAGGAAGAAGAACATGAGGCCCGGCGAGATGCCCGGCTGGCGCATGCGCATTCCGGGCACGTCAAACGAGCCGAGCATCACGAGGAGGAGCGAGATCACAGCCTGGTCGAACGTCGCGTATTCGCGCATCTGGGAGCCGAACAATTGCATCGCCATCATCGCGAAGGCGATCATCAGGATGAGCAAGAAGATGATGAAGTAGCCCATGTCGGCCGCGGCGCGCGTGAGCACGAGCCAGAGCATAGCAGTCGAGTCGTTGAGCTGCGCATACTTGAGGAACTTGAAGAAGAGCGCGATGACGCAGAGGGAGTCCAGCGCGAAGGAGAGCTTGTAAAGTGCGCCAATGGACGCGAAGTCGGTGTACTCGTTCTCGAAGATGGCCTCGGGTGGGTAGAGGCTGTTAAGCAGCAGGACCTGGTAAAAGGTCGACAGGAAGAACCCTAGAAGCACGATGCACTCAAGCAGGTTCCACACGTCGGACATCCACTCGCCAATCCATCCCGTCTTCTTGACGGAGGCGTAGACGAGGGAGACCTGCACGGAGATGTAGTAGAGCACAAAGCCCGAGACGATGAGCTGCAGGGTGGTCGCGGTGAGCTTTTCAGGCGTATCCATCTTGTAGAGCTCTTGGCTCAGGGTGGAGATGGACGTGGAGGGGAACACGCGCCCGCCCAGGCTGAACTCGAAGGCGAAGGTGATGCACATGAAGACGTTCAGGTTGCCGTTGTAAAAGGTCATCTTCATGAACATGGCCCGTGACGACTGGTCGAGCCACAAGTTGTCCTTCAGTTGCTGGAGTGCGAGCAGGATGTCGTCGCGCGCCGCTGTGCTCCGCTCGCACACCCCGTTCGGGTTGGGGTTGGGATCGTCGGCAGGGCGCTGGCGGCAATCGAGCAGATTGTCCGTGTCGCGCACGTAGCCGCCGGCGGAGTAGGAGACGCCCGGGAAGTTGGTCGACAAGAAAGGGCTCTCTTTGGTCTCCTCCGCGCTCCTATAGGTGAAGGCGCGGCACAATTTGCGGATGTCCATCGCGTTGAGCGCCGCGGTCGTGGGTGGCTCGCCCCCGTAGTTATCGAGGTACCGATCCGGCGGCGGCGGCGGCGCGGGGATCATGTCGCACGAGCCGTGGACGTTCAAGAGCTCCGCGCCAATCGAGAACGGGCGCGTGTCCTCGTTCTGAGGGCTCGGGTCCGTCCAACACTCGTCGATGAAATTCTGATCGAAGATGTGCGTGCCGTTGGTGAGCTTTCGCTTCTGGAGGCTCGGCTGTATGCACCCTACGTTGGGTCTCGCGCGCACGGTTCGGAAGCGGATGCCGCCCACCACGCGATTGTACGTCATCACCGCGCCCACCTCGCGCGGTGAGAATGGGTCGCCATTGTATTTGCTGTCGGGGTAGATACCTTCGATGACGACCTTCTCGATCCAAGTGAAGATATCTGAGAAGCTCGAGATGTCATTGTAGGTCTTCTCATTGTAGTCGCCATATTTATTATTCACGAGTAGCTCGCGGATCGCGCTCACTTGGAAGTAGCCCTCGCGCTCGCCGCCGGCCCGGCGCAGGAACGTGGACACGATGAAGAGCGTCATGAAGACGACGAAGACTGGCAGCTCGCGATAGAGCTGTTTCTTGTTGATTTTCTTTATCTTTGCGGTCTTGACGGGTGCACCCACCTGCTGCGCCGGCTCCTCCTCCTCCTCCTCCTCCTCCTCCTCCTTCAGCTGCTCCTGCTCCCCAAGCAGAAGCTGCAGCAGCGCGTCAGGGTCATCGAGGTCTTCCTCGTCTTTTGTCTCGTCCTCGCGCACCTTGAGCAGCACGTGTCCGTACTGGTTTTCGAACCCGCTCAGCTCGTCCCGCACGGACGCGTTGCCGCGCCACACCTCGTCCCGCTCGTTGACGATCTGCACATCATCCGGATGAAGCTCGAAGATGCGACACGCGTCCGTCAGCAAATAGTCGAACGTGTACGATTCGTCGGTGACGCGGAAGACGGCCTCCTCATCCTCGTAGAGCACGCTCACCTCGCGCAGCTCGGACTCCTTGTCCGCCTGCTTCAGCAGCTTCCTGATCTGCTGAGCTTTCGCATCCTTGAGCTCCTGAACGGCCCGCGAAAGGGTGTGCTCGAACACCTTCTTCATAGCGGCAGCCTCGTTGCTCAACACCTCGCGGCGCGCAGTCTCGGCACGCGAAGACGCTGAGCGCTGGGTGATTTCGGCAACATATTTCTCGCACCGCTCACGCACCGCCGCGAGCTGCTCCTGCCGACTCTTGAGCTCGCGTGACTCATCCACAAGCGTCGAGTGGCTCACAGCAATGTCGTCGCGCTTAAGCTCGAGCTTTTGTCGTATCAGATCGAGCTTCTTTATGGCTTGGGAAGATGAGAGGGATTTGTTGTCCATTGTCGCGCACAAGTCTTCCTATCGACCAAACCAAGGAGATGCGAGGTCGACGCCAGGACCGCGGGTGGCCGAGCTCGCTGGCACGCAGGCGCAGCAGCACCCCTTCGCCAGCCGGCCAAGAAATGGAGCGCCATCTTCGCGCTGTGGTGGGCGTTTTGGAAGCCACTCCCCCCCGATCGAACAGGCCGCGTCCTGTAGATCTAGAAGATCTATGTACGCGCATTGTGTACGCGGTCCGCCGGCCCCGCGGCCGGTACTGTAGGACGTCCAGGGGTATAACGATAAAACGAACCTGGGTTTGCGGCCGCGTGTTCGTTACCTCAGGAACGACCGCGGGACAGATCAAGGGCGTGCCGACGAAGCTCGCATCAGGCGACGAGGTGCGCATGATCTGGTCGGGCGACCTGGGCACGGCACGCGTGCGCAACGGCCTCAATCGCATCGCTGCAATCACGGCCGAGCAAGG
>Ga0210240_102202_pt1 | contig 11955 bp, 8 predicted proteins | sample ChrtobMetP5a_4mM_FD_155463 | JGI IMG/M metagenome (GOLD analysis project Ga0210240, IMG submission 155463) | Chrysochromulina tobin associated microbial communities from unialgal haptophyte culture, Seattle, Washington, United States - P5a_4mM | ecosystem: Host-associated > Algae > Haptophytes >...
CCGAGTGTCACTTGATGACGGGCCCGCTGCTCCCGAGACACATCTTTGCCTAGGTCGATGACCCTCCTGGCGTGCTGGGGGGGGAGACTGAGGATGGCATTTGTTGAGTTCGGCATAGCATGACTCGTCGCCTTAGCTAGAGACCGGTTTGGTTTCTTTCTAACAAGTCGATTACCCCTCGAAAAAAATCACTTCCGCTTTCGCACTCAGGGGCGACTCAACTCAGGCGAGCCTCCTCGTACGCTTTCCTCTCTCCGCAGAAGGCGACGTGGCCGCCCTTTTTCAGCAGCAACACGTGCGTGACGCACGGCAGCACCTCCTCGTAGTGGTGAGTAATGTACACGAGGCCGGTGCCGGTGGCGGCGCACACTTGCTGCACGGTGGCGAGCAGCCGTTTGCGATTGAGCAGGTCAAGGCCCTGCGCGGGCTCATCCAGAACCAGGATCCTTGGGCGCGCCACGAGCGCCGCCGCGAGCAGCACCATCTTCTGCTCGCCCTGTGAGAGTGCACGAAATGGACGCTGCAGCAGCCCATCGTCGAGCCCGAGCCAGCGGTAGACGGCGGGGATGAGGGCAGCATGCGATTCCTTGTCCTCACCGTCCGCAGCGGGGGCTTCGACGAGGCTGCTGGCAAGCGTCTCGGAGCTCGCCAGGCTCAAGTGTACCTCTGTGCTGAGCCATCCGACCCCTCTGCGTCGCGGGGCTGGTGCACGAGCCCCCTCCTGCTGCGCCTCCCCCTCCGACTCGACGGCCAAAGGGGTATGCGAATGCGACTCGGATGGTGGGGGAGGGGGGGGAGCGCCTACGTCAGGAGGAGCAGAGACGATCTTGGATCGTGCCAGATCATCTCCATGGGATCTGGCCAGATCATCTCCAGCACCTCTCTGCCTCAGAAGCATACGCCTCTCCGATGCATCGCCTCTGCTGTAGGCCGGGTGCAGGAAAGCTTTGGGCTTGTTGGCCGCGAGGCCGTCGGGCGTGCTCGTCGGTACAGAGGCTGACGCCACCGGCCGCGTCCACGTGGTCACCTTGTCCTTCTCGTGCCGGTAGTAAACGCGCCCGTTCTTGTCGCTTGTGTGCGCTGTCCATCCTTCGGGCAGCTCGGTGGCCGATGCCGCTGCAGCGCTGCCCGCGCTTCCTGCGCTGCCTGTGCTGCCTGTACTGCCCGTGCCGCCCATGCTGCCCGTGCTGCCCACGCCGAGCACGCGCAGCACGCCAGCCGCCCCTTGGGTCGCGAGGTCGGGTCGCACTAAGAGTCGGCTCAACGTACTCTTTCCTGCGCCATTGCCGCCGGCGATGAGCCAGTGCTCCCCTGGACGGACTACCCAGTCCAGCCCCTCGAGCAGCACATGCTCGCCCCTCTGCACACGAAGGCCACGGGCCTCGACCAGAAGCGCTCCGCCCTCGCCACCGCCGCCCTCGCCAACGCCGCCCTCGACACCGCTGGCCTCGCCACCGCCGCCCTCGCCACCACCGCCCTCGACACCGCCGCCACCACCGCTGCTTCTGCTTCTGGCCTGCGGCGCTCTCCACACCGCAGCCACCTCTTCTAGCGTGGGCGGCGGTGGCAGCCGCAGCATCGCCCCATCATTTAGGCCGAGGGCCAGATCCAGCAGCGAGGCGGCGGCCATCCCCTTGGGGCGTCGGACGGTGTTCAGCCCGCCGCCGGCGCCGAAGAAGCTCACCGTCGCGACCTCGTCGACAATCTCCTCGGCACGCTGGGTGATGAGAAGCACCTGCTCAGAGATGTGATCAATGGCGATCAGTGGCGATCAGTGGCAATCAGCGGCGGTCAAGGCACTCGGCACGCAGGGTGGCGAATCGTCGCACCTGCGTGTGCGCCGTCGCGGACGCGCTCACACCCTGGATGAGCAGAGGGCTGAAGCCCTTGAGCGTGGTCGAGATGATCTCGGCGAGCATCGAACGCGAAGGCACATCGAGCCCATCAAACGCGTTGTCGAGCACGAGCAACGACGGACGGCTCGTGAGCGCGCGGGCGATGAGCACTTTGCGTATCTCGCCCGTCGAGAGTGTTGCAACTGGTCGGTAGAGCAAATTGTACAGACCGAAGCGCACGATCAGAAACTTGGCCGCCGCGCTCAGGTGCGAACGTGTCGAGAGTGCTTGGTACACGGTGCCGCCCTCGGCGAGCAGCGCCTCGTGCGATTCAAAGGAGACCAGGCTCACCGACTTCGGCGTCCAGCCCTCGCGCCGCTCAATCCGACCGCGACGCACAAAATTGTCACGCTCGCTGGAGCCCAGTGCTTGCGCAATCAGCGTCTTACCAAGCCCATTGCGGCCCAACAGCGCGTGGCCGCCAGCAGACACCGGCCCGACTCTCAGGTCCAGAGGCGCTGTGCGTTGGGAGGAGCCGGCGAATGCGAGTTCTGCGCCGTCCAGTGTTACCAACGGAATTTCCGGCGGCCCTTTACTCACGCTGGTAGTGACGAGCGTGCGCTGGAGACATGGTCGGGTGAGGAGCATCGATCTCGATGCGCGGACGGCGCTCACTTGACCTGTCACCATGAGAGTCCGATGAGGTCGCGCGGGATTTCGTCAGTGTCCATATTCATTAGCCTCTTGGCGTGTGTCTTCCCAACGTGGGGAAAGTTTGGCAGGGCGAATGCGATTGTTGTCCGCCGCGGCGCGGCGGCGGCGACGTTTCGCAAGTTTTGGGGGTCACCGACGGCGTGTGCTTGTCGTCGGCTTTGACGTGGCAAGGTCGCAGCGTCGAGCGCTCCTACTCAGGGACAGTCCATCTCGATGCCTCGCCGCTCCATCGCGGTGGCTTGCTGGCTGGTGAGCGCCGCCTCGGCGGTGTTTCTCGAAGGCTTCGACCAGAAGGATGTCGACTGCGCTGCGTGCATGGCCGTGGGTGACGAGCTCACACGCGCATTGCTCAAGGAGAAGGCATCGCAAAACCTCGACCTACAATCACACAGGGTGCGCGCCCCCGCACGCGCCGCAGCGCTCGCCACACACGGCGCGCGCGCCATGTCGGCTTTTTTTTCTCACTCGTGGGCGTTCCGCGGCGCAACCTGCTCCTCTGCTCTTCTCGACAGGATCGACGTGCGGGCAAGGCCGCAAAGATTATCGATTACAAGATGAGCGAGCTGCGCGTCATCGAGGTGATGGAGAATGTGTGCCCTGCGATGGCAGACTATGGTCATTTCAACACCCAGCCTTTCCAATCCGTCCTCATCAAGAAGGACCAGCCCAGCCGGGGCACGCCGTACTTTCAGCGCGTCAACAATGGTGGCGGCGACACGTCGATCACCATCAGCGGCACGGGGCTCTCCGATCTGAACAGCATCACCGGTCGCCAAACGCGCGACGAGCTCCGCCGGCACTGCGACGCGATCCTCGAAAACAACGAGGAGGATGTCACCGAGCTCATCCGCGGCGGTCTCGACGAGCCGGAGACGATCGGCAAGAGGTTGTGCATCGACACTGCGAGCCAGTGCACCGAGCAGCAGATCAGCAAGATCCCGAAAGAAGCGCGGCTCGCGGGGCTCAAGCTTCCGGGTATGGAGGAACCGGAGATCGAGCTGCCGCCGGCGCCGAAGCTCAAGAAGACGAACAAAAAGTCGAAAAAGAAGAAGGCGGGCAAGGATGAGCTCTGAGCTATGGTATGCTTATCAGTCGTAACCGCGTGAAACGAATTGTTGGTAACATTGTATTTGATGTGTAATCAATCTCGAAGCAATCTGCGCTCGCGGCTCCACCCCGACGCTGGCGGGGGAGCGACGATGGCCTTGTGGAAGCTGCTGCTTGCGCTTGCCGGCGCATGCGTGCACGGATTCGGCGTGCCGACAATCACACCTACGCCTTACGTGGTCCAACAGATGGCCTTTGCGTCGGAAGCCGTGCAGAAATCGTCTTGGGACGCACATCGGTCTCTCATCTTCCCATCCATCAGTCTCGCAGCAAATCAAGACCTGAGCGCCATCAAGCTTCACGCGCCACTAAAGAAGACGGACTATCCTCTGCTGAGCTCCCAGGTCGATGAAGAGACGCTCAACGTCGACAAATTTCTGAGCTCGCTCCCTTTGCTGAGGGAGAAGCTGGCTGGGGCGACGCCTGCTGCCCAGCCCATTCTGTCCTCCAGAGGAGCTGCAAGAGGAGTGGATATTTACGAGGTGCCAAAACGGGTGGCGAGTCCCGTTGACTTGGACAAGGAGCTCGAGACGATGCGCGAGCAACTAGCGGCGAAGCAGGCTGAGCTACAAGCAGTCGCCGCCGCGAGGTCTCGTGTGGCGGCTGCAGCAGCGGAGGCGACCGCGGCTGAGAAGGCGGCATCAGAGGCAACGGCTACTGAAGAGGCGGTAGCGGAGCCAGCGGAGCCAGCGGAGCCAGCGGAGCCAGCGGAGCCAGCGGAGCCAGCGGAGCCAGCGGAGCCAGCGGAGCCAGCGGAGCCAGCGAAAGCAGCAGAGGCGGCGGCTGCCGAACCGGCACGCATCGAGGATGCACACATCGATGCAGCACGCGAGGCCGAGGCACGCGAGGCCGAGGCACGCGAGGCCGAGGCACGCGAGGCGATGGCACGGCAGCTTTCGGAGCAAAAGGTGCGTGAGCTCGAGGCTGCACAGCGCGAGGCCGTCGAGGCGGAGGCGGCCGCAGAGGTGAAGGTGAAGGCGGAAGCCAAGGCGAGCGCAAATGCCGAGAAGGCGGCGTTGGAGGAGGCGCGGGCAGCAGCGGAGGTGGAGGCGAGGGCGAGGGCTGAGGCTGAGGCGACGACGGAGGCGGAGGCTACGGCGGAGGCCGCGAGGAAAGCGGTGGCGGCGAACGAGGCGGCGAGGGCGGAGGAGCAGCAGGCGGCCGTTGTGGAACGGGAGGCGCGCGAGGCAGCCGATGCGGCGGCCGACGCCGCGGCGAAGGCGGAGCTCAAAGTGGTGGCGGCCGAGGTGGTGGCACGGGAGGCGTCGGTTCCGGAAGAGGCTCTCGGGGAGGCACAGCGACGGATGATGGAACTGGAGGCGGCCCAACTGCAGGCGGTGCAGGCAGAGACGGCGCGGCTCGAAGCGGCGGAGGCGGCCAAAGTAGAACGGGAGGCTTCCCTTGAGGCGGCGGAGGCCGAGGCGAGGGCAATGGACGAGGCACGAGCGGCGCAAGCGCGGGCGGTTGAGGAGAGTCGCCGAGCTGCCGAGAGGGCCGCCGCCCAAAGAGATGCAGCCGAACGTGCGGCTGCGGAGCGTTTAGCTGCGGAGCGGGCGCGAGTGGAACGCATCGCAGCCGCAGAGGCGGCGGCGCAGGCCGAGGCGCGTGTACAGGTGAAGCTCAACGAGGCGCTCGCCATGACCAAGGAGGCCCAACTGGCGGCCATGAGCGCCAGGGAAGCAGCCACAAGTGCGCGAGCGGCGGCGGAGGAGGCTAAGGTGGAGGAGCGGCTTCGGCAGTTGCAGGCGCGCCTCGAGGGCAAGCTTGACGAGCTGGGCGCGAAGCTCGAGCGGCTGGATGCGGATGAGCGGGCGGCCGAGGCGGCGGCGGTTGAGCGGGCAGAGGCCCAGGCGCGCGCCGAGGCGGAGGCGCGGGCGCGGGCGCAGGAACAGGCGGCGGCCGAGCGGGAAGAGGCCGAGCGGGCGGCGGCCGAGAAGGCGGCGGCGCAGGCGGCCGCGCAGGCTGAAGAGGAAGCGCAGAACAAGGCGGACGAAGAGGCGAGGGCGAAGGCGAAGGTGGAGCGTCGGGAGAGGGCCAAGGCACGTGCCGAGCAGTCACGAGCCAAACTTTCGGAGAGGCTCGTGAGTCTTCAGCAGGCCGTCCTCAAACCCGCACTCGGGGCGCTCCGCGAAACGTCCCCGGAGCTCGAGAAGAAGCTCACTGAAGAGGTCGCACCGCAACTCCAGCGTGGAGTTTCGTCAGCCGTCCAAGCCACACAGCGAAGCCTGCAGGAGGCTGAACCCCCGCTGCGACAGTTGGCTGGCCAGCTCGACACGCTCAAACAGTCCACGGTGGAGGCCGGAAAGCAGCAGCTGGTCCCGATTCTCAAAGATGGCGTGCAGACGGCGAACGAGGCGCTGCAGAGGGCATTGCAGCCGCTCACCGATCAGATCGAAGACGCTTTGGACTGGCTCGGCGCGCCGACGGCGCTCAAGACGGCGCTCGCCCGTGCGTCCTGGGTCCTGCTCTTGCCGCTACTGTTCACACTGCTCGAGGCGCTCAAGCCGGTGCTGCTGCCCGCTCTCGCTGCGCTCGTGGTGCTGCTCGGGCTGGGGGCCGCCTCGAAGCTCTCGCTGCAGTTCCCACAGCTAGGCGAGCCGCTTGACATCTTCCTTAAGGCGAGTGCCTTCGTCGGTGGCACCGTGCTCGTGGTCTCCACGCTGCGGAGCGCTGCGCTCTTCCTCTCGGGTGCCCGAGAGCCCGCGCGGCGGCGGCGGCTGAAGGCCAAGGGAGACGCGGAGGAGCTGGGTGAGGAGGAGCGCCGAAGGACCCTCGTGCGCAGGATCGAGGAGCGCAGGAGAAGGCGTCGACTTTAGTGATGGCGCGCACCGTTTGGGCTACCGTATACATCTTACATGGCTGTCTCCACCGACATCTCTGGCATAATCATCATCGGATTCCATCGGACAACAGACATCCGGAGGAGATCCAGGCTTAGGATTAGAGTGTTCTACATTCTAGTTCACACTTTATTCACACCTATGCGGCGTCACACCATGCGACATACCCATGTAGGCATGTAAAGGGTTCCCTATTGGGCTATCGATGTCGGCATCGTCCGAAGTGGCTCTGCCGATCCTGCTTACCGCCCTATGCATGACGGCCATCGGGCTCCTCAGTGTTCTTCTGCGCCGCCGAACCTCGCTTGGCGCTGCGTCTCAGCCTGCGCCAGCATCGCGTAGCCGTGAGCTGAGCTGCAGCGGGCGTTGGGAGAAACGTGAGGATGACGGCTTGCGGCTGCACCCGCGCACGGCGTTTGGCTCGTGGGGACGCGGAATGGGCGAACTCATGAACCCGCGTTTCCTGCTCTCTACGGCCGAAGGCATCCTTGTGGCGGACAGCGGCAATAACCGGCTCCAAATCTTCTCAGCGGATGGCGAGCCTCTGCGCATCATCTCCGGAGGACGGCCCGGCCATCCGACGGGGCTCGCCTCGGACGGCATCCACGTGTGGGTGGCGGACAGCAGCAACTGCAGCGTGACCAAAGTCCGCCTCTCGAGCGGCAGTCCCGAGCTCCGATGCGGCAGCTATGGCTCGGCGGCCAACGAGTTCAGCGCCCCAGAGGGTCTTGCGCTTGCGCATGGGGTGCTCTTCGTGGCCGATGAGGGCAATCAGCGCGTCGTGCTGCTCGACGCAGCCACTCTCACCTGGCGTGGCGCCTTCGGCTCCCCGGGTCGCCAGTGCGGCGATCTGTGGAACCGGGGGTGGAACCCCGTGGGACTCACCGTTATTGATCAGGAGCTCTACGTGCGCGACACGCACAACCACCGCATCCATGTCTTTGACGTGAAGGGTGCCGTGGAGGGCGCCGTGGAGGGCGCTGTGGAGGGCGCGCGTGGGCCGGGTGCGTGTGGCGCATGTTTGCGCTCCTTTGGTGGTGCAGGCAGTGCGCCCGGCCTCTTCGATACGCCCACGGGCATGGTCCACGACGGGCATGGCCGCCTACTGGTCTCTGAGGCGGGCGCGAAGCGCATTCAGATGCTGAGCACGCACGGCGTGCCGCTGCAGGTGCTGCCGCTGCCGCACGCAGGCCGGCTCTTCGGCATGTGCGTGCGCGGAGGCGTCATCTATGTGGCTGACTATGAGAACCACCAGGTGCACGTGCTCGACCTCAAGCAGGCACCGTTGCCGCTCAGCCCGCCCGTTTCGCCCGCTCGTCCAACAGTGTCTCCTCAGAGTACGGTTGACGCACTATACCTCACGTCATGAGGCAAGCGGACTACGCAGGGCCGTCCATTGCGCACTGGATTCGATCAGCAACATGTGCCACCGCTCACTCAGGACGAGCATGACGCCGATTACATTTCATTCAACGCATGCTAGCGCGACTCGAAGTTGCTACATCAGGAACCAGATCAGTCAAGAGTCAGTTACCCGTATGGTTCTCCTGTACTACAATTGTACTGTATCGTGGAGCCTGTGTTTGGGGGGCCTGGGCCCGCAACGTATCGATCGACCGAGGCACCGTCGATTGGTTTCAGAAGAGGGGCGAGGGATACGTACACCGAGTACGAATCACCGACCCTACACCGCAAGCGGGCGTGGTGCATGCACGTGACACGTGGCAGCACACAACACCGTTACACGGAAATTCCCCGTCCCCCCTTGCAACCAAAAACCAAGCTTCTGGACGTGCGTGCTCGATCGAGCCGCCCGCGCGCGATCATGCAGACGCGCCGCGGAGCACAGAAGCGGGGTCGCGATTCTGGAGTACAAGCCGGCCCACCACGAGCAGGTGACCCTGCCGTCGGTGCCCAGGTCGAAACTCTAGCGGGCGACGAGCACATCTCCGACGCGCACGCGCAAGCTGCAGAAGATGAATCAATCGCCCCCTCAGCAGGGAGCGAGGGCGGAAGCGCCAGCGAGAGCGCGCAGCCGATCAGCGGCATCGCGCCGCGCGATACCCACGATGACGAACGCCCGAGCGCAGCGCCACCCGCGCAGCAGCCGACCCCGGTCGGCCGCCTTATCAGGGTGTTCACCCCATATGGGGACCTCGATGGCACCATCGACCCCAGCGGCGCAGGCGCGTGGCACAACATCTGGGACGACACGCCGCAGCCCGGCCAGCGTGGCTACCAGCCGGGCAGCTCTAGCGCCTCGTCGGAGTGGCCATCGTCGGCGCTCGAGCGCAGCATGTTCTGCAACCCCCCGGGCCCTCCGCCTGCTGCGACTACGACTCCCGTGGAGCCGTCGCACGGGATGGGCGGCCAGCTGGTGCCATTCGGAGTGCAGCAGCAGAGCCGCCTCCACAACACCAGATCCGACTCCAGCGTCGGCATGCCCGGCTCGCGGCTCCAGCACATCATGCAAGGGCTGCGCGAGTCGAACCAGGCGGAAGAGCTCAAAGCGAGAGCCGAGCAGGTCGCTCGTGCCATCGCAGGAGAGCAAGAAGAAGTACGGCGAGCGCTGCTGTCCTACCCCGAGGGTCACTACGTGTGGAACACGATCCGCGACAAGCAGCCGAGAAAGCCAGCACTACCTAGCCGAAACCGCCTCTACATCGCTGCCAATACGGCACGCGACACCATCCCAGCCTCGGCGACGTACCTGCTGCACCAACAGCACCTCGCCGAACAGCCCAGCACGCATGCCGCACAGCAACGGGCTCTCGTGGTGCCCACCGGCCAGCACAGCGGCCTCGAGCAATACCAGCCCATCGGCGTCGCAGTACCCATGGAGGCAGCGCTTCAAGGCGACGGCCGCTACGTCGCCTGGGCCAAGGCCAGCTGCGCCATCAGCGAAGCGGTGCAGCTACTCATGCCGGCTCAGTTGGGCAGAAATAAAAAAGGCGGGCCCCTCATTACTGGCAAGATGAGAGACCAGGCGAACAGGACTCGGGCCGCATGCCAGCTCGCCTCAGCCCTCTCGCTGCAGACGATTGCCGGCATTTGGGGGAGAGACCTCATCAAGACGGCCATGCGGCTCCACGACGACGAGCCCTACAGCGTGAACTGCGCCGACGAGCTCGTGACGTTCCTCGCCCGATGGGGCACGTCCACGCTCAAAGGCGCCCTCTCCACGCTGACGCGCCTCCGGGCATACGCCGAAGCAAAGGGAGAGTACGATGCAGCCGACAACGACACGTACCCGGCGCAGCTCACTAACAGCTTCCTCGACGAGGTCAACGTCAAGGCCGTCGACGCCGCCAAAGCGTACAGAGATAAGGCCGAGGCCGAAGGCAGAGTGCTCACAGCGCAGCAGCAGAGGCGCGACGGGCGCACAGCCGCCAAAACCGCCTTCCGTTCCCTGCGCTGGCTGCTCGACAACGTCAAGATGGCCACGGCGGCAGACGACGCACTCGTCTGCAAGCGCAAGTTTGGTACAACAACCTCCATCCCGACGCCGGCGCTTGAGCCACCACATTACGCTCAGCTCTGCTACCTCGCCACGCACCACCACAGCCGCGTCGTGCGCGGCACCGCCGCCGGCTTCGCGCTCGTGGCTTCGCAGACGTCGAGGTTCAAACAAGCGCAGGCGTGCGCCATCCTGGCCGAAAAGAACGGCGTGCTCTACACGTGCGTTCAGGTGGACAAGTCCAATGAGCCGCACAAGCAGTCGCCGCGCCCGGCCTTCGGGCCTATCCTCGACGCCTACGGCTCGCGCGGCGTCATCGACGAGGTCTATGACGCGCTCCGCGACGTCGAAGACGGCTGCTTCCTCGTCCGTGACAACGACTCGGCCTCCGGCGCACCTGTCGAAGGCTGCGCCTTCACCAACGGCCCCATCCTCGGCGGACGGGCCGACGCGGCGCTACAGTTTCTGCTGTCGCTCCCGCCGCTCGCGTGCAAGCCGCCGTCGCTACTCGAGTTCAAGGTCCACTCGCTCAAGCCCATGATGCTCAAGCACGCCGCACGCATGCTTCTCGGGCCGATCGAGCGGCACGGCCTCGGGCGTTTCTCCGGCAGCGCCGCGCAGAGCGCCACGCTAGTCCCAGAACCAGCAGAGCTCAAGAAACACAGGCTCAAATGTGCGGTCCTGCCGGACAGATACGCACAGAGCACCGCCTTTGCAAGGGACGCACGCATGGCCGTCCGAGTGTCGAAAGACATCCAGAGACTGGCGTCGGCGCACACCATCGAAGAGCTAGCCGCCATGGACTGGGCCGAAGGGCCCGGCACGGACGGCGATGACGCACCAGATGCCGAAGCCGCCAACGATGCAGAGCCCGCGCCCGCACAAGTAGGCCATATCGAGTTCACGCGCAGAGAGCAACTCGAAATGACTCGAGTACACTACGAGTCTGGCCTCCTCGATGGCGTGGACAGCGACTACGGGCACTCCCCCTGAAGTGCAGACGATTACGGCTACGAGGCCAGCGGCACAGAGCCGCCGCGCCGCCCGCCAGAGCCAGCCCCGCCCAGCACCCGCTGCAGCGCCCTCGGGCCTCAGCGCAAGCCAAGCACAGCACAGCAGCCAGGCCGAGAGGGCTCAGGTAGGCGATCGCTTGCGATCCCTCTGCCTGCAGCCCGGCAAAGCACCAAGTGTGCCGAGCAGCTCGTAACAAGTACGCAGCATGAGCCTCTCAGTAGGCGAAGAACAGGCCAGTAAGCCGGTGCGCTTCCCTTAGTCGGAAGCACACCGCAGCCCAACCGGCCCCTCACTAGTCGAGGGGCCGACGACGGCGCACGCTCTCACGAGCCGAGCGCGTTGCAGCATGCAAACCAAAGCCTCTCACCCGTAGAGAGCAGCACAAGTCTCTCATCAGTCGAGAGCAGTACAAAGTCAGTGAGCCTCTCCTTAGTCGAGAGCAGTACGGTAAGCCTCTCCTTAGTCGAGAGCAGTGAATCGACCCATGAGCGCGGCCCACAGCGTAACGGGCGGTACATTGAGGATCAGTGTGGATAAGAGGAACAGTGGTAAGATACAGATGCCCCTCACGAGTACTATATATGCAACGTGAGCCAGCGGCCCACGCAGCAGAAAAGTACCAGTAAAAGGGGGGGGCTGAGTGAAGTACCTTCCCTCATCCACAATGGTGTACTCATGTACATGCGCACGGTTACAGAACCCCGAGGCACCCTCCATAGTGTGTGTGCCCCGGTCGGGCTCCGCCGCCCCTGTGCGCATACCTCAGACAGCCGCATACCAATACGGCGCCATCTGAGCAATCCCCAAAAGATCGTCAATACCGTTACAGACTACCCCGCGACGGTGCATCGGCACTATCGATATCGTGGAGCCTGTGTTTGGGGGGCCTGGGCCCGCAACGTATCGATCGACCGAGGCACCGTCGATTGGTTTCAGAAGAGGGGCGAGGGATACGTACACCGAGTACGAATCACCGACCCTACACCGC
>Ga0210240_102217_pt1 | contig 11886 bp, 8 predicted proteins | sample ChrtobMetP5a_4mM_FD_155463 | JGI IMG/M metagenome (GOLD analysis project Ga0210240, IMG submission 155463) | Chrysochromulina tobin associated microbial communities from unialgal haptophyte culture, Seattle, Washington, United States - P5a_4mM | ecosystem: Host-associated > Algae > Haptophytes >...
TGGGACACCTCGACGAGCTCATGTTGAGTCTTGCGTGGAAGCTGACCTTGCAAGCCTCGGGTGGATCTGACACGCCGAGCAGCTATACACAGACGCGCAGCGTGCATGCTAGACGCATCTACGCGTGTAGCAGCGGCCGCAAGAAGCGGCCTCATCGATCATCACGTTGCATTCGTCGTCGACCATGCAGATGGGACACCTCGACGAGCTCATGTTGAGTCTTGCGTGGAAGCTGACCTTTCAAGCCTCGGGTGGATCTGACACGCCGAGCAGCTATACACAGACGCAGCGACCGCAAGAAGCGGCCTCATCGATCCGCCGTGCGCTTTGCATCCCCGCCGCCACGCTCGGTTCTCGCATTTCGTCTACGATGCATCGATCGGCTCTTTTGTCGGCCCTAAACGTCGATCGCTATGTGAAAGGTCCTTATATAATGTAACTACACCTTTTGTGCACGTGTAAGTAACGATAATCACAGCCAATGGTTATAATTTGGTTATAGTTGACACCCTTGTACCACTATAGCTCGGGACCCCAGCCTGGCGCACCCCCTTATGTAGTTTCTTATCACACTCTGTCAACCATTGATACTCGATCAGCCGACCGGCCGGGCCGCTTAACGCTTTAACCTCGCCCGGTCGCACAGCGCCCGTGCAGAGACGCAGCGACCGTGCATTCACCTCTTCTGGCGCTGCCTCTTCTTTCGGGCTGGCATTTCGGCTCTCTTCTCAATGCCAAGCTCCGAATGCCAATCGCCGTGCTCGGCAAGCCGCTCCTTCGACTTCTTCGTGAGCACAGCAGCGGTCGTCAGCTCCAGCGCAGTCTCCATGATTTCTTCGGCATCCGCCTCATGCAGCCAAGCTGCCGTGTCGCTTCCCGCTTCTTGAGCCGCCTTCTTACAAGTGATGCGCCTCTCGCACCCTGTCGTCCACTTGTGTTGACCGTGACACGCAAGCGCCCAAGGCTTGGTGATGATATTGACGAATTTGTCTCGATAGATTGGCATTCTGTAGTGAATCGTAACCTTGGACACGCACGCTTTTCCACTCGAAGAACCCACTGGGTCGAGCTTGACCTCGCGCACGTCGCCGACGTAGAAAGGCGTACCAAAACCGCCAATCTCTGAGGTGGAGACGGTGGCATCCTCATCCCGTTTCAATGCAACAATGGCCCCAAGAGTCACGTCACCTTCTTCGAGTGCGGAGCGAGCAGTTAGGTCACGCTGGCGCTGCTCTTTGTTGAACGATCGGCCGCCAGGGTTGTCGTAGGTAATGAGCTCCGTCTGCATGCGATGCTCCTGTGTGACGGGAGCTGTGGGCGCAGCTGAGCACTTCATTGGCATCTCGCACACACGTAATCTTTTCTCCATTGGTATTTCGCCGAGAGAGTTAGGCGTGTTCGTTGCCCATTGTTTCCAGTTCTCGACCACTTCCTGCGGGAAGTGGGATGGCATGTGTCCCATAACACCCTTCGAAAACTTTGCGCCGTCGGCACCGCTGCTCCCGAGAACAGCAACCAGAACATCGGCCGTGTTGAATGCTTTCTTGCCAGATGCTGCACGCTCCCTCGCCGCCTTCATCCGAGCCCTTGCGCCTTCGACTTCCCTCTCCTCCTCGTCGTCACTACTGTCGCGCATGGATGGATAGGCACACTTTGCATGGCGCCTTAGACACCAAAAAAAGGGACAAATGTACGTGTGAATTCACAGCTATCGATGTATGGCTGTACGTTGAACAAACACGCGTATGCTTTGCATTATATAAGGTGAGACACAAAGTGACCACAATCTCCCTTTCAGGCGTGTAACAGCCTACCCGGTACTCTAGATACGGAGTGTCCCACGGAGTGTCCCATTTTTTGGGACACTCGCGATCTGGTTCAACGAGCTCATACCTACCTTCATGTATGTTCGTCTGACCGGTACCTTGTACGTGAAGTATGAGCTACGGCATAGCTATCTCACCGACGTGAACATGCGTGAAGTCCATAGCATGCTGCATGGACGTGTAATCCATGCATCGAACTTGCATGAAGGTAGGTATGAGCTCGTTGAACCAGATCGCGAGTGTCCCGAAAAATGGGACACTCAACTTTGGGACACTCCGATCTATCTAGAGTAGTCGTTCACTCGCTCTGAAAGGGGGTCGCCCTGTGTCATATACTTCAAAGCAACGGGGTTGTGAAAATACAGTACAAGGTTGATATCAACGATTGCTGTGAATTCACACTTGTCTTAGTTTGGGACTTTCCGGAGCCATGCGACAGTCCGACGCCGAGAGCACGCAGCTGGCATGCGCTATGGCAGTGCCCTCGACGGCGGTACGCTTTTCGGTGGCACGCTCTACTGCGTCACTACTGCGTCACTACTGCGCTGTGGTGGCACGCGCAACGAGCGCGCCAGGTGTGCAGCGAAGGTCAAGGAGCGCAGTGCACAAGGCGGCATCAAGTGCGCACAACCGCTGCTGATGGCGGCAGGCAGCAATAAGGCGGCGGTCTAGCTGCCGGTCGTGACGATACCGTCGTTACTCGACACCACCCGGAGCTATGGCGTGTCGGCGGCGCACGTTGACGCACGACGGGGGCCGCGGGACGAGCCAGCGCCACCCTGCCAGCGGTGGAGCAGCACCATGTGGACCAGCCAATGGGGAGGGTTTGGCGTGAGTGTGTGTGTGGCTTCGTACACCATGTGTGAGCTTGTATACTTAACTGATTGTCACTAAACCTCTCCATTCACTCACCTCCAGGACCCTGGACCTTCACCTTGCGCATGAACAAGCACACACTCCCCTCCTTCAACCGCTTTTCCTCCGTGGCGGTCAGTAGTTTTCCATGTCCTGCCCTGTATTCGCACTGATGGCATTTTTGACCTCGCGCCTGCAATTCCGCCATTATGTGAAAGTGGGCTTTGGGCCATGCGCGACGGCCAATCACGTGAAGTAGGTAAGGAATGAACTCCTCATCTGGGGCCAATCGAGCATGGCTAGCCGAGTGCTCCGCGCCGGCGTGCGCGTATGCAGCGCGGTAAGCCGCGGCCAACCTGGCCTGGTGACGAGGCACCAAACTCATCAAAAGGTCGGCATCCACTCTCGATAGGCCGACCCACATCGACCCGTAACATCGAGCTGGGATAGGCTCCAGGTAACCCTGCTTGGCCATCGCCTTCACCCTGGCTGGCTCCCAATTGGGCATGGTGGGCTCCTCTTCTTCTGCAGGGATACCCAGGAGACTTGCCCCCTGTGGCAGAGAGGGCTGCAGCCGCCTCGGATCCTCCATTGCATCACCACCTGCGATCGGTATGCCGTCGCCTGGACAGGTGTAAATGTATTTGACCATGGTGTAGGTCTGCACCGCATAGCCCACCATTCCAACCATGAGATTGAACAACGAAATATCCTCCCATGCACTGACTGCTGCGAAAGGGTAGCGAAATGCCTTGAGCTTGGTAGGCAAGTCCTTGTTGGAGTGGATGACGATGGATACGCGTGGGTGGTCCCGCAAGAATGCCACCCAAGCGCCAGGACGCACCACCCCGTTGTGGGCGATGAGGCACACGACTGCCATCACGTCGCTTAATTGGCCATCTCTCTTGCGGGCAGCGTACTCCAATGGCGAAAGTCTCCGCTGATCCGAAGTCTTCTTCTGCCCAAAGGCAGCCGATGACGCATACTGTGCTAAGTGGTGCTGTGAGGCAGTACGCGCCATTGCCGCGACAGTATTGGTTCGCTTCGGACGCACAGAGGCCTCCGTAGGCGTCCTGCCTGTCGGACGCGCCGGATTTGCATTCGAGCCATTGCTCGTCCGCGCCGCAGCCCTCGTCGCCGCCTTGGCCCGCAAAGTCTTTGGCATTTGTTGAAAGGCGCGGATTTGGAAACTATTGTATACCGGTACAGTACCAGAGCTCAAGTTTTATAGCACCTCTTCCCGTGTTGTAGTGGATTCTATACCTAACAATGTTCTGTCAATACCTCACAATGTCCGACGTGCTTCAGAAGTGTCCAATTACCAGGCCATTGTACACCTGGGAGGCTGACAGCGGCGGATCAGCTCTGAGCTCTGCCTCTCTACACTGACACCGACGCGCTACAGCACACTTCCACTATGCTGTTGACGTAACTGAAAAATCTCGAAGCGAATGCGCACCATTTGCTGTACGCGCACTAGGCGCGTTTCGTTACACGTGTCGATTGCTTGCATTTCTTGCAGCGTCGCGAGAGTAGTCTCTCGTTCGTTGATCTGAAATACTGCATTTCTGCGCAGCTCATCGCTACTGTCCGATCTGCGGCGCTTCTTACTGCGGCGCTTCTTGCTGCGTCGGCTGCTGCAGTGGCTGCTGCGTCGGCTACTGCGGCGGCTGCTGCGGCTACTGCTGCTGCGGCTGCGGCTGCGGCTGCTGCTGCGGCTGCTGCTGCGGCTGCTGCTGCGGCCGATGTTCCTCCTCCTCTCTTCCTCCCTTGCTTTCCTATGTTTCGTCTTCTTCTCTTCCTTATGTTCCTTATGTTCCTCATATCGTTGCTGCACCTTCGGCTGCTGCATCTGGAGCTGCTGCATCTGTTGCATCTGCTGAATCTGCTGCTGCATCTGCTGCCGCATCTGCTGCTGCTGCTGCGCCTGTTGCTGCTGCTGCTGCTGCATCTGCTGCTGCATCTGCACCTGCTGCTGCATGAACATCTGCTGCTGCTGCTGCTGCTGCTGCTGCTGCTGCTGCAGGAACATCTGCTGCTGCTGCTGCTGCTGCTGCTGCTGCTTGAACAGGTCCAGTAGTTGCATGTGTTGCTGAGGCTCGGCGAGTTTTGCGGCGGCGGCACCAGCGCCAAAACCAGCGCCAAAACCCACGGTGGGCGCGCCGCCTGGCGCGCCGGCGAGTGTTGAGGCGGGCCTCGATTGACAGATAACGGCGGCGGCGGCGGGCGCGATGCCGGCGGCACCTCCTGCGCCGAAGCCGGAGGCACCAGCGCCAAAACCAGCGCCAAAACCCACGGTGGGCGCGCCGCCTGGCGCGCCGGCGAGTGTTGAGGCGGGCCTCGATTGACAGATAACGGCGGCGGCGGCGGGCGCGATGCCGGCGGCACCTCCTGCGCCGAAGCCGGAGGCACCAGCGCCAAAACCAGCGCCGAAACCCAGGGTGGGCGCGCGGCCTGGCGCGCCGGCGAGTGTTGAGGCGGGGCTCGATTGACAGATAACGGCGGCGGCGGGCGCGATGCCGGCGGCACCTCCTGCGCCGAAGCCGGAGGCACCAGCGCCAAAACCAGCGCCGAGACCCAGGGTGGGCGCGCCGCCTGGCGCGCCGGCGAGTGTTGAGGCGGGGCTCGATTGACAGATAACGGCGGCGGCGGCGGGCGCGATGCCAGCGGCACCTCCTGCGCCGAAGCCGGCGGCACCAGCGCCAAAACCAGCGCCGAAACCCAGGGTGGGCACGCCGCCTGGCGCGCCGGTGAGTGTAGAGCTGGCTGCTGGAGGTGCACCTGTGGGTTGATCTGTGGGTGCATCTGAGGATGCGGGTGCATGTCCTGAAAGCTCTTCTGTGGTGCATATCTGAAGCTCGCTGTAGGCGGCATATCGAAACCTTTGCTCGCCGTTGTGTTGGTACTTGTAGACGACGCCTGTTCCTTGTCTAAAAACAGCTTCGAGAACTATGACACGGCGTCGCCCGCTGCGAGACGAAGATGATGAGATCAACCAGCAAGGAGTGTTTGGAGGAACCTGAGCGTTTGCAGCTTGCAGAGCTTGTTGCTCCCGCGCCTTCTCTTGAGCATCTTTGGCAGCCTGAGCTTCATCAGCCTTTCTTTTCTGGATCCTCTCTTCCTTTTGTTGCTGCTGTTCCTCAAGTCGCTTGCGTTTTTGCGCCTCCTTCTCCTCGTTGGCAAGCCGAGCTGTGGCCTCCTTCTCAGCCTGTGCTGCAGCCCTTTCTGCAGCCTGTAATTCATGTTTTTCGCGAAGCTTTGCTTCTTCCTCCTTCACCCTCTCGTCCCTCTCGTGCTTGAGCCGAACCTTTACAGCTGACTCCTCGTTCTTCTTTAGCTTGAGCCGAGCCTTTTCAGCTGACACCACTTCTCTGTGGACGTCATCCAGCAACTTAATCGAGATTGGGTTGACGTTCACTTCGCCACCGAGAAGTAGGGATTCAATCCACGCCGAGGCCCGTGAAACTCCATTCACTCGAGCATCTTGTAACTGACGAAGCAGGTTAGCAATGTCCTCAAAGAACACGTTCTTGGGCTTAATGCGATCCTCGCGCCACTCGGCGAACCCCTTTGCGTCGATGAACTCGACATTGTGCGGCTGCTCGAAGCACAGGGATGGCCAGAGAGGATGGTCCAGCACGACCAACCACTTGCCAAAGGGCATGGCACCATGAGCACGATGAAAGTCCACGATGACTTCTGGCTTCACCGCGTACAGCATGAAGCTCACCACGTGGCGGAAGAGTCGTTCCTTGTGCTTGGCGACCATTTGGCCCATCTCGATCAAGATACGTGGTTCGCGACCACGTATCGTGGCACTCGCGGCACCGGGTTTGGGTCGGAGACGCGTAGCAATAATCATGTACACGTTCGGGTTCGCCTTATCGGTGTCCCAGCTGCCCCTCCAGGGGCAAGGCATTGTCATGTTGAGGTCCGGCTCATATAGACATGATGGCTTTTGGATCTCCCTGGAAATGACCTGCTCCATGCTCTTCAGAAGACTTGGATTTAGAGCTTCAGCACCATGAAGAGTGCCATCCTCGGAGCCTCCCTTCATCGCTTCATCGTGATTGTCTGAGGCGCGTTCCTTGCGACACTTTGATTCCGCCTCCATGCTCTCGACGATAGAGCTCCAATCGAACCACGTTGACAAGGACACGTTGACGGTGCCGCCGACTACCAACAATGACATCTTGACGCTGGGAAGAGGGGGAAGAGGTGCTTCCTGAGCAGCTAGCTCCTCGAGTGTCATGTTCTCGACGTCCGACTCGATTGCCGCAGGCTCGTCATCCTCATCAGACGTGTCGTCAACATCTTCACTTGAAGGCTCGTCATCTTCTGCATGCACTTCTGCGTCCGTGGGGACCTCGTTATGTTCTCCTACTCCACCCGAATTGGGCACAGGCCATTGCAGACAACGAGGATGCATGGGCGAGTCTTCATCATTGGCCTTGACTGACTCCATCGGGAGCTCGCAACACGCAGGACAGTGTATGTGTACCACGCGTCCCGCGCGCAACGACGGCTCGCGGAGCGGCGTCTGAAACTTCCGAATCAATTCACACAATAAAAATCAATTCCCACGCTATCTTGTTACCGCACCGGGGAGGGCGTCTCAGCGCCACTCAGCCGTCGACAGTTGAGAGCAGGGACAGGCCAGCCTATCAGGTAGTTGTCCGTTCGGCTTAGGAGCCTCCTAGTCTCGTGCATGGTGCATGCACCAGCAGCCCTGTGAGAAGATGTTCAAGTATGAAGTAAAGACTCGTGAGATTCGGAACGCGACGACCTACCCGCGGCTACGCGTCAACCGACTCCGAAACCCGGACTCGCGAGCTCGTCGCGAGCCCCTCTGCGGCAATTACACCTCAGACAGATAAAGAATCACCATGGGGGACGATGATGCACCGCAAACCAACGTCGAGGGCGGGCCGCCGCTCGGCGCGGCGCTCGCACCTCCATCCGACACATGGTCCGAACCGCACCCACCGCCTCGCCCTCGGGCTCGGCCTCGCCAAACAGACCCTCGCGCGCGCGGTGCGGCACGTCGCTCGTCGGGTCGCACGCGCTCCCAACTGTCGTGACGCAAATAAACGCAGCCCCTCCGTGGCATTGCCACCGCCGCACCTCAATAGAGATGTGGACGGCGGGAGACAATTAGGGAGTCGAGCCGTGCCGTCTAAATTAGGAAGTCGAGCCAAGCCTTCCACTACAATCCAGTCGCGACTGGGACCCTCCCCGTCATGCGTAGTATACGCGGTCTTTCATCGCGAGGTGCAGATCCGCCCGCGAACCGCTCGAGCCGTTGCTTCCGTGGCTGCTCGTCGACTGCAGGTCCCACTCGCCATGGCGCTCCCGGAAGGCCGCGTCATAGTATGGCCCGAGCGCCGCGGCGAGATGCGCATAGTAGAGGTGCGCTGGCCGGCTCACGATCTTCGTGGCACGTTGGTACAGGTGGCATAGGTCCATAGAGAAGCGCTGCAGCTCGTCGGGCGACAGCCGCGCGTCGTTCACGAGGACGTGATAGTGCGAGACGCGGCCCGAGCCTTGGAGGACGTGGTGCGGCTTCGCGTACCACTCGAATGTGCCGGCACCGGTGATGTCCCGGTCCACCACCGTGCAGACCGGCACGTCGTCGAGACCGCTGCCGTTGCCGCCGCCCTTGCCGCCGCCCTTGCCGCCGTCACCCTTGCCGCCGCCCTTGCCGCCGCCCTTGCCGCCACCTCCGCCGCCCTCGGTGGCAAGGCGCGTCTTCGTGCGCATTTGCGTGACGATGAAGACGAGCTGGATCGGCGTGCCGCCGTTGAAGTCCATGCACGCACGCGTGACCTGCTCGATCTCCTGCTCGGCCACCGCCTCAAACTGGTTGTGTGCGACGCCGTCGCGGAAGAAGACGATGCGCCGCGGCGGTCGGCCGCCGGTTTTGAAGCAGTTGGCGCGGCAGAACTCTTTGAGCAGTACGGTCATCGTATCGTACAGAGTGTGCACAATCTCTTGCCGCTGCTTGCGCACTGTCTTGCCGTCCGCCGTGCGCACGTCCACCATCTCCTGCGTCGTGACCACAGTACGCATGGTGACGCACTGCATGTCGAGCGACGCGACGACGGCGGCAAAGGATGCGCCACTCGAGCCAGGCGAGGCATGATGCACGTCGAGGCCGACGACCATCGTGCCCTCGGGCACCTGCATCATCAGGATGAGGCGATCAACGGCGATCAATTGCAATCAATCGCAATCACCTGCATCATCAGGCTGAGGCTGCCGACCCGCTCCGCAATCAATCACAATCAGTGGTGATCACCTGCATCATCAGGCTGAGGCCCTCTTCGCTGCTGCCGACCCGCTCCGGTGAGATGGCGTAGCAGTTCTCGCCACCGAGCTTGAGGTTCATCTTGAGGAGAAGCCCGGCGGCGTACTGCGGGTCATTGGCCATATTCTTCTTATTGCCCACCTTCAGGGCTTTTGAGACCTGGGCGCACTGTACGGGGATGCCGCTGATCGTGTGCGACCACCGCTTGAGCGCAGGGAAGACGTAACGACCGTTTTCACCGGCCGAGTCGCTGATGATCGCGAGGAGCATCCCAATCTTGTGCCCTGGGCTCTCGCGCTCGAGGCGCGCCACCTGATGAGGGAGGCAATCAGCATGCACTCAGAGATGCAATCAGTCGGAGCACGAGGCTCTCGCGCTCGAGGCGCGCCACCTGATGAGGGAGGCAATCAGGCGCACTCAGGTGCAACCAGAGGCAATTAGGGGCCATCAGGGAGCGCTCGAGGCGCGCCACCTCATCGCTCAGAAACTTCTCGGCCTTGATGACGGCGCCGGGCTGCATCGCACCGTAGGCCTTGATGGGTGCGTCGCCGACGATGGGGCCGAGGCGCATCTGGCGCTCGCCAGCAACCCTGGACAGCGTGTTGATGAAGACGGCAATCTCGGCGCCGCGCATCTGCTCGTCGGAGACGCACTGCACCATCGCCCAGCCGGCGCACTCTGCTGGCCGTTTGAACGGAACGTTCCGAAGGTTCCAAGAGCCGCGATGGTCGGGCTGATACACCTGGTTGCCGTAGCGCAGCGTGCACGGCTGGAGCACGCGCCCCGTCGTCCTCACGCTCTGTGGGTCGACTTCGATGCCAAAGTCCTCGCTGAGGCGCCGCTCTTGCGTACTCGGCGCGTACTCGGCGCGCACGATCTCATCGATCTTGGGGAAGCGGACGTGCGGCTTGATGGCGGTCTGGCGTATCATCTCCTGGAGCATCTCCGGGCTCGTCTCCTGAACAGGCTGGCCGGGCAGGATGCTGAGGAACTCGAGCGGCACCATGCAGCTGCCCGGGTCCGTCTGCGAGCCGACGAGGACGCACGGCCAGTCGGGGCGCGTGACGGGAAAGCTGGGGAAGTTGCGCGCAAACCACTCCGCGACCGTCGTCCACGTGGGCGTCTCGCAGCGCTCTTCGATGGGCGATCTCCTCGGGATGGTCCCATCTCGGCAGCGCGCGCACGCGCCGCAGACCTCCTGGAAGCGTGCCTCGTCGCATCGGCACGTGTCGAGGCCTCGCACCGTGTAGTTCATCAGCGGCATGCGGCCGTCGGCGCTCATGCGGTGTCTGGACGAAACCTTGACGTTTCGCGCCCCCTCTGTGAGCTTACGGTTGATCGAGGGTATGGGGATGCCGCTGAGGCGTGCGTGCTCGCCGCGGCCGGTGAGCTCGAGTTTCGCCACACGCAGCTTGTCCGCCATGAACCGGTACAGCTCGGTAGACGCGAGCATGCACGACGCCGCGCGGTCGACCTGCAGCCTCGGTCCACTCGCCGTGTACACGACCGCGGTGCGGTAGCCGAGCCAGAGCTCGCAGAGACCGCCGGCGATGCGGTTGCGCTCGGCCCACGGCCGTGTGCTCCTCTCAAGTGTCGCGTCGTAGAACGCATCGCCCAGCACCTTGCACCGGCGCGCCGACTGTGCGCGCAGGACGACGTCGAGTACCATCATCTGGACGCGCGCTGCAGACCCGCCGACAGCCGAGTGGAAGCGCTCGAAGTCGACGAAGGCGCCTTCGTAGCCGGCGCGCGTGAGTGTGAGCGTGCCGCCGAAGCGCCGCGCGCCGCCGCGCCGCCCCGGCTCGACTGCCGGCGGAGAGCGCACCAGCTGGCCGTGCTCGGTCCGCGCCCAGCCAGCAGCGGCCGCCTCGTCCGTGAGCGTAAGCTCACCGTTGGCGACGAGGAGGATGGCCTTGCCGTCGTACGCGCAGCCAGTGACCGGAGGCGGCGCGAGGAGGTGCAGCAGCGCCTCGCCCACGATGTGCCGCCGCGTCTCCGCCAGCTTCACCTCTTCTCCGCGTCCTGACTCCAGCCTCACGTCGTACTGCACGACGCGCAGATGCGGGTTGACGCGGACGCCGTAAAAGTTGGTCACGACCTCAATGGTCCGGCCGGCACCGCCGCACTGGCCGGCGCCGAAGATTTGCCCATCGAGCCGCCGCCGCTTCGGCGCCGCCGCCGCCTCGGGCTCGATACCATGGCCTCGGCCACTGAAACCGTCGCCCATTGCTCCTTCGCCCCGGACCACACCGGGTGGCGCAGGCGGCGGAAGTGCGAACGTCGCCGGCGCCGGCGGCGTGATCGGTGCCTGCGTGATCGGCGCCTGCAGTTTGCAGACTAAGTCGCCGGTCAAGAAACGGCGACCCATGGTGTCATCTTGGTCACACAACTGTGTCACGTAGATGACACTGCCGTCATCGAGCTGAGCTTTGCGAGGAAGACGGTTGTGGCAGAACTTATTCATGTTTTTCTGACTTTCTGATGACTTAGCCCGAAGAAGAAACACGGCAGTGCTGGTTGGGATGGCATCTTGTTGAGCATCGGTGAATATCAGCTCGCGTGGCAGCCTGGCTAGCGTTGCAGGATCACCGATGGCGGTGGACGTGGCGACCTTCCTGATTTCCCCCTTGGACGACAATTCTTTGATGATGATCTCAGTCACATTGGCGGAGGTAGCCGGAGGGTTCATGGCGTTCGGTCAAGCGTCCCTCTCCGTCCCTCCACAGGTCTTCAAGGCACCACTCAAGCACCCGTGCTCGAAAAAAACCTTTTGGGCTTACTTGTTAACAGTGAAACGAGACACAGAGAAGAACTGCAACCAAATCTCTTGGAATCTCAGGAGCTAAAGCGGTGAGAGTTAGAGCAACCGGTGCTCCGCGAGCCCACCCGCACGAAGTG